>JAEEGL015949004.1_pt1 | contig 40522 bp, 40 predicted proteins | sample 9134231 | NCBI WGS metagenome assembly JAEEGL01 (sample SAMN16246548, study PRJNA631951) | gut metagenome | biome: gut microbiome; feature: rumen; material: fiber-attached | host: Bos | place: Iran: Karaj | collected 2018-10
AGCAAAGATGCTCGGCATCAGCTTCGGTGATGAATAAATAATGTCTTATACTGCTTTATACAGAAAATTCCGCCCCGTAAGCTTTGCGGATGTGAAGGGGCAGGAGCATATCGTGACCACGCTGACGAACCAGCTCACCATGAACCGCATCGGGCACGCCTATCTGTTCTGCGGAACGAGGGGCACCGGAAAGACTACGGTGGCCAAGATCCTGGCACGTGCGGTGAACTGCAGCTCGCCCCTGGAGGACGGCAGTCCCTGCGGGGAATGCGAGATGTGCCGCGCCATCGCGGAGGGGCGGAGCCTGAACGTGGCCGAGATCGACGCTGCTTCCAACAACAGCGTGGAAAATGTGCGCCAGATCATCGATGAGCTGGCTTATCCGCCTGTGGACGGACGCTACCGGGTCTATATCCTTGACGAAGCCCATATGCTGTCGCAGGGAGCGGCCAACGCCCTGTTAAAGACCCTGGAAGAACCGCCCGCCTATGTGATCTTTATCCTGGCGACGACGGATCCGGCAAAGCTGCCGGTCACCATCATGAGCCGCTGCCAGAGATACGATTTCCGTCGCATCTCCATCGATACCATTGCGGAGCGCATGAAAGAGCTGACGGAAGCGGAAGGGATCGATGTGGAGGAGAAGGCGCTGCGCTATGTGGCGCGTGCTGCGGACGGTTCCATGCGTGACGGTTTAAGTCTTCTGGACCAGTGCGTGGCTTTCCATTTCGGAGAGACACTTACCTATGAAAGAGTCCTGGATATCCTGGGAGCTGTGGATACGGAGGTTTTCAGCCGCCTTTTGCGCGCGGTCATGGCCGGAGAGGTGAGCGGGGCCATGAAGCTCGTGGAGGATGTGGTGATGCAGGGCCGCGAGATCCGTCAGTTTGTTACGGATTTCCTCTGGTACCTGCGTAATATCATGCTGCTCAAGGCTTCGGACGACGGGGATATGGAGGAACTCCTGAACGTGTCCGGAGAGCACCTTAAGGCGCTGAAGGAAGAGGCGCAGCAGCTTGAGATGAACACGATCCTCCGTTATATCAGCGTATTTTCGGAGCTGCAGCAGAACCTGCGTTATGCGACGCAGAAGCGTATCATGCTGGAGACCTGGCTGATCCGCCTGATGCGGCCGCAGATGGATACGGATGTATCCTCCCTGCTGGAGCGTGTACGGGAGCTGGAAAAGCAGCTGAAGAACGGTATTCCCGCCGCAGCGGTGAGCGTAAGCGCGAAGCCTGCGCCGGCGGCGGAGAAAGTGCAGCTTTCCAGGGCCGTGCCCGAAGAGGTGAAGCAGATCGTAAAGGACTGGCCGGTGATCCTCGGAAAGAGCAGTTTTCTGTATAAGGCCATGCTCAAGACCGCGAAGCTGTCCATGGGAGAGAACGGCGCACTCCTTCTGTGCTTTGAGGAATCGCTTCATGTTAAAACCATGAAGGAACACAGCGAAGAGCTGGCGGAGCTTCTGAACGAACATCTGGGAAAAGAGGTGCCTTTTGAGATCGCGGGATACGATCCGGGGCAGGAATTCGATACGCAGTTTGCGGATCTGAAGGAATTATTAAATATATCATACGAAGTGGAGGAGTAAGAAATGGCAAAGCGAGGCGGCTACATGGGCGGAGGCATGCCCGGTAACATGAACAATCTGATGAAGCAGGCGCAGCGCATGCAGCGTCAGATGGAAGAAAAGCAGAAGGAGCTGGAGGAGAAGGAATATGTGGCTACGTCCGGCGGCGGTGCCGTGGAAGCGACGGTCAGCGGCAAGAAGCTCCTGACCAAGCTGACCATCAGCCCCGAGGCAGTGGATCCCGAGGATGTGGAGATGCTGCAGGACATGATCATCGCAGCGGTGAACGAAGCCGTCAACCAGGCCGAGGAGGAAAGCGACGCATTGATGCGCGGCATTTCTTCCGGACTGAACGTTCCCTTCTAAACGATGGAATTTTACAGCGGGGATATCAATCAGCTGATCACGGAACTGGCGGCGCTGCCGGGGATAGGGAAAAAATCCGCGGAGCGCATGGCTTTTCATATCCTCAATCTCCCGCTCGAGCGGGTAAAGCGGCTGTCGGGGGCCATACTTAAGGCAAAGGAAAACGCCCGTTACTGCAGTGAATGCTGCACGCTGACGGATGCGGAGACCTGTCCGGTCTGTTCCAATCCGAAGCGCGACCACAAGACCATCATGGTGGTGGAAAACCCGCGGGATCTGGCGGCATACGAGAAAACGGGCAAGTTTGAGGGCGTCTATCATGTGCTGCACGGCGCGATCTCTCCGATGAACGGGATCGGCCCTTCCGATATCAAGTTAAAGGAACTGATCGCACGGCTGGAAGGGGATGTGGAGGAAGTGATCATCGCGACCAATTCGTCGCTGGAAGGCGAGACCACCGCGATGTATATCAGCAAGCTGATCAAGCCGGCCGGGATAAAGGTGACGCGTATCGCCAGCGGCGTGCCCGTGGGCGGCGATCTGGAATATATCGATGAAGTGACGCTTCTGCGGGCACTGGAAGGAAGAACCGAGATATGAACGATGCCAGGGTCAAAAGCTCATATGACGGTCATGCTTGCATGAAACGGCATATGAGTTTGGGACCCGTCCGAACATGAGCAAGTAGCGGAATGCTTGTGCAGCAAGCATTCCAGCGGATTGCGAATGTTCGCAGGATTGCTTTGTTGAAACGCAGCAAAGCGATCCGTGGGCATCATAAGAGTCGAATATAAAATATCATAAAATAGATCAGGAGGAGATATCATGGCAGTAACAAAAGAATTCTTCGGAACAACGGCTGACGGGAAGGCAGTGGACTGCTATACCATCACCAACAAGAACGGCATGCGTGCCGACATCATCACCTACGGTGCGATACTTAAGAATCTGTTCGTGCCGGACAAAAAGGGCAAAGCTGCCGATGTGGTACTGGGCTACGATAAGCTCTGGATGTATTTCAAAAACGGCAGTTTCTTCGGCGCAACGGTAGGCCCCATCGCCAACCGTACCAAACTTGGACAGTACCGTGTGAACGGGAAGAAGGTGCAGCTGCCTGTCAACGACAATAAAACAAATAACCTGCACAGCGATAAGGAGCTCGGTTTCCACAAACGTCTGTGGGAAGCCGAGAGCGGAAAGAACAGCGTTACGCTCCGCCTGAAAAAGAAGCACGGGGAGATGGGACATCCCGGAAACATGGATGTGGAAGTAAAGTATACGCTGACGGACAAGAACGAGCTGAAGATCTCCTATCATGCCACGACGGACAGGGATACGGTCATCAATCTGACGAACCATTCCTATTTCAATCTGGCCGGGATCGCAAGCGAATCCATTGAGGATCACAGCCTCACGCTGTATGCATCCCGTTATACGGCAGTAGACCGTCAGGCGATCCCTACCGGAGAGCTGCCCGAGGTGGCGGGAACGCCCATGGATTTCCGCAAGCCCAAGAAGATCGGCAAGGAGATCGGAGCGGATTTCAAACAGCTTCAAAACGTGAAGGGTTATGACCACAACTGGGTCATCGACGGTGCCAACGGAAAGAAGCGCCTGATCGCGGAAGTGAGCGAGGCGAAGAGCGGCAGAAAGATGCAGGTCTATACGGATCTGCCCGGTGTGCAGTTTTATGCCGGCAACTGCATCGGAAAGAACATGGGCAAAGAGAATCATCCGAATCATCCGAGGAAGGGTTTCTGTCTGGAGACTCAGTATTATCCGGATGCGATCAACCATGCGGAGTGGCCGCAGCCCCTTTTCGGGCCGGATAAGCCTTACGACAGCGAAACGGTATATCAGTTCAGCTGGTAGGAAGGCGGCATGAGTTCTTTTTCGGAAAAAGAAGAAAAAGATAAGAGCGGGGTAGACCGGCGCAGTTTTCGTGAGCGCCGCATGAAGCTGAAGATGCGGCGTCTTATCTTCGGTCTGATCCTTCTGATCGCGGTGGCTGCGGTGATCGTGGTGGTGATCCGCAGCCTGAGCGATCGTGTATATACTGACAGTGAGCTGATCGGCACCGTCGACTGGAAACCCAGCGGCGGTGCCACGATACTGCCTTACGGCAGCGATTTCATCTCCTACAGCCCCGACGGGATCCACTGTACCGATGCCCATGGCAAGGATCTGTGGAGTTTTTCCTATGTGATGCAGGAGCCCATGGTGGAAGTGAAGGGCGACTATGCCGCAGTGGCGGACCGTAACGGGCGCAATATCTATATCTATGACAAGAGCGGGCTGATCGGGGAGATCAATCTGAGCAACCCGGTCCTGCGGATCCGGCTTTCCGCCGGGGGCATCGTTGCGGCTGTTCTGGACGATGTGAACGTCACGCCGATCCATCTGTATTATCATGACGGCAGCGAGATCTCGTATTTCCGGACCACCATGTCCCGGAGCGGATATCCGGCGGCCATCGGCATTTCCGACAGCGGGCAGCTGGTGGCGGTCTCCTATGTCTATGTGGATAATGCCACACTCACGTCCCATGTGGCTTTTTACAATTTCGGCGAAGTGGGAAAGAACGAGACGGACAATCTGGTGAGCGCTTACGATTACCGTGAGGAACTGGTGCCCATGGTGGAATTCATGGACGAGAACCATTCCTTTGCCCTGGCCAACGACCGTCTCATGCTTTACGAAGGCGGACAGAAGCCGACCAATGTGGCGAACATCCTTCTGGATGACGAGATCCGTTCGGTCTATTACGGAGAGGATTATGTGGGACTGGTCTGCTACGACCGGGAAGGCGAGAGCCGTTACCGCATGGATGTCTACGACCGGAAGGGAGAACAGCGCTGCAGGCTCCATTTCAATCTGGATTACAATGATATCCGCATCTCCGGGAACCAGATCATGATCTATAATGCCGCCTCCTGCGCAATCTATACGGTGAAGGGAAAGCTGCGCTACGAAGGGCGCTTTGATGCTTCCGTTTATCTGATGCTCCCCACGAGGAGCGATACGCGTTTTACCCTTGTCACGGACGAGGGGATACAGACCGTACAGCTGCGCTGAGCTGTCACGGTATCGATCTTAATTCTTACTTTTTTCTTTTCCCTTTATGTGATATAATATTATAGTTATGGGTGGGATTTTTTGTCTGATGGGGAAAAGCGCCAGCGGAAAGGACAGCCTGTACCGGCGTCTGCTTGATGATGCGGGGGGAGAGCTGCATCCCGTTGTGCCCTGGACCACGCGCCCGATCCGCGAAGGCGAACGGGAGGGCGTGGAATATCATTTTACCGATACGGAAGGGCTGAAGCGCCTGGAAGCGGAAGGCCGTGTCCTGGAGAAACGGGTATACCATACTGTCCATGGGGACTGGTATTATTTTACCGTGGATGACGGCAGTATCAGGCCGCGGGAGCGGAAGTATCTGATGATATCGACCCCGGAAGCATTTATAAAGCTGAAGGAACACTTCGGTGAGAGCTGTGTGCATCCTCTCTATATCGACGTGGAGGACGGGGAGCGTCTGGAGCGTGCGCTGAAACGGGAACGCATGCAGGATGTGCCGAAGTATAAGGAGCTGTGCCGGCGGTTCCTGGCGGACTGCGAGGATTTTTCGGAAGAAAAGCTTGCGGAAGCGGGGATCGGGAAACATTTTGATAACCGGGATTTAGAGCAGTGCTTCGATGAACTGAAGAAATACATCGGGGCAGCAGACGGGTAAGAGAGCGCAGATGGATCCGATTCAGATCGCAAGACTGACGCAGACGGCTCCGGCAGAGAGCGTGACGCAGGCCGAGCCGAAAGACGACAGCTTCAAGTTCATACTGAGCAGTAATATTCAGGAAAAAGAACTGCAGGAGCGGCTCTCAAACCTGATGGGTGAGATCGTGGCGCAGGGAGAGCGGATCGGCAAAAAGAAGGACATCCGTGATATGAAGCGCTACCGCAGCCTGATCAAGGAATTCATGAACGAGGTGGTGAACCGTTCCCATGAATTCGCGAGGGAGAATTTCCTCGACAAGCGGGGACGGCACCGAGTATACGGTATCGTGCGGCTGGTGGATGAAAACCTGGATGCACTGGCCAGGCAGCTGTGCGAGGACGAAAAGGATAATATGGATGTTCTGGCGACGATCGGAGAGATCCGGGGGCTTCTGCTGGATCTGTTTACCTGAGGGAGGCGAGTACAGATGGCATTTTCGGATATCGTAGGACAGGAACTGATACGGGAACAGCTGCAGGGAGCGATCCGTGAGAAAAAAGTCGCCCATGCCTATATCCTCTGCGGGGAAAACCGGAGCGGAAAAGAGTTTATCGCAAAGACCTTTGCACAGGCACTGCTCTGCGAGAACCCCGCCGCTGACGCCAAAGGAAAACCGGAAGCCTGCGGGGAATGCCATTCCTGCCGCCAGGCGGCTACCGCCAATCATCCCGACATCATATATGTAAAGCATGAGAAACCCAATACCATCGGGGTGGAGGACGTGCGCGACGGCATCATCCAGACGGTACAGATCCGTCCCTACAGTTCGCAGTACAAGATCTATATCGTTGAAGAGTCCGAAAAAATGACACCGCAGGCCCAGAATGCGCTGCTGCGGACCATTGAGGAACCTCCCGAATATGTGGTGTTCCTGCTGCTCACATCCTCCACGGAAGCCCTGCTTCCTACGATACAGAGCCGCTGCGTGAAGCTGATGATGAAGCCCGTGCAGGATGAGGATATGCGGAATTACCTGATCCGGCAGCTGCATGTGCCGGAGAGCCGCGCCGAGATCTGCATCGCCTTTGCGCGAGGCAACGTGGGACGGGCCAAGGCCCTGGCTTCCAGTGAGGATTTTGACAAGATACGTACGAGTGCGCTGTCGCTGCTCAAGAATATCCGGGAGATGGATACTTCGGAAGTGATGGATGCGCTGAAGCAGATCCGCGAGTACGGCTTCGATATCAACGATTATCTGGATATCTGCGCGGTATGGTACCGGGATATCCTGCTCTTTAAGGCAACACACGACATGAACCATCTGATCTTCAGAGATGAGATCACGAGTATAAAAAAGGCGGCACAGCTTTCGGATTATGAAGGCATCGAGGAAGTGATACGCGCGCTGGAGGTGGCCAAGAACCGCCTGCGCAACTCCGTGAATTACGAACTGACCATGGAGCTGCTGCTGCTGACGATACAGGAGAGTTAATGAAATGAAGACCATTGTAGGCGTGCGTTTCCGCACGGGAGGGAAGGTTTATTATTTTGAACCCGGAGACCTGAAGATCGGCCGGGGAACGCATGTGATCGTGGAAACGGCCAGAGGCGTGGAATTCGGCACCGCCGTGGCGCCGCCGCAGGAACTGCCGGATGAAAAGGTCACACAGCCTTTAAAGCCGATCATGCGTCTTGCTACGGAAAAGGATGAGCGGCAGGATGAGGAGAACCGGGAAAAGGAAAAGGCCGCGATCCCGGTGGCAAAGGAAAAGATCCGCGCGCGCGGGCTGGATATGAAGCTGATCGATGTGGAGTATACCTTTGACCGGAACAAGATCGTATTCTATTTTACCGCGGACGGGAGAGTGGATTTCCGTGAGCTGGTGAAGGATCTGGCCGGGGTCTTCCGCACACGTATCGAGCTCCGGCAGATCGGCGTGCGTGACGCCACCAAGATGCTGGGCGGGCTCGGAAGCTGCGGCAGGGTGCTCTGCTGCCATTCCTATATGAGCGATTTTATCCCGGTCTCCATCCGTATGGCGAAGGAGCAGAATCTTTCCCTCAATCCGGGGAAGATCTCCGGCATGTGCGGACGCCTGATGTGCTGCCTGCAGTACGAGGCGGATACCTACGCCTATCTGAACCGCCGTCTGCCCCGGGTGGGCGACGAAGTGACCACGCCTTACGGCACGCCGGGCATCGTGCACGATGTGGATGTGCTGCGGCAGCGCGTGCAGGTGATCGTGGATGTGGGCGATGAAAAGGAAATGGAAGAGTATCCGGTGGAGGAACTGAAATTCACCAGACGGCCGCGCGGCGGTAAAAAGGATAAGCAGGATAAACAGGATAAGAACCGCGAAAAGCTGACCAAAGAGGAACTGAAGGAACTGGAAAAGCTGGAGAAGCAGGATGAAGGCTGAGCTGCGTTCCTGTCCCTTATGATACGTGAAGATGACCTGCAACTGAACGGCCTGCGTATCCTGCAGGATAGCGAGCGCTTCTGTTTCGGCAGCGATGCGGTGATCCTGAGCGATTTTGTCCGTGTGGAAAAGGGCGGAAGGCTTCTGGATATGGGCTGCGGCAACGGCGTGCTGCCGCTTCTCCTGTCGGCAAAGACGGAAGCGGCCGAGCTGGTGGGCCTGGAGATCCAGAAAGAGAGTGCGGCGCTCGCGGAGCGTAATGTGGAGCTGAACGGTCTGAAGGACCGTATCCGCATCGTCTGCGGGGATCTGCGCGAAGCCGGGGAGCTGTTCGGAAGGGAAGCGTTTTCCGCGATCTGCTGCAATCCGCCCTATATCGCGGACGGGGCCGGACTTTTAAGTGAGAGTTCCCCGAAGGCGCTGGCCCGGCATGAGCTGCTCTGCCGTTTTGAGGATGTGGCAAGGGAGAGCGAAAAGCTCCTCCCCCACGGAGGGAGTCTCTTTCTGGTACACCGTCCGGAGCGGCTGGCGGAACTGATCGTGACGCTCAGAAAATACCGCCTGGAGGTGAAGCGCCTCCGTTTTGCGCATCCGGGAACGGAACATGCGGCGGTGCTGGTGCTGATCGAAGCGTTGAAAGGCGGAAGACCGGGGATGAAGACCGAGGCACCGCTTTTGCTGGAAACCTGAAACAAGCCGGAGCAGTTTAATACCGGGCCGGGGAAAAGAAGTAAGCGCTATGCTTTATATCTGTGCAACTCCGATCGGAAATTTAAAAGATATCACACAGCGGGTACTCGAAACACTGGAAAATGCAGATCTGATCGCCGCGGAAGATACGCGGAACAGTCTGCATCTCCTGACGCATTTCGGGATCAGGACACCGCTTACCAGTTATCATGAATACAATAAATACGATAAGGCAGAGACGCTGATCCGTAAGATGAAGGAAGGAATGGATGTGGCGCTGATCAGCGATGCCGGAACGCCGGGGATCTCGGATCCCGGGGAAGTGCTGGTGCGCCGCTGTATCGAGGAAGGGATCACGGTGAGCAGCCTGCCGGGGCCCGCGGCCTGCATCACGGCGTTGACGATGTCCGGCCTGCCTACCGGCCGCTTCTCGTTTGAGGCCTTTCTTCCGGCGGATAAAAAGGAACGGAAGCGCATCCTGGATGAGATGCGCGATGATACGCGTACCCTTATCGTATATGAGGCGCCGCACCATCTGGAGGCGACGCTGAAGGACCTTCTGGATGTTCTGGGAGACCGGCCGCTGGCTGTCTGCCGTGAACTGACGAAGCGTTTTGAAAGCGTGGAGCGCATGCGGCTTTCGGAGGCCGTAAGCTATTACGGCGAAAATGAAGCCAGAGGTGAATTTGTGCTTGTGATCGGCGGCAGGGATGCGGCCGAACTGAAAAAAGAACAGCAGCAGCAATGGGAGAACATGCCTGTGGAAGAGCATGTGGCCCGCTACGAGGCGGAAGGCCATGACCGCAAGGAGGCAATGAAACTTGCAGCCCTGGACCGGGGCATACCCAAGCGGGAGATCTATAACATGCTGCACAAGGGAGAGCTATGAAAAGAACAGGGACGATCCGGAGAAGTCCGCACAGCTTTGGAAAAACGGGACTGTTTCTGGCGGCAGTACTGCTGCTCGGAGGCTGCGGAGGAGAAGAAAAACCGGCGGTATCCTCAAATGCCACGCCGACAACAGCAGCGGTGGCAACACCCACGGAAGAAGCAAAGGAAGAACCCAGGATACTCCGGGTGGGCTGCGGGGGATTTTCGGGCGTTTATGACGGCATCTTTACCGAGGCGGAGAGCGACAGCCTGGCAGCGGAGCTGATCCAGCTGCGCCTTCTGGAAAGGGACCGTTCCGGTGATATCGTAAGGCACGGGATCGAGGGAGAGACAAGAAGCTACAACGGCAGTGAATACAGCTATAAAGGCATTGCGGACTGTGATAAAAAAACAGGCTCCGACGGGAAGCTGACCTACGAGATCACTTTACGCGAGGATGTCTGCTTTTCCGACGGGGAAGCGCTGACGGCGGACGATGTGATCTTTACCTGGTATGTGCTGAGTGACCCTTCCTACAACGGCCCGAATGCATTCCGTACCCTGCCGGTGGAAGGCATGGATGAATACCGTCTGGGTGCAAAGAGCATGCTGGAACTGATCCTGGAGGGCGGCGAGGAGAATACGCGCTTTGCCTGGTATACGAAGGAACAGCAGGAGCAGTTTTTTGCAACGGACCTGCCTGCGGCGGGAGAAGCTTTTGCACAGAGCATTTCCGATTATTGTCTCGCGAATGATATCGTGACCGGCCTCGATGCGGTGGATTCCCATCCCATTGCCAACGCCATGGTCAACTGGGGCATCGCCGTACTCGGAGCGGACGGTTCCGTAACGGCCCAGCCTTCGGGAACGGTATGGACGATGCAGGGAAATGCGGTGCCCACGGCAGCGGACTTTTTTGACGAACTGATGATCCGTTATTCCGGGGATGTCCTGAAGCTTTCCGAGAAGGAAGCGGCGGACCGGCCTTTGCAGGATTTCCTGCCGGAATGGTATCTTCATACGGTTGGTGAGGGCATATCGGCGGCAGCATTGAAGGGCATCACGAAAACCGGGGATTACAGCGTGTCGCTGACGCTCACGGAAGCGGATGAGCGGGCGGAGGAGCTCCTCGGGGGCTATGTCCTGCCGATGCATTATTACGGAGATCCTTCCTATTATGATTATGAAAAGAACCGTTTCGGTTTCCACAAGGGGGATCTGGACGGGATCCGGGCCATGGGTGCCATGCCTCTGGGAGCAGGGCCGCTGGTACTGGAAAACAGTGAAGAAGGAAAGCTGAGTTTTTCTCCCAACACGCATTATTATGACGGAGCTTTGCAGCTGACGGAGCTTCAGCTCATCACATATCCCGAGGAGGAACGGCTGGCAGCGCTGCAGCGGGGAGAACTGGATCTCTTTGCACTTCCCGCGGAAAGAGAGCTTCTTGATACGGCAGGCCGGGATCTGGCCATCAGCTGCCGCAATCTTCCGCATTATGATTTTATCGGCATCAACTGTGAGGCAGTGAGCGTCAGCGGGAATGCCGCCTCGCAGGAATCGGTATATCTGCGCCGTGCCCTTGCCACCGTGCTATGGGCATACCGTGATGCGGCAATGGAGGAAAGCTACGGCAGTGCGGTCCTGCCCATCGCACATCCGCTCTATTCCGAAGGAAGGATGCTCTGGACGGATGAGGAAAACGCGGCGGAATGCTATGGGAAGGATGTAAACGGAAAAGACATTTTCAGCGAAGGAATGAGCGCGGAGGAGCGCGGGGCGGCGGCGAAGAAAGCTGCCCTGGGATATTTTGAGGCGGCAGGCTACACCGTGGAGGAAGGCGTGCTGAGCGCGGCGCCCGACCGCGCAAGACTGGAATACGAGCTGACGGTGATCGGCGGCGGAACGGGAGATGATCCGGCTTTTTCGATGCTGACCCGGGCTTCGGATACCCTGGCGGAACTGGGGCTTACGCTCTCGATCCATGACATCTCCGATCCTGCCGGCCTGCAGCTTGCGCTGGAAGGCGGCAAGACGGATCTGTGGGTCGACAGCCGTGAGGGCAATGCTCTGACAAGCCTGTATATGCAGTATTATCCGGAAAGCGGCAACGGCTACCGCCTGCGCATCTTTGATGAACGCTTTGACGAGCTGCTCTTTGCCGAAGAGGCCGAGACAGACCGCGCCCGGAAGGATGCCGATGCGAAAAAATGTCTGGAATTCCTGACGGATTACGGCGCGCTGATCCCTCTGTGGCAGTACAGGGCCTGCACGGTCTATGCGGCGGAACGTCTGGACGAAAGTACCGTCATGCGGGACGAAACGGCCTTTTATGACTGGACCAGGGAGCTTGCGGCGCTCTCCGTAAAATAGAGATTGACAAAACAATGGCACTGTGCCTATACTCTCTATAGAAAGCGGTATCCGCCGAACCTGCGGGCCGTCGGGACGCGGGTTTCAAAAGAATATGCAGGAATATCGTACTCAAGGAGGGGGCACTATGTTGGACAGGATCATTGAACTGATCAGAGAGCAGCTTCATATCGCGGAAAACGTTCCGATCACAGAAGAGACATCGTTTCAGCAGGATCTGCGGGCCGATTCCTTTGAACTGATGGAACTGATCATGGCCGTGGAGGAAGAATACGGAGTGAAGGTTGAGGATGATGATCTGGAAAACCTGCAGACCGTGGGTGATGTGATGGATTACATCAAGGATCAGGGAATCGATATTGAATAAAGCATTTTCGTAATGTTGAGAGCTAAGAGGATCTCCCCGAAATCAGGGAGATTTTCTTTTTAGGAGGTATATGGACAGGATCATGACAAACCGGCCGGACCGGTGTTTTCAGCGGTATCAGAGCGAATTCGAAGAGGCTGCGCTGCGGGTGCTCCGGAGCGGCAGATACATACTCGGAGAAGAACTGGAACGCTTTGAAGAAGCTTTTGCGGAATGGCTCGGCGTGCGTTTCTGCGTGGGCGTCGGAAACGGCCTGGATGCGCTGACCCTGGCCTGCAGGGCCTGCGGGATCGGTGAGGGAGACGAGGTGATCGTTCCGGCCAATACCTTTATCGCCAGCGCCCTGGCGGTAAGCGCGGCGGGGGCCGTACCGGTCTTTGCGGATGTGGATGAGTATTATCTGCTGGATCCGGATAAACTGGAAAGCCGTATCACGGAGCGTACCCGGGCGGTCATGGCGGTTCATCTGTACGGGCAGACCTGCCGGCTGGACAGGATACTTGCGATCTGCAGGAAACACGGGCTGAAGCTTCTGGAGGACTGTGCGCAGTCCCACGGGGCGGCCTACCGCGGAAGGATCAGCGGGACCGTCGGTGAGGCGGGCTGTTTTTCCTTTTATCCGACAAAGAATCTGGGAGCTTTCGGGGATGCGGGAGCGGTGGTGACCGATGACGAGGAGCTTTATGAGCATCTGAAAAAGCTCAGGAATTACGGAAGCAGCCGCCGTTATTACCATGAGGAGCAGGGCGTCAATTCGCGTCTGGACGAGCTGCAGGCCGCTTTGCTCGCGGTGCGTCTTTCCCATATGAAGGAGCTGACGGCGGAGCGTATCGCCTGTGCGGAAGCTTATAATGAAGGGATACGTAACGAAGCCATCGAAAAGCCGCGCCTCTGTCCCGGCGCGGAGCATGTTTACCACCAGTATGTGGTAAGGACAAAGGAGCGTGACCGTCTGATCGCGCATCTGAAGCTCCGCGGGATCGATACCCTCATCCATTATCCCGTTCCCTGTCATCTGCAGGGAGCCTATGCTTCCCTGGGATATGAGCGGGGGGCGCTTCCGCAGGCCGAACTGTATGCGGATACGGTGCTCTCCATCCCCATCTACAACGGGATCAGCAAAAAGGAACAGCAGCGCGTGATCGAGGCATTGAATGAGTTTTGATACCGATATCGAAAAAAAGATACCGCCTGCCGTCGTGAAGATACTGCGACGGATCGAAGAGGCCGGCTTTGAAGCCTGGACCGTGGGGGGCTGCGTCCGCGACTGCATGCTGGGACGTACGCCGGCGGACTGGGATATCACGACAAATGCCCGTCCGGAACAGATCAAGCGTATCTTTAAGAGAACGCTGGATACGGGGCTTCAGCACGGCACCGTTACGGTACTGGAATACGAGGAGCACCGTCCGAAGGGTTATGAGGTGACCACCTACCGTATCGACGGGGACTACGGGGACGGAAGGCATCCGGACCGGGTGGAGTTTACCGCCGATCTGGCCGAGGATCTGAAGCGCAGGGATTTTACGATCAATGCGATGGCCTATGCGCCGGGGAAAGGGCTGAAAGACCTGCACGGCGGTATGGAGGATCTGGAAGCGGGCGTGATCCGCTGTGTCGGAGATGCGCGGGAGCGTTTCTCGGAGGACGCGCTCCGTATGATGCGCGCGATCCGCTTTGCCGCGCAGCTGAACGCGCGGATCGAGGAGAATACCTGGCGCGCCGTTACGGAGATGGCCGAAGGGATCGTAAGGGTGAGCGCGGAACGCATACGCGTGGAGCTGGAGAAGCTTCTGATGAGTGATCATCCATCTTTTTTCCGGCTTTTTTACGACAGCGGACTGAGTGCGTATTTTCTGCCGGAGTGGGAAGCCTGCATGCATACCGAGCAGGAAAACCCGCATCACTGTTATAATGTGGGCGAGCATATCCTGCACTGCCTGGAATGCGTTGACTGTGAGGGCCTGCGCAGGGAACTCGGGGAAGAAGCGTATCCCCGCGCACTGCGTACCCTGCGGCTGACCATGCTCATGCATGATATCGCAAAGCCTCTGTGCAAGACCATCGATGAGGAAGGTGTGGCGCATTTTACGGGCCATCCGGAGCGTGGTGCCGTGATGGCGGAGGAGATCCTGCGGCGCCTGAAATACGATAATGACACGATAAGGGATGTCAGACGGCTCGTGGAAAGCCATGAGGGACGTTTCCCGGCAGAAGCACGCGCACTGCGCCGCGCCATGAGCAGCATCGGTGAGGAGTATTTTCCTCTGTATTTTTATATCCAGGAAGCCGACCTGCTGGCACAGAGTACCTATAAGCGTGAGGAAAAACTCGCACGCGTACGCAGGCTGCGGGAGCTGCGTCTTGAGATCCTGAGAGAAAAACAGTGCCTGAGCCTGAAAGATCTTGCGGTAAAAGGCAGTGATCTGGCGGCGGCGGGGATCGCTCCGGGACCGGAGTATAAGAGGATATTGAACGAGATGCTCTCCGATGTACTGGAAGAGCCGGAGCATAATGATAAGGAGTATCTGCTGAAGAACCATGTCCGGGCATAGATATCCGACAATCTGCGGAAGTATGGCAGTCCTGTTGCTGCTGCTCCTTGCCGCCTGCGGGAAAGGGACGGAGAAGGATCCCGGCCCCGACAGCGGGCAGGAGACGGGCTTTCTGCCTGCGATCCCGGGGAATTACGATTCCCTGGACAGCCCCGTGCTGGTCGCCAAGGATACCGCGGCAAAAACACTCCGCTTTTACAATCTGGATGTCGGAAAATTCTATACCCTGAATTATGACGGCGCGACGCGCTGGGAGGATAAATACGCCCAGGCACTGTCTCTGGAGCAGGTTGAAGTGGGGAGCCTTGTGGATATCAGTTTTATGCATGAACGCAGGCGCCTGAACAGCCTGCAGCTCTCCGGACAGGCTTTCCGCTTTACGGATGTGAGCAATCTTACGATCTCCGAGTCGGCGCCCGTTGTTTTTCTGAAAGGGGAAAATTATACGCTGGCCAAAAAGGCGGTGATCCTGACTCTGGACGGACCGGGAGAACTGATCGACCTGAATGCCGCCGACAGTCTTTCGGTCTGCGGGATCGGCCACACGATCTACTGCCTCGCGGTGCAGAAAGGGCATGCCTATCTGCGGCTTGAAAATGCGTCCCATTTTGTGGGAGGCTTTATCGAGATCGGTGAGAACCGGGTCTATCAGATCACGGAGGATATGCTGCTGGCGATCCCCGAAGGGGAATACGACATCACGGTCTCCAACAAAGGCAGCACCGGGACCGAGCGCATCGCGGCACGCGCCGGCGAGGAGCTGAGCATCGATGCCGGGAAATGGGTATCCGAACCGAAGTACGGCGGTATACTCTTTATCACATCGCCGGCGGAGACAAAGGTCTTTATCGACGGGGAAGCCGTGGAGATCGGGAAGGAAGTGCGTTTAAGCTACGGGATCCACCAGATGGTGGCCCGTGCGCCGGGCTATGTGACCATCAGCCGTTATATCCGTGTGGGAGAAGCCCTGGCAAAACTGAACGTGACGCTGGAGGAGGAGAGCGTTTCCGAAAACAGCGTATCCGGAAACAATACAACGCCCACGCCGACGGGCAGCGCTTCCGACAATTCCGCGTCCGGAAACAGCGCGTCCGGAAACAGCGCGTCCGGAAACAGCGCCTCGGGCAACAGTGCATCGCAGAACTCGGCATCGGGCAACAGCGCGTCCCAGAATGCCGCGCCTTCCGCAACGCCTTCACCCAGCCCGACGCCGGATGAGCGGCATGCGGCCGGCACCGATGCGCGTATCTTTATCAATGCGCCGGAAGCCGTGGAGGTGTATAAGGACGGCAGGTATATCGGGCTTTCGCCGCTGAGCTTTAAAAAAGAAGCCGGTACGGTCATCATCACGCTGCGGAAAGAAGGGTATCAGACCAGGAGTTATACGATCTCGATGGAGGATGACGGAAGGGATGTGGATTATTCCTTCTCTGACCTGATCCCCCTGCATTAACAGTGCTTCAGGGCCGCGTCAATACCTTTTTTCAACAAAAAAATGCGCTATTTCACGAAAAATACACTACACTTTGTGATAAAATGCTTAAAAAAGGCCTTTATTTAGTGCAAGGTATTGACAAAAACAGTAAAAACGAATATAAAGGGTATTGTAGCTTTTCGGGAGTCAGAGGACTCCGGAGCAAATAAAACCCAATATGTAGGAGGATTTTTGAACATGAACAAGACAGAGTTGGTTGCAGCAATTGCAGATAAGGCTGGTATCACGAAGAAGGATGCTGATGCGGTGATCGCAGCTTTCACCGAGACGGTGACCAAGGAACTGAAAAAGGGCGGCAAGGTTCAGCTGGTTGGCTTCGGAACCTTCGAAGTAAGCAAGAGAGGCGCTCGTACCGGCCGTAACCCCCAGACCGGCGAGACCATGAAGATCGCTGCTTCCAAGGCACCCAAGTTCAAGGCCGGCAAGGCTTTCAAGGATGCGATCGGCTGATAGACCTCTATAGTCTGATAGAAGAAAAGCTTGAGGACAGGCACCGCGCCTGTCCTCTTATTTACGGGAGAAGTATTATGCGTCTGGACAAATTTCTGAAAGTGTCGCGTCTGATCAAGCGGCGCACTGTGGCCAACGAAGCCTGCGATGCGGGCAGGGTGAGCCTGAATGACAAAGTGGCCAGGGCCAGCGCGGAAGTGAAGGCGGGCGATACGATCACCATCAGCTTCGGTAACCGCGAAACAAAGGTGCGTGTCCTCTCCGTCCAGGAAACGGTTCGCAAGGAAGACGCGGACGGGATGGTGGAGTATCTTTAAAGCTGACGGTTGACATAACATTATCATTGGAGTATGATCTGTAGTATGGCGAAGAATATCGTTGCATTCCGAAAAGAGAAGAAAAAGGGCCGCCTCGGGCTCTTTCTTGTGCTGCTTACCCTGGGGGTCTTCGTTTCCATGTTTACCTACAACGGCATGGAACTCAGGAAGCAGAAAAAAGAGCTGGAACGCGATACGGCCCAGATGGAAGTGCAGCTGGAACAGGAAAAGCAGCGGGCAGTCGAGCTGAAAGAATTCGAAACTTATACCCATACGAAAAAATATGCCGAGGAAGTAGCCAAGGAAAAGCTGGGCTATGTCTACGAGGGCGAGATCATCTTCCAGAAGGATCGCTAGACGTGGATCTTAAGGCAGAAGTAAACGCTTATATCGGGGCACGGGAGCTGATCCGGCCGGAGGATACCCTTTTGATCGGGGTGTCCGGAGGTGCGGATTCCCTGTGCCTTTTTGATATACTGACGGATGGTGCGCGTGCGGCGCGGACCGCGGTCTGCCATGTCCATCATCACCTGCGCGCGGCGGCGGATGAGGAAGAGCTTTTTGTGCGGAGACTGTGCGAAGAGCGCGGCGTGGAATACCACCGGGCGGATGTGGACCTGTCGACACAGAAGGGCCTGTCCGTGGAGGAGGCCGCGAGAAAACTTCGTTACGAAGCCTTTGCGGAGATCCTGCGCGGCATGCAGCCGGATGCGTCGAAACGCTGCCTGGCGGTGGCACATACGCTTGACGATGATGCGGAAACCGTGCTCTATCACCTGTTCCGGGGCAGCGGCCTGAAGGGACTGGGCGGGATACGTCCCTGCCAGCAGTTGGAGGAATACCGCATCGTGCGGCCGCTCCTGGACGTACCGAGGACTGCGGTGGAAGAGTATCTGACGGCGCGCGGTATGCAATGGTGCGAGGATGAGAGCAACCGGAGTGATGTCTATGCGCGTAACCGCATCCGGCATACGGTGCTGCCTGCAGCAGCGGGGATCAACGAAAGGGCTGCGGCGCATATCCATGATACTGCCGTACAGCTCGCGGAAGCGGAGGATTATCTGGCAGCCGGGACCGCAGCCGCCCTGGAGCGGATCACGGAAGAGATACCGGACGGCCTGCGTATCGACAGGAAAGAATTCCTTTCCCTGCATCCCTGTCTGCAGAAACGCCTTTCCCTGCTGTGCCTTCAGCGGGTGAGCGGGCGCGAAAAGGATATCTCACAGGTACACGCGGAACTGTTCTGCGGCCTGTTCCGCCTTCCGAAGGGGAAGATGCTGGATCTGCCTTACCGCCTTCATGCGCTGAGGCTTAAGGATAGTGTGGAATTGTTGCGTAAAAGCTGAAAAAGGTATATAATAGCTCCCGTTTGGAGGAAGATCATGAAAAGACAGTCAGGTTACAGTTTTGTTTTTCTGCTTATTATTCTGCTGCTGGCCGGTGCGATCTGGGTCAGTTTTTCAACAAAACGCGACAACAACTACAGCCGCGATGATTTTCAGCATGCGGCGGAAGCCGGCGATGTGGCGAGCATCGTGATCGAGCAGAACAAGGAGGTTCCCACGGGGACCATACATGTAACAACAAAGAGTTTTTCCACCTACCGCTTCAGCGTGACGGATGTGCGCGAGATCGAAAGCTATGCACGCTCGAAAGGGATCGCCATACGGGTCGATAATGTGCCGGAGAGCAACTGGTTCCTCATGTATGTCCTTCCCGGACTGGTGGTGCTGATCATCTTTGTATTTTTCTACAGCATGATGGCAAACAATCAGAGCGGCGGCGTGAGCAACCGCATGATGAACTTCGGAAAGAGCCGGGCCCAGATGGTGACGGATTCCAAAACGACTTTTGCCAATGTGGCGGGGCTGCGGGAGGAAAAGGACGATCTGGACGAGGTGGTGGATTTCCTGAAAGATCCCGGGAAATACACGGAGATGGGTGCGAGGATCCCGAAGGGGATACTGCTGGAGGGTATGCCGGGTACCGGTAAGACCCTGCTGGCCAAGGCCATCGCGGGTGAGGCGAAGGTTCCCTTTTTCTTCATCTCCGGTTCGGATTTTGTGGAGATGTTCGTGGGCGTCGGTGCGAGCCGCGTGAGAGACCTTTTTGCCGATGCCAAGAAGAATTCGCCCTGCATCGTCTTCATCGACGAGATCGATGCCGTGGCGAGAAGGCGCGGCGCCGGTATGGGCGGCGGCCATGATGAACGTGAGCAGACCCTGAACCAGCTGCTGGTGGAGATGGATGGTTTTGAGGAAAACGAAGGCATCATCGTGATGGCGGCAACCAACCGTGTGGATATCCTGGATCCGGCCATCCTGCGTCCGGGCCGTTTCGACCGCAAGATCACGGTCAGCGCCCCCGATGTGCAGGGCCGCGAGGCGATACTGAAACTTCATGCGGAAAAGAAGCATCTGGGCGACGATGTGGATCTGAAGGAACTGGCCAGGACCACGGCCGGCTTTACCGGCGCGGATCTGGAAAACCTTCTGAACGAGGCGGCGATAAAGGCTGCCCGGGAAAAGCGGGCCTATATCAATGATGAGGATGTGCGCAAGAGCTTCATCAAGGTTGGGATCGGTACCGAGAAGCGCAGTCATCTGATCACGGAGCGTGACCGGAAGATCACTGCCTATCATGAGTCCGGGCATGCGATCCTGATGCATCTCCTGCCGCTGACGGGGTCCGTCTATACGGTTTCGGTGATCCCGACCGGCGAGGGTGCCGCAGGTTATATGATGCCCGTTCCTGACAACGACGACCAGCATCAGACAAAAGAACAGCTGCGCCAGCGGCTGATGGTGACCCTCGGAGGCCGTGTGGCGGAGGAGATCATCTTCGGCGATGTGAGCACCGGTGCTTCCAGCGATATCAAGAAGGCGACCAAGGTCGCCCGCAGCATGGTGACACGTTTCGGCATGTCGCCTCTGGGGCTGATCTGCTACGAAGACGATGATAACGAGGTCTTTATCGGGCGGGATCTGGCTCACGCCAAGACCACCAGCGAAGCCAAGGCGGCCGAGATCGACGAGGAAGTGAAGCATATCATTGACGGCTGCTATCAGGAAGCCAAGCGCATCCTTGAGGAGAATCTGCAGATACTGCACAACTGCGCAGCCCTGCTGATCGAGAAAGAGCGGATCGGCCGCGAGGAATTCGAGGCGCTTTTTGTGGCGGAAACAGCCTGAGTGGTAAAAGTGCACATAAAAAAGAAACATCGATTGTAAAATTTGTGATTTTAGCGAATAGACGAAAAAGGGGAATATGATATAATCCATCATGTAACCCCCAATACATTTTATAGTTTTTGCTATAACCCCATTAAAGAAATACCTTCTCTGAAAATGACAGTGAAAGCTGTCATTTTTACTTTTCTGTTTAATCCCGAGCCACGCACTTCGCTGCGTGGCTGCGGGCCGGTATTTTGGCTTGCACTTTTACTTTGTTTTTGAAGTGAATCTCTTTTCATTTCCCCCTGTTTATGGTATCATGATTCGGAATGGTCAGCGCGCTGCGGCGCTTGACAGCAATGTAAATATTTTATCCTCAGGAGGAAGAATCGATGACAAAACTGGTACTGGTAAGACATGGTGAGAGCGAGTGGAACAAGCTGAATCTTTTTACGGGCTGGACGGATGTGGATCTTTCGGAGAAAGGTCACGAGGAGGCAAAGGCTGCAGGTAAGCTTCTGAAAGCGGAAGGCTACGATTTTGATATCTGCTACACCTCCTACCTCAAGCGTGCGATCCACACCCTGAACCATATCCTGGACGAGATGGACCGCAACTGGCTGCCCGTGGTAAAGGCCTGGGAGCTGAACGAGCGCCACTACGGCGATCTGCAGGGCAAGAACAAGAGTGAAGCCGCCGAGAAATTCGGTGAGGATCAGGTCAAGATCTGGAGACGCAGCTTTGATGTGAAGCCTCCCGTACTTTCCGACGACGACGAGCGTTCCACCAAGAAGCAGGAGATGTACCGCGATGTGGATCCCTTCTTCCTTCCCCAGAACGAGAGCCTGGAGACGACCATTGAGCGCGTGATCCCCTTCTACCTCAAGAACATCAAGGCCGACATGAAGGCCGGCAAGCGCGTGATCATCGCTGCCCACGGCAACAGCCTTCGTGCTCTGGTGAAATATCTGGACAACAAGAGTGCGGATGAGATCCTCGGTGTGAACATCCCTACCGGAACTCCCCTTGTTTACGAGTTCGATGACAAGTTCAACGTGATCAGGAGCTATTACCTCGGTGATCAGGAAGCACTGAAGGCGAAGATGGAAGCCGTCGCAAACCAGGGTAAGGCAAAATAATGATATCTTATCATTAAAGAGAAAGGGGAAACAACATGGCAGATGATAAACTGCAGGAATACCAATGCCCAAATTGCGGAGGTCCTCTTGAGTTTCACGGCGATGTGCAGAAGATGGTCTGTGTATACTGCGACGCGCAGTTTGAAATGTCGCAGTTTAACCAGAACAGCCCCAAGGTAGGGGACGAGCAGCCGACGCACTGGGAACAGGCCCAGGGCCAGCAGCTGGAAGCCGGCGCGGCCGGAATGAAGGAATTCCAGTGCAACGCCTGCGGCGCGGTCATGGTCAGCGACGGCCAGGTGGGGGCTACGGAATGCCCTTATTGCGGCAATCCCGCGATACTCGAATCCACCTTCGAAGGGATCAACCTTCCGGACGGCATCATCCCGTTCGTAAAGAGCAAGCAGGAAGCCCAGGACGCCATGAGCGGCTATTACAGCGGAAAGAAGCTGCTCCCGAACAACTTTATCAGCGACAACCGCGTGGAAAAGATCCAGGGTGTGTACGTGCCGTTCTGGCTCTTTGACTGCGACGTGAACGGAAGCGCGTTTTACCGTGCGGAAAACCGCCGTACCTACAGCAAGGGCGAGGAGCGCTGGGAAGAGATCAAGGAATACGCGGTAAGCCGTTCCGCTGTCATGCGTTATGAAAAGGTACCGGCCGACGGTTCCAAGGAGATGAAGGATGAATATATGGATTCGCTGGAGCCTTACGATTTCAGCAAGATCATCCCTTATCAGCCGGCCTATTTCTCCGGTTATCTTGCAAATAAATACGACGAGTCCGCCGATGATGTGAAGGAGCGCGTAAACCGCCGCATCAAGAACACTTCGGAACAGCAGATCCGCGATACCGTCAGAGGTTATGACAGTGTACGTACCGAGTCCAGCGACATCCGGATCAACAGCGGAAAGATCCGCTACTGCATGCTGCCGGTGTGGATGCTCACGACCCGCTGGAACGGCGCGAATTATACCTTTGCCATGAACGGCCAGACCGGAAAGGTCACCGGTGATCTGCCCGTGGACAACGGAAAGGCAACAAGGATGTTCCTTCTGACCAGTGTGATCGCTCTTGCGATACTTGAAGCACTTGCATATTTCATTTTCTGTCAGGATGAGATCAGTATCTTCGCCCTGATCGGCGCAGCCGTGATCGCATTGATCATCGGCGGTGTCACGGTTTCTTCAGCAAAAGCATCCATGGTAAGCCACCTGAAGACGGAAGCGAAAGAATTCCTTGTCAAAGACAGTTTCCGGCTCACAGCCCAGAACGACCGTCATATCGATACAAGACACCGCAAGATCTCCGGAGGAAATTAAAGATCATGGGCATGCTCGAAGAGGTCCGTCGGGAGCTGACGGAACATATCATCCCGTTCTGGCGCGCATTGCGCGATGACGAATACGGCGGGTACTACGGTCTGCTGGATTTTGATCTGAAACTGGATAAAAAAGCCGTAAAAGGCTGCATACTGAACAACCGTATCACCTGGTTCTTTTCCAACGCCTACCTCCTGCTGAAGGACGAGGCGCTGCTGGAGGAAGCAAGGCACGGTTATGAATTTCTGAAGAAGTACTGCCTTGACCGGGAATACGGCGGCGTATACTGGTCGATGAACTATGACGGTACTCCGGAAGACACCACGAAACACACTTACAACCAGGCCTTCTGCATCTACGCGCTGGCGTCCTACTATGACGCCGCCGGAGAGCGGGAGGCTCTGGACGAAGCGTACCGGCTCTTCGAGCTCATCGAGAGCAGATGCCGGGACGAGGGCGGTTATCTGGAGGCTTTCGACCGGAGCTTCCGTCCCGCCGGCAATGATAAGCTTTCCGAAAACGGCGTGATGGCGGATCGTACGATGAACACGCTGCTCCATGTCTTCGAGGCCTATACGGAGCTTTACCGTGTGGGTAAGGACGAGCGCGTGGGCGCCTGCCTGCGCAGCATCATGGACTGCTTTGCGGAAAAGATGTACAATCCCGCACTGCACCGTCAGGAAGTCTTCTTCGATCATGAATACAATACGCTGATCGATCTGTATTCCTACGGACACGATATCGAGACCAGCTGGCTTCTGGACCGGGGGCTTGAAGTGCTGGATGATGCGGAATATACGAAAAAGATCGCGCCGATCACGAAAGATCTGGCAGATAATGTGAAAAAGACGGCGTTTGACGGACATTCCCTTGCCAATGAATGCGATAAGGGAGTTGTCAACACCGACAGGATCTGGTGGGTGCAGGCCGAAACGCTGATCGGCTTTATCAATGCCTATCAGAAAGACCCTGCCCGTACGGACTTCCTGGAAGCGGCCCGGGCGGAATGGGAATTCATAAAGACCTTTTCCATCGATCACCGGAAGGGCAGCGAATGGTTTTATGCCGTGACTGCCGACGGGGAGCCGGATACGCAGAAGCGCCCCATCGTGGAGCCCTGGAAGTGCCCCTATCATAACGGACGTATGTGTATCGAGCTTCTGAAGAGAAACGTGGAGTAAGGCCGGAGGAGACAGGATGGCGATCCATCATAAATATCAGGAGATCAAAAAGAAATATGAACAGCTCATCGCCCGGAAGAACAAGGTAGATGAGAATTTTTATAACGGGGTATACGACCGCTATCTTTATCCTGTGCTGACAAGCCGGCATATCCCGCCGATCTGGAAATACGATCTGAACCCGGTGACGAATCCCTTTTTTATGGAACGTCTGGGGGTCAACGCCGTTTTCAATTCGGGCGCCCTGTATAAAGACGGGAAATACTACCTGATCGCCCGGGTGGAAGGCTATGACCGCAAGAGCTTTTTTGCCGTAGCCGAGAGCGAGAGCCCGGTAGACGGTTTCCGTTTCTGGGACGAGCCGGTGATCCTTCCGGATACCGTGGCGGAAGAGACCAATGTCTATGATATGCGCCTTACGATGCATGAGGACGGCTGGATCTACGGGATCTTCTGTTCGGAATGCAAGGATAAGGAGAATAAGGATCCCGCGGCAGCCATTGCCACCGCAGGTATCGTGCGTACCAGGGATCTGAAGGAATGGCACCGTCTGGATAACCTGAAGACCGTGAATTCTCCCCAGCAGCGCAATGTGGTGCTGCATCCCGAGTTTGTGGGAGCCAGGAAATACGCCTTTTATACGAGGCCTATGGACGACTTCATCGAAACCGGCAGCGGCGGAGGGATCGGTTTCGGGATCTGTGCGGATATCGAACATGCGGTGATCGAAAAGGAGAAGATCATCAGCGAGCGGAAATACCATACGATCACGGAGGCCAAGAACGGTGCGGGTGCCGTTCCGATCAAAACGGAGCGGGGCTGGATCCATATCGCGCACGGCGTCCGGAATACCGCGGCCGGACTGCGTTACGTCCTCTATTGTTTTGCAACGGACCTGAACGATCCCGCAAGGGTGATCGCTTCGCCGGGCGGCTATTTCCTTGCGCCGGTGGGCGGCGAGAGGATCGGTGACGTATCCAATGTGGTCTTTAGTAACGGCGCGGTCCGGAATGAGAATAATGAGATCTATATCTATTATGCTTCTTCCGATACCCGCCTGCACGTGGTATCCACTACGGTAGAAAAGCTGATGGATTATGTGTTCAACACGCCGGAAGACCGCCTGCGCAGCCGCGGGAGCGTGAACCAGCGTATCGAACTGATCAAGATGAACAAGACACTTTTGGGAATGGAGAAATAAGCGATGAAGGGAAGGATTCATTCGACGGAAAGCTTCGGAACGGTAGACGGACCCGGCGTACGCTTTGTGATCTTTCTGCAGGGCTGCCCGATGCGCTGTGCCTACTGCCACAATCCCGATACCTGGGATCCTCGCGGGGGCACGCCTACGGAAGCTTCCGAACTGATCGAGCAGTTTGAGAGGAACCGCGGCTTTTATGCCGGCGGCGGTATCACCGTGACCGGCGGCGAACCGCTCATGCAGGTGGATTTCCTACTGGAGCTCTTTACACTGGCAAAGGAAAAGGATATCCACACCTGTATCGATTCTTCCGGTATCATGTATCACCCGGGAGAGAGCGAATACAATAAAACGCTGGATAAGCTGATGGAGCTGACAGATCTGGTGATGCTGGATATCAAGCATATCGATCCCGAGAAGCACAAATGGCTCACGGGCCAGCCCAATGACGGGATCCTCGCCTTTGCAAAATATCTGGACGAAAAGCATGTGGACGTCTGGATCCGCCATGTGGTGGTCCCGGGGATCACGGACGACGATAAATATCTGTCGGAGCTGGGTTATTTCATCGGCGGGCTGAGCAATCTGAAGGCGCTGGACGTGCTGCCCTATCATACGATGGGCAAGCCGAAATATGAAAAGCTCGGACTGGAATACCGGCTGGCGGACGTGCCGGCCATGGACAAATCCAAAGCCATCGAAAAGAAGCAGGTGATACTGGAGGGCGTGAGAAAACGCCGTGCGGAACTTGCGGAAGAAAAAGCCTGAAAAAGATCAGCGGCCCGCAGGGGCCGCTGTTTTGTTGTTCTGAAGTTCATTTTATCTGTCCGCAGGAAGTCACGCTTCGCGCTTCCTGCTTTTTTTGACCGCATACATCTCCTCGTCCGCTTTTTTGATCACGTTTTTGATATCTGTATGAGGGTACAGTCTGGATTCATAGGTGCCGCAGCTCGCCGAGATGCGGAAGCCCTCTCTGGCACTGCTCTCTGCCGTCATCTTCTGTATGTTTTCCAGGATGGCCTCTTTATCGCAGGCGACAGGGATCAGGGCCATCATCTCATCGCCGCCGAAACGCACGCAGAGGGATTCCTTCGGACAGGAAGCCTTCAGGGCCGCAGCACTGGCGGCGATGGCACGGTCTCCCGCGTCGTGCCCCAGAGTGTCATTGATGATCTTCAGGCCGTCCAGATCGGTCATGAGTATCATCATGGGCCGGCCTTCCTCGGGAAGCCGGGCGATCAGTTCCTGAAGCGCGGCATGGAAGGCAGCACGGTTTAACAGACCGGTAAGGGCATCCAGACGGTACATGTCCGCGACCTTTCCCATCAGATACTGCTGGTACTGTGTGGTGATATATCCGCCCAGTCCCATGTTGATCATCTCAGTGATATTTGCGGTCAGGGAGTACTCGGTGATCTCGGTGCCTTTGAAAGAGTAAACGATATATCCCATGCAGCGGTTCATATAGTCGAGGGCGTGGATCACCAGCGGATAGCCGTCTTTCAGGCGTTCCTCCGCAAGGGGGAGTATCTTTTTTGTATCAAAAACAGTCCCGGTATCGGCCTTCAGCGCCGAATCGAAAAAGACCGCGTATTCTTCATTTTCGCTCATGCATTCCGTAAAGAAGAACTGTTCCTTGGAAAAGCATTTCCGGTCGGCTATGCAGCTTAAGGAGGCCGTAAAACGGCCGGACATCGCTTTCAGGGCTTCCGCTATGGAAGCGCTTGTTTCTTCCACGGAATTTGAAGTGATGATCCCGGTTATGGAATCGTGCGTCAGACGCGTCTCGTCCTGAAAACGGTAGAAGCTCCGGTTAAAACTGTTTAGGGAAGAACGGAGTTTCGCGGTACAGCGCGGACAGCCGCAGCTTTCGTTGAGGATCAGTTCCGGTTCGACCAGGGGGGCGAGGATCTCGCCATTTATGCAGCGTTCCAGGATCCCGTCGCAGCTTTTCGCCATGACGATGGGAGAGCAGTCCGCCGTGGTGATGGACGGAGCGACCATGAATACCTCGTCATAGCCGTCAAAACCGGTGACGAGTACCCGGCCGGGAACGTCCACCCCGGCATTCTGGAGAGTATCGCTGACATTGATGGCCATGATATCATTGGCGCAGATGATGGCTTCCGGAAGCTCATCCCGTTTCAGCAGCTCTTCCGTACATTTTCTTGCCGGGATCGCCCAGAACATGCCGAAACTGATCATGGAATCGTCATAGGGGATGCCGTTGTCCGAAAGCACCTCTTTAAAGACCTCGATACGTTCGTCCGAAAAAGGATTCTCGGGGATGCCGGCCATAAGATGCGGATGACGTACGCCGTGATCCTCGATCACGTGCCGTACCACACGTTCAAAGCCACTGCGGAAATCAAAACGTATACAGGAACAGCCTTCATAAGTCCCGTCAAGGACGATGACGGCTTTCCCGGCCGCATGCGCCCGGGAGATGATGTGCTCGGCGACACGGCGGCTTTTGATCTTTTCGTCCATGAGTATGACTGCTTCGATCCGCTCAAAGGGGATGAAGTCGAATACCGCACATTCCGCGGACAGAAGGTTTTCCGCCCAGTACTGGTCCGCATTGAGGGCGTAGACGAGCAGACGAAAACCGCGGGCTTTCAAAAGCCCGGCAAGATTTTCGATGAAGGCATGTACGCCGCTATCATAGACCCGTGAAGTACAGAGGGCTATGAGCCGGTATTTTTCTTCCGTCTTCTGTTCCATATGAAGATATTTTACCATAGATCAGCGGAAAATCAAAGAGGAACTCCCTCCGGAGCGGGTTTTTCAAAGAGAGATATGCCTAACAAAGATTAAATACCACTAACCAAAAGCGGTATGATAAAATCATAAACGGTGTAAACGGGCGCGCGAGCGCTTTAGAAATACAACAGGAGGTGAATCATCATGGCATATGTGATCAAAGACGGATGTGTATCCTGCGGAAGCTGCGCAGGCGGCTGCCCGGTTGGTGCGATCAGCGAAGGCGACGGCAAGTACGAGATCGATCCCGATACCTGCATCAGCTGCGGTGCGTGCGCCGGCAATTGCCCTGTAGGAGCGATTTCCGAAGAATAAGTCGTAAAAAAGATCAGGATCCCGTCCTATTGGGCGGGATCTTTTTTCATCTTATGCAGCGTTTTCTTTCCGCTCTCGCAGATATCATTGAGAAAGCATTCCGCACATTTCGGATTCCGCGAGCTGCAGATGGTCCTGCCCAGGGCGATCAGCTGGGTATTGCAGGAGATCCAGTGGTCCTTCGGGAGTTTTTTCATCAGATCGTATTCCACTTTTTCCGGATCTTCGTTCCGGCTCAGGCCCAGACGCCGTGAGAGACGTCCCACATGCGTATCCACGACAACGCTGGGCTCATGAAAGATATTGCCGCGGATCACGTTGGCTGTCTTTCGACCAACACCGGGCAGCGAGGTGAGGGCATCGATATCGGAAGGCACTTCGCCGTCATAGTCCGAGACGAGTTTCTTACAGCAGGCAATAATATTTGCGGCTTTATTCCGGTAAAAGCCGGTGGAGCGTATGAGCTGCTCGAGTTCTTCCTGATCGGCTTCGGCCATGGCCTTTACATCCGGGTAGCGGCGGAACAGATCCGGCGTGACCAGGTTGACCCGGGCGTCGGTGCACTGGGCGCTCAGGATCGTGGCGACCAGCAGCTGCCAGGCTTCATTATGGTCCAGGTAGCAGGGGATATCGCGCCCGTATTTTTCATCCAGTCTGTTCAGAAGTATGGTAATGTCGCTTTTTTTCATGCTCTTATCCATTCTCCCTTCTGTAATTGCGGTCTTTCTTTGTAATCTTGGGGGATAAAAGCCTTTCTGTCAAGCATTTCGTTGGACAGTTTTCACAAAAATATAAGAAAATGTTGACGATATGGCGAAAAAGGATTATATTGTTACAGAACAAAGGCTGTAGAGCGGATATCTGATCCGTTATATGGAGGGAGGAAAGGAAACCGATGACTTACGAGAAGATTGTTAAATATGTAGAGAAGAAGGCTGCGGCGATCAAGACCAAGAGCGATGTGGCCGTACAGGTGGATATCACCGGCGAAGGTGAGGGTGCCTTCTATGTGGCAATTAAGGATGGCAAGGTTGACGTGGCTCCCTATGAGTATTACGGACACGATGCAAAGGTGATCGTTGACGGCACGAAGCTGATCGATTATCTTGACGGCAAGGCAGATGAAAGCGTTCTGTTCATCGAAGGCGATGCGGAGAAGGCTGCATTCTTCAAGGAAATGGTGAGCAAGAAGGCAGAGCCTGCAAAGAAAGCTGCTCCCGCAAAGAAAGCTGCTCCCGCAAAGAAAGCTGCCGAGAAGCCTGAAGAGAAGAAAGCTGAGCCTGCAAAGAAGGCGGCTCCCGCAAAGAAAGCTGCTGCAAAGCCTGCAGAGAAGAAAGCAGAGCCTGCCAAGGCTGCTGAGAAGCCCGCCGAGAAGAAGGCAGAGCCCGCCAAGGCTGCAGAGAAGCCTGCGGAGAAGAAGGCTGAGCCTGCAAAGAAAGCTGCTCCCGCAGCTAAGAAGCCTGCTGCAAAGAAGAAATAAATCCGACAGATATCAAAGATCAGACCCCTGCGTATGCAGGGGTTTTTTTATGTCCTGAAATAACAAAAAAAACCGTCAAGCGTACGCCATGCCTGCATAGCGGTACCGTTGACGGTTTTTCTGATCGGATGATAAAGGCGGATTCAGGCGCTTTCGCTTTCCTTACCGGCTGAATTGATGGCTTCCAGGATATCGTCTACGTCGAAGCCGTGAACCATAGCGGCTTCCTCGATCGTCTCTCCCATGGAGGCGGGACAGGAGAAGCAGTACATCCCGGCCTGCATGAGCACCGGTGCGACCATCGGGTTGAGCATTAACGCATCGGTCACCAGCATGTCTTTGGTGATGCGGTCGTCTGCGCCTTCCGTCTTTTCTTCTGCCGTTGTTTCCGTGTTGACAGTACTTTTTTCTTTCTTTTTCCCGAACATTCTGATCAGGTCCTTTCCTTGGAATATCTCTCCCCCGCAAGGCATTCTACCACAAAGCCCTGCCATTGACAAGCCCGCCGGCACAGACTATAATGTTTGCATTATGATGATATCAGCACTGCGGGTGCATGAGCCTTTGAAACGTGAAGCATCATAAAAAAGCCAATGGACCTCAGCATCTGGATTTTTTGGACAGGAGGGAACGGGTATGAGCAATTTTGTGGTTGCCGGGATCACGCAGCTGGAAACGATCGTGAATGTGGATCATCTGCCCATGGAGTATTCGCCGATGACCAGCGTACCCAATTCCATTCATATAGCTCCGGGCGGTGATGCCTATAACGAGACGGTGGCTCTTACCTGGCTCGGTGACCATGCCAGGCTTCTTTCGGTGGTGGGCAGGGATACCGATATGAATCTTTTCAATCCCCATGACCGCAAGGTGAGCATTTCTACCGAATATATGCTCCCGCTGACCGATACCATGCCCATGCAGGTGATCCTCTGCGATAAGGAGAGAAACCAGCAGATCTTTGAGGATATCAAGGGCCTGCGTGAAGTGAGCTATGATATGTCCATGGTGCTGCCTGTTGTTGCGGGCAGCGATATGGTGGTGCTCTCCAATGCAAATTTCTGCCGGCCTTTTATTGAAGCGGCACAGCGCTTTCAGAAGCCCATCGCAGTAAACATTCATGAATACCACAGTGAAAAGGAACAGTACAGCGAGGATTTTCTGAAGGCAGCTTCGGTGATGTATTTCAGTGATGATACCATCACGGGAGATCCCTTTGATTTTGTCAAAAGCATTGCGTCACGTTATACTCCGGATATCATCATACTCGGACAGGGCTCAAAGGGACTGATCCTCTATGATCGTAAGAAGGAGATCAATGTACATTATAATACGGTAAAGACCAATGAAGTGGTGAACACCGCAGGTGCGGGAAATGCCCTGCTGGCCTGCTTCCTGCATTTTTATCTGGAGAACGGCGATTCCACGGCCGCGATCAAGAATGCGCTGCTCTTTGCGTCCTACAAGATCGGTTATGTGGGGACCAGCACGGGCTTCCTGACTGTGGATCAGCTGGAACAGTGGAGAAATCTGATCTGGGGGATCCGTACTCCGGGTACGGTGGGATAAGGTCTTTATTTTTCGCGGAGTTCCCGGAGGGAGCGCCGCAGGGCCGGGGCGGTAAGGCTGTCCAGTTTTTCGGCACGTTCGAGCAGGGCATCGGCGTCGGCCGTACGGCCCGTCGAAAGATAGAGCTGCATGAGCAGCCGCCAGGAAGCGGACACATCGGTCCTTGTATCCAGGGCATATTCCAGAAGCTTTATTGCTTCGGCTTCGTGAGTATTTTTCGACAGCCATTCCGCGTACATCTGCAGAGCGCGTACCAGTGAAGTATAATTCTGGTCGCAGCGGGACAGCTCCGGAAGATTGGCGGCACCGTAACGTTCCTTCAGATCCGTGTTGGTAAGGCCGGTGAGGTTGACGATGCGTTCACTGCGGAGCGTTTCGAGGATGCGCAGGGCTTCACTGCACTCATGGGCATCGGGATCGGTGGGAAAGCTGTAGAACTCTTCGGGAATATGAAGCTCCTCCAGGTCGTCCAGGGGTTTGCGGCGTACACTGTTGGCATTGCGTTCCCGTTCCCAGAAGGCGTTCATCTGTTCGTTGAGTCTGCGTTCGTTTTTTTTACCGGCAAGCGCAATGATGCCGATCAGAAGCAGCACCGCGGAAAAAACAGGCAGTATCATTTATATCAGCTCCATCATGATAAAGAGGTATTTAATATGCGAATGAACAACAAAAAACGTAAGCTTTTCACGACCATTCTGATCATCATTCTGACCATAGCCTTGCTGGCGCCGACCATTGCGCTGGCTTTGGGCGCAGGCTGAGCGGTTTTCGCATCCGCATCAAAAATATAACTTATTTTTTGCGAAGATGCAATACTGCGGTGCATAACGGCGGGAAAGCCCTTTTGACAATACAGACAACTGAGGTATGAAGGATGAAAAATCCGAAGAACTGGCTTCGGCCGGACGGAAAATGGAACAGGGACCGTTTGAGCTCCGTGATCGTGGATGCGCTGATCGTCATTGCAGCCATCGTTCTCTTTTTTTCCTACGGGACCAGGCTGCACAGGGACGAGGTGGATCCTGCGGCCCATGAGGCGGCGGCAGGAAGGGAAGCGGATTACGGAGATGTGCGTTTATTTGATAATCTGCGGATCGGCAAGGTGGATATCTCCGGACTGACGGTGAATGAAGCGAGGGAAAAGGTACAGGATTACGTGGACGGTATACTGAACATGCCCTTCGAGCTCATTGTTTCGGGACAGCATTCCGTGCCCGCGACGCTGAGGGAGCTTTCGGCATACTGGGCAAACCCGCAGGTCCTGGAGGAAACGGCGGCGCTGCGTGATAAGAAGGATCCGATCGAGGCCTACAAGCTGGAAAAGGATATTGAGACGGCAGGCATGGATCTGACGCTGGAGATCGACTGTGATAAAGAGTTTCTGATGAATTACCTGAGGGAAAACTGCACGGCCTGGGATGTGCCGATGACGGCACCCGAGATGGTGACGGAAAACGGTAAGATGAAGATCATTCCCGGCACCCCCGGACAGGAACTGAACATTTCGGAGGCCTCGGCAGCCATAGAAAATGTGGCATTCGCCCAGCTGGAACGGAACGATACCCTCTTTATCCTTCCGGTCATGGAGATGTATCCGCCTTCGATCCCGGATGGCTATGAAGGGATGGAAGGGATCGAGGAGCTGGTGGAGGAGGCGGCAAGAGAGCAGGCCGAGGCCGAGGCGGCGGCACAGGAACAGGAACAGCAGACTGAGGGGGAGGCAGAGCCGGAACCCTGATGGATATCGTGATCAGCGGCCCCGTGGGGCTGGAGGGAACAGCCGGACTGGCGGAGAAATACCGCATGCGTCTGGCGGAGAGATATTCCGCAGCCTATATACGGAGGGCGGAAGCTTTCCGCAGCAGGGAATGTGAAGCGCCTGTGGATTGTGAAGCGCTTCTGTGCGGTGCGGACGGGATCTGCGGGACCCTGTGGCGTATGGCGGAGGAACGCGGCTGCGGTTTCCGTATCGACTTAAGGAGCATACCGCTGATGCAGGAGACCGTGGAATTCTGCAATCTGCTGGATCTGGATCCCTACCGCCTGGACAGCGGGAATTGCAGACTGTTCCTTTGCAAAGATGGTGCGGCGCTCTTATGGGCGCTTAAGGAACAGGGCTTTGAAGATGCGGCGATCGTGGGCCATACCACGAAGGATCATAAGAAGATACTACTCTACGACGGCATTGAGAGGCATCTGACGCCGCCGGGAAGAGAATAAAGACAGGAGGAGAAAAAATGCTGAGAGAGGAGATCTTAAAGAATATCGAAAAGGACAGCCGTGTGGACATTCACGAGCTGGCAGTCCGTCTGGGCGCCTCTGACGAGGAGGTCGGGAGCCAGATGAAGCAGATGGAGGAGGAAGGCATCATCTGCGGCTATCATACGATGATCGACTGGGAAAAGACCGCAGTCGAGAGCGTAACGGCCCTGATCGAGGTGCGCTGCACGCTGCAGCGCGGACAGGGCTTTGACCGTATCGCCGAGCGCATCTATAAATATCCAGAAGTGCGCAGCGTTTATCTGATCAGCGGCGGCTATGATCTGCTGGTCACACTGGAGGGACGTTCGATCCGTGAGGTGAGCAGTTTTGTTTCGGACAAGCTCTCCACGATGGAGAACGTGCTGAGCACGGCGACGCATTTCATTCTCAAGAAATACAAGGACCATGGCACCATCATGGCTGCTCCGGGCGAAGACGAAAGGCAGGTGATCACGCCGTGAGGGATCCGCTTTCCAAGACGATACGAGAGATCAAACCCTCCGGGATCCGGAAGTTTTTTGATATCGCCAGCGAGATGAAGGATGTGATCAGTCTGGGCGTGGGAGAACCGGATTTCGACACGCCCTGGCATATCCGTGACGAGGGGATCTATTCCCTGGAGAGAGGGCGTACTTTTTATACTTCCAATACCGGTCTGAAAGAACTGCGTACAGAGATCACCAATTATCTGAAGCGCCGCATCGGCGTGGAATATGACCCGGATAAAGAGGTAATGGTCACCGTTGGCGGCAGCGAGGGTATCGATGTCGCGCTCCGCGCCATGCTCGATCCCGGTGATGAAGTGCTGATCCCGCAGCCTTCCTATGTTTCCTATGAACCCTGCTGCATCCTTGCCGGCGGCGTGCCCGTGATCATCGAGCTGAAGGAAGAGAACGAATTCCGTCTGACCGCGCAGGAACTGGAAGAAGCGATCACGGAAAAGACCAAGATCCTGGTGCTGCCGTTCCCGAATAATCCGACCGGTGCCATCATGGAGCGTTCGGACCTGGAGGCGATCGCCGGGCTGATCGAGAAACATGATCTGTATGTGATCAGTGACGAGATCTATTCCGAGCTTACATATAAGGAGAGGCATGTATCGATCACACAGCTGCCCGGTATGCGCGAACGTACGGTGCTGATCAACGGCTTTTCCAAGGCATACGCCATGACCGGCTGGCGCCTGGGCTATGCCTGTGCACCGGAAGTGATACTGAAGCAGATGCTCAAGATCCATCAGTTTGCGATCATGTGCGCGCCCACCACGAGCCAGTATGCTGCGATAGAAGCATTGAAGAACGGTGATGAGGACGTGGCGCAGATGAGGGATGCGTACGACCAGCGCCGTCGCTTTCTTGTGGATGCCTTTAAGAATATGGGACTGAAATGCTTTGAACCTTATGGCGCGTTCTATATCTTCCCGAGCATTAAGGAATTCGGACTCACTTCGGATGAGTTTGCCATGCGTTTTGTACAGGAGGAGCATGTGGCCGTGGTTCCCGGAACAGCTTTCGGTAATTGCGGAGAAGGCTTCCTGCGTATTTCCTATGCCTATTCCATCGAGAAGCTGCGCGTAGCCATCGGCCGCCTGGAGACCTTTGTGCAGCGTCTGAAAAAGGGCTGAGATGACGAGAGAAGAGATCAAAAGAAAGAATCTTGATACCCTGGCTGCCTGGCAGGAGAAGCTCTGTAAAGAGCCTCAACTGCGGCAGCTTTTTTTGGAGCTGACCCTGCGATGCAACGAGCATTGCTTTCACTGCGGTTCGGGCTGCGCTCCTGATCTGCCCCATGGGCTTACGCTTGATCAGTACAGAACACTGCTCGATCATGTGAAGGCGGAGTTTGGTACAAAGCCGCTGATCGCGGTGACAGGAGGCGAGCCGCTTCTGTATCCCGATTTTTTTCCTCTGATGGAATACGTCCGTGACCTGGGCTTTCGCTGGGGCATGACGAGCAACGCCACGCTGATCACTAAGGAAGTAGCCGGACGGCTTAAGGAAGCCGGCATGAGGAGCATCTCCGTGAGCATTGACGGATTGCCGGAGACCCACGACCGTTACCGGGGGCTTAAGGGGGCCTATGAGCTGGGGATGGCCGGCGTGAAGAACCTGACGGATACGGACGCTTTTACGACCATGGTCACGACCGTCGTGAATCATGAAAACATCAACGAGCTGGATGCGCTTTTTGAGATACTGAATGCGACGGATATCAATGAATGGCGGCTGACAGGGCTGGAGCCCATCGGACGCGCGGAAAAGGCCAAAGGGATGCTGCTGACCCCGGAGGATAACCGGAGACTGATGGATTTCATACGGGACAAACGCGCACAGGGACTGCCGGTGGAGTATTCCTGCTGTCATTTCCTGGGGCTTGAATACGAAGCCGAGGTGCGGGACTGGTATTTCCTCTGCAATGCCGGCGTATATGTGGCGGGGATCCTGGTGAACGGGGATGTAACGGCCTGTCTGGACGTGCCACATCATGCGAATACGATACAGGGAAACATTTTTGAAACGCCTTTCGCCGAGATCTGGCGGAAACGTTTTGATATCTACCGCAGGCCTCTTTCGGAGCGGAACGCCGTATGTGCGGCCTGTCCGGAGGTGAAATGGTGCCGGGGCGGTTCCTATCACAGCTGGGATTACGTAAAAGATGAGCCGAAGGTGTGCATGAAAGGAACTCTTTTCTGAAACAGCGACAATCCGTGCTTGATTAGGAAAGGGATTTATGATAATACTATACGGGATGTCACGGAGAACGATTCCGGAAAGGAGCATAAAGAGTGGAAAACAGCGGTAATATGAAAAAAACGATTTATGATGAACGTAATATCGCCATGATGATGGATCTGTATGAACTGACCATGGCGAACGGATATTTCCTGCAGGAGGATCAGAAGTCGCGTGTGGCTTTTGACGTCTTTTACCGGCGCAATCCCGATGGGGGCGGCTTTGCTGTGTTCGCGGGACTGGAGCAGATCCTGCAGTATCTGGAGGGACTGCATTTTGACAAAGAGGATGTGGAGTATCTGCGCAGCCTGAAGATGTTTGACGAACGTTTTCTTGAATATCTGGCAAATTTCCGTTTTAGCGGTGATGTGTATGCTTTTCCCGAAGGCACGGTGATGTATCCCGGAGAGCCGGTGATCACGGTGGTGGCGGATCTGGTACAGGCGCAGATCATCGAGACGGAGCTGCTGGCACAGATCAATCATCAGAGCCTGGTAGCGACCAAGGCCTGCCGGATCGTACGGGCTGCAGTGGGACGGGCCGTGAGCGATTTCGGCGCGCGCCGTGCCCATAATAACGATGCGGCGATCTACGGAGCAAGAGCCTGCTACATCGGCGGCGTGAACGGTACGGCAACCGTGTCTGCCGGACAGGATTTCGGTATACCGGTGAGCGGTACCATGGCTCACAGCTGGGTCATGTTTTACGGGGATGAACTGACGGCGTTTCGGAAGTTTGCCGAGATCTATCCGAACAACTGCATCCTTCTTGTGGATACCTATGATGTGCTGAAGAGCGGTGTACCCAATGCGATCCGCGTGTTTGAAGAGATGCAGGATAAGGGCATCCATTCGGCCAATTTCGGTATACGTCTGGATTCCGGCGACCTTGCCTATCTCTCGAGACGGGCCAGAAAGATGCTGGACGAAGCGGGCTTCCAGAAGGCCAAGATCGTCGTCAGCAATTCGCTGGATGAATATACGATACGTTCCATCATCGAGCAGGGCGGCCGTATCGATGCCTTCGGCGTGGGTGAGCGCATGATCACCGCGCGTTCCGAACCGGTATTCGGTGCCGTATACAAACTCTGTGCCGTGGAACGCGACGGGAAGATGGATCCCAGGATCAAGATCAGTGAAAATATCGAGAAGGTGACCAACCCCGGTTTAAAGCGTGTGTTCCGCGCTTACAACCGCGACGGACACAGCATTGCCGACGTGCTCGCCAAATATGACGAGGAACCGACAAAGATCCCTTATCTGATCGATCCCGAGAAGCCCTGGAAAAAGATCCCTATTGAGAATCTGAGCTTTAAGGAACTGCAGCAGTGCATGATGAAGGACGGAAAGCGCTGCATGGAGGTCGAATCCATCGGCGAGATCCGGGACAGGCTGCGTAAGCAGCTGGACAGCGAGGTCTGGGAAGAGGAACAGCGTTTTGAAAACCCGCATTGGCATTATCTGGATATGACGCCGGAATATTACCGGATGAAGATGAAGCTTCTGGGAGCGGAGAGCTGATAAAAAAATCGAAGATATGAAAAGCGCAGCCGGGCTGCGCTTTTTTACTTTGTTACGCATGGTGATCTTCTGACGACGGACCGTAAGCAGATCAGCTGCCGGCGCGGGCATGCCGCAGGCGGCGATTGCCGTGCGCAGCTGCCATGTTTTCTCCGGGAGCTCACTCCATGCTGATCTGTGCCGTGCCGAAGCTGCCCGTGCAGCTTACGATGAAGCCGACTTCCACACTGCCTCCCGCGGGGATCTCGCGGTTGAAATCTACGGGCGTGACGGCAAGGTCTTTTCCGTTGAGCTGATAATTCCCGTTCCAGGACTGCTCCAGGGCTATATCGGAAGAAAAGCGGATATGCACTTTCCAGCCGCTGACAGGGACGCTTCCGGTATTCTGTAACGTAAGCGTATACTGGCAGTGGTTTCTGCTGCCGTCGGACCAGCTGTTGGAGGCGCTTAAGCTGACTTTTGTATTGCCTGCATTTGCGGAGGTGGCCGGAGGCGGTGTGGGAGCGTTAGCGCCGGAAGCCGGAGTCGGTGAGCTGTTTCCGCCGCCGGAGGAGCCCTGGGCGGGGAGCTTGCCACCGAGGATCCCGATATACCAGCGGCCTTCTTCCGAAAGCTCGGCTTCGGACCAGCCGGAGAGCTTGCTGCAGCTGCTTGCGATCAGGGCGGAGCTTTCGTTTTTATTGGAGAGGTTCCAGATGCAGTAACTGACGCCGGCCTTATCCATGGCTTTGATCCACGCGTCGGCCTCGCCGAAGTTGTTACCGCCGTTTCCGCTGGCATCGCAGGTTCCGAATTCGGTGCAGAATACGGGTATGCCGGCGTTCAGGCAGGTCTGCATCTTGCTGCGCAGGCCGGCTCCGTGAGTCCCCGCATAGAAGTGGATCGTGTAGGCAATATTGTCATAGCCCTTCAGCGGATCCCTGGAGGCCGTATCCACATCCTGGGACCAGGTGGGGGTGCCTACGATGATGATGGCATCTTTATCGTTGGCGCGGATCAGAGGGATCAGCTCATTGGCGTATTGTTTGATCTGCGGCCAGGTCGTGCCGCCGTTAGGCTCGTTGCAGATCTCATAGAGTACATTATCATAGGATGCGTACTTCTTCGACATCTCGTCAAAAAAGAGCTTTGCTTCGGCTTTGTGGATATTGGGATCCGTGTCGCTTAAGATATGCCAGTCGATGATCGCATACATCCCGAGGTCCGTCGCATACTGTACGCCGTTTGTGACCAGTTTTTTCAGATCGTTTTTATTTCCGCCGGTACAATAGCCGGCCCCTTCTCCCGTATACATGGCGAGACGTATGCAGTTTGCCCCCCATTCATCGCGCAGGGACCGAAAGGCATCGGCATTGACATATTGCGGGAACCAGCCGATCCCGTGGGTGGAGACACCTTTGATCTGGAACGCTTTTCCGTTCTTATCTTTAAGGACCGTTCCGTCATAATGCAGGGCGCCGTGTACCGCGAGTGGCGTGCCGGAAGCCGAAGTGGCCGGAGTGGGAGCAGCCGAAGCGCTTGTCGGTGTAGTGCCTGACGTGGGCGTTGCGGCCGCCGTAGGCGTGGGCGTCGGCGTTTCCGTTGCCGAAGGAGCGGTGGTGGGCGTGGCCGTGGCGGCTTCCTCCGCGGAAGGCCGGGCCGCATCCGTTACGCTTACTCCGTCCTCGGCAGGATCGAGTTCTGTCGCTTCCTTTATCTTATACTGTTCATAATCCACTCCGCTGCAGCCGGCGGTAACGAGAAGCAGCCCGGTCAGCAGCAGGGCAAAGATCTGTTTCTTCATCATATTCTCCTTTTCCGGGGCATTTTCCCCGGGACAGTATACACTAATCACGTATCTTCGTCCAGCAGGCGGGATCGAAGAGATTTTCTTTGACACGGTACCAGGGACGGTCCGAAGTGTCGACTGCAAAGCCGTTAGAGCCGAGCAGCTTTCCCTTGATCGAACCGTTGTCGGAAAGCGTCACCGCTATCCCGTTCTTCTTTTCGCCTGTGTCGAGCGGCATACCGGTGAAAGGATTACGCGCGTCTTCGATCAGACCCTCCGCAGCCAGAGCAGGGACATCGGCATTGCACATGAAATCGCTGCAGACCGAGAAACCGTGGGCGTCGAAATCCTTGATGAGAAGGAGCGGGTTATAGGCGGCGGCATCCACATCTTCGTTGAGCCGGAGGCGGTCCAGCTGCTTCAGACCGGTGCCGTGATCCGCGACCAGTATGATGCGGCAGCAGTCGTAGATTTTTTCGGCCTTCAGCCAGTCGAACCATTCGCAGAGCTTGAGCAGGGCCGCCATATTTACCTGGTAATGGCTGAGCTGCTCTTCACTGTCCAGATGCAGTACGGCGCCGTCCAGTTCGTAGAAGGAGGGGTCGAGGAAGGAGGAATTGTCGACACGCGCGGTGGGAAGGTAATCCGGCAGCTGCAAAAGCCGGGGCTCATGGGCAGTGTCGTTCTTCCTGATGCAGAAGCTGTTCTTCCCGCTGTTTTCGATACTGCTCAGTTCCGGCAGCAGGTCGAGTACGGACCAGGCGTCGCCGAAAGCGCCGTCCGGTACCACGTCGCGGCTGATGTAGGCGGCGGAAAGATAATGCCCGTGATCGTATATGCTCTCGCGCAGGCAGAGGGGTGAGAGCTTCATCAGGCTGTAGAGCAGGAAGTTGTATTCCGTTGTTTCTCCCA
>JAEEGL011890407.1_pt1 | contig 40511 bp, 32 predicted proteins | sample 9134231 | NCBI WGS metagenome assembly JAEEGL01 (sample SAMN16246548, study PRJNA631951) | gut metagenome | biome: gut microbiome; feature: rumen; material: fiber-attached | host: Bos | place: Iran: Karaj | collected 2018-10
GGATGCGATCCTGTACTGCGCACCTTCCTCATCCCTGGGGGCATTCTCGTCGCCGGCGAAAACAGTCGCTGCAAGGTGATCGTTATCGAAACCGAACACATCGGTAAGGAGCTCATAACTCCACTTGCATCTGTCTTCCTTGAAGTAATCACCGAGGCTCCAGCTTCCCATCATCTCGAAGAACGTGACGTGGCTCCTGTCACCTACGGAATCGATATCGTTTGTACGCACGCAGCCCTGAACGTTGCAGAGCCTTGTTCCCATGGGGTGCTTCTCTCCGAGGAGATAAGGCATGAGAGGCTGCATTCCCGCTACGTTGAATAAAACTCCTGTCGATCCGTCAGATACCAGTGATACGGCACCTACGTCAACATGGCCTCTCTGGATATAGAATTCCTTCCAGGTCTTCCTAAGCTCTTTAGAAGTAAACTGTCTCATTCGGTGATGCTCCTTATATATAAATCAAACTAAAGGATTATAAAACTTACGCAAGGCTTTTGCAATCAATTCACTTCCCTGCGGCTTTGGCAAGATATTTTGCAAACCGCTCGTTTATTTCACCATTCTCTATCTTAAGGTCAACTCCGTCGAACGTGACGATCTCGAACATCGCGGTATAGAGCGTCGGCACGTCTGCAACCTCGAACTCAAGTCCGAGCACGCCTGCCGTCAGCTTCTCGTCGTGTATCCTGAGTGCAGGACCTACCTTATCCGCGAAAGCGTTGTATGCCTGAAGGACCGTCTTATGGCTGTCTCCCTTGAGCGTGATCTTGAGCCTGATCCTGGAATCGGTCGAGTATGCGGAGAGCGAATTATCAAGGAAGTTGCGGAGAGCCGTCTTGAGTGCCCTTTCGCTGGAGAATGACATGTAAGGTGATTTCGGTGCGAAAGCAACGGAGGACATCCTGTCCAGACGGTATCTTCTTATCGCGCCTTTAAGTGCTTCGTTGCTGCCGTCTCCCGCCTTGGTGTTATCGATTGCAACCAGATAGTAGTTGTTGTTCGTCCAGTCGAGGACCAGGGGTGATATGTACTTTGTACTCTTCTCGACAACGTCTTTGCCGAGCTTATAACCGTACTCGATCTTGAGCGCGGATCTGCTCTCCATCGCATTCCTTATGTTGTTCAGCCATGAGATGCTCTTGTGGTCGATCTTCCTGTCACGGCTGTAAAGTTCCCGCTCGCTCGAAGCCGTCTCGAAATATACCGGATAGAGATCCTTTATCTTGTCGCAGATGGAAGTATCGGTAAAACTCGTAGTCTTGATGGCATCGACGATAAGCCTTGCCTCGTCTACCGTCATCTCGTCTTCGACTTCACACTTCTTATATTTTTTGCCCTCGAGGTATATCCAGCTGTCCTGCCCGATCAGCTTGTGGTTGGCGCTGACATATTCGTTGATCCTGCTGAAGTCAGAATAGATGGACTTGCGCTCGAATGTATATCCCGTTTTCTGCTCGAGATATGCGATCAGATCCGCCAGGGTTATCCCGGAATCTTCGTCATAGGCGCTTATGTGTCTTAAGAAATAGTCGTAGATGTACAGTATCTTGAGTTTTGAAAGTTCACTGTTTGCCATGGTGTCACCTCCGGGATAATTGCTGTTTTCCGCATAAGGTGATTGTACCATTAAATGTACTGTTTTTGTCAGTTTTTCATCATCAAAATGCCTTCCCGGAAAGGCAAGATCATAAGGGGCCGTCCGGTCCGGGACAGCCCCTTACTTTCAGATCTCAGGCGCTCACTTCGGCAGGCCGGTCATCACCGGTATCGCCGGAATCGGTGAACTCCTCGAGAACATCACCGGAAACTGCTCCGTCTTCCTTCTCTGAAGGCTTGTCTTCACCGTCAGAATCATCCTTTGCCAGATGCGGCTCGGCATACTCATGCTTTCCCTGATGCTCGTAGCGGTTGACTACGGGACTGTCCGTCCCTTTGCTTGCACCGCCGTTCTTCTCGCGGTTCATCATGGTGACTACGGAAGACTTGAGCATCCTCTTCATCGTCTCGATGTTTTCCACCAGCTCATCGTGGCCGTCGCACTTGATATCGACTGCCGCGATGAGCCTTAAGCACTCGAGTGCCTTCGCCGACGCATAGAAGCCATTCTTGAGATGGTCGATGAACTCGGGCGTCGAGAACGCACCCTTGATGAAGTTTGCTTCGTAGTCGAGCTCCAACGCCTGAGTTACGAGGCGCTCGGCGAGGGTATGATGGCCCTTCGCCCTGAGCTGCGAAGCGTAGATGTAGCAGTTTGCCATAAAATCGTATGCCATCTTGGTCATCTCGGGCTTGGGCTGATTCTTTTGCTGTTCATTTGTACTCATGTGAATACCTCCTGATCAAGTAAGATTCAGAGCTGCAGCCTCCTTACCAAAATGTTATCACCGCGAAGGGGGCAAAAAACTCGACAAAAACCGACAAAAACCGACAAAATACCCCTTTGCCGTGATAGAATATAAAACGCTTTTTGAATGACGGAGGGAATGATATGAAGATATATGACGGTATAGGATGCGCTGCTCCCGATATGCTCTTTCCCAAGGCGGGAACAGACCTTTCAAGATGGGCTGTTATAGCATGTGACCAGTACACGTCAGAGCCGGACTACTGGAAGAAAGTCGAAGAGACTGCAGGCGATGCACCTTCCGCATTAAGGCTCGTTCTTCCCGAGGTATATCTCGGATCAGAAGGTGAAGAATCCAGACTCGCAGGCATTGCTTCCAACATAAAGACTTATCTCGAAGACGGCACGCTAGCAAAGCTTCCCGAGGGTTTCATGCTCGTTGACAGGAAGACTCCCGTTCACGCTTCAAGAAAAGGCCTCGTTATGGCGATCGATCTTGAGCAGTATGACTACGAGCCGGGCAACAAGGCAATGTGCCGTGCGACTGAAGGAACGGTCTTAAGCAGGATACCTCCGAGGATCAAGATCCGTGCCAACGCGCAGGTCGAACTCCCTCATATAATGATTCTTATAGATGACCCCGAAGATACCGTTATCGGCGCGGCTTTCGACAAGGCTGCTAAAGCAGGCATCAAGCCTCTTTACGATACTCCCCTCATGATGGACTCCGGTTCCATCACCGGCACTCTCATCGAGTCTTCGAACGAAATCGCAGACGGCATCGTCTCCGCGTTAGAAACACTCAAGGCAAATTCTTCCGACGGCCTGCTCTATCTCGTAGGCGACGGCAACCATTCCCTTGCTTCCGCGAAGGCACACTGGGAGAACGTCAGGAAGGATCTTTCCGGCGACGACCTTAAGACACATCCCGCAAGATACGCTCTTGCAGAGATAGTGAACATCCACGACGCAGGTCTTGAGTTCGAGCCCATCCACAGAGTCGTGTTCGGCATTACCCCGGATGAGTTCATCGAAGGTGCGAAGTTCTATTTCGAGGAGAACGGCATTACTGCAGGAGATGCTCCCGTGGAGGGCCAGCAGAATTTCGTGGTTACTGCGTCTGATAAAGATACATATATAAGCCTTGCGAATCCGCCCCACTCTCTTGCGGTAGGTTCCGTGCAGCAGTACATAGACAGCCTCGTCGAGGACAACGAAGGCGTATCCGTCGATTACATCCACGGCGAAGATTCCGTACGAAGCCTTGCAGGCACCGAGAACACGGGCGTACTGCTCCCTGCCATCTCAAGGTCTGCCTTCTTCGACGAAGTAAGGACCGCAGGCGTATATCCCAGAAAGACTTTCTCCATGGGCGAAGCCTTTGAGAAACGTTTCTACATGGAAGCGAGAAAGATCACCAAATGAACGAGACCGAAACGACATCTCTCGATAAGACCGTCTGTATAGTCGGCAGCGGATTGTCCGGTCTCGTCTGCGGCATGCGTCTTGCCAAGGCAGGCTTCCATGTCTCGATCGTGGAAGAGCTTGCATCCCCCGGCGGACTCCTGGCCTATACCAGGATCGGCAGGGAATACTTGGAGCTCCTCCCCCATCACCTGAGAAAATCCGACAAGGCTCTTCTCGCACTCGCACGCGAGATGGGCGTCGAGGACAAGATAAAGTGGTACGACTCGACATGGTCAGGCAGAGCATCGCACCGCAAGGTCGGCTACTTTGACGGCGGTTTCTCCTGCCTGGTATCAAGCCTTATGCAGGACATCACCGACTGCGGAGGACACATACTCTTCTCGACAACCGTCGCGGAAATCTCCGAACTGTCCACGGCAGACGGCAGCAAGGGCTACCGCACTTCCTGCATACTCACCAACTCGACAAGATACGTCATCGACAGCAGATACCTGATCTTCACGGGTTCCTGCAGAACATTCGTAAATGTCTCGCACGGTCTTCCCATCCCGATCGACTTAAGGGACATCATGATGAACGTTACGTACAAGGCGGGACTGTCTGTCATGATGGTCTCAAAGAAACCCGTCTCCGAAATGTTCTTCCAGCACGCGCCGGATTTCCTGCCGTTCGAGAACATCATCAACCACACGGCCGCTTTCGGCGAGCGCGGTTACGGCGGACACGTATTCTACCTGACCGGCAAGTGCTCGACTACGGATAACCTTTGGATAGAATCTGACTCGTCAATCATGACGAGGTATTTCACCGCACTGCGCAAACTCTATCCTTCCATCCGTAAATCCGACATCAAGTCCTGGCGAGTAACCAAGACACGCTATGCGATCTCGGAAAAATATCCGGAGATCGATCTTACCAACCCCTGCGAAAACCTCTATATCTGCACGTCAGGTCTTACCAGATTCCAGACTGCGAACGAGCCCGTAAACCATATGGATCCGGTAGTTCAGCTCGCCGGCAGCATCAGTGCCGCGATAATCGCCAAGGCAAAGGAAGCCGAGGAATCCTTCGAGGTCGAAGATACCGGAACGGAGATCACGAGTCTGGCGGAACTGGTCTAAAGGAAGTCAATAATGTCCAAGCAAGTAGCAAGCCTTAACAAGTCAACATCCATGAAAACGGCATCGGTCATCGAGATGCCGGCTAAGGCACTTTGGCTGTTGCTTCCATTCGCACTGCTCCTTGGCATTGGACTTATTACGATGGGGCCCACTGACACCTTTTATGTCTTAAGGTGGGCAGCGGTCCTCTTTGCCGGAACGCTTATCACTCTGCCCCTGGCAACAAAGCTGTTCGGTTCGTTCGGAAGCGGCGGATTCATCATGTCGCAGACAATGTCTATTATCGCCGTAAGCCTTTTTGTATGGACATTCACATACATGAAGATATATGTCTTCAACTTCGTCACCGTTCTGATCGCAGCAGTCATTGCAGGCGGAATATGTTACGGCATACCGTCACTGCGCAAATCCCTCAAGGACAAGCTCTCTGAGCCTTTGTTCATCGAGCGCGTCGTCATTGAAGAATGCGCATTCATCCTGATCTTTGTCCTCATGTGTTACTTCAAGGGTTTCAACGTGATCATCAACGGACAGGAAAAGTTCATGGACTACGGTTTCATTATGTCGATGCTTAGGAACCCCAATCTTCCCGCTAACGATATGTGGCTTGCCGGTAAACCGATCAACTATTACTATTTCGGTCAGTTCATGTGGGCGCTCGTCATCAAAGTCACGGGGGTACCGCCTCAGGTCGGTTATTCCATCGCAATGTGTTCTTCGACTGCGATCCCCTTTGCTATGAGCTTCTCGCTCGGAATAATGCTCAACGAAGCAGCCGTAAAAGAAGGTCTGCATCCTAATGTCTTATGCAAATATTTCGCAGGTATCCTGACAGGATGCGCTGTATCTCTCTGGGGTAATTCACACTCCTTCTTCTATGACGAGAACAGCATCGGCAATGGTCTTCTCGGCTTTTTCAAGGCATTGGGATTCGAAGTCGGACAGACGGATGATTTCTTCTATCCGAACTCCACGCGATACATCGGATGGAACCCCGTGGTAATGACGAACGGCGGAGACTACACGATCGAGGAATTCCCCTTCTATTCATATCTCGTAGGCGACCTTCATGCACACGTCATATCGATGATGGTATCTCTCCTCATCGCAGCCGTGATGCTCGCTCTTCTCATCAGGACCAAATATCCTTCGGCTGTCGAGAAGGCAGTAAAGATGACCAAGTTCAATTTCTCTTCTCCGGGCGGAAGGCTCGCTGAAGAATATAAAGAAACATTCTCTTTTGAGCTCTTCCTGGCGGCAGTCCTTCTCGGCGTCGCACAGATGACGAGTTACTGGGATTTCCTTATCTACTTCATCTTCTGCTCGATGGCACTTCTTGTCATCAATACGAGAAGATCGCAAAAGTTTGCAGATCTGGTCGGAGTATCTTTCTTCGCATTCAATGTGTTCGGAATACTCTTCATCTACCTGTTCACCAGCAGCGAACCCTGGGCACTGGTCGCTTTTGAAGCGGCATTCGGAAGCGTGGCATATCTGCTGACTGTCTATGACCCCTGTGCGCTCGACCGTACCTCATTCCAGATGAGCATCCTTTTTACCGTGGCGCATGTCATCGCACTTCCGTTCAACCTGAATTTCGACATGATATCCAACTCCCTTGGCAGAGTTAAGAACACATCCGATCCGTATCAGCTCTATATCCTGTGGGGAACGCATGTATTCATCTGCGTTGTATTCTTCGTCGCGACCATCATAACCAAGAACTACAAACCGGCTGCGCAGCACCCCAAGAAATCCGCTGCTTACAAGCCTGTTACTGTCGGTCCCGAAGACTCTGAATTCTCCAATCCGGTACAGGCATTCTTCGGCAAACGCAACCTCATAGATATATTCGTCTGCGGCATCGTGGTAATCGGAATAATGCTCATAATCGCGCCCGAGATATTCTATGTAAGAGACATCTATACGGCAGGTTACTTAAGATCGAACACTATGTTCAAGTTCACTTTCGCGGCGTTCATCCTGCTGTCGATCGCGATGGCATATTCCATCGTAAGACTCTTCTGGATCGTAACCAAGAAAGGTCTCTTCAGTTCTGCAGCACTTGCCGTTGCATTGCTTGAACTTGCGCTCTGCCTCGTTCCTGCCCACTACACGATAGTCTCGCTGAAGCAGCGCTGCAACGGAACTCTTAACAAAGAGGGTTATCAGGGACTCGACGGAACCATATATCTTCAGACATACTCCACCAGGGTCGAATATACGGATGACCTGGTCGATCTGTCCGATTACTATGCGGCGGTCGAGTGGCTCAATGAAAACATCGAAGGTTCTCCCGTCATCTGTGAGGCATACGGCAACAGTTATACGGACAGATGCATCGTATCGGCTTACACCGGTCTTCCCACCGTATTCGGATGGATGACTCACGAATGGCTCTGGAGATATCACGGCATCGTCGACCCGGAGACTGACACGCTCAAGTCCGATCCTCAGAACGATGTATTCAGCATCTACATCACGCCGAGACACAACGATATCGATATGGTCTATCTGTCAGGCAACGTTCAGCAGGTCCAGCAGATAATCAACAAGTACAACATCGAGTACATCATCATCGGAAACATCGAGATGTATTCTTACTGGGCAGACAACAACAACACCTTTGCCCAGTTAGGCGAAGTCGTATTCTCGTCGGGCAGCCTCAACATCTATAAGGTTACGCCCAATTCAAACGTAGTCTGATCAGAAAAGGTTCCAGGGGAATAAGTCTTCTTTTTGGATCGTTACGGTCTTAACTTCCGACTGCTCTGATTCTTTAAAGGAAAGTTTGCCGCACATGAGCGCGACAGGACACTTGATCCTGCTTCCGTACTTTCCGTCGCCTGCGAGAGGGTGCTTTCTGGATGCAAACTGAGCCCTTATCTGATGGGTTCTTCCCGTATCGAGGACTGCCCTCACATATGAAAGGTCATTTGCTTCATCGTATCCGAGCAGGTCACATTCAAGCTTTGCTTCCCTGACGCCTTTTCTCATGCGCTTTACCGGGAAGGTACGGTTGGATCTGGAGTCATGGAAGAGAAGATCTGTCATCTGCATGTGATCCTGTTCGAGCTTCCCCGAGCAGACAAGGAAGTATTCCTTATCGACCACCCGGACAGTGCTGCCCTTCGCCGTAAGGACAAGTATGCCTCTTACGGGAACATCCAGCCTGTACAGAGCGCTGTATCCTTCAAAGCCGGTCTTCTCGCTGTTCTCGCCGGCTTCCTTAAGGACTATGAGATAATCTTTTCCTCTTTCTAATACATTCATATCCGTCTATGTGTATTCAACAGATCACCATCGATATATTCTCGGAGCCGCCGTCAATAAAGAGTTCCACGCTCTCGGTATCTTCTATCGTCCCTACATCAGGCTCGCTGCGGTACATCTTGGTGAACAGCGTCCTGCCCTCTATCTTTATGCTGAGCGTACCCTTATCGAAATCAACGAACCTGCTCTCTGCCCTTAATGCGGGCATCAGGTCAGGATGCGGAAGAAGTGCCGGTCTGCCGCTTAGATCAAGGAACATCTCCCTCGGGACAGTGAGCATTCCCGTATCCAGCTTGGTGCTGTAGAGCCATGCGATAAGCACTCGCCTGCCGTCTTCGTCCTCAAAAGGCACCGGATTATAGTATTCCGTGCCTGTCTCGATCGGGATGAAAGGATCTTCGGAGTTATCGTATTCAAATGCCTCCCCGTCAAACTCTCCCGTCGCAAGAAGCACTCTCGTCGGGACGTGTTTTTGTCCCTGGAGCATGAATACCCATGTATCTTCCAGCGGGAATATCGTAGGAGATTCTATCGCCGTTCCGAATCTGATATCGGACAGCAGCTCTGACTTGTAAATCCAGTTAAGAAGATCTTCCGATTCATACAACAGGACCTTGGCAACACCTTCAGATCCTGCTCCGACGGTCATGAAAAACCTGTTTTTGAACCTGAAAACATACGGATCCCTGAAGACCTGATAGTCTTTGCCTGAAGGCGGGAACGCAATAACGGCGGGGTTTGTAACATTGTTATACGTCTCACCGTCTTCCGAGAAGGCAGCTAAGATCCCATCTTCACCTTCTCTGGTATAGAACAGCCAGATCCTGCCATCAGACACTATGCTAGAGCCCGAAAGCGACCCCTTGCCGAGCACGATACCCCTCTCTTCCCAATCTATCAGATCGGAAGATACGGCATGGCCCCAGCTGATGTTGCCATAGCGTTTTGCTTCGGGGTTCGTCTGATAGAACAGGTGATATTTACCATCAAAAAACACAAGACCGCATGGCGATCCCTGCCATCCGGTCTTGCATCTGAAATGGTATTTCATAAATAGTTATCTTATTTGAGCTCGAGGAGCGATACACGGAGAACGCCTTCTGCGTTCGTGAGCTCGTCGATGATCTCCTGGGGAACCGACTGCTCGACGGCAACGAATGCCTGAGCGTGCGGGTTGTCGGAACCGTCCTGGTTCTTTCTGCCCCAGTGCATGGAAGCGATGTTGATGTTGTGGCTTCCAAGGATAGTAGCGATCCTTCCGATAACGCCCGGAACGTCGTTGTTCTTGATTGCGAGAACTGTGGAAGACAGAGGGCAGTTCATCTCGTAACCGAAGAAGGATACGATGACTTCCGTGTCAGGTCCGAATACAGTACCGTTGATTTTGAGCTCACGGTCGTCCTCTGTATAGAACATAACGTTGATGAGGTTGTTGTACTTCTGGATAGACTCTGTCTTTGTCTCTACAACCTGGATGCCGCACTCGTCGATGCACTCCTGAGCGTTAACGTAAGATACGTGGTCATTGCCCATACCTCTGAGAAGGCCCATCATGAGTGAAAGTGTAATGATGCCTGTGCCTGAATTGTCGGCAAGCTCGCCTCTGTAGCGTACTTCTACCTTCTTGATCGGAGTTGCTTCAGCCTGGAAGTACATAAGACCGATCTTCTCTGCGAGTGAGCAGTAAGGCTTGATCTCTTCTACGCTGCCGGAGAACTGGGGCATGTTGATAGCTGCAACGAGTTCGCCCTTGAGAGCGCCGTCGATGAGTTCAACGATACCCTGACCTACCTTAGCTGTAGCCTCAACGGTGGACGCACCGAGGTGAGGTGTGATGATGCAGTTGGGAGCGTGGAGCAGAACGTTCTCAAAGTTCTGTTCGCCGGGCTGCTTGTTGTAAGAAGGCTCCTTATCGAACACGTCTATAGCAGCAGCTGCAACCTGGCCTTCAGCCAAAGCATCAGCGAGATCCTGCTCATTAACGAGACCGCCTCTTGCGCAGTTGACGATCCTTACGCCTCTCTTGCACTTATAGAGCTGCTCCTTGGAGAGCATGTTGTATGTCTCTTTTGTTTTCGGAGTGTGCAGAGTGATGAGATCTGCCTCTGCGAGGAGTTCATCAAGAGTCTGGCAGCGTCTTACGCCGAGCTTGTCGAACTTCTCTGTTGCTACGTAAGGGTCATATGCGATTACTGTCATGCCAACGCCCTTGAGCTTTCTGGATACGATGGAACCGATCCTTCCGAGACCGATGACACCGACTGTCTTGCCCTCGAGCTCAACGCCTACCCAGTTGCCTCTTCTGAAGTCATCGTTGTGAACGCCTTCGTTGGCCTGGATGGTATTTCTGAAGATGGCAAATGCCTGAGCTACTGCAAGCTCGCCTGCTGCCATGTTGTTAGCCGTAGGAGTGTTGAGAGCGATAACACCGTGCTCTGTGCAGGCCTTAACGTCGATGTTGTCGATACCTGTACCTGCTCTGCCGACTGCCTTGAGGCATGTAGCGTTGCCGAGAAGAGTCTCGTTGATCTTTGTAGCGGATCTTACGATGATGGCATCGAAGCCCGGGATATGCTGCTCGATCTCCTCCTGGGAATGACCGAGGTATTCCTCGACCTCATATCCTCTGTCTCTTAAATACTGAACTGAATCTTCCGCAATGCTCTCGGTGATAAGAATCTTCATATGTGTTTGCCCCTTTGTATATATAGGTTTGTATTATGCTTTTGCCTTAAGTTCTGCGATGACTTCGTCAAGGTCCTTCAGCATCGTATTGATCTCGTCGACTGTAGTATCAGCCATGTGAGCGATCCTGAATGTCTTGTCCTTGAGCGGGCCGTAACCGTTGCTCATGAGGTAACCCCTCTCGCCCATTGCCTTGTTGATGTCGGCAAAAGCGAGACCAGTTGTGTTGGTGATGCAGGTAACCGTAACTGAGAGGTTATCCGGATCGGAGTAGAGCTCGCAGTTCTTTCTTGCCCAGTCTCTTACGATCTCAGCCATCTCGCAGTGTCTCTTGTAGCGGTTCTCGATGCCCTCTTCGAGGATCCTGTCGAGCTGGTAGTCCAATGCGAACATGTGTGACTCGGAAGGTGTTGAAGGATACTGATAAGGCTTCTCCTTAACGAACTTAACGAGTTCAAGGTAATCGAAGTAGAGGCCTCTGTTCTCGACTGTCTCTGCCTTGGCGATAGCCTTGTCGGATACGGAAGCGATCGCAAGTCCCGGAGGAAGTCCGAGGCACTTCTGAGAGGAAGTGATGCAGACATCGATTCCGAGCTCGTCTACGGGAATGAGATCGCCGCCCATTGAGGATACGGCATCAACGCAGACGATAACATCGGGATACTTCTTGTATACTTCAGCGAGCTTTGCCATAGGATTGTGGATACCTGTGGAAGTCTCGTTCTGTGTGATCGTGATAAGGTCGTACTTGCCAGTGGAAAGAGCCTGCTCGAGCATCTCGGGTGTAGTGATCTGACCGAGTTCTGATTCGAAGAGGTCAGCCTCGATGCCGTTGGATGTGCACATCTTGTACCATCTCTTGCCGAACGCACCGATGGAGAATACTGCAGCTCTTGTCTTCGTGAAGCTTCTTACTGCGCCTTCCATAAGGCCTGAACCGGATGATGTTGACAGAACGATGGTGTTCTTTGTCTGCATTACCTTCTGAAGCTTCTCGGAGATACCCTGCTGAAGTGCAGATGCATCCTTGGTCCTGTGTCCGATCATGGGAGTAGCCATCTTCTCGAGAACGTCAGGTCTTACTTCGACCGGGCCCGGAATATAGAGTCTCTTATGCATAATTTAACCCTCTTTACGCGCGTTTTTTCTTAAGCAACGCTATTATATACTTGCAAAATCGCTTTTTGAAGTTTGCCCGAATGGTACGAATATACAAAAAAGAATCCCCCTGAACCGTTTTTATTGGATTCAGGGGGAATTGTTGCAAAGATGATTTTCGATTTACGGCGTTATCAGTTGACCGTGATCTCGCCTTCGACGGCATCTGCTGCGGCCGTGGTCTCGCCTGTATCGGCTGCTGTAGCGTCGGTCTCGCCGGGTGCGGCAGTCTCGCCGGGTGCGGCAGTCTCGGTGGTTATCTCGCCCGAGAAGATGCCTGCAGGAGGCAGTACGATCTTGTCGCCGCTGTTAGGCTTGTATGTAGCCGGATCGAGGTTGTTGTACTGATATGTGAGGATCATGGCGATTCTCGCGTCAGTGCTGTCCTCGATATCGATTCCGTAAACATAATGGAAGACATCCCACCATGTTCTGTAGCCGATGTAATCGGAGAATACGAAGTAGCCGATAGGAGCATCTGCTGCAGGCTGTGTCGGAGGAGCTGTAGGCAGTGTTACCTCAACATCGGATGCCAGCGGACTTGTCGTGGACTCCTCAGTAACCTCTGTATTGGCCTTGCTGCAGCCCTTTGCGATAAGGACTACCATGATGATCACGCAGATAACGAATACGCCGCAGAATGTAAAGAAGATATAGCCGTTACGTGTCAGCTTGAACTTCTTTCCGCCGCCGTTGCCGCCTGAAGCGGGTTTGCCGGCACCGGGCGTTGCGGGTCTGCCTGACTTGCTCGGGCCCTCGCCTGAAGGTCTGTAGGCAGTCTGACCGGGATTCGAATACTGAGCCTGCTGCTGAGCGCTCGGAATGCTTTCCGCACCCTCTGCACCTGCAGCTTCGTATCCGTAAGCACCTGCGTCTGTCTGGCCTGTGTAAGGTGTATCGTCTACTCCGAGGATATTGTTGAACCATTCTTCATCGAGTGATGCAGATGAAGAAGCGGATGCCTGTTCAGGTTCCTGAGGTATGCTCTGGTCCTGATAGCTCACGAATTGTGATTCGCCTTCCTCAGGCTGGAGCGGTGTGTACGAAGATTCAGGATCTACGAACTGGTTCTGTCCGTTATCACCGTTGCCGAAATCGACGAAACCGTTATTATCATCCATTGATGCGCCTCCCTGTGTATTATATGCCCCATAATTCTGTTGATCTTCCTGCGGGAACGCCTCCGTGCCGTAAGGCTGGTAAGGAGGAGTCTGATCCGCATCAATGATCGTCTGGTTGTTGTAATCACCGTATGCGTACGCATCCTGAGCCTGCGTGTTCACGGGCTCTTCGGAATTGATCGCATTCTCGGGTGTATCGAAATTGCCTCCGTCATAGACGGGCATGTCGGGAATATCATCAGAAGCGGGAACGTCATCGATCGTCTCGACAGCGTTGCCGAAAGGAAGCACGAACGGCTGCTCTGCTTCTGCTTCGGGCTGCGGCTCTGCGGGAGCCTCTGCTGCAGCTTCGGGTGCAGGAACTACGGCTTCCTTGGGGAAGTCTACGTTGAGCTTGTCCTCTTCCTTAAGCTCGGGCTTCTCTTCCTTGAGCTCGAAATCCGGAAGCGGGATATCAGATACTTCCTCGGAAGGTGCCTGCTCGGGCTTGGGTGCATTTGCATCGTCGCCGAAAACAAGCGGCGGAGTATCCTTCAGTTCTTCCGCACTTGCCTTGCCGTAAGGATCGAAGGGCTCTGCAACAACTGCTGCAGGAGCGGCTTCTGCCTCGGGCTCGCCTGCGATGGTGCCGGGCGCGAAGACAATCTCTTCTGCCTTGTTTACGACCTCAGGCGCCTTGACCTCAGGTGCGGCAACAACTTCAGGCTCTGCTACAGGCTGCTCTACCTCAGGCTCTGTCTTGAGTTCTTCTGCATTTGTCTCAACAGCATCAAGCTTTTCCTGCTGCTCCTGGAGAGCCTTGGCAAGGATGCTGTCGCTTCCCTTAGCAAAGAAAAGTGAGTCGAGGCTCTCGACAGGCTTTGTCGGTGAATCCTCGTCGTCGGGTGTAAAAGCCGTCTGGGAGATAGTCTCCATCTTGACGGGTTCTTCCGGTGCTGCTTCAGGCTCCGGTGCCGGCATCTCAGGCTGTACGCTTGCTACGAACGGAGAAGACTGGACCTCAGCTGCCGTCTCGGCAACAGGTGTTGCTGCGAGATCCGCTGCAGCCTTGGCTGCCTCGGCATCCTTCTCAGACGATGCCTTCATCTCTCCGAAAATGTTCTTCATTACTTCCTCAGCGGAGATCTCCTCAGCAACTTCCTGTGTCTCGGGGAAATCCACCTTTGCCGTCTCGGGCTTTACATCAGGTGCAGCGGCAGATGCGGCATCGCCGAACATTACGCCTGCCTGTGCAGCTCCTGCGGCACCTGCAACACCGGCAGCGCCTGCGCCTGCAGCACCTGCGATCTCTGTTGCCGCAGCAGTACCTGCAGCTGCAGCAGCTGCTTCAGTTGCGAAGTTAACGAATCCGCCTGCTGCCGAAGCTTCAGCTGCAGCGCCTACAACGCCGCCGTCGACGGTCGACTGGACCATCATCTCTTCTTCGGGAGCAGTATCTTTCTTCCTGAATCCGAACAGACCCTTCTTCTCCTGCTTTGTAACGCCTTCAACGAAGGAGATGGAGAACTGCATCGGTGTGTTGGGCATTCTTGCGGAAGCCTGTGTGATGATCGTTCCTGCAGCATCGCACTGGTCTTCGGCATCCGTGAGGATCCTTAAGAGTTCTCTCTGTCCGAGGGAATCGTAGACCGCCTTGTTGCAGAGGATGATGCAGTCATCGGGTGTAAGCGTGAAGAAGTTGGACCAGAGAGCATTGGCTGTTTTGGAGGAGCAGTAATACTGGAAATCTCCAACTCTGTTGCCGTACGCATCAATGGGTTCCATGGGGATGCCCGCATCAGTGAGCGGGAACAATGTATCATCCCTGTAAAGGAAAGCGAGGCCGCTGCCGATGGTAACGGCAAATGCCTCTGCGTCTTTGACGATAACACCGGAGAAATAGGGGTTCCTTGTCTCGGTGTCTGAAAGCTTTGTGTTGCCTGCAACGCCGACTGCCGTTGACAGGAACTTCTCTATGAGTGAATCGATATCCTTGTTGCCGACCTTAACGTCGTTGCAAAGGGAACGGAGCTGGGGTTCGAACGGAGGCATGTCGCCGGGCTCGAAACCTTGAATTGCTGGATGTGTGAAGATCGAGAAGAAGAATCCTTTCGCATCTTTATCCATCGTTATGTCGGCAGAACGTGTCTCGCGCTTGCCGCACAGCCTGCCGTCCATATAGAAAGCATCCGTAAGCGTTTGTGACGGAAAATATCTTGCCGTCAGCGTGCTCGCCAGCCGTGTTAACGTTGCCATTTGGGATAGTTCCTCCAAATAATTATTCAGAATGATTATAACATAACACTTAATTTCACAAATACTTTTATTATTTTTTAACAGTACTGTCACATAGGCAAAAACAAGGGGCTGCAGTGTATTTGCAGCCCCCGTTTTCAGGTATTTCTTGTGTTTTTCCGTTAATTGCCCTGAGGCGGTTCGAGTTCGCCGTTAAGCATGGCGGTCATGTTGACTTCCAGTTCCTCAAAATTCGTCGTAAGGCAATTGAGGTATGCTTCGTGGATCTCAACCTCCGATGCATCCGGGAAGTTCTCGTGTGCTCTTTCCATGATCTCCTTCGTGTGGATGAATCCCATGCCGTACTTTGCGGAATAGCATGGTGTCGTAACGAGCAGAGTATAGTAATCACTGATCATGTCAGGCGTGATGCCGTACATGTCGCATGTTGCCGCATTGTAGTAATCGCAGCAGTCCTCTATCGTCCATCCTTCAACGTGGATACCGTAGTCGAGTCCCGTTGTAATGAGAACGTTGGATATATCCTCGAGATATACGAACATCTCTGCATCACCTTCCGGATTATCTGCGAAATAATTCATCATCGCATATGTCTCGCAGTATACTGCCCAGCCCTCGTTGTAGCCGATGGAATCAGCAAGATACATGTAAGGATGTGATGTGGCACTTCTGGTATACAGAGACTGGAACATGTGTCCCGGATAAGCCTCATGAGCCATTGTAACGCCGAGGTCCGTACCGGTGCTTCCGTTGTTTACGAGAAGCATGTTCGAATTGTAGTTGTCAAGATGATATCCGAAGTAAGCCGCAGGGCTGAAATCGTCCTCGAATACTTCAGGAACTTCCATCAGGAAATACTCATGAGCGGGGATCTCAGGGAAGTTAGGTTCGATAGCCTCATACAGGTAATCGAGGTTGTCCTGGACCGTTCCCATTGTGTAGTCGTGGCTGACATAATCGTTGTACCATTCGAAAGAACCGGAGTTGAAGATCTTGCTCATTCCGTCTGTCATTTCAGCTACTTCCGCATCGCACAATGCCATTGATTCCTCAACGGACATGCCGCTGTTCGTCTGCATCATGCAAAGCCATGAATAGTAAGCGTCTCCGCCCTTATACATGCAGAGGCCCGCATCCATTCCGCCATAATCCTCAAGGGCTCTCAGGCGGTCTGCGCAATCCTGGAACGCAGGGAAAACGATATTCTTCATTATGTCTTCGTGTTCCTGAAGGAGCGTGTCGCGGTCTGCATCCGAAAGGCCATTGATGTTGTCCAGTCTCTCTTCGAAAGAATCGTAAAGGAAGCAGTCGTCTGTCATCTTTACGAGGTTATCGAATGTCTTGGCAGCTGCCTCGTAGCTTGTCGCGGAAGAAGCAAAACCATACTCCGCACGGGTCTCCTCATAGGTGCAGTACTCATCGAACATCCTCTCGACATCTTCAAGGAGCAGGAGGTAATTCTCGGCATCCTCAACCGTCTCGAAAGTATACAGATCGAGCACGAAAAGAATGTCAGACTGAGGTCCTACGAGCGGGTTTAAAGCCATTGTGTAATACTCGAAAGCCGTATATGAATAGCAGTAAGAATAGTTCTGATAGTCGTATACGATCTTGTCGTAGAACAGCCTGTCATCAGTGCCAAGCGACTCATAGTCGATGGTATAGAGCTTCTCGAGCTGGCCGTCGTAGAAAGCCTTCTCTTCAGGGAACTCGGAGATATCCATCGTTATATCGCCCCATGTGACTCCGTCGTAAGTGATACCGTACGCGGAAGGATCCTCGAAGATGAGAACCGCATCAGCATAGCAGGTAACGGTATGCTGGATCGCTTCCATTTCGATCTGGTCCAGAAGGTCCTCAGCGTCCTTTCCCGCTACAGTACCGGGTGCCACATACGGATGGAGTTCATCGTAAGTTGCGACATGGTCGGGATATGTAAGCATATCCGAAGTCTCGATATACTCTCCGGGAACATACGGCGGAGGCGTAACCACCGGGACCGTCACATCCGGATCGGATTCATCGGGATCGGATTCATCGGGATCGGATTCGTCTGTATCGTCATCACCGAATAAGAACCATGAACCAACGTCGTCATCATCATCGTCTTTGCTCTTGGACTTCTTGCTCTCGAGCAGAGAACAGCCTGCAAAAGAAGCGCTCATTGACGCTATGAGCAAAAGCGCTGTCATGCGTTTTGTCAAATCTTTCATAGAATAAATCCCCCTTAAAACTATAGTATTATAGCACTAAACGAAAGTGCGCCCTTTCCGGCGTCTTAGTCTTGTTTTGATACTTACTGCTGTATGATAGTACACATTCGCTACTATGTCAACACCCGGAGGATAAATATGGGCACAAAAGCCCTGTTATCAGCTTTCGCTGTCCGTTTCCAAAGGCTCGTCCCCGATGTCGTCTTCATCCATCAGAGAGCGGATCTCATTGACCTTGTTTCCGAGTTCGGCATAATTGACCCTTCCTCCGGGCTCTTTGGGTATCGATGCGAAGAAATAGATCTCTGAAGGCCTCTCGGGCTCTGTGAGCATTGATGCACACTCATCGCCTACCCTTGCCTTGAGCCTCTGCATGGCATCGTTATCGTAGAAATAGTTCTCTTCCGGAACGATCGCGGCAGCAAGGACCGGTCCTTCGACGGTATCGGTCACGACGCATGCGACATCAATTACGCCTGCAACGAGTTCTATTACCTTCTCGACCTTGGCAGGATATACGGTCGCGCTGCTGATCTTGAATCCGCCGCGCACATTGCTGTATCTGAAGAAGACTCCTTCTTCGTTCTCGATGCCGATATCTTCCGTGAGCAGCCAAGACCTTCCGTCAGAAAGCTTGCGGAAAGGGTTCTTGTGACTGCCGTCACGCATCAGGAACGAGCGGCACATCGAAGGCGAGTGCACGGCTATCTCTCCTTCTTTGCCGCGGGGCATATCAAACATTGAATTCCTGTCGACGATCTTTACCAGAACATCCGGCAGCGGTATTCCGACCGCGCCTTCGTTAACCATCTCGGGCATGCAGTACAGGAATTCAAAAAGCTCGGAGTTTCCGTAGAACGAATGGATCTCGGGATGCCTGCCGAGGCTTGTCATAAGCTCCATAAGACCGGCCTTCTGAGCCAGTGTGAGCGGCACGCCTGCGCTTATCAGGAATTTCGCGTTCTTTACCGCAGACATGGATCCCGATGCGGCGTTGATTTTCGCGAGAGTGCCGGAGAAAGCCACCAGGGTATCGGGTTTGTACAGGCGGATAGGAGCCATGATGTTGTTGCTGTCGTACCATGTGTAGATAAGAAGCGTATGTCCCGACAAAAGCACATTGTGTATGCCTACGAGGAAGCCGTAAACGTAGCAGTATTCGTTGAGGCAGAGCACCCTGAGAGGCGAGCCTTTCTTCTTCTCGCAGCGTTTGGTTATGATCGAGGATATGTCTGATGCGGTGTTGATCGCAATGTCCGTTGCCTCAACGGCAACGATGTCAGGGTCGTTGAGAGTGGATTCGAACCTTACCGAGATCCTGTCGACGGACTCCGATACCGGAGGTTCCGTATAACTGTCGCTCATTATGTGATCTGCCGCTTCGCTTGTTGCAGTCTTCCACAGGACCGCCGGAGCCTCACCCGTGATACTGCACTTGCGGTCGAACTCTGCAACACCGCTCATGTGGTATTGGACGGAAGGTCCCGCAGGAATGTAATCCTTGTATCTACCGATGACGATCTTCCTTAACTTCGTACGGCCGAATACGCCGGACCAGTTTGAATACTGGTTATAGGACATCAGTGCGAATTTGGCATCGATCCCGCAAGCAAAATCCGCGAATTCGTCCGGGGTGGAATCAGGGACCAGAAGGGATATCACTGCGCCAAGTCTGTTCAAAGCATAGATGGAGATTATCACATCCGGACAGCCGCCCATGCAAAGGCACACGCCGTCACCTTCCTGCACGCCCTGCATCTGCCACATGGTAGCTGCGGCATCCACCTGGTTCAGGAAGTCGGCATACGTTACTTTCAGCGAGAAATACTCATACGCGGTGCGGTAGGGATACTCTCTGCAAACGGAAACAAGACGCGTGTACAAGGTACCGGCAGGCATGTTTGCCACATCTCCGGTCCACTCGGGATAGTATTTGTTCCATCTGGTTTCCATGCAAAAAGCATAACCCAAAGACAGTTAAAAGAAAACCGCAAAGCGCTTTGATTTTCTTGTCGTTTTATTTTTGACAGTACCCTAAAAGTTGCTATAATATTACCGCTATGGAGACGTATCGAAGTGGTCATAACGGGGCGCACTCGAAATGCGTTTGTCGGGTTACCGGCACGTGGGTTCGAATCCCACCGTCTCCGCCAACAAAAACCAAACCTCTCGAGCTTTTGCTTGGGAGGTTTTTCTTTTACAGCACCAGTCAGTTATTCCGTACCAGGTCAATATATTCTGCGTACTTGATACGTAATATATACCAGATATACTTGAAGTATAAAAAACAACCGCTAAGCGGAATGATGCGGATCGTACAAGCAACATCTTGCCGCAAGATAGTAAAATATTAGACATGAAGTATGGTTCGCGGGAAGGAAATAAATATGGATAAGATCAAGATCGCTTTTTTTGATGCAAAAGATTACGACAGACAGTCGTTCATTGATTCAAACAGTTACGGCGAATTCGATATCACATTCCTTGAGACCAGGCTTACTTCGGACACGGTAAAACTCGCCGAAGGCAACGATGTCGTGTGCGTTTTCGTTAACGATGACATCAATAATGAAGTCATCGACAAGCTCGCAGAACTCGGAGTAAAACTCGTTGCGTTAAGATGTGCCGGATACAACAACGTCGACGTCGAATATGCATACGGAAAAGTCCACATCGTACGTGTTCCCGCCTACTCCCCTTATGCCGTAGCGGAGCATGCGATGGCACTCCTGCTGACATCGATAAGAAGGATCCACAAAGCCTATATCCGCACAAAGGACTTCAACTTCAGCCTTAACGGACTGACTGGATTCGACCTGCACGGCAAGACCGTGGGAGTGATCGGCACGGGCAAGATCGGAAGGATCTTCATTGACATCTGCCGCGGGTTCGGAATGAACATCATCGCATACGACAAGTTCCCCGCCGCAGATTCCGGTATTGAATATGTGTCACTTGATGAACTTTGGGAAAGGAGTGACATCATATCGTTCCACTGCCCCCTTACCGAAGAGAACAGGCATATGGTAAACAGTGACACCATCGCTAAGATGAAGAAGGGCGTTGTACTCATCAACACGTCACGCGGTGCCCTGATCGATTCCGAAGCACTGCTCGAAGGGATCAAGCAACGCAAGATCGGAGCTGCCTGCCTCGATGTATACGAAGAAGAATCGAACATATTCTTCCACGATTACTCAGGCCACATCGTTAATGACGACACACTCGCCAGGCTCATATCGATGCCGAACGTCATAGTCACTTCACACCAGGCATTCCTTACGAACGAAGCGCTCGAGAATATCGCCGATACAACACTCGAGAACATCCGCGTATTCTTCGCGTCAGACACCTGCCCCAACGAAGTCTGCTACAAGTGTGCCAACCTTGCAAACTGCAAACAGACTCACGAGAAGAAGTGCTTCTAAAACATCAGACTATGGACATCAAGCACTTTTACATCGACAAAGGCGAAGGCGACGCGCTGATACTCTTGCACGGCAACGGCGAGGATTGTTCGTACTTCAAGAACCAGATCGACGAGTTTGCAAAGCACTTTCATGTGTATGCGATAGACACGCGCGGGCACGGCAAGACTCCGAGAGGAACTGCGCCGTTTACTATACGTCAGTTTGCTGATGATCTGCGTGATTTCATGGACGAACACCAGATCCAAAAAGCACACATACTGGGGTTCTCTGACGGCGGTAACATAGCGATGGTTTTCGCGATGAAGTATCCGGAGAGAACGGCCCGGCTCATCCTGAACGGAGCCAATCTTGACGGCAGCGGCATCAAGCGGTCGACGCAGCTTCCGATAGAGATCGGATACAAGCTGGCAATGCTCGGTGCGGAAAAGAACGAAGGTGCGAAGGCCAATGCCGAGATGCTCGGCCTTATGGTAAACGACCCTAATGTAAAGCCTGAAGAACTTGCTGCGATCAAAGCCAGGACTCTTGTCATCGCCGGCACGAACGACATGGTCAAAGATGCGCACACGAAGCTCATCGCATCTAACATCTCAGATTCAAAACTCGTGCTGATAAAAGGCAATCACTTTATCGCAAACAAGAAGCCGGAAGAGTTCAACCGGGCAGTGCTGGAATTCCTGCAGGAATAATTACTTTCTTACAAACCTGAACACATTGCTCTTGTCATCGGGTGAGAGTGACTTAATGTAGTCGCGGTACATGGCGATTATGTAATCGTTGTTGCCCTCCGAAGCGAGCTTGTCCAGAAGCTTCGCGGCGTCTTCCCTTCTTCCGAGCTGGAAGAGTCTTAATGCTTCGCGGAATTCCGTTCTGTTGGCTTGTCTCGCGCTCTTCACATCATCCTTGAGGCAGTCGAGCACTTCATACAAGCCCTTAACTTCATTGACACCGGCTACCTGCACCATACCGAGATAGCGCAGATCGAGCGATTCGGGATCGTTCATCCTGTCGACTGTATCCTTGGAGAGAAGTATCGCCGTCTTGTACTGTTTGGTGAGCGATTCGAGACGTGATGACAGGTTTACCGTCTCAGAGATAACGGTTCCGGACAGACGCTCTTCCTCACCGACGATTCCGATCATCGCCATGCCGGTATGTATTCCGATACCTATGTTGATGTCGCTGACCTTAAGTTCGGCTGCCGTCGCAGGATCGAGCACGATCGCGCGGTACATTTCAACTGCGCTGCGCACTGCATCGTCAGGATTCTCGAACAGAGCCATGACTGCATCACCTATATACTTGTCGACAAAACCGTTGTGTTCGCGGATGATGGGACCTGCCTTGCCGTAGATCGTGTTGACAAAGGCAAAATTCTCTTTGGCTGTCATCATCTCGGAGTTGATCGAGAAGGCTCTGATATCGCAGAAGAGGACAGTGAGTTCGCGGCTGCTCGCATCACCCAGTGACAGGTCCGTAAAATGCTCTTTTCCAAGGTACTCGCGGAACTTCTCGGGTACGAACTTATAGTAGAACTTCTCGGTGCGGTCCTTCTCTTCGAACGAACGCTCGAGGCTTCCCGCCATCTCGTTGACCTGCGTGCAGATCTCACCAAGTTCATCTTTGGACTTGTAATTGACTCTGGCCGTAAGATCACCGTCTGCGATACTCTTTACGGTCTTGGTCGCTTTCTTGATAACGCGCAGGATCAAGAGCATCGAGAACACGAGAAGGAGCGTGATGACAGTTATCGCGCCAAAAGCATACAAAGCAACCCGATAGTAGATATCACTCCTGTCAGAAGCAAGAATGCCGTAGTCCGTTTCGACCTTGAGATAGTAGTTGCCGGTCGAATCCTTATCGTTGATCTTCCCGTAAGCTGTAATAGTATTTGAATCCGTACCTAAACCTACGATCGCTCCCAGGTCGTTCGACAGATAGACCTTGGATGAACTGTCGGCTGCCCACGAGGCGAAGTCGTCTTCCAGAGTCTCCTTCTCATTCATCGGCAGGAGCATCTGACCGTCTTCTGCGATCAGGTATGCATTACCGTTATCATCCCTGTAGATAACCGAGAATACATATCCTTTGCTCCAGTAGTTATCGCGGTTGGAAGAGAAAGCATCCAGCTTGCCGGTAAGCGCGGCATAGGCACTTCCTGTATTGCTGTCAACACCCGTCAATCCGGAAAAATCGTATCCTTCAAAGCTCCCGGAAGCGAGTTCGCAGATCATGGACAAGTCTTTTGCCACGTCATCTTTTTTGGTGGTATCAGCGTAATCGTATATCGATGCGGTAATGATAAATGACAGTATGACGAAGATGGGAATCGTGATTATGAGCTGCTTATAAAGAAGTGTCTTCTTACGGATGATGAGGTTGATCACCAGTCCTATGAGCGGGACTAAGGTCAGGGTGCCAAGGATGCTGGACATATACATCAGCACCGTGAACTGTGGTCTGATCGTTAATTCGACCGGGGTAAGCCTGCCGTCGGAATATGTATAAAAAGCATTCTCGGCAACGATTACGAGAGAATCATGCGAGGCACCCTCCGGCCTGTATGTGTCCAGACAAATAAGCAATCCGGGATCTTCGGCGACATCTGAGATATTAGCCACTTCGGTCAATTCTCCGTTCTCGAGAAGGTATACGGTAAGCGGCTCTCTATCAGACGTCACATACAGTTTTCCATCTGACACCACTGCCCTGTAAAGGAAAGGAGTATCTTCTCCGGTAATATCAAATCTATATATGCTGTCGCCCAGAGGTTCGCCAAATCCCACTCTGTACACATTACCGTCGCTCCTCTCGAAAAGGAACTCACCGTCAATAGGAATTACCTTCACCGTGTACGTGCCGTCGGGATCAGTCGGATATACCGCACTTGAGGTTACGACCTGCGTGTCGGTATCGATGGCATAAAGCGTTACTCCGTCAGGATCCGTCACAGCAAAATACACATAGCCGTCGTAATAGTCCAGCGAGCTGAACTGCGGTTCACGTATCCTCTCCGAGGCATCATGCTTGATGCTGAATACATCACCGATCGGCTTGTAATCACCGGTCAAACGGACGATTGATTCTTCAAGGTTGTACATGCTGAAATCTTGATCCTGATGATAGTGAAGGGCATAGAGCTCGCCGTCATCTGTCAGAGCAAAGTTCATCGGATAGTAGATATCCAGCGAATCATCGTTCTGGTCATCCTGATACATCATTCCGATACCGGCATATGTCTGTTCGCCGGTATCGATGTTAAGGAAGGCAGTCGCATCGAACTGACCTACGCCGCAGCGCACGGCCAGATCACCGTCATGGGTTATCGCGAATGCCGAGATATCGTACAGTGTGGACTCGTATATGAAGAAACCGTTGCTGTCCTGTACGCCCTGCAGGTAAGGTACTGACGGATACCAGAACAAAGTAACTATCGTAAAGCCAAGCAGCAGAGCAAACGTCAGGATCAGCCAGCGCGCTTTGCCGCAAGTCTTATAAAGGATCTTTTTGATCGTTCTGAGAAATCCCACTATGCCCTTCCCTGCCTTTTTATGTGTCTAATCTTACACCAGAGTAAGTTCAAAGTGAAACAAGAGAAAGCAGAACAGATTATTTCTCTCGTGTTATAATATCTTATTAGAGAGTTTATAATCTCTATTGGGAAAATGAACGGCTGCGTCAATGTGAGGGAATTATATACATTGTCTGTATGCCGCGAGAACTTGGGAGAGTTGGTTTTTGGAGAAAAAGCATCACAAAGGGCTCAGCATCAAGTATGTTGCCGCCTTGTATTCTGTTATTGCGATATCCGTCCTTACGATCGTAGTCGTATTCATCGGATACCACCTTTTCGAGAACAACGTAAGAGAGAACTATGAGAAGTACGCTGTAACCGTGCTTGAGAACGCATATATCATAACAACGGACTATTCTTTCGGTGACATGATCGCCGCACGCGACATGCCCGACGGATATGAAGATATGAGGCTGCGCCTGAACAAGATAAAGGAGAATTCCGACATCGATTATCTTTATGCGATATATTTTGATGATATTGATGATATCCACAGCCTAACATACGCGATAAACACGAAGACGACTGAAGAACTGGAAGCCGGCGGAACATACACATATCTCGGAACGCCCTGCGAAGAAGGCAGTTTCGAGGATGACACTCTTCTCCTGCTCCAGGATGCAATAAAGGAAAGCCGCGAGAGCAGTTCGGTTCTTGAAGGTCATTCCGATGAATACGGATACATGCTCAACGGATACAAGGTCATCTTCGACAGCGAGGGCAACCCCGTAGGTCTTCTGTGTGTAGAGATAGACACCAACGAGATCAGTACCGTGCTCGGTAAATATGTCCGTACGATCATCATCGTCGTTACGATACTGACCTTCATCGCCATTTTGATATACATAATCAAGATAGAAGTCTCTCTCATCTACCCCATCACTTCCATCACGGATGCCGCCAATGATTACATCAAGAACATCGGTGACCAGGAAGCAATGGATGAGAGCGTCAAGAACCTCGAACGGCTTGATATTCATTCGCACAATGAGGTCGAGGATCTGTACGTATCAGTCAGCAAGATGGAGATCGGCATGTCCAGTCAGCTGCACGATATCCGCGAATACGCCGAGAACACGCTTAAGATGCAGAACGGTCTCATGATACTGATGGCAGACCTGGTCGAGATAAGGGATTCCGATACCGGTGATCATATCCAGAAGACCGCTGCTTATGTGCAGATAATCCTCGAAGGATTAAAGCTGAAAGGTTATTACCCCGACATCATCACTCCGCAGTACAAGGAAGATGTCATCAAGTCTGCACCGCTCCACGATATCGGTAAGATCAAGATCCCGGATGCTATCCTCAACAAGCCCGGCAAACTTACCGACGAAGAGTATGAGCAGATGAAGACACATACGACTATCGGCAAGGAGATAATCGACAAGGCCATCAACGGAGTAGACGGCAGCGGATTCCTTACCGAAGCACGCAACATGGTCGCATACCATCACGAACGCTGGGACGGAAAAGGTTATCCGGAAGGACTTAAAGGCGAAGAGATACCTTTGTCTGCAAGGATCATGGCCGTGGCGGACGTTTTCGACGCACTGTCGTCTCCCCGCGTATACAAGCCGGCCTTCCCTATGGAAAAGGCTTTGCAGATAATCGAAGAAGGCAAGGGAACGCAGTTCGATCCCAAGTGTGTTGAAGTCTTCCTGGAATCGCTTCCCAAGATCAAAGCAGCATTAAAGAGGATAAACCCGGATTACATCGAGTTCAGGTAATAAAGTTTTACTCTGCTCCCTGCTTTACAAGTTCCTCATGCTCGGTCTGTATCTTCTCGTCATATGACAGGAGCGGCTTAACGTCCGTCTGTCCTTTGATCTTACGTGCAACATAGTTGTCCGTAATCTTCTTTACGAGCGGGAAGAGTGCAATGACGCCGATGAGGTTCGGGATCATCATGAAGCCGTTGAACGTATCGGAGATATCCCATGCGAGCGAGCTTTCCATCAGAGCGCCTGCGACGATCATCAGAACGAACAGCACCTTGTAGACTTTCGCTGCCTTGGTGCCCATGAGATACTCGACAGCCTTGCTTCCGTAGTGAGACCAGCCGAGGACCGTCGTGAATGCGAAGAGCAGGATCGCAGCGGCGATGAAGTATTCTCCGCCTTTGCCGAAAATACTGCTGAAGGCCTTTGCGACAAGTGTGGCATCCTCGACGCCTTCCTTGGCAAGACCTGTATCAAGATCGATAAAACCAGATGTAAGGACTACCAGCGCAGTCATGGTGCAGACGACGGAAGTGTCCGCGAAGACTTCGAAGATACCCCACATGCCCTGCTTGACGGGCTCTTTAACATCGGAGTTACTGTGTACCATAACGGACGAACCGAGACCTGCTTCGTTGGAGAACACGCCCCTCTTGCAGCCCTGTGTGATAACATCCTTGATAACGATTCCTGCAGCAGCACCTGCGACCGGCTTGATGCCGAAAGCGAACTTGAAGATTGCTGCGAATGCCGCGGGAATTGCAGGAATGTGAATGATGCAGAGTATGAGCGCACCCAGGATATATGCGACCGCCATGAAAGGAACGACCTTCTCGGCAAAAGCCGCGATCCTCTTAAGACCGCCCAGAATGATGACGCCGGAAAGCACCATCAGGATAAGACCTATTACAAGCGGGATGAGCTTGATGTTGCCGAACACCGTCATGGTGTCAGAGATATCGCCGAAGAATGCAGACTCGATGTTGAGCGTGATCTTGTTGACCTGTCCCATGTTGCCGATACCAAACGAAGCCAGTGCGGCAAAGCAGGAGAACAGTATGGCAAGGACTTTTCCGATGACCTTGCAGCCTTTGTAGTTGCCGAGTCCGTCCTGGAGGTAATACATCGCACCGCCGGACCACTCACCCTCGTCATTCTTTCTTCTGTAGAAGATACCAAGCACATTCTCGGAGAAGTTTGTCATCATGCCGAAGAAAGCCGCGATCCACATCCAGAAGACCGCACCGGGACCGCCGAGGCAGATAGCTGCAGATACGCCTGCGATATTGCCCGTGCCGATGGTAGCTGCGAGAGCCGTGCAGAGCGCCTGGAACTGTGATACGCTTCCCTTCTCGTCCTTGTTGTGGCTCTTCTTGTCAAAGACACCGCCGCCGGTCTTTTTCCACCAGTGGCCGATGTGCGTGACCTGGAAGAACTTGGTAACTATCGTCAGAAGGATACCCGTACCGATGAGAAGGATAAGTCCTATCTTCACCCATACGAAAGAATTAACTATGTCGTTGATCTCAGTGAGTTTCTCTATGAAAGTATCCATCAGCGCTCTCCTCAAGTTTTTACGTAATAAAAATAAACAAGTGAGCCGCTGATTGCAAGGTTTGTAAGGGATATGTCACACTTAACATATATCAATGCGCGCCCCTTAATGCTCTGTTATATTACTCGCAAACGGAGGTACGGATATGGCAAATGACAAGATACTGATAGGCACGTGGGCATGGGGTTCCGGCACCAACGGCGGAGCATTTGTTTTCGGGCAGAAGGCGGATAAGGCAAAACTCGCGGAGGCTTTCGAGACGGCATACGGACTCGGGTTCAAGCGTTGGGATACGGCGGCAGTGTACGGCATGGGCACGTGCGAACAGCTGCTGGGTACTCTAATCGAAGGCAGGGATGACATCTTCATCTCGACTAAGTTCTTCCCTTCGAAACGTTACAAGCAGGGCGCCCTGACGGAGTCTTTCGAAGGCAGCATGGCAAGGCTCGGAAGGAAGAACGCGGACCTGTTCTGGATACATGTTCCGAACAATCTTGAGAAGAACATCGAAGAAGCCGTTCCGCTTATCAAGGACGGCAGGATCAGATCCCTCGGCGTCTCGAACGTATCGCCAGGTCACGTAAAGCAGGCGCAGGAGATACTTGGCAGACACGGTCTCGCCTTAGGCGCAGTGCAGAATCATTTCAGTCTCCTGCGCAATGACCAGCAGGCTATCATCGATTACTGCAACGGTAACGGAATCACTTACTATGCATATATGGTTTTAGAGCAGGGCGCGCTCTCCGGCAGGTACGATACGGACCATCATTTCCCTACGTTTTCCATGAGAAATCTTGCCTTCCCTAAAACCAAGTTCAAAAAGATATCGGGGCTGCTTTCTGAGATGAAGGAGATTGCATCCAAGTACGATATCGACCAGTCGCAGATACCCGTGCTCTGGGTTCTCGGCAAAGGCGCGGTTCCGATAGTCGGTGTGACCAAGCCGCACCACGCGGAGCAACTTGCGAAAGCCATGAACACAAACCTTACCGAAAATGAGATAATGAGACTCGAAGACACCGCGCGGCAGACAGGCATCAGACAGCAGGGATCCTGGGAGCCGCAGTAAGGAATCTATGGATAAAGATTATCTTATTGAAGAACTTAAGAAGATAGCGGAAGTTCATGATATCAAGGTGGACGATGAGGTGCTTGACCGCGCCATAGCCGCGGCTTCTTTCCGCGTTGTGCCGAAGGGCGAGATCCTGGCCAGGATCGGTGACGATACGCGCATGGCCGGGATCGTGCTTAAGGGTGCCCTGAGATGCTATTACGTCGACAAAGACGGCAATGACATCACGAGAGGTTTTGCCATTAACGGCACGATGTGTATGGACGAAGGTTTCTTCGGTTACGACGAACGCATCTGCATGTGGGAGACGCTCGAAGAGAGCACGGTAATGCTCATCAGTGTGGCGGACGCGAGAAAGCTCATCCGCGAAAGCGAAGGCATGAAAGATACCTGGATCTCTCTGCTGGAAAAAGGTTTCAGGTATAAGATCTACAGGGAGAACGGCTTCCTTACCGAGAGCGCGACAGAAAGGTACATCCACTTCAAAAAGCTGTACCCCGAACTGGCGTCTAAGATACCGCAGAAGCATATCGCGACATATCTCGGCATTACGCCCGAGTCGCTCAGCAGGATAAGGAACGCGATGAAAGAGTATGAACCTGATAGAGATAACTGACATAAACGCTCCTGAGTTGGACATATTCGCAAGAATCACAGAGCCCCAGCTCCGCACATACTTTGAAGACGGAACAGGCGTCTTCCTTGCGGAGACTGCCAATGTCATCATCGATGCTCTTAATGCAGGTTACGAGCCGGTCTCGATGCTCGTGGAAACTGCGAGGCTGGAAGCTGAGGCGAAGCCTGTTTTCGAGGTACTGGAGAAGTGCTGCGGCAAAGAGAAAGCAGATAGCCTCCCCGTCTATATCGCAGATCAGAAAGTCATGATAGACATGACCGGCCACCACCTGGCACGCGGGCTTTGGGCAGCTTTCAAAAGGAAGACAGAACTAACCGTGGAAGAACTCTGCAACGGCTCGAAACGCCTCGCCGTACTGTACGACGTCGTTAATCCTGCGAATGTCGGTGCGATCATCAGATCTGCTGCCGCTCTCGGAATGGACGGTGTACTTCTTACCCACCCTTCTGTCGATCCTCTTACCAGGCGTGCAGCAAGGGTCAGTATGGGAACGGTCTTCAAGATACCTTGGTCAAAGGCGGCACTCGAGGATTCTCAGAACACCAGACTCATAGATATTCTTCACTCATACGGATACAAGACTGTCGCGATGGCTCTGACCGACGATTCGACCAGCGTCGATAACGATGAGATCCGCGCGAATGAGAAACTCGCGGTCATACTCGGCACAGAAGGAACAGGGCTGCCAAAAGATGTCATAGCAGCAAGCGACTACAGGGTCATGATACCTATGCATCTCGGAGTCGATTCTTTGAACGTCGCTGCCGCAAGTGCGATTAGTTTCTGGGAGATCATGAAATGAACAAGGGGCCCTTTCAGGCCCCTCGCTTTCTATCCCTATTATTTCCTGTATTCCAGTATGTCCCCCGGCTGGCAGTCGAGCGCCTCGCATATCGCTTCGAGCGTCGAGAACCTGATGGCCGATATCTTGCCGTTCTTCATCTTCGAGAGGTTTACGTTGGACACGCCCACCTTCTCCGATAGTTCATTAAGGGAGATCTTGCGATCTGCCATGACTCTGTCGAGTCTCAATATTATCTGTCCCATATGCCCTCCTTACAGTGTCTCGTCAGACTGTATCTGAAGGGTCTTGCCATAATCAAGTATCGTATATACTACCCATGTGACAACACAGCCGAGTACGCCGAATGCCATTCCGGAAGTGAGGAACATGACTGCACATATTGCACCCAGTACTATGGTCACCCTCTTGATTACCTTATCGTTAAAGGGCGTATCCTCTTTGATGATCAGGCCGAATACGCTGCTGATGAGCTTGATCAGCACTGCAGCTACAGCCATGAATGCCGTTATCCCCATTAATGTCATACCGTAGGATATCGCATACGGGTGATCGTTGATCGCTTCCTGCATAGCGGGTATGTCAGAATGAATCGTCGATGCATCGATAACTCCGATGTGAACCATCCTTACGCTTCCGATATCATCTCCGGTAGTAATTATCCCCGATTCGATACCCTGCGCGATCATATCGTCAAACTCTCTTCCCTGCGCAAATATCCAGATGCCTCCGATGAGAGCACATACGCATCCGACGATACAGATTATGCAAAGTATGTTTGAAACTATCTTGCCTACATTGCAGCTCTTCTTGATCTTCTCGATCTTTACATTCTCTTCCATGATTATCTCCTAATCTTCAGGTGTTAGTATTTGGGGACCCTCATTCCTGATGGCTTGATACTACACCCTGGTTTTATCTTTGTCAACAACTTTTTAATGATAATCGTTAAATTCTTTGCGACTAAGATAACGCGATTAGTCGATAACAATCAGTACCGGCCTTCTATCTTTAGGCCTGATACGCGCTTAAATCCCTTTGTGTTGTGAGTTATGAGAATGGCATCCATTGATCTGGCATGTGCTGCTATGAGCATATCCATTCCACCGATGATGTTCCCTTCTTCCTCTGATCTATACTGTCAGAGGATCTTCTCCATGCAGATCTTCTGCGGAACAAGTCCCATCTTCTCATAGAACTTCATCGCGCCGGGATTGCATGTCCAGACATTAAGCGTGATGTTGTAGAACTTATTCTTCTTCGCATAATCCAACACAGCATTATAAAGATCCTCGCCGACATGCTGTCTGCGGGAATCCTCATCAACACAGATATCATCAATATAAAGCGTCCTGATATCGGTAAGCACATTGTCATCCGGAATCTGTTTGTGAATGCAGAACGCATGTCCCAACACCTTGCCTTCAGCGCTTACGCAAACGAAGACAGGCGTCGTCTCACAATCGATTATCTCTGCTAGTTCCGCTTCAGTGTATTTGGTGGCCGGCCCCTTGAACAGATCAGGTCTTCCGATGTGGTGCACCATATCGACCTGCAGCAACAGGTTCATGATGGCAGGAATGTCACCTGCTTGAGCTCTTCTTACATGATTAGTACTCATAATCAGTAATCAGCATCCTCGATCCCGTCGATCTCGTCATACTCTTCTTCGAGCTCTTCTTCACGCCATCTTCTCTCGCGTTCCTTGACCTTATCCGACTTATTCGAGTTCGATGATCCGGAACCAAAAAGCAATGATAATAAGATACACATAACCTAAGCCTCCGTTCCTTACACAGAGATGAACCTTACCTGCCCCGATTATAACACGGCATACAGGGCCATTAATGGGACTTATCTCACTTTTGTGCCGATACCTCTTGACAACTATATCGGGAGGCGATATACTCGGGTTACGATATATCGGCACCCGATATAGAAGGAGGATGAGTAAATGCCGCAGTTAGCTTTGACAGAAGCAGTCTTCTACATACTGTTATCTCTGCAGAAGCCTCTTCACGGTTACGGGATAATACAGAACGTTGAACAGCTGTCCAACGGCCGCGTGAAGCTTGCAGCAGGAACCCTCTACGGAGCACTCAATTCACTCGTTGATAAGGGATGGATAGATGCCCTCCCCGAGAACCCCGAGAGCCGCAAGAAGGAATATGTGATCACCGCTAACGGTCTTGCCGTACTCAAGGAAGAACTTGCACGACTCTCCGAGCTTGTCGACAACGGCAACCGTATCCTGGGAGGGAAGTGATATGCGCAGAGTAATTCATAAGCTGTTCTTCATCTGGGAACTCGAGAAGGAGCAGGCATGGATCAACGAGATGGCTGCACACGGTTACTCCCTTGAGCACGCAGGAAGGTTCAGGTTCGATTTCGATGAGACAGAGCCCGGCAAGTACACGTACAAGACACTCTTTCTCAAAGGATGGGGCGAGAGTGCGGAGAACATCAAGTACTTCAAGTTCCTGGAAGAGATGGGCATCAAGGTCGTCTGCTATATCAACTATCCCGGAACGACCTGGGTCTACACCAGAGCCCTTGCAGAAGACTACCCGGACGGCATCGAGATATTCTCGGATATCGATTCGACCATCAGCAGTCTGAAAGTATTCTGCGGCTACATGATCTTCGTCGCGTTGTTTACACTTCTGACAGGCAGCGGAAATCTCTGGATAGCATTTGGTGGCACCGGCAGCGGTTTCTTACCGGTCAATTTCATTTGTGCCTTATTAATGTTCATTCTGAGCGGATGCTCGATTGCGACAGTGATAAGGATACTTGTACGGATAAGCAAGCTCAAAAAGGAACGTGCGATACACGAATAACTGATCCTGATAATCAAACAATTTAACAAGCAAATATGGAGGATTTACTTATGGAAAAACTAAGTGAACAGACAAAACTGCGCCCTTGGATGGGATTACTGCTTTTCACGGTGGTGATGGCATTGTTCCTTTTCGCATTCACGCCCCTGCAGCTGAACCTCGGCATACCGGGTCTCATCATCACGGAGCTCGGCTTCCTGGTGCTCGCGGTGGTCTACTGCCTGGTACGCAAGGTCAAGCTCACAGAGATGTTCCCGATCAAGAAGGTCAAGGTAAGGGAAGTCATCGGTGCCGTCATAATGGTACTCGGAATGTTCCCCATCTCGATCATGCTCGTAGCGATCACGGCGCTCATCTTCCCTGCTGCCACAGCTGAGATCGATGAACTGTCATCATTCATCTACGACAGTCTCAGCTTCCCTGCAGCCGTACTGCTCATCGCACTCATGCCTGCAGTATGTGAGGAAGCAATCCACAGAGGTGCCATTTTAAGCCACTTCAGAGGCATCAAGCACGACTGGGTGATCGTACTCATCATGGGTCTGTTCTTCGGAATCAACCACATGTCAGTCTTAAGATTCCTGACTACGATGACACTCGGCCTGTTCCTTACATATGTCGTAGTTAAGAAGAACAACCTGCTGCTGTCTATGATCATGCACTTCACGAACAACCTCATCTCGGTCGTTCTCTCATATGCGTTCGATCAGGGATCAACCGGCAGCGCAAGCGCAAACTATACTGCAGTCCTCGGAACATACCTTATCCTCGGATTCTTATCACCCGTGCTCATCACGCTCGGTCTGATGCTCATCTATCCGGAAGGACACAAGAAGATCAAGTTCCTCTGGGCAGGTATCCTGTCTGTCGTAATGCTCGTAACAGGTTTTGGGATCAATGTTGCAGTCAACGCTCAGAACACTCTTCTTAACTCCATGATCAGTTATAAGATCACAGAAGAATATCAGGAAGACTCGTCGCTCTATTTTGACGTTGAAGAAGACCGCACCGCAACGGTAGTAGTCATGGTAGCAAACGCTGAAGGCGACTACACGGTAAGGATCGACGGCGACTCCGGAAGCAACATAATCAATGCCGAGATTCCCGAAGGCACAGTCCGTATGGTCACATACAACGTCGATCTTAGGCCTGATCACTATACCGTCACCGTGATCGCAGGAGATAATGCGATCGGCGAGAACCCGCAGATACAGGTAACGGTCCAATAAGACAAAGAATAGGAATAGAGATAAGAAAGCGGCCTTCCGGGGCCGCTTTCTTATCTTATTAATAGTCTTCCGGATACAGATGATCCATCCCATAGTCGATAAGTCTTCTCACCTGCTCGTTAGTCTTCGTGCCGCCCTTCTTGCGGTTGCATCTCCAGCAAAGGCACTGAAGGTTATCTGTGTCTCTTCCGGTACCACCCTGCGATACCGATTGGATATGATCAGCCTCGAGTAGAAGGTAGTCGCCCAGACCGTAGCAAAAACTGTCCAGGAAGTCCTTGGAGATACCGCATATCTGACAGGTGTAATTATCCCTGGCGAAAACTTCCGCCTTATCGGACGGCCTTATCCTCCGCCTTCTGGCAACCTCTCTTGCCATATCTTCCTGCCTGCGGATATTCCTCCTTTGTCTCCTGAAGCCCGATGCCACCGAGATCAATAGAATCAATACCACTGCCAGGAGCAGAAGCAGCGCTATAACAAACAGATCACTGTGAAAGAAATCATCCATATTCTCATCCTATAAAAGAACAAGAGACATTAATGGGACAGTGGGAAAAGTTATCTCAGCAGTTCGATATTCTTCTTTGCTCTCGGCAGGCCTGCTATGACACCTGCTGCGCCTCCGATAAAGAGCAGGACCGTCATTACAGCAATCGTTATCACAGAACTAGAAGTCAGCATGTAAAGCCCGTAGGAAAGCAATCCTGCAACAAGTGCTGCCACCATCTCTGCAGCTAAGTTGAAGAAACAATTGAGATTGCCTCGAAGGGCGCTTAATTCGTCTGACCAGATCGTATAAGGCGATATGGAATCCATTACTACTCCTATCATCGTCGCAGCAACGATGCAGACAAGAGAGATTACGATATAAAGAGGAAGCATCACCCAGTATCCCAGACTTCCCGTAACCATGACGACGGCAACGGCCTCGGGAACGAAAGTAAACAATACCGCCGTTATGACCTTTGCCTTGATCTGTTCTGACAGATCGACCGGCAGGTAATTAAGCATGTCTATGTGAACTCCTTCACGGGTGAACGAAGTCGATGCTATCGAGTTAAGACCGGATGCGATGAATGCAGCACCGATGAAGACAGCAAACAAGATAACCTGGCTTAAGCTGTCTCCGATCTTAAGGTTATCCGCGAACGTCTTGAACATCTCGTGCTTCGGGCCTTCGAAGATGAAGAACAGCGCGAGTATCGGCCACAGAAGATTTGCGTAAACACAGTTCATGCGGTATGTCATTGTTCTGGTGAGTACCTTGATCTCCTTGAGGAGAAGCGCCGTGAAGATCGAGCGCGAACCGTGGGCGGCAGAAGCTTTTCGCGATGTGTGTTTGTTGCTGATTACGGCAGCTGCGAAGAGTCCCTTGCGGTATGTGAGATGTGCGATGAGGACCGACAGCATATACCACGCGGCGACTATCACAACAGCCCCGAGAAGCGGAAGAACATCGTGCGTTCTTACTGCCATAGTCGTCAGGTAGTTGGAAGGGAACATCACGTTGCAGACCGTAGTGAAAGTGTTGTTTCCGCTGACTATCGTATCAAGGTAATTCACCGTGCTGACACTGCCGTAACTTCTGAACGACATGAGAAACAAGACTGCGAAGATGATGAACATCACGAGTGACGAGTGATAGTAGATATCCGCGCGGTTGAAGCGTCTCAGGACAAGCATCAGGAGCAGTCCCAATATCGAGCAATAGATCAAAGGAAGAAGGAGCGAACTGAAGAATCCGATGACCGCAGCGATGAGTCCTACCGGGTGCAGCGCATAAACGATACCGCTGTTCTTGGCAACGGCAACAAAGTAACCGATGTATATCGCGAACAACACGTTGGATGTCATGACATTCTCGGCTTTGAACGTGTGCCAGAATCTTGCGACATACAGAGATGTCGGCGAGACAGGGAGAGCCGTCAGGAACTGAAGGTCCGACGAGAAGAACAGTACGCTGAACATCAGGAGCATGCCGAAGATCATGGCAAATGCGGAGATGATATCAAGTTCAGACAGAAGTCCGTAGGAATGATCTTCGAACATGAACAGCAGGTCAGTAAGGGCGAATGTCACATAGCCGACGATAACGGACACCGGAACCATGATCCCGATGAAAGCTATCATGCCGAAACGGTTGTAGATCCTGACCTTCTTCTCGCCGTTTGGCTTGGGCATCTCGAGGTTCGAACTGAATGCCTTGTACAGTGCCCTGGTCTTGTTCATCTTACGTCTCCGTCTTGCCCGTCAGCTTGACGAATATCTCTTCGAGGGACATGCCCGGATTATCGTTCTTAAGCGTCTCAAGCGTTCCCTCGTTAATTATCTTTCCGTCGTTGATGATGAGTATCCTGTCGCACAGTTGTTCTGCCACTTCAAGAACGTGTGTGGAGAACAAGACGGCGTTGCCTGCCGCAGCATGCTCTCTCATCATCTGCTTGAGCTCGAATGCGGCTGAAGGATCAAGGCCCGTCATCGGCTCGTCCAGGATCCATGCCGGAGGGTTGTGGATAAGCGCGGAGATGACCATGAGTTTCTGCCTCATGCCGTGAGAGTATTCGCGCATCTGCGTGCCGAGCACTTCGCTCATACCGAATCTTTCTGACAACGTCTTGATCTTGTCTTCCCTGACTTCTTCGGGAACTTCATACATATCGGCAATGAAGTGCAGGTATTCAAGTCCCGTTAGCTGTATCAGGATATCCGGATTATCTGCGATGTAGGCAAAAGACATCTTGGCTTTCGAAGGTTCCTTAGTGATGTCAAATCCGTTGATGACGGCAGTGCCCGAAGTCGGCTTTAATATGCCCGTGAGCATCTTGATGACAGTGGTCTTGCCCGCACCGTTGGGACCTGCAAATCCCACTATCTCGCCTGCTTTGATGTTAAATGAAACAGCATCGGTCGCCTTGTGACCGTTGCCGTATATCATGGTTAAGGATTTTGCTTCGATCATAATACTTACCCGGTAATGAGTCTTGCCGCATTAGCTGCGACAATACGGATCTCGCCATATCCGCCGCTTGCAGTCTTTTCCACGGCTGTTATGCATGCCGGTGAAAAAAAACGAATCAACAAAGCTTTGAAAATCCACACTGTCTCCTTCCCGTACGCAAATCATGCCTGCCGCTGCAGGCACAGAATCTTGATTATGATTTCAGAATGATTGATTTCATTCTATACACACTTTTCCGTGAATGCTATTGCTATTCCGACTTGTTAATCGAATTTTAAATCATCGGCTAACTTGTTCATTCTATGTTTACCATTCCGTAAGGAATTATCACTTTTTACGAAATAAGATAGTTCTGTAAGCGTTAGAATACGCCGTATTCTGTATGGAGGTTTTATTTAATGGAAAACAAGACCTTGGATGATTATTCTATCAACGGAATTTCACAGATGTTCTATGACAATGTCGGTGCGATAGTCCTTATCGATCCGGCAGTCGATGCATACAAGACCATCGTCCGCCGGGGCTTCTTCGAGAAGTTACTGCAGTCGGACGGTATCTACCATGACCTGATCCTCGACCTGTGGTTCCATTTTGAGGGTTCGAGCGAGAAGGTATCTGGCGATTACCAGATCTTTGCGGACAACACGGGTGTGTTCAAGTCCAAGTACAGCCGCCGTCTGAAGATAGCTCTCGAAGGCGAGAAAGCGGCACATCTCGTGCAGCTTACTGTATACCCGATCGAGAACGGCGCGAAATACATCTTCGTCATGGACGAGTTCGACGATGACGAATCCCTCCAGGAATCCCTCACGGCAAAGAAGATCAATACGATCCAGGGTTCGTACCTGTTCTCCATGTATATCGACCTCGTTGCCGACACGACGAGCAGCATCAACGTAACCGAGATCTCCGACGACGTCGTCAACTACAACCTCAAGTACTCCGAGTGGAGAATGATGATCGTCAACATGATCTGGCCTGAGGATCAGGAAGAGTTCCTGCGCCGCACCGATCCCGAGTACCTGAAGAAGAATTTCACTCCCGGCCGTACTTCATCCTACGACTGCATGATGCGCAACCTTGAAGGTAAGTTCATCTGGGTCAAGCTGATCTTCAGCCGTGCACAGACCTACACTGAGGGCGACTACAGATACGTCTTCATGGTCCAGGACAACAACGAGACATCGATGGAGATGATCTCCACCCTGCAGCAGTACGAAGAGAAGGCAACGAGAGATCCGCTCACCGGTGTTTACAACCACGGCGAGATCGAATCACAGCTGAACAACGCACTCGCTACAATGAGCGAGACAAAAGAGCCGCTGACCATCATGATGTTCGACCTGGATCACTTCAAGGTTGTCAACGATACATACGGTCACGGAGACGGCGATACTACACTGAAGTGTTTCGCTTCGATACTGCGCGAGTATGCTGCCGAGAATAAGATCCTTGCAGGACGTTGGGGCGGCGAAGAGTTCGTCATAGTCGCACGCGGCAAGAACGCCGATGAAGGCATGGCTATTGCAGAAGAGTTCAGACAGAAGATCGACCAGTACGAGTTCCCGAACATCATGCACATCACCTGTTCCGGCGGTGTCACCGAAGTCAAGGAAGGCGAAGATTTCCAGACGGCTTTCGACAGGATGGACAAGGCACTTTATGCATCCAAGGAAGGCGGAAGGAACAAGGTAACCCTGCTGTAAGAAGGAAGACACCGGAATGAGTGAAAAATGAGTAAATCGCATCTTTTACTACACTATTTACTCATTTTTATTGATAAATGAGTTTTTGGTGAGTAAAAGAGGGCCTCGACTACACTTTTTACTCATTTTGACTGGCATCAATGAATTGAACGATGTGCCGGTCTTGAAGTATCATCCAAGCTATAGCACACTAACGGGGTCGTCTCTACTTTTGAGACAACCCCTTTTTGTTACACGATATTTCTGATACCTTCGCAGATACGCCTTGCGACCAGAGGATTATTCATTGTGTACAAATGTATCCCGCTGATGTCGTTTACCAGAAGGTCGATTATCTGGCTTAAACAGTAGGACATTCCGGCATCGAAGAGCGCATCCTTGTTATCTTCATATCTGGAGATTATCTTCTGGAACCTCTTTGGGAATGAAGCGTTGCACATCGATACCATTCGTTTGATCTGCGCCGCGTTGATGACGGGCATAACGCCCGGGATGACCGGAACGTCGATGTCTGCGATACGGCACTCATCGTGGAACCTGTAGAAGATTTCGTTGTCAAAGAACAGCTGTGATAAGAGAACTTCTGCTCCCGCATCCACTTTCTTCTTAAGACTCTTTATCTCCGTAACAACGCTTGATGACTCCGGGTGGCACTCGGGATAGCACGCACCCAGGAAGCAGAAATCGTTGTCATTCTTCAGGTAGGAGATCAGATCCGACGAGTGCTTAAAGTCATTCTTGGCAGGCACGTTCGGATTCTCGTCGCCTCTGAGCGCCAAGATGTTCTCGATGCCTTCGCCCTTCAATACCCTGGCAAACTCGTCGATCTCATTCCTGTCATAATGCAGACAAGTGAGATGCACCACGGGTTCGATCTTGTACTCGTACTTTATCTTCTTCGCGAGTTCGATCGTGCGGTTGCAGTTGGACGAACCGCCCGCGCCGAAGGTAACGCTGATAAAATCGGGTTCAAGTTCCGAGAGGACCTCGAGCGTCGCATCGATATTGGACAGCTCGGTATCCTTCTTCGGCGGGAATATCTCAAACGAGAGGCTTCTCTTGTTCTTGCAGACCTCAGATACTTTCATCTTTATCCTCTGATCTGCTTCGCGGCTGCAACAAGGTTTGTGAGGCTCTTCACGGTCTCCTCATTGCCTCTTGTCTTAAGACCGCAGTCCGGGTTGACCCAGAGCTTGCCGTCATCGATCTTTGCTCTCATCTTCGTAAGAGCGGATACTATCTCCTCTACGGAAGGAACGCGGGGGCTGTGGATGTCATATACACCGGGGCCGACCTCGGTCTCAAAGTTGTTCTCCTTAAGAGAATCCAGGATCTGAAGATCGGAACGCGAAGCCTCGAAGGTGATGACGTCCGCATCCATCGCATCGATGGCGGGGATGA
>JAEEGL011135512.1_pt1 | contig 40510 bp, 38 predicted proteins | sample 9134231 | NCBI WGS metagenome assembly JAEEGL01 (sample SAMN16246548, study PRJNA631951) | gut metagenome | biome: gut microbiome; feature: rumen; material: fiber-attached | host: Bos | place: Iran: Karaj | collected 2018-10
CCAGGATAACATCATAAAGAAGCCCTACTACTGTTTCTGCTCTTATAAAGGGGCAACACAGGAAGTTGAAGCAGAGGCAAGACTTGAAATTAAGAATCTTGCAGATAAGGACAGACCTGCTGCTCTTAAGCTTTTAAAGAGCCGTCTTATTGAGATATCTAAGCTTGAAGGTATGGGTAATATTATAAAGCAGAATATCATATCCTCCATTGGGGAACAGGATTACATGAGGTTTATCGTATTCTTTCCAGACTTTAAGAGTACACATGACAAGGAACAGACTCTTATAGACTGGTTCCATGAGGCATTTCCTACAAAAGAAATCAATACAATGATTGTAACTTCTGAAAAGAAAGAATATAAAGAAAACGCAGATAAGCTTGCTGACATGCCAGTTGTCCCTGGAACTATTGACCTTATTCTTTCTTGTGATATCCTTGATATGGGTTATCATGTAGATAATCTTACAGGAATCGTTATGTATAGAGGAACAACCTCAAATATCATCTACTCACAACAGCTGGGAAGATGTCTTTCCACAGGTTCTAATACCCCTGGAATCGTCTTTGATGTTGTTGATAATATCCACAGAGAAGGTCTTTATGCTGTTCTTGGAAGAACTCCTGCGAAAGTCCTAAAAAGAAAGCATAGATATGAATCCCTCAAGGTCAAAGAGGTTAAGGGTTATTCTCTTTTACCGGAGGAAAAAGATGAGCTTAAAGAGCTTTCTTACTCTTTTGATGAAGAGATAAGAAGCAGATGCAAAAAATCATATATTGGTTGCAGTAGTCTTCAGCCGGAAGACCTCATTGTTACAAGTTATGATGCAACCTATAAGGAGCTTATCGCAAAGACTGTTGCGGAGCCAAAATCAATGCTCTGCAGACAGATTTGGAAGGCATGGCTTGATAAGGGTGGCAATCCTGTAGGTAAGACCAGACAGGATATCATTAACATCAATCCTAAAAAAGAGGTTCCGCTTACACCTTTCTGCCATGCAAAGAAACAGTCAATTGAAGCGGTGCTTGATGAGATGGGTATTGTTGATGAGGTAATGCACCCGGAAAAGAAGAAAATCAGCTAATAAAGGAGACAATAATGCATATTTCAAATACAACAGCAGAAATACTATATGATAATATCAATACAACAGAGCGTCTTGTTAAGATTGTAGAAGGTTTATGGGCTGGAACCATAAGGTTTGTTGAAGACCCCGATAATGGCCGTCTGGCATGTCAGATTGGAGAACAATTAGTACGTTTCCATGAAGATGATGAAATAGAATATGAAGTTGATATTGTACATCTTAAGGTAGAAGATATTAAGAAGTATCCGGTATTTGATATTGCATATAGAATACTGGCTGAAATTATGTATTCTAAAGAGTATGACCGCTGTAGAAGCCTTTTGGGGCTTAATTCTCTCGATATATAAAAACATAAAAAGAGGTAATTATTATGCACAGTATAATAGCAAATGCAGATTTTACATATGAGGATATAAAATTAAAAGACCTCAGAGATAGAATTATTAGAGAAAATGACCTGGGAATTCTTGATATTGTCAAAGGCTTTCATGATATGAGTTCTTTTGACCTTAGATATGATGACTTTAAAATCTCTGAAAACCAGAAGACTGATGTCAGAGATATTTATACTCACTTCCAGGAATTAATTGAAACAAAGGTTTCAGCGTTTATTCAGCCAGTATATGATGCTTATTACGCTGAAAGATATGCAGAACTTAAAGAAGCGTATGATAAAAGTGGAATTACTGATATTACGCTTGATGAAATTATCAAAACTGATAATAAACGTAAAAATCCTGATGAAAAAAGAGGTTTTTCTTCTTTTAGCAGCGCGGGTAATGGAAACGCTTCTTTTAGAGATGCATATTGGCATTTTAAAGAACAGTTGACAGGTAGATGGAACTCTACTTTTGAAAGGAATATAACTGATAAAGTAAATGCATATGTAACACAGCTTTTTACAGAATACTTGCAAGGTACCTATGAAAACAATGAGTATATGACCGAAGAAATGATGAAAGAAGCTGGGATAACAAGATGTGGTCTCTGGGGAGACAATTTCCCTGCCAAAATAGACCTTAACAGTGACAAGTTATATGATTTTTCAAAAATCTATGTTCAGGCAAAAGAAGACAGTGTTTTTAAAGATGATATTACAGGGCATAAAAACGGTAACATCACATACACAAATTACCTTGGCGAAGAGGTTAATTTCAGTGTACATGTTCCTACTATCTGCGTGCATATTGATAGGCAGATTGCAAACGACTTCTTTGATAAGAAAATTCAAAAAGAAGTTTTTAAGAGAATGGGAACACCTAGCATTTTTAAGTATGCTCAAAATCTTGAAGCACAACCTATTACCATCAATGTTAACACTAAGACTGGTAAATGTGAACTTATTGATGGATATAAGAGGCTTCTTCTTACAATGGACGAAGAACTTCTTAATATCTCAGCCCCTGTAAGAGTGTTTAGAGACCTTGATGATAAAGGGTTTCTTGCTCTCTTATATGCAGCAAATCTCTGGAAGAAATCAAGCAGCGGAGTTAAAAATACTTCATTCCATGATAGAGGATATCTATTCGCTTTAAAAACCAGATTTGACTTCGAAATTCCGAAAGAGTATTACGAATCTGCTAAAGATGATAGTCATACCCAGAGCCAAACATTGTCTGGATATAGGATGGGTTCAGACCTTGATATATTCTATACATATGATTTTGGTTTCACAAATACTGGTAGCTACGCTATAAATGGAGATAATTCTCTAAAGGATATTTGTAAAACAGAGGCGAATCACTCATTCTATGATAACTTGCAGGAAAAAGTACATCTTGTAAACGATATGCGATTTTTTTACGGAAAATATCAAAAGATTGCAGCCTTGGATTATGGCTATGATTCAGATATCCGTAATGGTATTGCGATTTTTATCATCAGACAGGTCGGTAGAATAAGGGCTTTAGGAGATACTAAAAATCAAAATGAGATAGATACCGCTATGATTGCTAATATTTTTAGCAACCAGGATTATGTTAAAGCATTTTCCAAAAAGCACTTTTCTACAATGACTTATGTTGACAATTTCCTGCGTGATAAAGGTTATTATAGAAAAATAACGCAAACCCTTTATGATAATCTTGTATCTTTGAATAAAGAAAAGTTGCAGGATAATGAGGCCGAGGAAGATAATGACTTAGAACTTTAAAATAAAGAGTTTTCATTTTAACCGATTGGAATTCCAATCGGTTATATTTTTGTTCCAAATTATGCATAAAAATATTCTTTTGCTAAATTAAAATCACATATATAATATACAAAGACTTAAATCCGGAGGCGTATTTATGATTTTTGGGAGTAATGGTGAAACATCTAATAAATCTGGGAATATGTCATTTTTTTCTAATGGAGACACTCAGTTGAGTTCCGGAAATATGACTTTTCAGGGCAATAAGTGTTTTTCCAAGAGCGGTAATATGCTCTTTGGAAGCAATGGCGTTACTATTAGTAAATCCGGGAACACATTTTACGCTGGAAATACCACTTATACCAGAAGTGGAGGAATGTTGATTTCTTCAAATGGAAAAACATGGTCAGGAATAAAATCTGATAGCGATTGTGAAGCTATTATAATGCATGACCAAAGATAAAGGAGGGATATTATGAAAAAGTATAAAGTATTTATTGGGATGCTTGCTACAATACTTTGCCTTTCAGGGTGTGGCAGTAGTAGCAGCGAGTATCGTGGCAGCGAAGTAGAATCAATGGGTTTTTATACTGATAATGCCGTAAACTCATCTTTAAGTATGGATTATGCTAAAGAAGTGTCTTATGATGAAGTATCAGAAGATTCTACAAGTGTTTTAGATGACCGCAAGCTTATAAGGACAGTATCTTTAAGTGTAGAAGATGGAGATATTGAAGCGGTTGAGGGTGTTCTTTCAAATACCGTACAGGAATTCGGTGGATATATACAATCCACATACTATTCTGAAGACGGAGAATATTATAATATCACTTATAGAATTCCATCAGACAAAGTTGATGCCTTTCTCGAGAAGACAAAGGCCGGGTATGATATTACAAGCTTAAATGATAATGTTGAAGATGTTACTCTTTCTTATACTGATGTTGAATCAAGACTTGCTTCAAAAAGAGCTGCTTATAAACAATACCAGGCACTTATGGACCAGGCTTATTCAGTAGAAGATGTTGTAACTATCCAGAGTAAAATGGATGAAATAACAGCTGATATTGAAAGCTATGAGTCCCAGATGCGTACCATGGATAATCAGATTGACTTTACAAGAGTAGATGTTAATATTTCTACAGTCAATAATAAGACATCTCACATGTTTGATAATCTGGGTGATGAGTTCCTTGATGCTTTTGAATGGTTTGTAGAAGCAGTTATCCACCTCATCTTTATCTTGCCAATCGTATTCGTTGTTATCTTCGTGATTGTTAAGGCTGTAAGATTTGCAAGACGTAAGAAAGAAAAGATTGTAAAAGAAAAGCCAACAGTTCCTGTAAATAATGACAAGCCTGATAATACATAATACCCAGCTTATTACTCTTAGATGACCAGACATCAGAAAGGACTTAAAATGGAAGAAAAACATCCCTCTTTATGGTTCGGTATAGCTCTTACGGTATTGTTTGTTATCTTAGGGATTACAAGCGCTTTTGGCGTGGTTAATGACATGTTTTCATACATGGGAGACCCTGTATCCGACTCCACAGGTTTTAGTCTTGTTATGTGGTTGTTTACAGCACCTGTGGTTGGTGTAATGAGCATAATCTTTGCTCTACTTACCTTTATAAGTTATTTAATTATACCCGGAGTATATTGGTTGGTATATGGGATAATATGCCTTGTAAAGGACTATAAACGCAAGAAAAATATGCAGTATAATCCCGGCGAAATCATAGATGTAACCGATTATCAAAGAAAGGAATAGTGTATGGCAAAAACAGTAAAACCAACACGATACTGGAAGATTCTTTTTACTGATGGAAAAGATGCTTATTTTAAGACCGATATTCCTTTGACGCAGGATTGTAAGCCTGACTCTTCCTTTATGATATTGACACATAATGTGGCACAAGAGCATGGCTACAGCTCACAGGAAATCAGTAAAATAACTGAAATAGATAGAGCAACGTTTTTAAAGAAGTATATTAACTAACAAAATAAAATTCCCTGGAAGAGTTAGTCCTCCAGGGAATATTTTTTATCATTTTTTAAATTTCTAAATCGTCTTCCAAATCGTCTTCTTTATCGGTGGCTTCTACCTCTTGAGTCTTTTCCATAAGATTATTTTGTGCTGCAAGAGCTATGCTGAGATGAACCTCCAGAGTCTTTAACATAGAATTTTCACCAAAATAAATCTCTCTGGTATTCCCGAATTCTCTCCGGATTCTTGCAATCTCATTGGGGTCTTCGATAAGAGCACTATAATCTTTATTATATATCTGTGATGCACTAAGAAGCTTTATATCATCATATTTGTCATTGGTTTGGATAAGCTTTGCAATAACTTTGTAATCTGTTTCGTTTAATTCTAACTGACGAATAATATAGCCTACAGCACCAAATTCATTTCTTGCTTCCGGATGCTTTTTAAATACATCATTAATAGTTTTCAGGATTTCATTTGCACGCTTTAATTCTTCTTTGGTTGCAAAATAAGCTTTTCCTCTTTTTAGTTCAGGAATTTTTTCTATTAGCTTTGCATATTTTGCAATTTCTATTGGAGACTGTTTTATTTTTTCTACGGTACCATCAGAGTTTCTGATTTCAGCTGAGGCGTTGTTAAGATATAGGCCAACGTAACAGTCATATGGGATTACCTGTTTTACATTATTTTCCAAAGTCATACAAAAAGCTTTTATTTTATTGTTTGCGACAAAAGTTGGTCCTTTATCATAGCCTGTAATTGTGTAATCGCCATCCTGGATGACAGTCTTGTTCATATCATCAGTTAGGCCACTATAAAACTGTTTTATTAAATTGTTGGTTGTTATTTGTCCAGATTCAAACCGACCTACGGAAGACTCTCCTCTTGTAAGAATATAGCCATTATTACTATCAAATGTTAATAGGCGAACAGCTTTATTTTCAATAGTCAGTTCTGCATCTAACATACCAGTATATCTTCTAAAGGCTAAGTTACCATATTTTGCATCAAATTGTTCGATTACACTATCAAGATTAGTAACCTTAGATGTGTTTATTTGTTCAACCAATTCTTTAGCTGCATTAAGTCCCTCTGTAGTCAATTTGAATTCTGGCCCATCAGGAGTATACGTGAGAAATGTTGGTTTATGTGCTGGTCTAAACATAATTGTCTCCTTTTTATAATGTGCTTATATGGCTTTTATTTATATGTGGGGCTTTTTTACAAAAATAGCTATGAAATCTCACCACTATTTTCCTTTCTCGAGAAGAGAAAGTATCTCTTTCAAAATAACTACAAATACTATAACTAAACAAAATATCTGATTAATTCCCAATACGTTTTTCATATTAGCACTTCTTAAAAATTCCAGGCTAAACTTTGCAAGTGAACATAATACCAGGCAAAATAAAATCCCATGCTTACTCTGCCTAATATATATAACATAGTAACTTAAAAGAAAGATTCCAAAGAATACAATTACTTCAGCCAACTGTACCGGAAATAAATGAACATATGTTAATGGAGCTTTGCCACTATATGTGACATTAAACGGCCCATTATAAGGAATTCCATAACAGCATCCTACAAGAAAACAACCCATTTTAGATATGCTGTATATTAAAGGGATTATACTGCAGTAAGCTGTCCAAAGAACAGACCTACTTTTTTTAAAAACCTTTCCCAGTATAAAATTACCAAGCAACAGTCCTAATAATCCGCCAATACTTGAGAACCCAATCTGTCCGGATACTGCCAGAGTATATAATAATCCGCCATATAAAGCACTTATACCATTTGCTATAGGTGCTAATAAAGCAAGGGTTTTATTAGTCCCCTGCTTTATCATTATTCCGGATGCAATAGAAAAACTGATTATAAAAGATAATACAAAACAGATTGCATATGGAGATATTCTGTTATAATCGACGTTTATCGCTAAATTCATAGCATTATCCCGGGCAACTTGATAGTTCATTTACACACATAACACATGTAGCAATAACTAAAATAGCTGCTATAACCATCATAATAAGCCATATGATATACAGCCACATCAACACCTTACCGAATGTATTCTTAGGGTATTTAACCCTTACATATATCATCAGGATAAAACCAGCCAGTTCAGACAGTCCAAGAATTCCCGCTAAAAGTGTTCCTATAACTCTTGTAAGCGGGTTATCAAGTATCTCAGATGAGTAGTTAAAACCGTTCATTATAGCTGCGGCTATGGAGGACAAAACTTTACCTCCTAATGTGCATGCAAGTGATAATCCGCTGAAGAAATTACCTTTTCTTTTCTCCTCTTCAGTCTCTGGAGCGTTTTTATCTGTTCCATAATGTAGCGGACCGTCATTATAATATTGGTTGCTTCCATACTGGTGATTATCATACTGATTATTCTGATAAGGCTGAGGCTGATATCCAGAATTGTTATTCTGGTTTATAGGCTGACCCTCGTTGTTATTCCAGTTATCCATATTTGTCTCCTTTAATGCGTTATATCTCTTCTTTTATCAATAGGATAGTTAGAATACCATCCAAACGTAGTACCATTTTCTTCAAAATAATAATTAAAATCACACAAATAATATTCTTTTCCGTCTATATCAAAGTAATAAAACATTACCGGAGAATCTTCACTGTCTGGCATATCAGAGCCTAAAACACATACAACCATGTTTAGTTTTGCTCCGGTATCAGCAAATGTTTTTTCTTCTGCTCTCAAAAACTTAGCATTTTTATCGAGCTGCAGCTGTGCCATCTCTGTATAATACTCAATATCAACCTGTTCAGAATCATACCATGTCATGTCAGATAGTTTTACCAGACCTAAGAATTCTTCTTCTGAATTATACATTCTTACAGAGTAATTATCCAGGCGGTTTTTCTGGTTGTAATCATTTAACAATGTAGCACAGAATGTGGCATCCTGTACACGAAAAGTCTCATTAGGGGTATATAAAAACAAGAATGTGTCGGTCTGATAATGACCTGTATCTACTCTTATACCTCTGTTGTCACAATATTCCGTTATATATGTTGAGGTGCCATCCCAAACATAATCGAATAAAGCACTCTCAAATTTGTCGTCTATGGAAGAGACGCTTCCAAAATTCGCTCCATCAAAATTGACATCCGCTTTATAGCTGCTTACGCTATAGGTAAATCCCTGTAGCTCATCTTTTATTACAACAGAACTGCCATCATGTTCAGTATCACTGGAGCTTATAAGAGTTCCTGGCCCGTGTTGACTAATGGCTTCTTTATACAAGGTTTTGGAATTGGCAAGAGTGCCACAGCCTGTCAAAGACAAGCCAAAAAACATATAAGTCCTAATATTAGTTTTTTCATAAATTAAATCCTTTCGGTTGTTATAATTACTTTTGTAACCAGTTTATTTTACCATCTTCCATAGCCTCTTGTAATAAGCCAATTAGCTCTTTCCTGGGCTATCTTATAAGTCTGTTCTCCACGTCGTTCCTTGATACCTTTAAGTCTTTCTGAAAAACCTACTTCTTTACCATCTACATCTATCATGAGGTCCGCTTCCCATAAAAGTATCAGTTCTTTAGGAATATCTTCTTCTTCACAACGTTTATAAGATATATAATCCTGCGGAGATGACCCATGGAATCTTATAATATCCGCATCTACATATCCTAACATATCCATATAAGAAGAACCTGTTAATTCATGGCATTTATCTCCAAACAGGTATCCTATATCATGCAGATATCCAAGTATATACATCCTTTTAGGGGGTAATTTGTATTTTTCTGCATGTTCTGCCATATATTCAGCCATACTGTGCATATGAGCAGCTCTACTTTTCTTTATTCTCATTTATATTTCCTTTCTTAGTGTTTCTTATTATATATGTAAAAAAAATAATGAAAAAGAAAAAATCTCCGTCAGGTTAACAGAGATTTAATCCCCTTCACGAGGGTAGGTTGATGATTCATATTCAATAAACAACATATCAAAAGCGTCAATTCAATCCCCTTATACAGGGGTAAATTCAAAATCTTGGGGAGTTCTTTGACTCAATGGCTTATGATATTCAATCCCCTTTATAGGGTCGGCTTTAAACCATTTCCTCACAATTCTCCTCTCGAGAAGAGAATCTAAGTCTTTACAAGCCAATTCCCCAATCTTTTTAAAGAATTCAATTTCAAACCGATTATTCAATCCCCCTATGCGGAGGCAGCAATCGTATACAGTTATGTCATTCTTTAAACAGAATTCAATCCCCCTATACGGAGGTAGATATTGATTTTGCAAGTTCTTTATACCATTTCAGATACGTTCAATCCCCTTATAAGGGTATAACACGATGTTATTCAGACACTCATACTGATTGTTACATTTCAATCCCCTTTACAGGGGTAAACTCAGAAAAAATCACTCCAAAGGAATAGAAAACATTCAATCCCCCTTGCAGGGGTAACGCTTACTCATTTTGAAACATCCTTGCAAAAAAACATTCAATCCCCTTTACAGGGGTAATATTAACTGGGTTATCAAGAGCATATTTTTATAATAATATTCTATCCCCTTCACAGGGGTGGCATGAAACTAAAAACACTTTTTAAAAGGAGATTAAGATTCAATCCCCCTCGCGGGGGCAACAAAACAAGCTTTTCTCGAATATGGCTTATGATATTCTAATAAATAAAATATATTATTATTATATAAATGTCAATACTTTAAAATAGGAAAAATAGGTATAATTACCCTTTTGTTTGAACAAATGCCAGAAGCCCTCTGTTCCCATTTTTCCTCATATGTTACTAAATCCTCTTCGTGATTTTCATATTCAAGTTCTGACATCATTTCTCCAGAATTATCTACAATCATGGAAAGACTTGTCCATTTATTTTCTTTTCTATCAGAACTTATCATTTTATCTATTGTTATGAATAGTTTTGATAGATTTATATCAGATATTTCCTGAAGTGAAAAACAGCTTACACAATCAGAATCATCTTCTTTAACAAGAAATTTCATACTATAACTGTTTCCGGCATATCCTGCAAAGAAAGCCATTCTTGACCATTTATCTGGTAAATAACTTGCAATTTTATCAAAAATCTGTTGATACATATTATCAGATTTATTGAGTTTCTGAGTGGTTCGAAATGTATGAATGTTATGTCCGTCATGCTTATATGTTACGTTATATCCCATAACGTCTGGTAAATCATCCTCGTCATCCATATTGACCATATCAAATTCTTCACCGCATATGGCACATTTACATTTTCCACATACACCAAGGCCTGTCTGCCCCAGTGTAAAGACAAATGGTAATATCGAAGTAGTCCCAGATTGTCCAAAATAATATTCCGGGTGCTTTTGAATATGCTCTCTCATCCAAGGAGCTGGATTGGTATAATTTTCAGGATTCATTATTGTATCACTGAAATTATCGTCGGTAAGGAACCTCTTAATTCTTTTTGCTACTGTGTTGCTGTGAATATCATCATAATTTAATTCTTCCATAGTTTTATTCTCCTTTTTTAAAATTGTTTTGTGTCACATCTATATATGTTTGTATGTTTCACAAACCCGACTTGATTTTAATTGATTCTAATTGATGCAAATTGATTTTAATTATTTTTTCTTACATTTTGATAATTTTATCAACATATATATAAAAAAGGAAGTATATATTATGAATACAGAAAGATATTTAAACTTTAAACAATTTATTAAAGATTATGTTGCTGCTCGTAAAACATCTCTTAAAGAGAGAGTGTCTGAACTTGCAGAAAAACAATCTCCGCCTAAACTTTTAATAGTTCAGGTTGGTGATAATTATGCATCAAATAAGTATATTTCTGGTAAAATCAAAGACTGTGAAGAGGTAGGCATTAGTTGCAGCCTTTCTAAATTTGATGAAAATATCTCTGAAGAAGAGCTTATTTCATACATTGGTTCTATGGAATACCATGTTGATGGTATCATCGTGCAACTCCCTCTTCCAGAGCATATAAATGTGCAGCACATTACAGATGCAATTCCACTTAATGCTGACGTAGATGGCTTTAAGCCAGGCTCACCATTTATTTCATGTACACCACTGGGTATTTATAACCTGCTTATGGAATTGTTTCCTGAAGATAAGAGGCTTGATGGAAAGAATATTGTTATCATCGGAAGGTCTGAAATTGTTGGAAAGCCTATGGCAAAGCTTATTATTGAGCAGACGGATGCCACCGTTACGGTCTGTAATTCGCATACAAGAAACCTTTCTGATATATGCCGTCGGGCTGATATCCTTATATCGGCTGTAGGAAAACCTAAATTCGTAACAGAAGACTTTATCAAAGTCGGTGCTACAGTTATTGATGTAGGTATCAATATAGATGAGAATGGTAAAATGTGTGGTGATGTTAATCCAGAATCAGGAGATGTAGTAGATAATGTTAAATTCCTTACTCCTGTACCTGGAGGCGTTGGTCTCCTCACGAGACTTTCTCTTATAGAGAATGTTTATGATGCAGCTGTAAAATTTAGAAGATAAAAGAGGTATTTATGCGTAAAGGTGTTGTTAAACTTATTGAAAAGGTGAATAAAAACGGCTTTTCAAATAATACTTTTATAAAGTGGCTTGAAGAATCTGATTATGATTTGAAACGTCTTTCCTGTGCTACTGGATATTATTGTGAATGTATGCGTAATGGACAAGATGCGTCTTTAATATTCTCAGAAATACGAAAATATATAGATTTAAACGGATATTCTTTAATGCTTGAATATCAGTGGGAAAAAGGAGATATACTTCTTAATAAAGACGATATTAAAGCTAAGATTTTAGAAGCATATAATTGTTTTGATAAAAGAGGATATGCTTATGATAAGCTTTATCGTAACATATTTCCTTTATATAAAGATGATACTGAACTTCAAAGTATCCTTCTTGAACTTGCTGACAAATGGAATGAATATATTATTTGTGGGAAAGCTCTGCACTGTGGTGATTTTGGATGGGAAGCTTGGGAGTATTGTGATGTAGCAAACTCTTATGAAACAGCTCTTGAATATCATAAGGAGAGATATTACTCTGACATTGATATAAAAATGCTTTTATGGGATGATTTTGTAAATAACAAAAGAAATTCTGTATTATATAGAGCCTGGAATGACGGACGTGAAGTTTTTGTTAAACACTGTCCTATAAAAGAGTTTCAACACGACTTTGGGAGAGGTTTTGGACAGCAGTTTGTTGATTATATAAAAAGCCTTCCAGGAAACCTTTCTGATAATCTGGCTTTATATTTTATGGAAGTTGATGGATTCTGTAAACTTTATGTCGATGAAGGGCCTATTAAATTGTATGTTTTTGACTATAATACAGCTCTTGAGGACGTAGAAGAAGGCAATGTATGTCATTCTGTTGTGTCTGTTATGCAAAAACAAAGCCCAGATATCCAAATAAGTAAAAAATATACAATCTATGAATATAATGAAGACCTCATTTCTAAAATGCAGGAAGCTTCCGGTGGAATAGACTTTTCTGTAGCTTCTCCTTTTTATAAATTTGAGTTTAAATTTTCATGGTCAGGCTGCCTTAATATCTATTTGACCAGATATGATAAGACTAAATCAAAGAAAAATGATGATGGTGAACTTAAAGCTTATGGAGAGGGAGTTCCTGCATCATTTGAGTTCTTCATGAACAGGGATAATCAGATTTTCTATAGACATATAAGAAATTCCAATAAGGGTGAAAAGTCCTCATGGTATCCTCTTACAATGAAGAAGCTTATCCCATTTATTAAATGTCATGTATTACAGGAGTTTTTTGAAGCTCTGGCAAATACAACAAAGAATTATCTCTTAAAAGATGTTTTAAAAGATATGCAGGAATGTGGGGATAACTTCATATGTCCAATAACATATGCAGATACTATAAAGTATCATAATAAGGCTGATTATTTCTTTGGTAGTTATAAGGCTGCCGGAGTCCTTAGATGGAATTATAATAAACACAATATGAATCTGTCATATATGATTATTAAATCTCTTAATAAGGTAGACATTAATGATTATGGTATACTGCAGAATACTCCGGATGACATGCTACGCTTTATCCATAGGCCGTTCCGCAGTCGTAAAATCAATACTGCTATTGCTGAATTCTTAGCAGGATATTATGTTAAAAAAGATGAGAGATTAAAAAATGAGGCTTATGATTTTGTAAACATGTGCATAAATGATAACCAGCCAGTTGTTTTGAGGTATTCTATAGCCCGTATGCTTGATGAGCATAACCATTTCATGGATAATAAAAATTATGCTTATTATAGAAAAAATGTCGCCGCATTTAGAATTCCAAAGAACAGCAAGTATCGCCCACTTCGTAAAATCCTGCCCGATGATTTTGAATGGATTAAGACAAAGAAGCGTCTTATTGATGAAACTATGGAAATGCACCATTGTGTATGGTCATATTATGATAAAATAGCCAGAGATGGATGTGCTATTTATTCATACTATGATGAAACTGGGGAGTTTGATACTTCAAACGAGCATAAACCAAAGCGTTACACAATAGAATTTAATTATTCAAATAAAACTAATACATATAGTATTAAGCAGGTTCAAACAAAATATGACAGATTTGGCGGAGAAAAACTTGCCAGACATATTAAACAGCTTTTAGCTTAATTATTTTAAGAGATAGCCCCTGTCTTATCGACAGGGGTTTTATATTAAAGAAAAGATGTAATTTATATGGATTATAGGGTATTTTTTGTATTTTTTTATTACATATATATATGTACTAAGTAGATTTGTTTTTATGAAGGGGAATACTATGAATAAAAGACTCTTAATAGAATACTTCGATATTATGGTCGATAGTTTTGAATCTACATATAATTATCCTGAATCTCTTCCCAATATAAAAGAAAACTTAAAAGAGGGTGTTGCTTGTCTCGAGAGGCAGATTAAGCGAGGCAATGTAAACGGAACAACAGAAGAAGTTGAAGCTTTGGAAAAAATTGCCAAAATGGCATACAGGAAGCTAAAAGAAAAAGATAGTTTCCCTGGCAAAAAATATGACCCTAATTGGGGCGAAAGTCTTGCTGTTAAAATAAACAGTGTACCTAAGCGACTTGTCTGGGCTTATAAAAAGTATATCGAACAGCACGAAGAGCTTGCAAATGATATTATTACGCCGATATCTTCTGAAGATTATAAAAGGGGTGGCTCGGTAAATGAGACTCTTTTAAAAGAGTTTATTAGCCTAATCGCTGAAGATTATGAAGATGATACCTTCGATGGAGAAGAATGGCTTATTACAATAAAAAATAATATGAACGACTGGTGTGACTTCCTTAAAGAAGAAATTAAAGAAGGTAATATAGCCGGAACAAAATCAGACGTTAAAGCTTTAAGAACAATCACCACGGCAGCTTATGAAAAACTTCAGAGAAGTGATAGCAAATATACTACTGCCCCTGATGGTAATAATGCATATTGTGTTAAAGAAAAAGACGTAATTAAACGCTTAAAAGGAGCTTTAAAGAAATACCTTGTAAAGCAGGAAGAAAAGCTCATGAATGAGACCGCGATAGATTCCTCTCGAGAGGATAAAGTTGTTGTTTCACCAATAGAAAAAGTGTTTGTAGAAGAGAAAACTCTTGTAGGAGAGGGTCTTGGATATCTTAATGGAGGTATCTATTGGCACGAAGAAAGACCTTCTCTTGATTATGCTACAGTAAGAGAATATATATATGATGGCCTTGGTCGTTTTAAAGGATTCCTTATAGATAATGCTATAGATAGCAGTATGCAGAAAAAATGTGAAGAATCTTTACGAAAAATTGCCGCAACAGCTCTTGTAAATTTAAGACACAAAGGAACTTCTGAGCCAATTGAAGTTAAAGATATAGAACTATGTATCAATAAGGCATATGAACAATACCTTAAAGAAACAGATGAAAAACAAAGGGTGTTTAAAGAGTTCCAGGAGCGTTTAGAGGCCGAAGATGATATAAAGATTGATGAAGAAGAAATGGAAATATAATCATTAAAAGCATTAAAGGAATTGAAGAAAGAAGACGAGGGTTCCGAACAGAATAGAGAAGATGAGATGGAGCGATAAGTGTTGTGAATAAAAAGATTGTAGAAGAACATATTAATTCAATAGCTTATGATATTGAATGTCGTAGTGATATAGACACCAGTATCGGCCTTGACAAGGTAAAAGAGTGTATAAACTCTGGATGTGATTTCTTTGAAGCTCAGGTTGCTAAGAAAGAAACTACAGGAACTAAAGAAGACGTTAAGGCTTTAAAAAAGATTGCTAAAAAAGCTTTTGAAAAGATATCTACTAAGGATTTTTACATCAATGATTTTACAGGAGAAGCTCAGGTATCATTTGAAAGAGCAGGAAAACGTCTTAAGAAAGAATTTAAGAAATATCTCAAGAAGATAGAAAACAAGACCGCAGATAGTATTACTCTTGATGGCTTAAATGAAACGCTTTTAGCACAATATGTTGATTCGATGACAAAAGAACTTAACAAAAATATTAAGAAACATATTGACAATGGTGATAAAAAGATAACTTTTGATGAAATAAAGGGTATTACAGATAAATATTATAATCATCTTAAACAGGAAATAAAAGCAGGCAATGTAAACGGAACAAAACAGGATATCGAGGCTTTAAAAGAAATTATTGATAAAGTTTTTAATGAAATATATGCCTATGGAAGAAATACGCATGTATATGCAAATATATTAGAAGAATATATAAGAAACCGTGAAGAAGCCATTGTCGAAAAGGAAACAAATATAATTGACAGTAAACATTGTGTAGAAAACTCTGAAGGAATAACTGAGTACACTTTATTATATTGTATCAATCGTATAGTCAAATATATCAATACGGAGTTATTTGATATCGATGTTACGAATGATAATAATAAGATAACCTACGGAATAAGGTTTGTACGAGACCATCTTTGTTGGATTGAAACAGGAAAAGGAGACAGGTATTATCCTTCAGCAAATAAAAGGGATATTGAGGCTTTTGATGAAATTTGTAAGAATGCTTATAAAGAATTAAAAACTAAAGACACTGTTAAACTGCTTGACCCCAATGGAAACGAAACAGGTAAGTTTAAGATAAAAGATAAAAAGATAATTCCTTTCCGTTTTAAAAAAGAACTTGTTAAGTATCTTAGAGAAAGTAAAGAAAAAGCAAAATCCTGTAAGGAAAAGGCAAAATGTGTAAAAACAGTTGAACAGAAAGTTTCAGCCTTAGTCAAGGAAGATGAAGTGGAGCGATAAATATGAGTAAAAAATAGGGAAAGCAATTCAAGGCCCCAACTATGCGATGCCGTTAAACCTTATTTTTTTATTTTTCTTCTACATATATAAATATCAAAGAGTTATTTGTAAGCTACTTATAAAAATTTGAGGAAACAGCTATATATGCGAATCATCTGAAAAGAATATGGAGAGATAATTATGATTATAAACAGAAAGCTTTTAAAAAGATATGTCGATAAAATGGTTAAGGATGTTGAAAAAACCGCTATAGATGAAGCTGGAGGATATACTGAAGGCCACGAAATCGACCTTGATAGAGCAAAAGAATGTATGGATAAAAGATGTAATCGTCTTTTAAAAAAGATTAAAAATGGTGTTTTGCCAGAAAGAGAAAGAGACACCTATGACGTTCTTGTAAAAATTGTAGAACGAGCTTATCAAAAATTAGGTGCTGAAGATGGCTATGGGTGGATTCGTAATAATAGTAAACCCCTTGTTGGAGTTGGCAGCGTAGAAAAACAGCTTCATAAAGCATATAAGAGGCAAATTGCTATACTGAGAAAGAAAGGTATAAATGTTGATACTATTACAGAACAGGATTTGGCTTCGATTGAAGCTGACAGGATTAAAAAGCTCAAAGAAAATGAACCAGGTCCACTCTTTGTAAAAACAATAATTTTAAAGAAATATATTGATAAAATGACTGATGATATTGTGGACACAGCAAATCAATATTACGGAACAAGTATGGACCTTAGTGCAGTCAAAGAATGTATGGACAAGGGTTGTGAGCGTCTTAATAAACAGCTCAAAAAAAGTGCTTTTACTAGAGTAGAAGTTAAAGCTACTGTTAAAGCCATGGAAGAAATTAACAAAAAAGCTTTCAGAAAAATATATGAGGAAGATGCTTTTGGACACTATTCTGGAGAAAAATCAGAAGCTGATGTTAATGATGTACTTAATCGTATAGAGAAAGAATATGAAAATTATGCTGAACATGTAGAAATGATTAAAAACGCCAACTTCACTACAGATTTTCTTAAGCGTTTCAATGAGGCTCTGGATAAAAAATATAAATCCTCTGATAAAAAATATAAGTCCTCTGATTTATATGTATTGCCTTCTGATACAAAAAGGGGAACCATTGTGCTTGATTCTGCGATTAAGAAAGAATCTACAATTAAGACAGAACTTATGAAACAAGTGGAAGAAGTGATGAAGATGGTTGAAGAAGATGAGGATATGGAACGTTAACATCTTTCTCGAGAAGGAGAATTATGGGTAAGAAAATAGGAAAACCTGTACAAGACCCTAATTATAAAATGGGGCTTATGATAAAATACATAAGATGCTATCTTCTTAAAAGCAAAACAAATCCTGGTAAGAAAATGAGCCAGGAAGAATTTGCTGACCTCTTTGGAGATGACGGCATAAGTGTTAAGACAGTTAAAAACTGGGAAGCTGGGCATATGGTCCCGGACGCAGTTCTTATTGAGCTTGCAGAGATGGTTAATATGGATTATTCCAGACTCATAGATATTAAATATAACATAAGGCGCAGCAGACTAATGCCTGACCCTGTATATGAAGATGAGTATGGAATAATTAACCTTGAAAGTTTGGCATACAACTTATAAAAGTTATAAGGACTAACTGTTAGGTAATCGAAAATTAGCTAAAATAAAAACACTATTCTTTTCCCGGTTAAAGGAATTGAATAGTGTTTGTTTTTATTTATTCTGGCTTTGTATACTCTATGATTCTGAATCTTTTTGCCATGAGGACGAATGCTTTCTGGTATTTGGAAAATTTATCCCTATCCTTCCATATAGCTTCAAGAGAACCGCCATATAAGTCATAGCTCTCAATATTTTCTCCGGAATAATCAGATACACCGAAGAGGATATCAATGATTTCCTGTAGCATTCTACCTTCGTTGTTCTGGATTATTGATGGGGCCTCAATCTCAAGGAGTCTCTTATAGGTCTTATTCCTGTGGAGAATTCTGTTGTAAATAGCTGCTGTAGCAGGAAGTATATTCTTTATTGTGTGTTCCTCATCATTCTTTATCTGATATGCTACTCTCATACATGGAGGAATAACAGGAAGCACTTTAAAGAATATTCTCTCAGGTTTTCCAGGATAATTCATTCTCTCGAGAAGAGTATGAAGGGGTTCTGAGCCTGTCTTAAAATCTTTAAACTTTGCTCCGCCCTCAGCATATGTAAGTCTTTCTGCTTCGGTTACAATGGTGCCAGCTTTTAAGGCTACCTCTTTTTCAGTTTTCTTATCAATATATTTAATATCGTCTGTTATGATATATTTTGAATGGTAAGCGATATCTATTACATCCTTTACATCCATCTTGAGAAGCATAGCTGCTTCATTTGCTCTTCCAGGAGTCATCACATATGTGTTAAGAACAATGTGTCCAAAGTTCCTACCATATTTGTAATCTTCGGGGAGAGAATCTCCATCTTTCGCAATAGGGAATTCTGCGTCTCCACCAAAAATAGCGTGGTCATACTGGCTTCCTTTTGTATCAAATTCTCCGGTTTCCTCATTAAAGAGCACCTGATTCGTTACTTCTCCAGAAGAAATACCAATAACTTCATCATCAGACATAAGACAGTGATAGAACATGCTCTCATATGGTCTTCTTTTTTCTATAAGGCTATGAAGTTTCTGACGGGTGTCAACGATAGCAGAGAACTCATCATCGTCTGTAGCTGTTTCCATCTGTTCTGCGAGGTCATTCATAGCTTCAGATAGCTCCATATCTCCCTCAAATTCCTTCTTCAGTGCTGCTGCACGAAGCTTATCGGTATATACTGTGCTGTCTTTTAAGCGGATGTATTCTTTTACCTTATCTCTGTGTGTCATTTTTGAATCTCCTCTCCATATAATCGTCATCATAGAATCCTGGGACATTAGCGTTTAAGTATGTGGAAATTGCGTTATCTTTCAGCTTCCTGCAAGTCTCATCAATATTTGACTTGATACTCTCTGTCTGCTCCAGCATTATACTTCTTTCACGAGTCTCTTCATCCAGGTTCTGCATATAATTCATATCAGTGTTGATATTCTTAGTAGACCATGGATTTGTACTGAACAGGCCGCTATCAAAAAGCTCTGCCAGAGTTTGAGTCGAAAGTCCTCTTGGAAGTCCGGAGTCCAGTCCCCATTCTTTGAGTGCTCCATCACTTAAGTCATCGCTGGTTTCCTGGCCATAGAGTCCTCTTATAAATCTGTCGATTCTTGAGTTTCTACCAATACCTAACACTTCATCTACATATTCTGCTTCTTCTTTTCGCATTGTAGCAATTTTCTGGTCTTCATTATCCTCGGCAGGTCTGAAAGGAAGTTTCCCTTTCTTTGCTGTTTCTGTCAGAAACAGTCTTATTGCCTCTGATGTAGTAAGATTCAGTTTTTTAAATACTTTATCAGCATCATCCATCAGGTCCTGTGAAACTCTGAACTGTTTGATGGTATTTTTTGTATCTTTCTTCATGTAATCCCTCCTTTGCTTATATTTGGATTGTAGTACAAAAAATATTGTTTGTCAACACAGTTTTATTATTTGTCATTACATTTTTATGTTTTGGCATTAAAATAGTTTTGGTTTTGCGGTTTTTGTCTACATATATTAGCAAGAAGGAAATTATCAGTATAGAACGGAGAGACAAAATGAGTTTATCTGGAACAGGAAAAATGGAATTCAGGTATGTTGAAAGCGGTAGATTATTCACAGTCACAGTAGAAGGTGAGAAACGTCAATATATGAAGTTAGATGAGTACATAAGAGATGATGAAAAATTCAACGCTGTGGAAATACCTCATGCTGTAGCTGCATACTTTAACGATGACACGGTAGTGTATCAACAGAAATTTGACCCTAGATATGTTATAGAAAAAAGAATGTCATTTGTAGAAATTGATGATTTAGAATATGATGACTTAGAGTGAGAAGATTAAAATAATTTAAAAGGAAGAAAATAAGAAAATGAAAAATAATAATTTAAAATTTCATTATATAACAGGGTCTTGCCCTAATTGTGGAGCAAATCAGTTTAGATTTAATGAAGAAAAGCAGACACTTGTTTGTGAATATTGTGATGCCACAGTTTATCAAAGTGGAAAAACTGAAGATGTACCAAAAATGAAATTCGAGTCTGAACAATTAAAGGTTGAACAGTGTGCCGAGCCATTGTGTGACGATGATTCAGTAGATTGCTCAACTGACTACCAACCAGATATACATATATCAGACGTATTACTTATGGGTTTTGTGATAATAGCCGCAATATGCTTTTTTACAAATGATACTGTAATCGATTATATGGCATCTATAGATTTATTGGCGCTACCATTACCAGTTCAAATTTTGTTTTGGTGCGCATTTGTGGTTGGCGGAACAATTGCTGGAGCTGGTGATACTAATAACTAAAATTCATTATAAAGACAATAATCATAAAAGAAATTTAGGAAACTTAGCCTTCTTAAAAAGGGAATTTGAGATTCCTGTTTTATTTACGTACAAGGATATATAGTAAGATTGTAACTGATAGATATACGTAAAAAGAAAGGATTTTATTATGAAAAAGATATTTGATGCACATAATATCGAAGATGTAGAAAACTTCTCCATCGGCGATATTATTCTTACAAAGAATTATGGTATCAAAAGAGGCAACGCTCCGGAAAGCGTTGTCGTTTTAGGTTCTACTGGTACCGGAAAGAGTCGTTTTCTGCTGCTCCCGAATCTTCTTAACCAAAAGGATTCTTTCGTCATTGTTGACCCCTCAGGTGAGATGCTTAAAGGAACAGGAACTCTTATGCAGAAGAGGGGATACAGAGTGAGAGTTGTTGATTTCACAGGACGAAATCGCTATAACTTTTATAATCCTCTGCAATATTGTAAGAGCATAAAAGATGTAGTAAATCTTGCGGATATTATCCGTGAGGAAACATCAGGTAATACAAAGATTGACCCGTTCTGGTGCAATGCGGAAAAGCTTCTGTTGCAGGCAATTATAGGACTGATGGTATTTAAACCTCAGGGAAGTAAGGTTCCTTTCTGTAAGATGTCGGAGGTAATGGGAGAAACTCTTTATCCGGCAGCCTTACCTACAATCAGTGATATCCTTAAATTATCAGCACTTCAGTGGACAAGTGATTGCGGAATTCCTCTTCCAAAGAGTCTTGATGGGTATAAAGAAGAGGAAGAATTTGACCAGGGAGATAAAGTTTATAAACGTTATGTTTTAAAGGGTTACAATCAACTTGATGTTATCTTTGAAAATGTCAAAGAATATAATACCGGAGATGAAAAGTTCTGGTTCTGGGACTGCTGGGAAAAGTTTAAGATTGTTACTGAAAAAACTGCCAGTGCTGTCTACATGAGTGCAGCTGTAAATGTTGATGTATTCTCAGTTCCTGGCATCAAAGAGACGCTCAGTGCTGATAATGTTGACCTTGAAACTTTTGGGGATGGTAGTCATAAAGATGCTCTTTATATCGTTACCCCAATTGCAGACATGCATTTAAGTCATCTTACAAAAATGCTGGTGCAGCAGATTATGGATATTAAGATGGAGAGACAGGAGGCCTGTGCATTTAAAGAGAATCATCATTTGACAATCTACTATGATGAGGCTGCAAATGTAGGACTTCCTGCTGGCATTGTTGAACGCATGGCGGTTATGCATAAGTACAGGATAGAGCTGTTTACATTCTTTCAGTCTATCACCCAGATAAAAGCAATACTTAAGGATAAATGGCAGGTTTTTATAGCAAATAATGACACTATAATGTTCCTTGGCAGTCCAAGTGATGAAACCTGCGAGTTTATCTCAAAGATGGCTGGTAAAACTACTGTACAACCACAACCTTTTAAGAAACATAAGCACGTACTTTCACCGTTTTCTTCAAAAGAAAAATATCAGAGCAATACAGTTATAATAGCTCGTGACCTTATATCTACTAATGAACTATTGCGTATGAGTTCTGATGAGTGTGTTGTCCTCAGGAGAGGTCATGAGGCTATCAGGGATACTAAATACAACCCTGATGTTCATCCTGATGTGGCTAAGAATGGCCATGTTAATAAGGAATATGAATTTGACTCTTCAATGATATACGGTGTAGAGCCAAAAAAAGCTTAAGGTACCGTGACCTTGATGACTTATATGAAAAGAGTGGTGTTGATATAGATGAAGAGATGAGTCTTGACCTTCTCGAGAGGATGCAAATAGCAGTTCATAAGATAAATGCAAAACTGTTTATAGTAACATCCTTTTCTACATCAGCATCAGGAACCTATATCCATGATAATATAAGTCATGCACAGACAAATCTTATAAATACTGCGATGTCCAGCATTTTCCAGGGCGAGTTTAAAGAAGCGTGGTACCAGATACACGATGTTGTAGGTCCGCACGATATGGAGGATGCAGACCACAATATTGTAAGAGAGGTCCGGTACCGTCATTCAAATAGAGAAAACTTTATAACAACAGAAGAAGCTGAGATTCTCCATATATTGTATTACCAGTTTGAAAACAAGCTGGAAATGGCAATTAAGGCTTACAACCAGAGGTCGTCTATACTTAATACCTTTTTTGATATTTTTTCGATAAGGAGGTAAAGATATGGGTATTTATCTTTATAGTCCCGGGCACATATATAAGGGCCTTGATAAAGACTGTGAGGCATATAAAAAGCTCAGGATTATGTACCTGGAACATTACCTTGACGCTGTTATCCATGATAATATCTGGATGGAAAAACATTATTTTCAAAAGATAACAACTGGTATTAAATATGATAATTATCCTCCGGATATAGTTAAGAAGCTTTATTCTGTTTTTCAAAAGCGAGCTAAATGGTGTTCTTATTATCTTTTAGGTTTTTGCGAGAGTTTCATCAACGATGAATGCTTAAATGATGCTGAAAGAAAGTGGCTTATAGATAATGCAAAATATGAATTCACAACCTGTGAAGAACAGCAATCCAGGTACGAACACTCCATAAAAGATGACCTTTATCGGTTATTTAAGCTGTATCAATACGGCGGCTTTGCATCAGATGAAGATATTGCCAGGTTCAAGGAATGCCTTAGTCTTTATCATTGTTCAGAAATGGAGAATAAAATGAAGGAAGCTTTCCATATCCTTGGTTATGAATCTCCACAATACCAGAAGTCTTTTCCGGAGCTTGTGGGTGAAGGCGGTGGACTTCTTAGATTTGATGGCTGTGTTGTAAAGGATGGGCAGATGCTTCTTGTAGAATGCCAGGGGATACAGCATTATGAAGCTATAGATTTCTTTGGCGGACAGGAACAACTTGAGAAACAACAGCGATATGACAAAGCAAAGGTTCAGTTTTGTATCAAGAATAAGATACCTTTGTTAGTAATCCGTTATAATCAAGGGGTTTATCCAACTATAAAGAAATTCGTATCCCGCAAAAGCTGGCCGGATATCATCTATGAGTATAAATAAGGAAATATCATCCTCCAGAAAGGTGGTCAGATTAAGTTCTGGCCACTTTTATTTTGACATTTTTGTAATTTTTTTATATAAAGCTATTGACATCTGTACGCCATTGGCGTATAATAATCTCATAAGGTAAAGAAAAGGAGAAAATGTTATGGAAGCAGCACTTATAAATCTTAATGATAAGGATAATGATATTCCGGTAATAGAGGAATCCTTTCCTTCAGAGTATCCTCAATTACATTCTTATTGGTTACCTAATGATATGCTTATGAATGAAAATTCGGAGGGAAAATAAATGAAAAACTTAAATTCAAAGAAAGTATTATATGGAGCTCTTACGATTGTGGGTGTGACAATACTTGCGTTTATAATAGTAAGTTTTGTTAAGTATACCTCATACGAGGAAAGAATAAGTGGAACATTATCAGAGATTGATGATGGTATATATGTACAGACATATAATGTATATTCAAACGTGCCTGCAAACAATACAACAGTCGCAATTGTCTGTACAGGTACACAGATGCTGACGGTACAAGGACACATCAATATCAGTTTTACAGATGAGACACCATCCTATTCATATACAAGAACAAATATTGTTAATGGCGATACTTTAAATGTGTATGTACCAAAAGGAACTGTTCAGATGTTGGGCGGAGTTAATTCATTGAGATAAGGGAGAAATCATAATGAGTGTAAATATTAGTCGTGTTAGATATATGATAATGGACGATACAAACCGTGTGCTATGCGGTTACGGAAAGAACAGCAAGTTTGTTTCTATAAACAATCTTGGAAATGCTCCAATCAGAACATATGAGTCCAGAAAGAAAGCTATACCAGTTGTTGCAGTATCCGAAGAAGCTTTTGTAATGCTCGGATATCAGGCTATTCCAGTACAAGAGAGTTTCATACAGATAGGAGAATAAAATCATGATTACGGTAAAAGGTTTTAGATATTATGACGACAATCATACACCAGAATTTGAAAAGAAATTCGAGAATCTCGGGCAATTCTTGTATCATATTCAGCACGATGCACTTGATAAGGAATGTATAAAGTTTCCTGCTCAGAACGATGATGGCACATTTAATCAGCAGTTTGCGGGTGCCTTTTCAGGACAGCTTCGATATGCTGATGAAGCCAGGTTTAATACCGGAGATATCTCAACACATATTGACCTTATTACAGATGAGGATACAGGAAAGATATTATTCTCCTCAGGGCGTCTTACAGGTAAAAAGGGGCATATATCAACTCCTATGAAGGAGATGCTTGAGAATCTTGAAGAATGGACTCGGGATGAATATGAGTTTGCAGATTAAGGAGGCATTATGGTAACAATACAAGAGTTGCGAAAACAATCAGGAATGTCGCAGAAACAGTTTGCAGACTATCTTGAAATTCCTGTTGCAACAATAAGAAACTGGGAGCAGGGACGAAGAGTCCCTCCAGATTATATTATAAATTTAATTGCAAAAGTAATGGATAAAGATTTTAACAAGGGAGGTAAAAGATGAGGGTTTGGACATATTGGGAATGTCCTTATTGTAAAGGAATCGTAAGAGGTGATAACAGAGAGTGTCCTAAGTGCGGGTCGCCAATACCAAATGATGTCAGTTATATGATGCCGGATAATCCTAGAGTTATAGATGCTATCAAGAACGGAGAAATACTTATAAAATCAGAAACAAATGTTGATAGCAAGGGCGTTATATCTGAAGTTGTAAAACCAGAAGAATACCGTGAAGGTCCTAACTGGCTATGTCCTAACTGTGGCAGGCAGAATTTTGCAACTGAAGATTCATGTAAAGGTTGTGGAGCTCCAAGAAGTGATAAAACATATTTTGATGCTCCAAATAACCAACACTTAAGGCCACCTAAAAGACATAAAAAATCACCTATAGAAACTACAGATGTTGTTGAAAAAGATAGCATTGCTACTGATGATATTGAAAGTAAAACAGATGATTATAAAGATGTTACCAGAACATCAAAAGAATCTAAGGTTGAAGAGCCTGTAGCTGTATCTGAGAAATTTAATGATACAATAAGTTCAATAAGAAAGTCTGTTAGTAGTGTTATTAACAATATCGATACCGATATAGTTATGATGCTTCTTAAAGTAGGTGCTGTAGCCGCAGTTCTTTTCTTTCTTGTCTGGTTCTTTACTCCTATAACAAGGTCTTCAAGTGTCACAGGTTTTACGTGGTCTCGAGATATCGAAGTACAGGAATATACCCTGTGCCACGAAAGTGATTGGTCTGTTCCTTCCGGAGCTACTGTTACCAGTCAAAAGAAAGAAATACATCATTATGACCGTGTAATAGACCATTATGAAACAAAGTCTAAAAAGATATCTCATCAGGAGATAGACCATTACGAAACAAAAACTAGGTCTCACCAGGAAGTAGATGGCTATGAAACCAAATATGAGGATTTGGGTAATGGCCAGGCTGAAGCAGTAAGAGGCGACCCTATATATAAAACTGTTACTGAAGAATATCAGGACCCTGTATATAAAACAGTCTGGGAAACAAAAACTTGGGAAGAACCTGTTTACAGAAATGACCCAGTATATAAAACCAAATATTACTATGATATCGGGCGTTGGAAATATTCCAACACATTCCATACAGAGGGTAATAACCAAGATGCCGTATGGTATAATACCAATATTCCAGAAGATGTTTCAAATCCGGATTACGGAGATAAGCGTCTGGGAGCCAGAACAGAAAAGTATCAGATAACTTTACTTGATGCTAACGAAGAACAACAGTACAAAACCTTATCATATAATGAATGGATTGAATATGTTCTCGGTGATAAAATCGAATATAAAACATTCAGATTTAGTCAGAAACCATTATAAAAACTGTTAAAAGAGTATCTAAATCCTTTCCTAGAGGTAAATTTAGTTACTCTTTTTTATTAAAAAATATTTGATATTAACTTGACATCTATATAGTAATATTATACTATATTTATAAAGGAATTCGGAGAAAACAATTAAAATAATCATTTTAATCAGAAAGAAGTGTAATCTTGAGTTATAATAAATCAATTTTGAACGATATCTATGTAGCAGGATTACTTCACGATACCGGAAAATATCTCCCGAAATGTGGAACATCAAACATAAAACATACATTCTATACTGCCCTTATGGGAAATTGAATCTTTATTTATAGACCCACAGGAACAGGATATACAATGCTACCCCCTTCGGGGGATTAAATGAAGCTTAACGCTATCCCGAGGTCTACCAGTGTTAAAAATAACCCCCAACATCTTTACGATGAAGGGGGTCGTCATTTTCAGCCTTAACTTAATGACATTGCTCTGTTCAGCCCTTTCCTTTTGTGTATTTTTGCAAAAAGATATACCATATATTATTGTAAGATAAAATTTGTTTAATTACGAAAGGAATAATGATATGAACGTTTCGTTTTACATGAATATATACCTTGATGGTATCATTCCTAATACTCCGCCTAAATATTCTGCTGCAGAAGTAAAGGAGAACTTAAAAGAATGGCGTAGTCATTATACGGAATATCTTCAGGAACATCCTGGCGAGAAAGTTCCATTAGCCGCAATGGTTGCTGAAAATGATAGAGACCTTGAAAGACTTCTTTTGCATAAAGGATTTTATAAAGACCTTGATGACCTGGTGAATGCTATAGATATTGCATTTTCATATGTTAGCAGCAAATATAACCAAGGTTCTGTAGATTTTGAAGATGGAATTGATAGAGATGATTCTGGACGTCTTTTTGCAAGAGTTTCTTGTAACGCAAATGTTGAAATGGTTGAACCTGGAGAACCAAGCTCCTGGGATTATCCTGGCAGCGACCCCGTATATGATATTAGCGATTTCTTTATTGATACACATAAAGATGAACTTGAGAAACATGTTATGCATTCCCTTGCGGATGTAGGAATATGGGATGTTCTTGTAGATATCTCATATGAAATTGACCAGAAAAGCTTTGATAGAGCTGTAATGGATGCTATACAGGAAGAGTATGAAAACGATGAATACGACAGATAAAAATAAGAGCGGCTTAAGATGATTCTTTTGCCGCTCTTTTTTATTTTGATATCTTATCTGCTATTCCTGAAGCAACATAGCTGTCAGGTTTTACTTCTGCTTCGTAGCCCATGGCCTTAACCCAACCGACGAGTTCCGGGATAAGCTCTTTTGTCTTACCCTTCTCTGAGTATCCGGCATCAATATGGATGGAGAAATTCATGCTGAGAAATACATCCTCGTACTGCTTTTCACTCTCGAGAACACCAACTATCTGGTCAGCTATCTCAAGTGAATCAGCTGTCTCTGTATGAAGTTTTACTCTTACATCAGTAATCCTATCTCTTGCCTGAATCTTGTAGAAGAATATTCCTCCATGTCCTTCACAGATGACAGCTATAACAGATACCTCTTTTGTGTAGTCAAAGTTTTGTGAATCGGTTCCTATAGTCATATAGAACTGTGAGTCTTCAAACTTTTCTTTCATCTTATTGTAGTATTCCTTTATGTACATAGGGATATCTTCAATCTTTACCTTTCCTCTGGATGGAGATATCCAGTCTCCTTTCCATATATTTCTCTTATTACTCATATAAAACCTCCTTTTAAGTTATCAGTGTGCTTTGAAGTTATAGATAGGTTTAATGACATCTGTGATATCAACTGTATCTGCAATATTCTCCATAATTTCTTCGATAGGTTTGTAAACCATTGGAGCTTCATCGATTGTTGATTCTACAACAGAGGTTGAATAAATTCCCTTCATAGAATCTTTGAATTCCTCAAAGTTTACATTTTCTTTTGCTTGGCCACGGGACATAATTCTTCCTGCTCCATGGGGTGCAGAAAAGTTCCAGCTAGGATTTCCTTTACCAATGCAGATGAGTGAGCCATCACGCATATTCATAGGAATGATTACTCTTTCTCCGAGCTGAGCAGAGATAGAACCTTTACGAAGAATCATGTTCTTAACATCAATGTAGTTGTGAATAGTATCAAATGAATCTACAGGATGCAGGTCCATTTTATTCACAATGATATTAGCGATTGTCTGACGATTGAGAGCGGCAAACTCCTGAGTAATTTCCATGTCATGAAGATAATTATTGAAGTCTTCCCCCTCAATATAAGCCAGGTCATCAGGTACTGAGCTATGCTGCATTTTAAGAACCTTAATAGTGTTCTCAATGTCTTTCTCGAGACCTCTTGCCTTAAGGTCGGCAATAGTTTCTTTAATCTTAGGCTTGATACTAATCTCGCGCATGTGTCTGATGCCAGCTTTCTGATAGTAGTTACAAACCTCAATACCAAGATGACGTGAACCGCAATGGATTACGAGCCAAAGTGCTCCATTTTTATCTCTATCAATTTCAATGAAGTGGTTGCCGCCACCAAGAGAACCGATAGAACGGTTTGCATTATCAATGTTAATATCACAACGAATATCTTTAAGCTTGTTGAATTTGGTTACAGCTCTATCATGGATTGAAAATCCTGAGGGAACATTAGTGTTGATAACTTCATCAAGAAGCTTAAGGTCGATATTCTCTTCATCAAGCTTAATAGCATACATTCCACAACCTATATCTACTCCAACCACCTTAGGTACAACCTTATCAGTAAGAGTCATAGTGGTACCAACAACACATCCTTTTCCCGCATGACAGTCTGGCATGATACGAATCTTCGAATCAGCAACAAATGACTGGTTTAAGAGTTCGATAATCTGAGAGATTGTTTCTGAATCTATATTGTTAGTGAAAACAAAAGCTTCGTTATATTTTCCTTTAAGTGGCATAGCCATATAAATCACCTTCTTCCCATAATTTTGTGCAATAAAAAAGTGCCCATTATTCTTCATAACAGGCACTTTAAATTATTTATTTGAGAGCAAGTAACGGGATTTGAACCCGTGCTTCCTGCTTGGCAAGCAGACGTGCTAACCGCTAACACTACACCTGCATATCCGGTCTAAATCGATATCCTGGCCAGGATATCAATCCATAGGTACTTCTAACCGGACGTACCCAAACCCCTGCCTTGGCCTTCGACTTGACTCACAAGAGCCTGACATTGCCATAGGAATTGCAACGATAGGGTGAAGGAAGGGACTTGAACCCTCACGAGCGTTACACTCGGCGGAATCACAATCCGCTGCGTCTTCCAATTTCGCCACCGACACCATAAACGAGTGGGAATCAAACCTTCTCTTGCTTGTACTTCACAAGATGTTTTAGATATAAACTACACTCGAACAGTAGGATGTTAGCCCAAGTAGTTTGTACACCTTTTGTTCTGGTGGGTTAAACTTCCTTGTAAAAATTCATAACCTCGTCGGAAAGACAGGATTCGAACCTATACCCTCTGGCATCCGAAGCCAGCCGTCTACCTTTGACATACTTCCCGTGGTGGCACCCCGACCGTTCATGACACGGCGACTCTGCAGAGTTTTTTGGGTGCTAACCTTATCCTAAACTTACTCGCCATGCACTTTCGTTTTTAAACAGATAAGGTATTTTCGTCGGGATGACAGGACTCGAACCTGCAACTTCTAGTTCCCAAAACTAGCGTGCTACCACTTGCACTACATCCCGATAAAGAGCCGATGACAAGACTTGAACTTGCAACCTCTGTATTACGAATACCTTGCGCTGCCATTGCGCTACACCGGCATATGGTAAAGTTGGATTGACAGGAATTGAACCTGCGACCTCTTCGACCCTAACGAAGCGTTCTCCCAAACTGAACTACAATCCAATATTTGAAATAATACCCTGAGAATACAGGTACTGGCAGTAATCTTTCGCAGCCTTATGTTTTAGCTACTTTTCCACATATCTTTCGATATGTAATTACCATGCGTACTGTTTAGGTCCAGCGGACCATTGACGATACCCTTACTCGGCTTACTTTCAACCTCCCAAGAAGTAGCTGGCTTCTCGAAATGCCTACTTTTTCAACCAAACACCCTCATCTTGCGGACTTGGATGTTCCACATTGCATTGCTGCTGTGGACTTAACGCACTGTCTGGGTACGTCCCTACTGACTTTAGCTTTTGTAGATTTTTACAGGAGTCGAACCTGCGACCTATTCTTTTTCAGAGAACTGCTCTTCCAACTGAGCTAAAAAATCAGTATTTAGTTGTAGATGTGCAGTAGGATTGGTTCCGTAATCTTTTGGACTACAAAATGCCAAACACCTACATGTATCTCCTTTGCATCAGAGAATACGGCTCACAGATATTTCTACCTGCTCGCTGGAAATCGCCCTTGCTTTGCTCAAGCTTAGACTATAAATCCCTGACTGCTTATTGTTAACCATGATAGTTTGCGTGTAACTATAGCTTCTTGCGGGAAGCAGCCTCTCCACCGATTGGCTCTCGAGACACAGTTCGTGTTACCTATCACGATATTCAGTAAGTCCACCCTTTTGAGATGAACTGAACTGTCTTATTGACAGTCCTAAAACAGTCATTGCATACATTACCTGTTGCCAGGCGATGGTTACCAAGCCATCTTTCGGTACATCACTGTACCTTATAGGGGTATGCCCCTTTGAGTACCCAATATAGGTGTCGAACCTATTACCCCCTGTACGTCAAACAGGTGCTCTACCGTTGAGCTAATTGAGTATAAGACTGTTACTCATATATAATAAATTCCTTTAGTTTCTGCATCACTCGCTATTTTAGTTTTGCAGGCTTATGAGTTTAATCATATACTTTCACAGAATTGCAACTTTAGATACTCATACTTGTAAGTTCCAATAGCAAGAACTTACTTTCAAAGCAGCGCCTTAAACCACAAAGTTGCCATGTGTGCGTGGACCGCACGGGGATTGAACCCGCCATCTCTGGATTGCAAAACCAGTGTCACCCCATTGCGACTTCCGGCCCATATATGAGGGAAACACAGCTTCAAAAACCCTCTCTGCTACTCTTGGACTAAGGTCTTGCTGATTACCCACTATCTTACCCTTGCAGCTAACTTCAGCAAATTATCTTGTTATCGTGTTTTTTTGAGCGACTCTAAAGGGAATTGAACCCTTATCTCCGGATAGACAGTCCGACATAATAGCCTTTATACCATAGAGCCATATTTTATTTTAAAGTGAGCACAGAGGGATTTGAACCCTCAGTGTAAAGTAAGGTTTGAGCTTACCCCGTCTTCCATTTGCGGCATGTGCCCATATTCGGCTGACGGGAGTCGAACCCGCAGTAAGGTTTCCCTAAATGCATCCTGAGTGCATTGCGTCTTCCAGTTGCGCCACAACCGAGTGCACCTGGAGGGACTTGAACCCTCACGCCTACTTCGTTCAGCACTAGGACCTTAACCTAGCGTGTCTGCCATTCCACCACAGGTACTTAAGTGTACCCGAAGGGAGTTGAACCCTCAAAACCTACGGTCTAAACGTAGTATGTATGCCAGTTCCATCACGGGTACATAGTGCTCCCGACGAGAGTCGAACTCGCACGTCACTTAAGACCTCGGTTTTTAAGACCGATGCGTTCTACCAATTACGCCACGGGAGCATGTATTATGTAGTTGTAAGTTTGTAAGTCGCAGTCGTAATCGTAACAACATAGTCTTTTTCCTTTCTCATGTATACATTTAAGTATACAAAATTGTTATTTTAAGTTTACAACTGAGTTAAATAAGTATTTCAACCCAATGGTATCCTAAAAAAGGTTCTCCAGTTTTAATTGCAAGCCTTAGTGATTCAGCTTTTGATTTAGCAGAAAGATTAGGTAAATATTTGCGAATAACATCTTTTCCGCAATCAAAAATCTCTTCTGTTTCAATACATTTAATTTTTTGTTGTTTAATATGAATGTTATGTTTTTTACACCAATTACGAATAGTGTCATTAGGTGTATTATAATATTTTGATGCCTCTGTAACTGTATGATATTGCATATATTTTTCCAAATCACTTAGATTTGGTTCTTTGTAAAAACAATATTTATATATACCATAAATTTTTGCCCATTTTTTAACTGCATTGGCTGTAACATTATATTGGCGTCCAATTTCAGAATATGAAGTTGTATCTAATAATTTTAATAATTCATCTCGGGATGGTTGAACTGATTTTCTTTGATTTATTAAACAGTTTTTACACATTCCTGTCTTAGATTGAGGAGTAATTTCTTTACCACAGCAATTACATCTATATTTGGGAATAGCATACCATACATTATTTTTGCAATAAATTTCAAAACCTTTATGATATCTATTATGGTCTTTGGTTGTAGCAAAGACTTTTAAATTATCTTTAGAATTATTAAGACTATTTTTGTCTTCATGATGGACTACTTCTTCTGGTTTTAATCGGCGTCCCAATATTTTTTCAGCAACAAGCCGATGTTCATATATATACCCATTTTTATCAGAGTCAGGATGACTAGGATAATAAACGGCATAATATTTTCCTGATACGTATCCTACTTTATGTTTTGTATCCATATCAATACCTCCATGATAAAAATAATATCATAAAGCGTATTGATATACAAGCTGAAGGAGGGACTCGAACCCTCAAAACCTTCGCATTACAAATGCGCCGCGCTACCAATTGCGCCACTCCAGCATAAGCTTATAAACAAACTCGAACCAATTAAAATATTGTGGAATAGGGCGACCCGGAATCGAACCGGGATTAGATGTTTATAAGACACCCGTTCTCACCATTGGACTACCGCCCCTTATCTTATAATAAGGTTTGGTATTCGTATTCGCTTTAACTTTCTCATAGTATTATTCCTTTCTTATATCTTGAGTGCAGATACTGAGACTTGAACTCAGAAAAACCTTCCGCGTATCAGACGGATGCTCTACCAGTTGAGCTATATCTGCATTTTATTTGTTCTCTCGAGAGAGAAAGCACTTCCGAAGCGACTTGAACGCTTATCCTCCAAGTTCGTAGCTTGGCACTCTATCCATTTAAGCTACGGAAGCATATTAGCTGGCGATGGAGGATTTGAACCTCTCGTCTTCTGGGTCAGAGCCAGGTGTTCTACCAGGTTAAACTAATCGCCAATATACAAGCTACTAATGGGGTTTGAACCCATGACCTCCGCCTTACCGAGGCGGTGCACTACCAGCTGTGCTATAGCAGCATATCTGATGCCCCCGACGTGAGTCGAACACGCAACCTTCGGTTTAAGAGACCGCTACTCTGCCAATTGAGTTACAAGGGCTTATTCGCTTTAATAGTGATAGATATTCGCCAGAAACTACTTTAAAACGAATATCTGTAGTGCGCCCCACGGGGGTTGAACCCGCATCTCTCGGCTTAAAAGGCCGGTGCATATCCGCTCTGCCAAGGACGCATGCTAAGTTTTCTTTGATTTCTTTCGTTTGTCTGATTTTCGTTTCATCTTACTGTTCTCCTTTTTTTACTGAACTGCTAAGAAATTCTTAGTAGTTCGTTTTAGTCCCAGGGATGGGAATTGAACCCATATTAAACGGGTATGAACCGTCCGTACTCGCCTTTATACTACCCTGGATTAGTTGCAGGAGCCGGAGTCGAACCGACTATCGTAAAGGTTATGAGCCTTACATGGTAATTCCGTTCCACTCTCCTGCGAGTAGCGGGGGCAGGATTTGAACCTGCGTCTATAGGTTATGAGCCTATCAAGGGACCACTCCTCTACCCCGCGAATACAAAATGACAGATTTGAACTGTGTGTGGCATATTCGGTATAGCATAACCCCTGCAAGTAACTATACGCTCTATTAGCCCATAAGCTCTGCAAAGCTCTCACGACCTGGCGCTGATTCCCATTTTGTACCGTTTTGTGCCTGTTGCAATCAGGTGATGTCTTGTGTTTGCAACCACATCCATCTTGACAAAACTTAGTGCGGATTGAGAGGTTTGAACTCCCGACCCTCTGCTTGTAAGGCAGATGCTCGTCCCAGCTGAGCTAAATCCGCATATTTCCCTTTCTCATTGTGTCCTTAAACACCGAGCTTTCACTTTCTCGAGATAGACCGTCTATGACCATCTATTCAAGAACCGACTACTTGATATTGTCGTATTGCGATACGAAACATCTTTCATCATACCTATCCGTAAATAGCAGAGGGGTTTAGAGCCACCGACAGGACTTGAACCTGCAAAATCTTCTGATTACAAATCAGACGCACCACCAATTGTGCTACGGGGGCATATTTTCTTGATGGGGTATATAGCAACCTATATGCCCATCATCATACAGGTTCTTTACAGCCAGTTTTAATGACTGTGCTATATAGGGTGACCAACGGGACTTGAACCCGCATTGCCATTATTGGCCCGGAACCACAATCCGGTGCATAACCATTTCTGCCATAGCCACCATAGAGACTCCAAAGGGGCTCGAACCCTCGTTTCCACCTTGAAAGGGTAGTGTCCTCAGTCCTGTTAGACGATGGAGCCTTAATAGCGGGAACATAGGGACTTGAACCCTAAACCTTCCGGTTAACAGCCGGACGCTCTAACCAATTGAGCTATGAACCCATTTTTAACGGAACGGCTGGACTCGAACCAGTATTTGGGCCGTCGCCACTCCCTGGCGAGATGCCAGGTGTGTTACCAATTACACTACATTCCGTTTAGTGCCCTGTCTGGGGGTCGAACCCAGAACGAGTTTCCTCACACGGTCCTTAGCCGTGCCTGTCTACCAAATTGCAGCAACAGGGCACATTTGTTTTTCCTCTCGAGAGAGAATGAATAGTGGGCAGGGAGGGATTTGAACCCCCGAACCCGAAGGAACTGATTTACAGTCAGCCTGCTTTAGCCTCTTGCATACCTACCCATAAGTGAGTGCGGTAGGACTCGAACCTACAATGCATTAAGCCAGCGGGTTACGGCCGCCTGCGATACCAATTCCGCTCACGCACCCATATTAGTAATAATCATTCTCATAATAATAATAGCTTTCCATAATTGTTATCTCCTTTTTGTTGTTTTTGTTTTAAGAGCGGATAGTCGGTGCCGCCCCGACCTCTCCAGCTTGGAAGGCTGGCATATTCGCTGATAATACGATACCCGCATTTTTAGGTTTAGGTCTGCTTCACCCCAGTATAGGAATCGAACCTTAATCTCTATGTTTCCATAGCGTTCTACCGATTAAACTAACCGGAGTTCCACAGACCATGCCTGAGCGACCCCAACGGGACTTGAACCCGTGACCTCTGACGTGACAGGCCAGCGTTCTCACCAACTGAACTATAGGGCCATATTTTTACTGTCCTTAAGGTCGGACCAACCGCACATATCAGCCATTTTTGCTACAGACGCTGAACGAGTGTTTCTTGGACCACTATATCTTTTACAGTCTTTCATATTTAGCAGTGTCCGGAATTACTAAATATGTCCAAAAGCTACTTAATATCGTGTTCGTCAACAAATCTCCATTTGCTCTCCAAACTCGCGTGGAGCTTACGGGGGTCGAACCCGTGACCTCCTGCTTGCAAGGCAGGCGCTCTCCCAAACTGAGCTAAAACCCCATTGTGTGTGTTACTCATCCGATGTCCCGGCTTAGCCTTACGCCCTACGCCCTACGGTTAGTTCAAAACTTTCACACACTGGCTGCCTTATTTAATGACGGTTGACATTTGATATCTCCTCGTCAGGGAAATTACCGATGCCTTGTGTTCGAGTTGAACGAACTCCTTCTGGGCTTCAACCAGACGCTACTACCGAGTCAGCTTACAAGGCCGGGTAAAGTCAGATTCTGCTTCACCCTTACTAAATCGTTTGTTCATAGTTTTATCTCCTTATATTTTGTATAAGTGGGAAGGAACAGGCTTGAACTGTTGACACATGGATTTTCAGTCCATTGCTCTACCAGCTGAGCTACCATCCCATAGTTTCCGGTAAGGGAATTGAACCCTCATCTCGGGATTGAAAGCCCCGCAACTTCACCATTCGTCCAACCGGAATTATTTACTTTAGACACGAATGTTTTAAAACAGTATGTTTTTCATAATTTTCTTTTACCAGAGAAAGTGAAGTAACTGTTTTAACTGCTATATCTAAAGCTTTATATTTTGCTTCCGGCTACTGATTCATCATCTGTGGCCACAGGTGATTACTGATTCACCGGAAGGTGACCGTTCCCGACTTGGTTTACGGACAACCTCACGCATTGACCGGGTAGGACTTGAACCTACGACTTCTCGATTAAGAATCGAGTGCTCTGAGCCAACTGAGCTACCAATCAATATAGAATATGTAGTTGTCAATGTACGGAGTGCCTGTTTAATTGTTTTTTTTAAATTGTTATATCATACATCAATATATTTTGTCAATATATTTTATGTTTTAAAGTTTAATTTTTTTTGCAGGAGTGCCTGGTTCCGACAAATTATTAAACTTTAGGAGAAGATTTTTATCTATATAAGATAAGACGGCGCAAGGGCTCACTCAATTATCTTTTTACTATAAAATTCTTCAGTACCCCGAGTGGGAGTCGAACCCACATCATCTGGCTGAGAACCAGATATCGCTCACCGTTAGACCACCGGGGCAAATAAAAAAGCTGATATCAAAAGTTTTATTCCTCTGATACCAGCGTTCTTCTTAATCTCTCTTAAGTTTCTCTTGGTGCTTTATCCTAATCCTGGACTGACACCTCCTGAAAGATTATTATAAAGAACCGCTGATATGTTTTTATGTAATTTGGTATTATCGTTTTCTGGCAGATTAATCGCATATGTTCCGGCATACTGCTTTGTCTCAGGGGCTGTAAATGTGCGCACAAAACCAAGGCCTTCATATCCGAGGCCGAGCACTGTATTCATCACATTTGCTATAAAGTTCTGAGTCAAAGTAAGTGTTCTCATTTGCGGTTATATCCTTTCTTCGTACCTTTCTGTACGATAATTTCTGTTTCTTTATTTTATCTACTTATTATCTTATACAAATATAATATCATAATATTATATCTTTTGTCAACACTTTTTATGAAATAAATTTATATTATTTTTGTTTTAGTTTTACTTCATAAAAAAAGCGGAGTCCTACAAATACACTTTCCAAAGAAAGATATTCGGCAGGCACTCCGTTTATCTGTAAGTAATCATATCATATTACTTTTAGTATGTCAACACTTTTTTGTAAAAAAATTAATTTTTTTGTATTTTTTCTTCGAGCCAATAAATATCAAGGTTTTCTGGAATTTAGATATCCTATTTTTTACTCTTTTTGAATTATCTAAAATCGTATAAATGCTTATCATTATTGATTTTTTAAAATTTTAGATAAACCATTTATTCTATCTCGAGAACGCCATCAGTAGGACTTGAACCTACACACCGTTTCCGGCTTGTCCGCTTTCGAGGCGGGTGCTGTACCAATTGAGCCATGATGGCATTATGCTGCAATGGTGACACTAAGCTTCTTACTTCTCCTAAGTTTTATCCATTGCTATTCTGTAATATGTGCAGTCCCTTTTGGGGTATTACAGACCTTAGACATAAGTTTTTATTACCTTGGCTTTGAATCTGCACTATTCACCAGGTAAAGCTGTGTACTCCCGACAGGACTCGAACCTGCATAAATCCTTCTTAGGAGGAAGGCGCCTATCCATTAGACTACGAGAGCATATTTTACCAGTCATATTCTCGTTCTTCCAAGTCTCTTAAGCCAGCCTCAAAATCTTCTCTGGCAATCCTATCATACTCATCCGAAGAAGCTTCATTTACTTTCCTGGTACGTTCTTCCATCCATTTCTCTTCATCAAGCTTATCTACCGCTTCATTGTAACTTAAATTCTCGTTGTGCATCTTCTGCAGTACATCGTCGAGCTTTAAATCATAGAATCCAATCATTTAATCTCCTCTCGAGAACATCCTTGTATAACCAACATAAGGAACTTACACTCATGCTTGGTCATGTTCAGGAACTCAATCCTTAGTGTAAGTTATGTCCAAGCCCTATGTTGATTGAGCCAGGATAGTAGGAGTCGAACCTACGTGAAGTTATTCGTCAATATGGTGGGGGACATCTAATTTCACTTCTGTTGACTAAACAGCTGCTACTTTAACACCCCGCTCTTTAACATCTCGCTTTATGCGCCGCAGTCTACGACAGCTTTATCAGCTTGCTAAAGTGCCTTATTTCACCTTCGCCCTCCCTTGAGGGTGGAGATACCAATCTCCTCTTATCCTGTAGCTGGGCCAGTGGGATTCGAACCCACGTAAAGGATTTACCTGCAGCAGTCAAAGTGCTGTGCCTTTCCGCTTGGCGATGGCCCAAGATGTAACTATTTTGTGTCCAGTTACAAGACAACCTAGCGTTTCAGATACTTTTAACCATTATTCATGATTTACACGCATAGTCCTATTGTATCAAAGGGCTATAGGATTCACTCTATATAGCTGAAGTCGCTTTTCATGCTTCCCTACTTATAGAGGATGTTTAATTTCTTTTATACCGCATTACACATCTTGCGGTGTATATTTTACTTAAACTAATGCAGGGGCTAACCCACCTAAGAAATGGAGTTAAAAATTAGCTGGGAGCCTACCCAACTCTACAATTGCCCATCTCACTTAGCTTAAGCAATGTATATAAATATTGTGATAAGTAGTTATCACAATACTTATAGCATCATTATATCTGACAAATCTTATCTTAATGAATATATAGCCAAATTATGTAACCTACAATTATAGATGCAAGTATCCAGCAGATAATTGCTAATATTTTAAATATTTTTTTATTTCGGTCTTCTTTAGCTGATTTGCTCTTATGTAAAAAATAGATACCCAATACAATCAGAAAGACGCTTAGAACAAACATTGCACCCAAAAGTACCACTATGAATGTTACTATTTGTCTAAAGGTTTCTGCTAATCTTGCGCTGGCTTCTTCGGAAATCATAGTTGACCTTTCTTTTTGACTATAGCGAAAAAGTAGTTATTTCTTGTGCAAAGAGGTTACTATCCTAAGATGCTTTTTGCTATCCATTAAGTCTTTCCTTCCGGTGTTCGGTCCACCATCTGCATCTCAAACTCAACTGTGCTTTATTAGTTTTATATAAGCCTTTCGTACTTACAACACTACAACGAGTCACTATCGCTCTTTGAACACTCGTCTTTATTCTAAAGATACTATCTGGCGTTTGCACATCCCCGCCAAAGAGGAAACCGTGTCTTTGGGATTCGGACCCAATCGGAGTTTTACCGCTACTTTCTCACCTGGCGTATCGCAGAAGCACATAGCAAATCCCAGCTATGTTTAGACACGAAATATATTATTTTTACCTACCGCAGGAGGCGAATTCATCTTACCCTACTCTCGCCCATTTCAGTTAGCTGGAAGTGATGGGATTGAACCACCCTCAGTGCCTACTCTTTTCGTCAGCCTTATGAGTCCTTTTACTTCCAGATGTCAGGTTGATTGCTCTGTACTGACCCACCCTTTGGTGACATGTGCTATTTAGTTTTTTAATTCGTATAACTCCGAATAAACTCCGA
>JAEEGL010868340.1_pt1 | contig 40507 bp, 41 predicted proteins | sample 9134231 | NCBI WGS metagenome assembly JAEEGL01 (sample SAMN16246548, study PRJNA631951) | gut metagenome | biome: gut microbiome; feature: rumen; material: fiber-attached | host: Bos | place: Iran: Karaj | collected 2018-10
TGGTGGAATCAGTGGTCAAGCAGGAGCTGTAAGACATGGTATTTCAAGAGCATTACTAGAAGTAAACTCAGAATACAGACCAGCACTTAAATCTGCAGGATTCTTAACAAGAGATGCTAGAATGAAAGAACGTAAAAAATATGGACTTAAAAAAGCAAGAAAAGCACCACAATTTAGTAAGAGATAATTACAAACAAATACAAAAACAAAGATCTGGAATTTATTTTCCAGATCTTTTATTCTTTCATCTATTATGTATTGCTATTTTACTTTTTTAAACTTGTTTTGTTTCTTGATTTTCTTCTTTCACTGGTTCTTGTTCATTTGATTCTTTTGTTTCAGCAACATTTTGTACAGGAATATTACCATTAGGTTTTGAAATATTATCTTGTTTAGAAGATTTCTCTAGTTCTTTGCGGTATATCCTTGTTAAAATTGACATACATATCCAAGAACCAACAGTTAGTACTATTATAACCCAATATAGTCTTGCTAAAAATCCTTCTGGGAATTCTCCCAATAATGTATTAATTATTATAAACAAACTTAATAATGATGTTAATGAAATACTAATTGTTTTAAATCTTTTTACTATATCATTAACAGAATCAATTGATAAGATCCATGAAATAATCGCAAGTGCCCACATTAAAGTCTCAACAATTATATTTACTTTAAATATTGTTATATCTGTTTCAATTAACTCCCATATTACTAGTATACTTGTTAATGCGCAAATACAAGCAACAATTGCACCAAATATAGCTAATCCTTTATATTTTTCATTATCATATATTTTTGCATAACACAAACAAGGAAGTGAACAATAAAAAATTGTTGCAACTGATCCTAAAGAACGCCAACTAACTTCATTAAAATCACCCATTAGAATAAATATACAAACTAAAACTGCTTCAACTATAATTGATCCTAACATTACTTTTAAAATACTTTTTTTCATATTCTCACCTCCTATTTACCATTATATTATATTACATTATTGTTTGTTTTTTATATCATCTAGTAATTGTATAATCTCCGCTCCCATTCTAATTATAAATGCTATTGTATTAAATATTGCTGTAATTATAAATACTGCTATAAATCCTCCAAGGATTATTAGCATTCCTTCTGAGCTTTCGCCATAACTATCGCTTATCATAGCTACACCTGGACAAAAACATATTAAGAATGCTATAACTGCAAAAACTGTTCCTCTATTTCTAACAGATAAAGCCCATTTATTAGCAATAGCTGCAACTTTATTTGTTGATTTACCAACATTTTTTTCATTAATAACATCCGCTATTCTAAGTCTACTTTTATTATTTTTTTCTTCTTGTTTATTATCAGCATTACTTTCTTCTTTTTTTAATTCATTACCACATTTATTGCAAAATATCATATCATCTTCTAATTCATTACCACACTTGCTACATATTATCATTTTACTTTCTCCTTTTCTTTATTAATTAATATTATTGCTACAATATCAGAAACTATAAATATACATATAAGTGTAACAATAATTGCATAGCAAAATTCTGTTGTGTTTTTTGCTTCCATACCTATTTCTAGCCACTCATAATTGCTTGTAATCTTCTTAAAGTTATCCAATTTTTTTATTTCTTTCTCAACATCATCAAATTTACTTATATTAGTAAGTTCTACCATATATGAAGCTGGAAAAATAGATGAATCTAATCCTTCCATTACACCTTCTCTTTCACCTAATCCCTTTTTCATCTGATTGTATGCTTCTTCTTTTGAAACAAATTTTACTGATCTTACTCCTTTAATTTGTTTTAATTCTTCCCCAAATTTAGCAATCTCTTTATCAGTTGCTTCATTCATAACAAAAACTCTTATTCCACTTTTTTCAATTGTATCAATAACCTCAATAAATCTTTCATAATTTTCGCAATAATCTAATCCAAGTTCATAATCATCTTCATATTTATTATATAATAGCATATATTTTATATCGTTCATATTTATTAATACTGCTATTAAAATACAAATATTAATTATTAATGCTATTACTGAAATAGTAGTTCTAATTCTTTTGCTCTTTTTTATATTCTTTATCTTTTTACCACAATAGCCACAAAATTCTGAATCATCACTTATATCCTTACCACAATAAGAACACTTCATAATCAATTCCTCCATATAAAATATCATTTAAATTATTTCATATTAAAGTATTTTTTTCAACATTTTTCATGTTATTTTAATATAAAACTCTTAAACTAAATTTGTACTTTAATTTAAGAGCTTTAATTTTTACTTACCATTCTTTATTTGTTTTTTATAGTTTCTTTTTTATTATTCCTTAACATTATTAATCTATCAACTAATATAGTATTTGCAAATGCCATTGTTATTGCTTTTAAAGTTGCAAGTTCTCTTTTTTCTTCTTCTAATGGTAACTCAATCTTTTTATTTTCATAGTCAAAAGTATGTTTTAATGCTTTTTCTAATTCTTCGCAAAAAATATTGTATCCTTCTTCTACTGAGTAATTTTTTTCCATATTTTTTATTGCTTCACCAATTTCAGATATACTCATTAGTTTTTTACAAATGCAAATTACAAATAGTTTTGCTAAGTGTTCTTTGTTATATTTTTTCTTAATAGGAGGATTTAATATATTTTTTTTAACATAATTGTTAATCATACTAGATGTTATTATTTGATTTTCTTTTTCCTTATCCTTTGCAAATATTACTAGATTCTTTTGTAGAATAGATACTACTTGATCAACATATAAATCAATTTCAGGTAATTCTTCCCATCTAGGGCAATGATATTTAATTAAATCTTTTGCATCTAGTTTCATAGTCTTCCTCCTCTATACAATCACATAATACCATATCATTTCTTTTTTGTAAATTACATATGAATTAAATATAACTATATATAAAAATTTATATAATTCATATGTTTTATGATTGACTTTATATATTATATCATATATAATTGGTTTTGAAAACTAGATGACATAGTTTTTAATTTTTTGGAGGTAATGTTATGGGAAAACTTGAAAATCTAAAATACTATGAAGTAGAAAAAGTAAGTTCAATAAGAGAACTTATGGATAAAGCCGTAGCAGAGGCTGGAAAAAAAATTGCATTCAAATATAAAGAAAATGGAAATATAATTGATGTAACATATAAAGAGTTTAATGATCAAACAAATTACTTAGGAACTGCTCTATGTGATATTAATATGGAAAATAAACACATAGCAGTAATTGGAGAAAACAGCTATAAATGGCTTACAGTTTATTTAACTGCACTTAAATCAAGTGGTGTTTTTGTTCCAATTGATAAAGAACTACCTAAAAGTGATATTATAAATCTTCTTAATGATAGTGATAGTGAGATATTATTTTTTAGTAAAAGATATCTACAAATAATTGATGAAATAATTGATAAAGTTCAAAATATAGAATACTTTATTTGCTTTGATCAAGAAGAAGATAATGACAAGATATTAAGCTACAAAAAATTCATAAATAAAGGAAAAGAATTATTTGAAAATGGTAAAAAAGATTATCTATCATTAAAAAGTGATGAAAATGAGCTAAAAATGCTTGTTTATACATCTGGTACAACAGGTATGGCAAAAGGTGTAATGCTTACTGAGCACAACTTAATAAGCTGTGTATATTATGGACTACAAGTATCAACAGTATTTGATAGATGTTTATCTGTACTTCCATATCACCATACATATGAAGCAGTTGCAGGAATCTTAGTTGCACTTCATCATCACTCAACAATTTGTATAAATGATAATTTAAAATCAGTACTTAAAAACTTGCAATTATATAAACCAGACTATATATATTTAGTACCAGCATTTGCAGAAATATTCCACAAAAGAATTTGGGCAAATGCAAAAGATAGTCACAAAGCTTTAGCCCTTAAAATTATGATTAAGCTAAGTAATTTCTTAAGAATATTTAAAATAGATATTCGTAAAAAATTATTTAAATCAATACACGAAGCATTTGGAGGAAATTTAAGAAAAATAGTTGTAGGTGGTGCTCCACTTAGAGCTGAACTTGGAGATTTCTTTGACAGTATAGGAATAAGTTTAATTAATGGTTATGGAATAACTGAATGTTCTCCCCTAGTTAGTGCAAATATGGATTATTTAAATGATTGCACTACAGTTGGAATTCCACTTCCATGTGTTGACATTAAACTTGGAAACCTAACACCTGAAGGAGATCGGTGAAATATTAGTTAAAGGTGATATAGTAATGAAAGGTTACTATAAAAACGAAAAACTAACAAATGAAGTTTTAAAAGATGGTTGGTTTAATACTGGTGATTATGGAAGAATTAATAAAAAAGGACAGTTGTTAATTACAGGAAGAAAGAAAAACTTAATTGTTCTTGATAATGGTAAAAATGTATTCCCAGAAGAGATTGAAAACTATATTTTAAGAATACCATATATTCAAGAAGTAATAGTTAAAGGAATAAAAAATGAAAAAGGTGAAGAAACAGGTTTAATAGCAGAAGTATTCTTAAACCAAGAAAGTCTTAAAGAATTAAATCTTACACCAGATGAAGTATCTATTAGAAAAGATATCTTAGCAGAATGTAAAGACTTACCTGTATACAAAAAAATATCTAAAGTTGAAATAAGAGAAACAGAATTTGAAAAAACAACAACAAATAAAATAAAAAGATAATAATATAACTTATATTAAAAAGGTGCTTAAAATAAAGCACCTTTTTATTTTATAAATTATTCTATAAGCTCCATTTAATTACTAAGCTATACTTTTCTTTAAATATTTAGGAATATATAATTGCTGTCCTACATCTATTTTATCTACATCTTCTATGTTATTTATTCTTGCAATATCTTCTACTGTACTTCTAAATTTCTTTGCAATTTCCCATAACGTATCTCCTGCTTTTACAAAATAAATAACCATACTATAATTGTTACAATCTCTTTTATCATTTATAGAGATATTATCTATAGCATTTAGTCCTTCCTTTTTAAATATCATAACAGTAAAATCAATAGCAGTATTTACTTCAATATTTGAACCATTCACATTTATTTCATTTTCACTTAAATCCAATATAGTTTTAATATCATCTTTATCATTTATTAAACTATTAGTTATTTCAAAATTAAATGGAGTAGCAATATTTCTCATTTCTAAATTATTGTTATTATCAAACAAGACTTCCATTTCTAATTCCATATCATAGACTATTTTTGAGTTTCTTATACTATAGTTATTAATTTTTGGAATAATATCTACACTATAAACCATACTGTTATTAATTTCAGGAATATTAATTTCCTTACTTATATTACAAATTTCGGATACTTTGCCTTTTTTCACAATACTTTCTATCTTCTTTTCTGTAAAACTTAAATTTGAATAAATGCTGTATGCATCTTCTATTAAAGTTATTTCTTTTTGTTCATAAGCAAGTAAGTTTATTTCAATTTCAGCTTCTATATAAATAGAATTTTCATTACCTGAATTTGGTTTGATTATAATATTTCTAATGCTATAATCAATCTCAAATTTATTATCTTCTGAAATATTTTCAATATCCACAAACCCCATAATTGGAATCATAATACTATCTTTACATATTCTATTATCTTCAGTTAGATAAACAATTTTAACCTCTAAATCAGCTTTAGCAAGCACCTTGTTATAGCTTACCTTCATACTTTTATTTACAATATTTGCACTTGCTCTCATTATTTCAGCTAAATTATCTTCATCATTTATTCTTAATGTATCTTTTGCATATACCTTGGTTTCAGCTTTTCCAATCAATGAATTAACTTCTTTTTTATTATTTAAAACCTGTATATCTTCATTTTCTCCTATACTACTTATAATATCAATATCTTCATCTGAATATAGTTCACCATCTAATCTTAGAAAAGCTTTTATGCTTAACTTTCTTTCATTTATTACCTTACATTCAATCTTATCAATTTCAATATTTTCACTAAATGTCATACCTGATTTACAATTACTACTTTCTACTAAGTATGTAAAATCTAAAACAGTATTTAATGTTCTATTACTTCCATTTTCATCATTTGCAAGATATATAATATAAGTATTAACGCTTCCATCAATTCTTACTTTTCCATCTAATACTTCCTTCTTATATACAGAAACTATTCCACTAGAACTTATAACATTTAATATATCTGGTTTTATATCATTTACAATCATGTCCCCTTCTACTATAATTTCATCTTGCTTTTTTTCAATTAATTGATGCATACATATTTTGTTTTTGACTGTTTCTAATTCCATTTTCAATCCCTCCTTAAAAGATTTATAATTATATTATATTTAGAAGGCACAAAAAAAATTCCTAAAACTTTAGGAATTTTTTTATATTTCTTAAACTTATCACTTATATTTAATTATTAATTGGTGGAATTAAAGGACAATATCCTTCTCCATCAAATACAGAAACTTCTAAGTCTCTTGTTAATATGTCTGTATATCTGTAGCTTACATTTGTATTGTTTTCTTCATAGTTTACTACAAATATGTTTGGGTAAGTTTCTTTAATTACTGCTTGCTCCTCAAATGGTTTGTTTCTTCCAAGTGATCCTTTTACAATTATCTTTTGTCCAATTTTTTCTCCTATCTCATCTTTGATGCTAGAGATATCATTTTTTAGTATCATACAACCACTCACTCTCTACTATTTAAGTTGGCTTTATTATACCATCAGTAACAAAAAATGTCAAAAAAGAAATTTAAATGTCACAAAGCCGTAATTCGCTTGTATCAACGCTTTTGCGTTCCAAAAGTGTCTAATATTACAATTATATTACATTATTGTTACAAGAATATTACTTAAGCAATTATCCTCTTTTTCCCACGTGTTGATAGCCCGCTTATTCCTTTTAATCCTTCCCTTATTTCTTTAGCAATTTCATAATTTGTTACTACTTTAAAATTATCTGTTGTTGCTATTTTTTGTGCTACAATTAATGGATCTATAAAGTCTATTAAAATTCTTCCTGGTGATGATGCAAAATCTGCACCTGCATTCATTATACCTTCAAAATAGCTTTGGCATGCACCTGCAAATATAACTAACTTTTCTGAAGTTACTCCCCAGTTTCTTGCATTTTTTACTGTTTCTATAAAATATTTTGAATTTCGATAGTTAAAAATATTGTTAAATCCGCTTCCGTTTCTTTAGCATTGCATCATGCCCTGTAATTATTAAAATATCAGGATTATACTTCATAAGAAGTGGAATAATAACTTGAGGCTGTCTTTTTTCATCAATATTTTTAACTACTGCATTTAATCCCATTTTATTGTAATACCTTACTGACTTTTCAGCATACTTTCTATCACCATCTAAATGAAGAATCTTACCAGTATATATTCTCTGTCTTTTACTTTCATCACAAATGCATAATGTATTAACCCTCTTATCTATTTTTTCTTTGTATGTTCTTAAATAACTATTAACACACTTTTTATCTACAATTTCTAAATCTGAAACTAAACTATCTGCTTCTATTCTGTAACTTAGTCCTTTAAGAATTGCTATGTTTTCTCCTTTCGGAATAACAATTATTCTATCAACAATAAATAAAATATCTTTTCCATAAGATATTCTAGAAACTACATCTCCTCTTTTTATTCTCATAATGTTCACCTCAAAATCAAGCTAATATATTTTATGTCATATTTTGAGGAATTGTGAAAAAAACTCCTTAAGGAGTTTTTTTGTTTTTACTATACTTTAGTTTAGTTGCCATTCCACCTCTTATGTGTCTTTCTGCTTTGTTCTCATCTAAAACTTTTCTTACATCATGTGCTAAAGCCATATTAATATGAATCAGTCTATCACTTACATCTTTATGTACTGTTGACTTTGAAATTCCAAACTTTTTTGCTGTTCCTCTTACTGTATCTCCTGTATCTATTATATATTGTGCCAAACGAATTGCACGATCTTCTATTGATATTCCTCTCATAAAGAAAACCTCCGTTTAAGAATACATTTGTTTAATTTATATTCTACTTAAGGCTTACTTATGAATTATATTTTTAAAATATCTAACTCTGATAAAATAGGCACTTTTTGATTTTTTATGCTAAATATAGTATAATTATATATATACAAAAGTTAAGGGGGTATTATTATGGGATTATTGGATAGATTGTTTTCAAATTCAAAAGATACTCAAGCTACAAAAACATCAAATACAAATGAAACTTATAAAAAAGCAAGATCAGCTGAAAGAATTGTTGATCTTGTGAGTAAAATAAAAAAAATAAATAGTTTTGATAGCAGTCTTTGGAATCTATCAAACATTTCAATTTATGAGCTTAGAAAAAGAAGTTTAGTTGAGTTACAAAATTTAGAATCAACCTTAGAAAATAGATACTCTGAACTTAGTAATCAAAATAAAACTCCAAACCAACAAAAGGAACAATATGAAGAAGCAAAATGGACAGGTGAAAATACTACTGATAGAGCTCAAAATGATGGTTTTTATTTATAAAAAATATAAGCGTTGTTTAAAACAACGCTTTTTATTTTGTCTAAAAAAAAAAAAGACTGCTAGTATAAATACTAACAGCTTAAGAATACATTCGTTTAATATATATTCTAATTAATTCTTCTTTATGAATTATTTATTTTAATGCTATAAATTAATGGACATTATGTAAATTATGTGATATAATGTGCTTGTTCACGAAAGATAAAGCAGTTTTAAAAAAAGAAAAGAGGTTTCGTGAATGAAAAAATTTAATAAATTTATATCTATAATAATACTTATTTCAATGCTACTTTCAATGTGTAATTTCATATTTGAAACATCTACAGTTAGTGCATTTGAAAAAAATTTTGTTAATCCAGGTAGTTCTTACAATTCTGGTAATTCTAAACTTCCAAAACATTTAATAATTGGATATTGGCATAACTGGCAATCTGATGTTAATTTAAGACTTCGTGATATCCCACAAGATTATGATATTATATGTGTTGCTTTTACAGAAAATGAATCTGTAAGTTTTGAACTAAGCCCAGATATACAAAGGCTATTAGATTATTCAGTTCAAGATTTTAAAGATGATATTCAAATGCTAAGCAATAGAGGTCAACAAGTAATTATCTCTGTTGGTGGAGCTAATGGTAGAATTAATATAGATAGTGATGAAGCATCTAACAAATTTGCAGAAGACATGATGAAAATAATTGATGAATACGGATTCAAAGGAATAGATATAGATTTAGAAGGTTCTACTGTTACAGGTACTAAATATATTGGGAATGCACTTAGAAAATTACACGATCATTATGGTGATGATTTCATAATTACTATGGCACCTGAAACAGCATATATATCTCCAATTCCAACTGGATATGGAACATATTATTGGGATTTAGCAATGGAAATAAAAGATATTCTTACAGTATGTTGTCCACAGTTCTATAATTCAGGCTCAATGTTTGGATATCAAGGAGATATTGTACAACCTGGAACAGCTGATTTTGTTTCAAGTTTAAGTACATTATATATAGAAAGTGGATTAAGGCCTGATCAAGTTGCAATGGGACTTCCTGCAATAAGTCAAATTAGTGGCCAATACCTTAATCCAGATGAAATGGGAAAAGCTTTTAATTCTTTAGTAAAAGGTGAAAAAGCAAATTCATTTACTCCACCTAAAGCATATCCAGATTATAGAGGATTTATGACATGGTCAATAAACTGGGATGCAAAAGAAAATTTTGCTTGGAGTAAAGCAGCAAGAAAATTAATAAATGATTTTGAAGAAACATATAAAAATGATGAAACTGAACCTTCAGGAGATTATTTTGATGATTTTTCAAAAGATACTTTAGATACTGATAAATGGATAGCAATAAGAAGAGTATGGGGTCCAACAGATAATGGTGTTGTTCCTGAAAATATATCAATTGAAAATGGACATTTACACTTAGAAGCTCATGGTGATAATTATACAGGTAATGTACCAGGACTAAGATCAGCAGATGGAAAAAGAACAGGGGCTGCAATTTCAACCAAGGAATATTTTGGTTCTGGAAGTTATGAAATAAGAGCTAAGATTCCTGAAGAATATGGTGCATGTTCTGCAATGTGGACATTCGAATATGAATCATATGAACCAGGAGATCCTGTTTATGAAAAATATGCAAATGAAGGTGATGATTACTATGCAGTAAATCATGAAATAGATATTGAACTTCCTGGTAGACCTTCATCAGAACATGAGAATATTTCATATCAATATGCACTATGTAATACATGGGTTGGTGAAAGAGAAGATGAATATACTTCAAATCATGTAAAACTAGATTATCCGGTAAATGATGGCAAATATCATACTTATAGATTTGATTGGCATACAGGATCAGATACAGAAGAAAAAAGAGTTGAATTTTACATAGATGGAAAATTAGTTTCAACTAATACAACTCATGTACCAACAAATAAAGGAAGATTTTGGATTGGTATATGGTTCCCAGAAAGTTGGGCTGGTACTCCAGATTTTGATACAGTATGGCTTGATGTTGACTATGTAAAAATAACACCATTTAATGAACCTGGAGATACAATTACTACAGCTCTTTCATTAGAAAAAGAGCAAGATGAAGAACCTACTAATCCAGATAAGCCAGATGAGCCGGATGAGCCAGCTAAACCAGATGAACAAACAGATCCTGTTGAACCAGATAAACCAGATGAGCAAACTGAGCCAGTTAAACCTGATAAACCAGATGAGCAAACAGAACCTATTAAACCTGATAATAATAATGAAAATAAAGACAATAAAGATAATGATAATAACAACAAACCAGAAATAAATAATAATAAGGATAATACAGATGATAAAGATAATAATAACAAGAATAATACTTCTAAAGAAGATAAAAAAGATATAATAAATTCTGATAAAAAAGAAAATGAAACTGATAAGAAAAATCTTTCAGTAAATAAGGATAATACAACTGCAGATAAAAAAATGCCTTATACTGGTGTTACTACAATTACACTTGCAATTGGTATAATTGCATGCTTTGTAGCTGCAATTTATTCTTTCATATCTTTAAGAAAATTAAATAAATAGTTTTCATTGATTTATATCTTATATATTATTTAAACTTTTAAAAAAAAGAAAAGACTGTTAGTAAAAACACTAACAGCCTTTTTCTACTAGCTAGAAGTCCAACCAGTATTCATATTTTTTGTTTACAACCTCAAGTCTTTTCTCAAGAAACTCTTTTGTAGGTGCGCACTCATCACCACTGAAATATTCCTCGTAATGATCCAAATGGAACTGTATCATTTTGATTTCATTTTCAAACGGTTTAAGCGCCATTATCCTTACATGTCTACGCTTATCTTCAAGTCTTTCAAAGGATTCAAGAGATCTTCCTTCATTTTTTACCCTGTTCCTTATTGAAAGAACTACAGAAGAAGGTGTGATTACCTGAATTATTCCCTTTGCGATAAGTCGCTTAATTGTCTCCTCTGAATACCCATATGCATTTGAAATTACACTGAGTTTTACTCCATCAGCATATTTGTAGGATATATCAAGGATATCCTGTTGAGGTATAAGATCAAAATGGACTTTTCTTCGTCTAGTAAGATCTGCGTAGTGGTCCACAGCCTTTTTGGATTTCTCCTTTTCGTTGTGGAGTTTATAGTTTGAGACTGATTTGTTGCGTATTAGCAGCCTTGTATCATCATCCACGATATTACAGACTATTGCAAACTCAAGTACTTTGTAAAATACATGATCTGTAATTTTGTATTTTTCAGTAAAATGAGTTCTTGCTTTGTCTTCTGGGCTGTTTGCATACTCAGTTGCAATTTTTCTTATATCTTCGTATGCAAGCCGGTGTTTCTTCATGAAAGATTCAAGCCGCTGAGCATCAGTTTTAGAGACCTGCTTTAAGGTTTTCATATGTTTCCCTCCCATATAAAAAATATTTTTGTTGGAATTCCTAAAAACTGACAGTATATATTTTATCATATTTTATGTAAATTATCAAGTTTTAGTAATTTCTTACTTCTTTCATATTATTTATTTTATCTGTTTTTTTCATTGCTAATTTAATATATTTGTGATATATTTATTTCATATTGTAACAAAAAGGTGATTAAGAAATGGAAATTATTAAAGATTTATTTTTAGGAATTGATAAGTTTGAAGGAAAAGAAGTTGAAGTTGAAGGATGGGTTAGAACTGTAAGAGATTCAAAAACTTTTGGTTTTATTGAATTAAATGATGGAAGCTATTTTAAAAACATTCAAATAGTTTTTGACAATACACTTTCAAATTTTGATGAAATATGCAAATTACCACTTAGCTCTTCAATAAAAGTTAAAGGAACATTTGTTAAAACAGAAGGTGCTAAACAACCATTTGAAATAAAAGCTAAAGAAGTTGAATTAGAATTTGCATCTGATTTAGATTACCCACTTCAAAAGAAAAGACATACTTTTGAATATTTAAGAACAATTTCACATTTAAGACCTAGAACAAATACATTTAATGCGGTATTTAGAGTAAGATCAGTTTTATCTTATGCAATACATAAATTCTTCCAAGAAAGAGGATTTGTATATGTTCACACACCAATAATTACATCTAGTGATTGTGAAGGTGCTGGAGAAATGTTTAATGTAAGTACTTTAGATGTAAATGATCTTCCAAAAGATGAAGAAGGAAATGTAGATTATACAAAAGACTTCTTTGGAAAACCTGCCCACTTAACAGTTAGTGGTCAATTAAATGTTGAAACATATGCTTTTGCATTTAGAAATGTTTACACATTTGGTCCAACATTTAGATCAGAAAATTCAAATACAGTAAAACATGCTTCAGAATTCTGGATGATAGAACCAGAAATATGTTTTGCAGATCTTAAAGATGATATGGACTTAGCAGAAGATATGGTAAAATACATTATTAAATATGTAATGGATAATTGCCCAGAAGAAATGAATTTCTTTAATAACTTTATAGATAAAGGATTATTTGATAAATTAAATAATGTAATTAATTCTGATTTTGCAAGAATTACATATACAGATGCAATTAAAGAATTAGAAAAGAATAATGATAACTTTGAATTTCCAGTTCATTGGGGATCAGACTTACAAACAGAACATGAAAGATATCTATGCGAAGTATTATTTAAAAAACCAGTATTTGTAACTGATTATCCTGCTGAAATTAAAGCATTCTATATGAAACAAAATCCAGATGGAAAAACAGTTGCTGCAGCCGATCTTCTTGCTCCTGGAATTGGAGAAATAATTGGTGGTAGCCAAAGAGAAGATGATTTAGATGTTTTAAAGAAAAAAATAAAAGAACTTGGTATGAAAGAAGAAGATTACTGGTGGTACTTAGACCTAAGAAAATATGGAAGTGTAAGACATGCAGGATTTGGTCTAGGATTTGAAAGAATGATGATGTACTTAACTGGTATGCAAAACATTAGAGATGTAATACCATTTGCAAGAACACCTAAAAATTGTGATTTCTAATATATAATATATTAAGTATATTAAGTTTAAAATTTATTAATACTGTTGATAAAACAAAAAGAGCATTTAAAAATGCTCTTTTTGTTCATTTATTAATTATTAAATTATTTAAAATACAATGGAAAAGGAACATTCATACAAACTACAAATGCTCCTTCTCTAATTAACCTCTTCCATCAAAACCTCCTTGTTTTTTATTAATACTTCTAGAAGAGTATCTATATAATCAACTAGATTGCTACGTCTAACATATACTAGTTGTACTATTATTATACCACAGTTAACATAAAAATGCAAGTTTTTTACTTAATCGCCTATCTCCATATCTTCATCTTGTTCTTCTATTGATTTTGAGTTCTTCTTTTTATTGCGTGACATGTTTTGAACTCTATCAATTATATAGTTTTCAACCTCTCCAACAGTTTTGTATTTCTTAAAAAACTTTTTAAGTTCCTTATCTTCCATAATTGCAAAATCTGCAAGTATTAAAGCAATTTTAGGTCTATTTACTTCTGTTCTATATTCTAATACTAAATCTCTTAATTTTTCTCTTGTAAGATCTTTAGATTCTCTAAGAGCTCTTTCGTGTCTATATCTTTTTTCTAGCATATCATATATTTCTGTTGATCCATAATACATAGCATCTCTAGGAGTCTCATTTTTATAGAAGAAATCAGAATCTAAACTTACTAATTCACCTGCTTGACGCACATTATCATTTTCTTTATCAAATCCAACAGATTTAGGATCTACATAGAATGGTTTTCCCCCAAGTGTTGGACTATTTGGTCTTTTAAGTATGCCAATATTTCCCATATGAATATCTGTCCATCTTATTCCCCTATCTCTTTGTGGTTTAAATATTGTATTATACAGTTTTTCTTTATATACACTATTATATCTAACATTTGTATCTACTTCATCTGCTATTTCTATACATGCAAAAACCTCATCACTATTTTTAGTTCTTAAGTTTGTTCTTATTAAAGGTTGCAAAACAGTTGGATCATTTGGCATTATATATGTAGTTCTTGGAGCTCCTATTTTTATTACTTTATTTCCAATTGAATAAGTATGGCTTGATGAACCATGTCCTATTTCATGTACATCTATCCATTTTTTTGCTTCACTTTCCAATAGCTCATCAATTAATATTGCTATTGTTTTTGAATAATCTTCATAATCTATATCATCAACTCTAACCTCATCTTGATAATCACATTTAATACTGTCTTGTAAAATTTCTTTGCATAAAGCATATTTATTTTCTTCAATTGTATTATTAATTAATTCATCTGTTTCTTCTGACATGCCTTTCAATCTATATATGTTATCAAAAAAAACATAAATATTAACATTCTTAATTATAATCTCAAGATTTTCGTTTATAAACTCTTCACCATCATCAAACTCATCTTTAATTCTTAATATGAACTCACCAACTGCTCTTCTATTCTTTTCTTCTGCATTTAAAGTCCTTAATATTTCCTTGAAATATTGTTTTGAAAGTATTTTTAGTGAATCATTGTTAAAAACATATTTTAATAAATTTGATTTTAAACCAGGCTGTGTTTTAAAAAGGATATACAAAAAGTTATCCTTTACTATATCTGCTGCATCTTTTCTTGATGACATTTTATTATAAATTTGTTTTATAGTGTTTTTCTTTGCATTAGATTCTCCATCACTATATAGCAAATCTTTAACATATTTAATAGTTTTTGAACCATCAAAATTTTCATCACTATTTAAAATTTTTAAAAATTCCTTTTCTGTCATTGCTACCACCAAATTATATACTATATTTTTATTAAATTCCCCATGCCTTATTTATCTTATCATCTAAATCTTTTTTTCTTTGGTTCTCTAGTTCTTCATCAACTATGTATTCATCATTTACAAGTCTTATACAATTTCCCTCTCTAATTCCTTCTGGAAGTTCTGATAGTGGAATATTTATCATGTCATAAGTCTCACTGTTTTCACAAACTGCAAAGTCTTCTTCAATTCTATCTACTATATAATACATTTTGTTTCTCCTTATATATTTATTTCTTTACTATTTTGGATTTCCATCTAAAATTGCTTTTAAAGTGTGAACTTTAATTTCTTTTCCATCTGTTGTAAGAAGTATTGTGTTTAATTCATCTGTTCTATAAATATTGCAATTTAAGCTATTTAATCTATCAATTATTTTTTGTTTTGGATGTGAGTAATCATTATTTCTTCCTACTTGAATTACTGCAATTTCTGGCATAACTTTTCTTAAGAAATTTTCTGAGCTACTTGTATCTGATCCATGATGAGCAACTTTAAGTACTGTAGTTTTTTCTACGTCTAATTTACTTTCTGCATCTTTTTCTAAATCTCCCATAAATAAGAAACTTTTTTCTCCATAAGTCATTCTAATACATATTGATTGATTGTTTGTATTTTCTGGTTCTGAATTATCAACATACACTACTTTGCATTTAGCATCTCCTACATTAAACTCATTTCCAATCTCTACTTTAGATAAAGTCATCCCTTTATTTGAAACACTATCTACAACATCTTCGAACGTTTTAGTAGTTGTTGTTTTTGAAGTAGTAAATGGAAGATAAATAGTTCCAATATCGAATGAATCTATTATATTATCTAAACCACCAATATGATCTTCATGTGCATGAGTTCCAATTAAATAATCTATTTTTTTAACACCTAAATTTTTAATATATCCAACCAGTAATCTTCCGATCCTCATTGTTTCCTGCATCAATTAACATTGTTTGTCCTTTATTTACAACTAGTATACTATCTGCTTGTCCAACATCAAAAAAGTAAACTTGTAATTCATCTTCTTTTATAACACCTTCGTCTGGAAACTCTCCAAGTTCTGAAATATCGTAATTTACTTTATCTGGAACAACGTTTTCCTCTGAATGCATATATTCATATACTGCAATTACTATAAGTATTATAAATATAATTATTTTAAGAGTATTGTTGGTTTTAGAATTGTTACTTTTAGTACTGCTATTTTGTTTCTTTCTTCTTCCCATATTTTCACCTATATTTTTTATTCTTTTTATATTTTTTATATATTTTTATATATTCTTATATGTTTTTCAAATACTTTTTGTTTTGTTATTGTATTTCTTTTTTGTTTGATATATCATGTCTATAGTTAATTCTTATACAAACTATATATTTCTAATATAGTTTTTTTCCAAATTTAACATATATATTTTGATTAATCAGAAAGGAGGTCTTTTATGTTGTTTTTAAATAATTTATTAGACAAAGTTTCTACGTCTAATAGTAGTATAAATAGTTTTTTAAGTGACCTAAAAAACTATTTAGAAAACTCTAAGCCTACTTACTATACTGTAGATAGAATAGAAGAATGCTTTGCTGTTTGTGAAAATATGAAAACATCAAAAATGGAAAACATTTTACTTTCTACTCTACCTAATAATGTTAAAGAAGGAACTGTACTTAAATTTCAAAATTTTACTTACTCTATCGATAATGAATTTAAGAAAAAACGAGAGAATGATCTAAGAGATAAAGTAAATAAAGTGTGGAAGAGCTAACTATTCTTTTTCCTCTTCATCAATTTTAATATGTACATCTTTTAATTGTTCATCAAATACTTTGCTAGGTGCCCTCATAAGTAAATCTCTTGCCTTTTTATTTTTTGGAAATGCTATTACTTCTCTAATATTGCTTGAATCTGCAACTAACATTACCATTCTATCTAGTCCTGGCGCTGCTCCTGCATGTGGTGGTGCTCCGATACTTAAAAGCAGTGTATAAAGCGCCAAATCTATTTTTAATATCTTCTTCTTTATATCCTGCAATTTCAAAAGCCTTTACCATTATTTCTGGATCATGATTTCTAACTGCACCTGATGCAACTTCATATCCATTACATACAACATCGTATTGATATGCAAGAATTTCTAATGGGTCCATTTCCTCTAGTGCTTTCATTTCACCTTGTGGCATAGAAAATGGATTATGGCAAAAATCAATTTTTCCTTCATCAGATAATTCATACATAGGAAAATCAACTATAAAGCAAAGCTTGTATTCACCCTTTTTAATTAAATCTAATCTATTTGCAAGTTCAATCCTTACTCCACCTGCTATTTTTTGAGCTGTTTTAAATTCATCTGCTATGAAGAAAATACTATCTTCTTTATTTACCCATAGTTTTTCTTGTAATCTATTTTTTCTATCTTCATCTATGAATTTTGCAATTCCACCAACAGGAATATTTTGTTCATCAAATTTTACCCATGCCAATCCTTTGGCTTCTAATTCTTGCATTGCAAATTCAGTCATTTGATCAAAGAATTTTCTACTTTGCTCTCCTCCATTTGGAACAACAATTGCTTTTATTGTTTTTCCTTCAAATGCTTTAAATTCTGATCCTTCAAAAATATCAGTTACATCTTGTATAATAAGAGGATTTCTTAAATCAGGTTTATCTGATCCGTATTTTTCCATTGCTTCTAGATAAGGAATTCTAATAAATGGTGCCTCATCTACTTTCCAATTAGTATGTTTTGTAAATACTTCAGTAAATACTTCCTCTAATACTTTTAATACATCTTCTTGAGTACTAAAAGCCATTTCAAAATCTAATTGATAAAATTCTCCTGGTGCTCTATCTGCTCTTGGATCTTCATCTCTAAAACATGGAGCTATTTGATAATATTTATTAAATCCACTTACCATTAATAATTGTTTGAATTGTTGTGGTGCTTGAGGAAGTGCATAAAATTCACCTGGATGAAGTCTACTTGGAACTAAGAAATCTCTTGCTCCTTCTGGTGATGAATTAGCAAGGATTGGTGTTTGAATTTCTGTAAATCCTAATTCATCCATTTTATTTCTTAATGTCTTCATTATTTCTGAACGAAGCTTTATTGTGTCATGTAGTTTTTTATTTCTTAAATCTAAAAATCTATATTCTAATCTTAAATCTTCCCTTGCTTCTGATGTTTTTTCTGAGTTAATTTCAAATGGTAAAACATTTTTACATTTTCCTAATATCTCTATACTTTTTGCTTCTATTTCAATATCACCTGTTGTAATTTTAGGATTTTTATTAGATCTTTCTATTACTTTTCCTTCTACCATTATTACACTTTCTGTAACAACACCATTTAAATCTATTTCATTAGATACAACAATTTGTGTAATTCCATCTTCATCTCTTAGATCTATAAATTTCATTGAACCTAGGTCTCTAATTGTTTGTACCCAACCTGAAAGTTTAACATCCTCTCCTACATTTTTCATTGTTAATTCATTACAAGAATGTGTTCTGTACTTACTCATATTTATCCTCCTTAAAAAACACAAAAAGTCCCTGTATACCTTTTTAGTATACAGGGACGAAGAAATCTTTTTCTCCGCGGTGCCACCCTTTTTGGATTAAATCCCGCTTTTAATATTTAACTTTTAAGCTCCAGATGTGTCACAAAAATACTTAAATATTTTCCATCTTTCAACGCTTTTACGATATTAATTTTACCTCAAAACATTTAATTTGTAAATACTTATTTGACAATTATTTGCATTTTATATTTCTTCTATTTTTGCAACTAATATTGTCATATCATCTTTTGCAATACCATCTGAATTGTCTATTGCTTCTTCAATTAATCTATCTGCAATCTCTCTAATATCATCTGTTCCTACATTTTCTAGAAAATCTTTTACCCATATTTCCTTGTTTGCTAAATCTTCATATGATTCTAAAATTCCATCTGTTATCATTACAATAATATCATTTTCTTTTAGAGTTTTATTATATACAACTAAACTTAAGTCATCTACAATACCTGCAGGGAGTTCTACTGATTTAACAATTTCAACTTCATTTTTGTTTTTTATAAATGTTGGAACTGCTCCGTTTTTTACAAATTCTATTTCACCGATTTGTAGTATCTATTACTGATAAATCAATTGTTGCATATGTTTCTTCATTTGAATTTAGTTTAACTGCTGAATTTATTAATCCTATTGATACATCTTTATCAAATCCAGTTGTAAGAAGTCTTTCTAGCATTTTAATTACTGTTGAACTACTCTTTTTTGCATTTGGGCCAGATCCCATTCCATCACTTAATGCCATCATAAATTTACCATCTCTTAATTTTGTATGAATAAATGTATCTCCAGAGATTACACTTCCGCTTTTAGTTACAGTATTTGATGTGATTTGAATTTTAAATTTAGGATCCTTACAATTTTCTTTAGATTCTTTTTCATCATTTCTTTTAGTTTGCTTGTTTTCTTCTTCCATATCATCTGCAATTGATGATATTACTTTAGAAACTCCTCCTAGCTGATTTGCTAAAGTTTTTTTTGATTGAGCTTCTTTTTGCTTCCATACTAAATTTAATTTATTTATTCTATATGTTTGATTAATTGCTTTTATTATATTTTTTATATCTTTATTAACATCTTTTTCTATTGTTTCATCATCACTATTTGTACCAATAATATAGTTGTTATTTTTTTCGAAAATATCAAATAATTCTTTTTTATTTATCTCTTCTTTTTCTTCTAATAGATCATAAATGTCGTCTAATATGTTTTCATTTTCAAGAAAATCATCATATAAAACATTATCTGTAAAATCTTCCAAATTATTTAATAATTCATCTTTAAAACTTTCTTTTGCTTCTTTAAGCATTTCTTCATCATTTTGTATATTTCCTCCTGCAACATCATTGCAACTTTTTGCCATATCTGAAATAGTTTCAGATACAGTATTTAGCTTGTTTATTGTGTCTTCTTTTTCACCATCTAATACTCCACCAGTTGTTGGTAGGTATTTTGTTTTTCCAATTATATCTTCAATATCAATGTTTATTTTCTTTGGAATTAAAAGTAAACCTAATGACGCAATTAAAATTTCTCTAATTGTAATTATTGCAACTGTATTTCCATTTGTAAAGTATGTAATTAAAGCATTTCCTAAACAAAATCCTACAATTACCCCAATCTTTCCAAGTTTATTTAAAAGTCCTGCAAGAAGTCCTGATATTGCATATGATGCAATTATTACTGGACTTGAACTTCCTATTATTCCAATTACTATACCAATAGTTATTCCAGATGTTGCACCTACTAACATTCCATGTTTCCATCCTAAAAACATAACTATCATTATACACAAAATGTTACTAATGTTTAATCCAAAAACATTTAATCCGTGCATTGAATATATAGCAATTGCAAGAAGAAGACTTGCTCCCATTACTTCTTCTATTGTAAATGCTTTTATTCCATATTCTCTTACTACTGGAATTGCATTTACAAATATTTTATAGAATATATATGCAACAAGCGAATATACTATTGCTGTAAATAAATCATAAAGCAAGAATATATCAAAAAACATTTTAGTAACTTGTACAATTAGTACTGATAATATTACATATACTCCTAATTTTTGTTTTTCATTTCTATTTTTATCTTGATATTTTCTTTTAAATATTAATGTTAATCCAATAAATATTAAGCTTTCAATAAAGAAAATTAAAAGTCCACTAAACCCAAATTTAATAGTTGTCCCAATTCCTGCGCACAAATATATAATTGCAGCAGGAACTTGATTACTGCAGCAAGCAGCAAAGATGGCTAGTCCAAAAGGCGCAATATCTCCTTTAAAACTAACCATTGATACCATAAATGATATAACATATAAAACTATATCATAAACAGAAAAAAAGTTTTTCCAGCTTTTTTTCTTTATATTTTCTTCTTTATTATCATTATATTCATTAAAATTTATATCTTCTTGTTCTTCTTCATTAACTATATTTTGAAACATCCTTTTACCACCTCATACTTTTTCTTTACAATTACTTATTCTATAACAAACAAAGTAAATATTTTGTCGTTTATAGAAATAAATCAAGAAAAAGTTATCTGCAATTTGTGATATATTTATCCATTGTTTTATCTTTTGTACTATATATCTTGTAAAACTAAAGCATTTTTTGAGGTTTTTATGCTTGTTCTGTAAAATATTCGTTTATTCTAATTATTAATTCGTTCTTAGCATCTTCCATGCTCATTCCTTCAAGTTGTGCACCAGCTAAAGTGATATGGCCTCCACCTCCGAAGTTTTTCAAGTATTACTTGTACATTTATATCACCAATTGAACGTCCACTAATACAGATTTTATCTCCTAGATTTCCTATTACAAATGATGCAGTAATTTCACTAATTGTTAGAAGCTCATCTGCAGCTTTTGCGCAAATCAGATTTGCATTTTTATCTTTTTCTTTGTATTCAGAAATTCCTATTGTTTCATTTATTATTTCTGCATTTTTAACAATGTCTGCTATTACTGTATAGCTTTCTAAGTCGCTTTGGAACCATTTTTTGATTCTTATAATATCAATACCATATTTTCTTAAATATGCTGCAGCTTCAAATGTTCTTACACCAGTTTTAAATGTAAAGTTTTTAGTATCTACCATGATACCTGCATATAACCCTTCTGCCTCTATTTGCTCTAAAGTAACTTCTTTAGTAGCGTATTCTACTATTTCTGTAACTAATTCTGCTGCAGAAGATGCATATACTTCATGGAATGTAAGAAGTGCACCTTCAATAAAGTCTGGTCCTCTTCTATGGTGATCTATAATTACAATGTTTTCTGTTTCATCTAATAATTCTGGAACTTCAACATAGCTTTTTTTATGTGTGTCTGTAACAATAAGTAATGTGTTTGGTGTAACTCTTGCTAATGCTTCGTTTTTATCAATTAAGATATTTTTGTATTCATCATTTTCCTTTAATGTTTCAATAAAATTATCAATACTTAATCCATTTGTATTGTTTACTACATATGCTTCTTTTCCCATGGTTTTTACAAATCTATATAATCCTAAACTTGATCCTATAGAATCGATATCACCATTTAAGTGTCCCATTATTATTACATTTTCTGCTTTTTCTACTAATTCTTCTAAAGCATGGGCTATAACTCTTGCTTTTACTTTAGTTCTTTTTTCAAGCTCTTGAGTCTTTCCTCCGAAGAAACTATATTTTCCATCTTGTTTAACTACTGCTTGATCTCCACCTCTACCTAATGCTATATCCATAACATCATTTGCAGATTCATATTTTTCATAGTTTGTTTCACCTTCATCAGAAATTGCTATACTCAATGTTAATTGCAATTTATCATTTGTCTTAATATCTTTTATTGTATCTAAAATTGCAAATTTATCGTTTTTCATTGCTTCTAAATATTGTTTATCAAAAATATATACAAATGTATCTCTTTCTGTTTTTATGATTAAACCATTTGATTCTCCTGCCCAGTCATAAAGTGCTTTTTCAATTGTAGCAAATACTTGTGGTTTTTCCTCTGCAGAAATTCTTTGTAGTATCTCATCATAATTATCTATCATAATTATTCCAATACATGTTTTTGAATCTTCATATTTTTTAAGTAATTCTTCTTCATTTGTTACATCTATGAAATAAAGAATTGTCATATATTTCGTCTTCTTCTTTTTATCTTTATCTCTTTGCTTTATTTTTACATAGTGTCCAATTACATGGTAAGTTTTTTCTTCTATTTCAATGTTTTTATCAATTTTTGGATTACTTCCATTTTCTATATCCATTTTTATTTCTTTTGCCATGTCATCAATATATGTATTAATTGGAACATTAGAAAATTCATTATTGAATTTTGAACTTCTCCATATAACATTTCCATCAGTTTCAAGTATTATAATTGGAAATGGTGAATTTATTAATGTATTTTTAGCTGCTGAATCAACACTTATTGTAAGTTCATCTAGATAGCTAGAAATTTCACCTTTTCTTTTATTTGCAAGCCATACAGAATATGTTGTAATTAATAAAAATATTATAATGCTTGGCACAATAAAAACAGGATTTAAAGAACTTATCATTATAAGTAGAATAGCAATAATAATTAAATATATAACTGTTCTTGATTCCATATTTTCAAATATGTTCTTTTTATTATTATTTTGCATAAATTTAATCGATACTTCCTTTCTTTCAAACATTACTATTTTACCTCAAAATCAGCAATTTGTCAACTTTAGTAAGATATTCAAAGTAAAAAAATAAATAAAAAAGAAACGTAAATTTACGTTTCTTTAACATTATTTGTTTTTATATAATATGCTAAATAATCTGCTATATTTTTATAGTCTTCTAGTGTTAATTTTTCTCCTCTTATTTTTAAATCTAATCCTAATTGATTCATCATTTTTTCTATTTCTTGTTTTGATCCTAAAAGTTTTCCATTTGTTAATGCATTTAAAAGGGTTTTTCTTTTTTGCATAAATGCAAGTTTTATTACTTTAAATAATAGCTGTTCATTTTTAACTTCTACTGAAGGTTTTTTTAATACATCTAGTTTTATAATGCTTGAATTAACCTCTGGTGCTGGCATAAATGATGTGTTTGGAACTTCCATTATTTTCTTAGGATTTGTATAGTACCAAATTGAATATGTTATTGCACCAGAATCACCATTTCCAGGCTCTGAAACTAATCTATCTGCAACTTCTTTTTGTACCATAACTGTTATGCTTTCTATATCTAATCTCTCTTCTAATAGTTTCATTATAATAGGCGTTGTAATATAGTATGGAAGATTTGCAACAACTTTAACTTTTTTTATGCTACCTTTTTTATTTTCTTTTATAAGTTTTTTCAAATCAATTTTTAGAACATCATCATTTATTAATTCAAAATTATCATACATTGAAAATCTATCATTTAAAATTTCTATCATTCTTTCATCTAATTCAATTGCAATTACTTTCCCTGCTTCTTCTAATAATACTTTTGTTAGTGTTCCTAAGCCTGGCCCAATTTCAATTACTAGATCTTCTTTATTAATATTTGATGAATACACAGATTCATTTACCGCTTCTTCATCTACTAAAAAATTTTGTCCTAGTTTTTTATTTGCACTTATTCCATATTTTTTTAAAATAAATTTTGTTTCTTCTTGTAAATTCATATTTCTATCAACCTTTATTCCATTTCATTTTACTTATAATATTATACTATACTTTCTGTATTTTTTAAATAAATTAATTGATTTTTTATTGTTAATCGTATAAAATCATTTTGTAATATTTTAGGTAGGTGATTTTATTTTGAATTCTAGAAAAAACACTAGAAACAAAGTAGTAAAATTAAATAGCATTGGTCAAAAAAAATTACGTATTTTCATGATTCTTTTATTTGTTTTACTTGCTCTTTTAGTTATTAGACTTATAGTTCTTCAATTTATACAAGGAGCTTCTTTAAAAGAACAAGCTATAAAGAATCAAGTAAGTAGTAAACTTTTATCACCAAACAGAGGAACTATTTATGATTCAACTGGTAAAGCATTAGCTCTAAGTGCAGAAGTTGATACAGTATATATTAATCCTTCAAACTTAAAATATTCAAATAAAAAAGAAGTTAGCAAAGAAATAGTTGCTCAAAAATTTTCTGAAATTTTTGGACTAGATTATCCTCAAACACTTGAAGATTTAAATACAAAAACATCTAGTTATAAAATAGTGGAAAAGGTTGAACAAGAAAAAATAGATATGCTTAAAGCATGGATGGATAGCGAAGATATTTCTTATGGTATATCAATTGAAAATGATATTAAAAGATATTATCCATACAATAATTTAGCATCACATTTAATAGGATTTACTGGAACTGATAGTCAAGGTTTAGTAGGACTTGAAAATTCTTTGGATGATATATTATCTGGAACTGCTCGGTAAATTAGTTTCTACTACAGACTCTGTAAATTCTGAAATACCTAATGGGCAACAAACATATGTGGCTGCTCAGAATGGAAATAATGTAACACTTACAATTGATATAAATATTCAATCAATTACAGAAAAATATTTATCACAAGCAGTTAATGATCATAATTGTGATTTTGGAATTGCCATTGTAATGAATCCTCAAAATGGAGATGTTTTATCAATGGCAAACTATCCAGACTATAACTTAAACACACCTTTTGAAATAATAAATCCAAAACAACAAGCTCTTTATGATTCACTTTCTGATGAAGAAAAACAAAGCTTTTACTATAACACATTATGGAATAATAAATGTGTTCAAAACACATATGAACCAGGATCTACTTTCAAAATAATAACAGCTGCAACAGGTTTAGAAGAAGGTATTGTAGATGAGAATACACCTGGAGTATTTTACTGTGGTGGTTCTCAAGATGTATCAGGAATAAAAATTAATTGCTGGAGATATGATAATCCACATGGTGGTCAAAGTCTAAAACAAGCTTTAGCAAATTCTTGTAACCCTGCCTTCATTCAATTGGGTCAAAAAATAGGTGCTGAAACTTTATACAAATATTATGCAGCATTTGGTTTGTTTAATAAAACAAATCCATACTTTTATGGAGAATCAAATAGTGTATTCTTTGATATAAACAATATGAATGCTACAAACCTTGCAACAATGTCTTTTGGTCAAAGATTTACAATTACACCAATTCAGCTTATGAGTGCACTTTGTGCTATTGCAAATGAAGGTGTCCTTATGGAGCCTAGAATCGTTAAGGAAATTACAAATACAGATACTGGTGCAGTAACTACTATAGAACCAAAAGAAATAAGACAAGTAATATCTAAAGAAACTGCAGATACAATGATGGATATGTTGGAATATGTTGTAACAGATGGAACAGGTAAATATGCAAAAGTACAAGGATACTCTGTAGGGGGAAAATCTGGTACTTCAGAACCTTTATCTGAAGATGAAAAATCTGGTTTCGTTGCTTCATTTGTTGGTCTATCACCTACTGTTAATACTCAAGTAGTTGTCCTTGTTGCATTATATAATCCTAAATCATATAGTCACCAAGGTGGTACAATCACAGGGCCAGTTGTTGCACAGATATTATCAGAAGTTTTACCATATTTAGGAATAAACTCAAATTCTAATTCACAAACAACAAATACAAATGAATATACAACAGCATCTATTCCAGATGTAAGAAATAAAACTATTACAGAAGCACGAACAATACTTCAGAATGCTGGATTTAAAGTTAGAATTTCAAGTGAAGAAGACTATGATACTACAATAGTTACAGACCAAGTTCCAAAACCAGGTATTACACTAGTAAGTGGTTCTACAATTTATTTATATACTGATGCATTTAATGAAAGAACTTATGTTGCAGTGCCAAGTTTTAAAGGCTTATCTGCAGCCCAAGCATTAAACTCAGCAGAATCAAAGAATTTAAATCTTATAATTGATGGAACAGGAATAGTAATTAGTCAAGATGTTGCTTCACGGAAAAGAAGTTGAACAAGGTTCAACAGTAACTATAACTCTTCAAACAGAGTTAAGTGGTGGATATTAAAAAATAGAATTATATAGAAAAATATGAGCATTTTATATGTTCATATTTTTTATTGACAAAATTCGACAAAATGTCTTATATTAATAATTGGTGATAATATGAAATTTTTTAAGAGATTATTTATTATAATACTTTTGTCAATAATTATTATATTTGCCTATAATTATTTTACAGCCAAATTTAAAAGCAATACAATTCCTCAAGAAGAAAAAAATAAAGACATTCAAACATCTGCGCCTGCTTACAATGAACCAGAAATAAAAACAGTTACAATAAGTGCAGTTGGTGATTGTACAATTGGTTGGGATCCTCGATATGGATATGAAACAAGATATGATAAATACTTAGATGATAATAATGGAGACTATGGTTACTATTTCGCAAAAGTAAAAGATTTGTTTTCTAAAGATGATTTAACAATTGCAAATCTAGAATGTGTTTTCACAAACTCAAAAAATTTAGTACCAAAAGAATTTAATCTATCTTCTCCGCCAGAATTTAAAGAAGTACTACCTAAAGGAAATATAGACATTGTAAGTTTTGCAAATAATCACACACATGATTATGGTGAAGAAGGATACCAAGATACATTAAATACATTAGACAGTATCAATATGCCATACTATGGATATGATAAATATTTAATAAAAGAAGTTAATGGTATAAAAATTGGATTTTTTGCACTTCTAGATATAGATTGCAAAAACTATAATGATATAGATACTGCTCTTTCATATTTAAAAGAACAAAACTGTGATTTAATAATTTGTTCTATGCATTGGGGTATAGAAGGAGATTATAAACAAAGCAATGCACAAGTTGAAATGGGGCATTACCTTATAGATAATGGTGTCGATTTAGTTTTAGGAAGTCATCCTCACAGAATTCAAGGTATAGAAAAATATAATGATAGATTCATTGTTTATTCTATGGCAAACTTTACTTTCGGAGGAAACCAAAATCCAAATGATAAAGACACATTAATATTTCAAGAAACCTTTACATTTAAAGATGGTAAATTAATTTTAGATGATAATATAAAAATTATTCCAGCATCCCAATCAGGTGTTAGCTATACAAATAATTATCAACCAATTATTTTAGAAGGAACTGAAAAAGATAGAGTACTTCATAAAATACTAAAATACAGTTCAGGTTTTGAATATAGTGAAGAAAAAATAACAGAAGATAATGAAGATGATAAAAATGATATTGAAACTGAATTGGAAAACACTACAAAATCTGTTTAGTTAATTTAAAAGACCACGCTTTTATTTAAGTGTGGCCTTTATTCCTTTATTTTTACGTGTTTTATTAGTTTTATTCATACTCTAACCATAATCCTTGTTCTTTTAATTCATTTATAATCTCATTATGTTCTTCATTTGTTGTTGTAAAATATAGTTTTCCATTTTTATCTGCAACAAAGAATAGATAATCTGTATCATTTGGATAAATTGCAGCTTCTATTGAGCTTTTTGACGGAGCACATATTGGTCCAACTGGTAGTTTTCCAGCCATATTTGGTCCTCTTGTATTATATGGATTTTCTCTATTAATTTCACTTTGATATAAATCTCTTTCTCCTACATCAACTTTTATTGCATAATATGTTGTAACATCACTTTGAATTGCCATTCCTTTTTTTAATCTGTTATATATTACACTTGAAACATCTTTTCTTCCATTTTCAGACATTGATTCTGCTTCAATGATTGATGCTATTGTAAGAATCTCATGTACTGAATAGTCATGATTTTCTATTTCTTCTTTGTACTCATCTAAAATATCTTCTGTCCTGTCTAGCATTTTCTCTATTATTTCATCCACTGTTGCATCTTTATTTGTAATAGTATAAGTGTCTGGGAAAAGATAACCTTCTAATGAATAATATATATCATCATCTTTTACTTCATCTGTTAAAAACCAATACTTTGCTATTAAAGAATCAATATATTCTTCATCTTCTAGCTTTTCATATAAATCCTCTTTAGAATTATTTGTTTTTTCAGATATTATTTTTGCAAGCCATCTAATATTTTTTCCTTCAATGTATGTTATATCTAGTTGGTTTGGATCAAACATTACACCTGTTTTTAGCATTTCACATATTTCTTTTATGCTCATGCTTTGCTTTAAGTAGTATTTCCCTGCTTTGAATTCAGGAATATTATTTAATTTTATATAAATCTTAAATGCTAATTTACTTTTTATAACATCCTTTTCCTTTAAAATATCTATAATTTCTGTTTTTGTTGTACCTAATTGAATTTCAATCTCTATCAAGTCATCATTTTTTTTATTTTTAGGTGATATTGAAGAATTATACCATACTAATGATCCTATAGCTAAAACTATTAAGATTATCACTATTGTTATTATTATTTTTTTCATTTTTCTCCTTTTTACTCCTTTTTTTATATTTCTTTTATATATCTTTTATACTTCTATACTTCAAAATTTTATATTTCTAAATTTATTTTTCGGTTACTATATAATCAACTATTTTATAAAAATCATCTTTATTAATATCTTCATTTAGTTCTACACTTGTTGATATTCCCATTTCCCTTAATTTAGGAGAAATTTCAATTGTAAATCTCTTAATTGCATTCTCATCTTTTGCTCCTGTAAAATCAAGATTTAAATTACTAACTCTTTTTTGAATAGCAGTATTTACAATTTCATTAATTGCTGCTGTTCTTGCTTTAAAGTCTGCAAGCAACTCATCAACAGGAATATTTAAACCTTTTGTTGATAAATTCCCACATATCTTTAAACTGTCCTCTGATCCTTCTGTATCATCAATATTATATAAATCAATTAATTTATATTTTTGTTCATTTATAGAAATTTGTCCACTATTGTTTTTCTTTAAAGATATTTCAATTGCATCTTCTTTAGGTTCCATGTCTTGTCTTACATAAGAATGGTTTGTAATTTTATTTGCTTTAATGTATCCGAACCATACCATCTTCTGTTCTAATTTCTGTCCATCCTTTACTTGTTGTATAGAAACAACTTATAGTATCACCCTTTTTTACTTCTCCTACACTTTTAGATAATGCTCTTGGTTTATATTTGATTTTTGTGTTTTCTGCTACATCTGCTCTAATTAAGCCTTTGTTTAAATCATCAATAATAACCACATTTGTTGATTCAATATATTTAACATCTATGTTGTATACCAAATTCATATCAGAAATAGGTAAATATATTTTGTCATTTATTTTTATTACAGGTTCTAACATGCTTTGTGTTATATCATTTATTGTTATTTTCTTTTCATTGATTACAATATTTGCAACTTTTGTATTTGATGTAGTAATTATTTGATTATACTTTTTATCATAATAAATATATGGATCAAATAAATTCATTATATCTTCTTCTGACAAATATATTGTTCCTTTTTCACTAATATAAATGTTGTTTTTTAGCTCTTCCGTAATATTTTTTTCATTTAGCACTAAATTTACTACATTATTATATTTATCTCTCCTATACCCTGGTGCAACATTTAATATAAATGCAACAATGATTACTGCAACAACACATATAATTATATTTCTCAAAAATTTCTTCTTATTTAATTTTATTTTTGCCAAATACTATCACCTCTATTTTTAGCAATTACGAAGTTAGTATATCATAAAATAAAACATATTAAAACATATTTTTACTTTTTTATTTATATTTTCTTTTTAATATTGATATTTTATTTTTTTAGTGATATGATTAACTAAGTTACGATATCCGTAAGTGTTTCGTAAATACAGAAAGGACTGATTTTCAATGAAGTTTGATGAATGGGAAGGATTTTCAAAAGGAGATTGGCAAGATGAAATAAATGTTAGAAATTTTATACAAAACAACTATACTCCATATGAAGGAGATGATGCATTTTTAACAAAGCCAACAGAAAAAACAAAAAAATTATGGAATGAAGTTCTAGATTTATATAAAAAGGAAAAAGCAAATGGCGGAGTTCTTGCTGTAGATAACAAAACAATTTCTACAATTTCTAGCCATGAAGCTGGATATATTGATAAAGATTTAGAAGAAATCGTTGGACTTCAAACAGATGCACCATTAAAAAGAGCTATTATGCCAAATGGTGGAATAAGAATAGTAGAAAAATCATGTGAAGCTCAAGGAGTTAAAGTAGATCCAGAAGTAGAAAGAATATTTCATCATTATAGAAGAACACATAATGATGGTGTTTTTGCTGCATATACACCAGAAATTAGAGCTGCAAGAAGTTCTCATATAATTACTGGACTTCCAGATGGTTATGGAAGAGGAAGAATTATTGGAGACTATAGAAGAGTTGCTTTATATGGTGTAGATGCTTTAATAGACAGTAAAATTAGAAATCTTAAATATCTAGAAGTTCCTTCTATTTTTACTGATATTATTAGAGAAAGAGAAGAAATTCATGATCAAATAGATGCCTTAAATGAACTTAAAGTTATGGCTCTTAAATATGGATATGATATTTCTAAACCAGCAAAAAATACAAAAGAAGCAATTCAATGGTTATACTTTGGATATCTTGGTGCTACTAAAGAACAAAATGGAGCAGCAATGAGTATCGGTAGAAATTCTACCTTCCTTGATATATACATTGAAAGAGATATTAAAAATGGTGTTTTAACTGAAGAACAGGCTCAAGAACTTGTAGATCATTTTATAATGAAGTTAAGAATGATAAGATTCTTAAGAACACCTGAATATGATGAATTGTTTAGTGGTGATCCTGTTTGGGTAACAGAAAGTATTGGTGGTATGGGAGTTGATGGTAGAACTTTAGTTTCTAAAACATCTTTTAGATTTTTACATACATTAGAAAATCTAGGACCTGCTCCAGAACCAAATTTAACTGTTTTATGGTCAACAAGATTACCTATAGGATTTAAAAACTATTGTACAAAACTTTCTATTGGAACAAGCTCAATACAATATGAAAATGATGATTTAATGAGACAATATTGGGGAGATGATTATGCTATTGCATGTTGCGTAAGTGCCATGAGAGAAGGAAAACAAATGCAATTCTTTGGTGCAAGATGTAACTTAGCAAAAACATTGCTTTATGCAATAAATGGTGGTAGAGATGAAATAACAGATAAACAAGTTTCTCCAAAATTTGAACCAATAACCTCTGAGTATTTAGATTACGATGAAGTTATGGAAAAATTTGATAATATGATGGATTGGGTCGTTAGAGTATATGTAAATGCACTAAATATTATACATTATATGCATGATAAATATGCTTATGAAGCTTTAGAAATGGCTTTACATGATCAAAACGGGTTAGTTAGAACAATGGCATGCGGTATAGCAGGGCTTTCAGTTGTTGCAGATTCACTTTCAGCAATTAAATATGCAAAAGTTAAAGTTATTAGGGATGAAAATGGTGTAGCTAAAAACTATGAAATAGAAGGAGACTTTCCTAAATACGGAAATGATGATGATAGAGTAGATGAAATTGCAGTTAATATTGTTAAAACATTTATGAGAAAACTTAGAAAACAAAAAACATATCGTAATTCAAAGCCAACATTGTCTATTTTAACTATAACATCAAATGTTGTTTATGGTAAAAAGACAGGAAACACACCAGATGGCAGACCTGCTGGAGCTCCTTTTGGACCAGGTGCAAATCCAATGCATGGAAGAGATACTCATGGAGCATTAGCTGTACTTAATACTATTTCAAAACTACCATATTCACATGCAGAAGACCGGAATTTCATATACATTTGCAATTACACCAAAAGCACTAGGAAAAGATGAAAAATCAAGAATAGATAATTTAACTTCAATGCTTGATGGATATTTTGCAAAAAATAGTCATCATATAAATGTAAATGTTTTTGATAGAGCATTACTTGAAGATGCAATGAATAATCCCGAAAAATATCCTCAACTTACAATAAGAGTTTCTGGATATGCTGTTAACTTTACAAAACTTACAAGAGAACAACAATTAGACGTAATTAATAGAACAATACATGAAAAATTTTAAATATTTAATTTAAATGTATAATATTAAAAAATATTTTTTATATATAAAAATTTGATATCAAATTTGATATATTGTTTATTATATGATATATAATAAATATGAAGGTATGCACATGCTTTTGCATACCTTTTAATAACACAAAAATAGGAGAATTTATGGAAGAAATTAAAGGAAAAATACATTCTGTAGAAAGCTTTGGAACAGTTGATGGACCAGGTATACGCTTTGTAGTATTTATGCAAGGATGTAGCCTAAGATGTAAATATTGTCATAATAGAGATACTTGGGATGCCACTATTGGAAAGGAAATTACAGTTAATGAATTAGTAGAACAGATTTTAAGATATGAAGATTATTTCTTTCGCTCAGGTGGTGGAGTTACAGTTTCTGGTGGAGAGCCATTACTTCAAACCAAATTTCTAATAGAATTATTTAGAAAGTTAAAAAATCATAATATACATACTGCAATTGATACATCTGGTATGTTTAATTTAACAGATGAAATAAAAGATTTGTTGTCCCTTACTGACTTAGTATTATTAGATATTAAACATATTAACCCTGATAAATGTAAAGATTTGGTTGGTTTTTCAAATGAAAAAGAATTAAATTTTGCAAGATATTTAAGTGATAATAATATTCCAATTTGGATAAGACAAGTTTTAGTTCCAGGATACACAGATGATGAAAAAGATTTATATTCTTTAAAAGAATTTATTTCATCTTTAAAAACCGTCCAAAAAGTGGAAATTATGCCATATCATACACTTGGAAAATATAAATGGGAAAACCTAGGTTTTAAATATCCTTTAGATGGTATAAGAGAAGCAACAGATAGTGATGTAAAAAAAGCAAAAGAAATATTAGAGATAAAATAAAATTGGTAAGAAAATAAAATTATTCTTACCAATTTTTTAATTTCTGTAATTCTATCGTTCTGTTTTTTTGTTGTATTTTTTATTTTAATTTAGCTATATTATAATTATGTTTTGTTGCTATTTTAGTAATTCTATTGCTTTATTTAATTGTTCATCTACTTTATTATTTTCTGTGTCTTCAATATCCTCAACTTCTATATCGGGTTTGATCCCTGTTTTATGAATTGTATTTCCATTAGGTGTTTTAAACTCTCTAATTGTAACTTTTAGAGCTCCTCCAATTTCTGGAATTTCAATTGGTTCTTGCATAACACCTTTTCCAAAAGTTGTTACTCCTAATACTTTTGCCACATTATTATCTTTCAATGCTCCAGTTAGAATTTCTGATGCACTAGCTGAATTTTCATTTACAAGTAAAACTATTTTCATTCCTTCAACCAAACTGTCTTCTTTTGCTTTTTCAATTTCTTGCTTTTTATTTTTATCCTCTGTTATCATTAATACAGAATCTTTTTTTGTCAGATAATCCGCAATATCTATAACCTCATCTACAACTCCTCCGCCATTATCTCTAATATCGATTATTAATGATTTCATTCCTTGATCTTTAAGTTCATTTAGTTTTTCTTTAAACTCTTTTGCACATCCAGTATTAAAAGATATGATTTGAATATATCCAATTTTTCCATCTAGCATTTTAGAATCCATGTCTTTAATTATAATTTCTTTTCTTGTAATAGTTTTTGTAAATATTTCCCCATCTCTTGATACTTCAAGTTCAACAGTGGTTCCTTCATCACCTTTTATTTTGCTTGAAACAACATCTAAATCAAGTTTTGTACAATCCTCACCATCAACTTTTACAATTATATCACCTGTTTTTAATCCTGCTTCTTCTGCTGGTGAATCTGGTATTGCCATAAGTACAACTACATTGTCATTTTTATCTTTTGCCATATAAATACCTATTCCAACATAATTACCAGTAATACTTATTTTCAAACTTTCCATTTCACTTTGTGTTAGATATTCAGTATACTCATCACCAAGTCCTGCAATATATCCTTTTAAAGCATAATCCTCTTGTTTCTTTTCATCAGGTTCCCATAAGTATTTATCTTCAATATATTTTTTTAATACTTCTATTTTTGTATTTAAATTAGCTGTGCTTTCAGAAATATTAATATCATTGTTTGTAATTGCCTTTGAAATACCTTTTCCTGATTTAACATAGTAATTATACATTGTAGATGCAGTAATTGCAAAAGTAACAAACGCAGTTACTAAAATTAACATTATATTTTTGTAAATACTATTCTTCTTCTCAAAATCTTCCATTTAAATCCTCCTGTTCTAAATATATTAGGACTAGCTAAAATATAACTAGCCCTACCATTTTAAATATATTCTTTATTTATGGTAAATATGGCAATGGATTTACCGCTCTACCATTTATTCTAACTTCAAAGTGTAAATGTGGCCCTGTTGAGTTTCCAGTACTTCCAACTGTTCCAAGAACTTGTCCTTGGCTTACTTCCTGTCCTACACTTACTGTTCTAGATCCAGAAAGCATATGCGCATATAAAGTCATTGTTCCATCATGATGGTTAATTACAACGTATTCTCCATAACTTCTATATGTTCCATTTGAATTTCTTAGTGCTGTTGAAATCTCTACTGTTCCACTTTTTACCGCAACAACTTTCTTTCCTACAACATTTATATTAATATCAACTCCTGTATGTCCAGGATATGATGGGTAATTTCTATTATTAATATTTGATTTTCCAAGTCCAGGTATTGGGAATATATATCCATAACTACTTGGTGCACCACCTGAATAAACTGTTCCATTTGATGATTCTCTTGCAGCAATTGCAGCTAATTGATTTTGTACTGCTCTTTTATCTGCTTCATATTGTTCTAACTCATTTTTTAAATTTTTCTCATCTTCTGATAACTCATTTGCATAGTTTTGTTTTGTTACTTGTGATGCCTTTAATGATTCTTGAGTTGCTTGCTTATTTGCTTTAATTGTTTCAACTTGTGACTTACTTTCTTCTAGGCTTTCTTTTGCTGCTTTTATTTCATTTTTATTTTTTTCCATTTGATCTAAAAGTTCTGTATCATATTCTGCAATTTCTGAAATCATATAATATTTTGAAATGAAATCAGTTAAATCTGCGGAGCTTAGAAGAACATCTAAATATGATGTTTGTCCTGCTTCATACATTGCAACTAGTCTTTCTTTTAGAAGCTCTTCTTGTTTTTTGTATTTTGCTTCTGCTTCATTTAGTTTTATTTCTGATTCCTTAATTGATGCTTCAAGCTCACCTATTTGAGTATCTAAATCATCTATCTGATTCTGGTAATCAGCAATTTGTGCATTCAAGTTTTGAATTTGTTGCATTGTACCAGAAAGTTGAGATTGAACTTCACTTATTTCATCTTTTGTTTGATTTATCTTGTTTTGTAAATCATTATTCTGATTTTGAAGTTCTGACCTAGTTGCTGCACATACCACTACTATATGTGTACACAATGCTAAGACTATTGCTAAAATAACTATTAAAATTACTTTTTTCATCTTATCCTTTTTTTACCTCCGCTATTCTGAAACAGTATTATTTTCAGAATTATTTTCATCTTCTTGCATGCTTTCTATATTTGCTTTGTGTGTAATATATGGAAGTGGATCTACATATTTTCCATTTAGTCTTACCTCGAAATGCAAGTGAGGTCCTGTTGACCATCCTGTTGATCCTGCAAGCATTATTACATCACCACGTTTAACTTCGTCACCTTTATTTGCAATTAGTTTTGAACCATGTCCATATACTGTACATACTCCACCACCATGATCTATCATAACCATATTTCCATAACCAGTTGTATAAACTGAACTTGTGACTACACCATCATTTGCTGCAATAATTTCTGCGCCTGTAGGCATACCAATATCTACACCTGTATGCATTCTTGTTGTTTTAAGAACTGGATGAACTCTCATACCAAATGGTGATGTTATTGTTGAATATCCTGGTGCAGGCCATGCAAGTTCTCCACCTGCATAATCTTTTCCAACCATTAATGTTGTTGCTGTGATAATTTGGTTTTCTATTGCATTTAATTCTCTTTGATATTCTTCGATCTTTTTCTGTGTTTCTTTTTCTTCATCAGTTAATTGTTCAACATAGCTTTCTCTTAAAACTTTACTGTTTTCTAACGCAACAGATGTTCTTTCTTTTGTTTGTTTTATTTCAATAAGATTTTCTTTTTTTAAGTTTAGTGTTTCTTGTATTGTTTCTATTGAATTCTTTTCACGTTCAATATTTTCTAATAATTCTTCATCGTATTCTGCAATTTCTGAAATTAAGAAATAATTTGAAATGAATTCAGTTATATTTTTAGAGCTTAGTAACACATCTAAATATTGAGTGTCTCCTGCTTCATATAAAGCAACTAATCTTTTTTCCAATGCCTTTTTTTGAGCATTATAGTCAATTTTAATGTATTCTAATTTTTCAGTTACTTTATTTATATCATCCTCTGTTGTATTTAAATCATCTTCTAGTTTCGTTAATTCTTCTTCATATTGTAATATTTTTTGATTTAAAGCATCTAACTCTTCTAAATTTTTTGTTAATTCAATTTGTATTTCACTTATTTGCTGGTTAGCATCAGTTATTTGATCTTGTAAGTTGTCTTTTTTATTTTGTAAATCTTGAAGATCCACTGCAAAAACCAATGAGTTTAATGTTATAAGAGCTATAACTGATAATCCTAGAGCCAGTAAAAATAAATATAGATTTTTTTTCATACTAACTTTCCTTTTACTCTAAACTTCTAGATATTTTCTCATAGAAATTGTACTTCCTAAAATTCCTATTCCAACACCTAAAACTAAATATACCAATATAATTTGTCCTGATAAATCTTTAAAGCTTAAAATGTTAACTCCAATTGTTCTTATTGTTTCTGAAGTCATAACTTTTCCTGCTAAAAAGTTATATCCACCACCTACTAATATGATAGACAAAATTCCAGATAATAATCCTATAACAATACCTTCTATCATAAATGGAGTTCTAATAAATCCATTTGTAGCACCTACATATTTCATAATAGATATTTCTTTTCTTCTTGCATGTACTGTAAGTTTGATTGTGTTAGAAATAATGAATATTGAAATTAATACTAATATTATAAGCATAATTCCTGTAACAATTCTTATTCCTCTACCAATTTTTGATAAATTTTCTATTGTTTCATTATTACTTGTTATTTTCTTTAAATTGTCTAATTTATAAATTTGTTCTTGAACTTCATTGTTTTTATTTAAGTCAGTAAGTGTAACTTTATATGAAGCAGGGAATATTGATGGATCTAATCCTTCCATTACGCCTTGTCTTTCTCCTAATCCCTTTTTCATTTGGTTATATGCTTCTTCTTTGGTGATTAGCTCTGCTGTGTTTACACCATCTATTTTTCTTAATTCTTCACCAAATTTTTGAACTTCCTCATCTGTTGCTTCATTTAAAACGAATACTCTTATTGCTTGTGCATCTTCTATTCCTTCAACCATATGAGTAACATTTTCTCCTATTGAGAAAAATAGTCCAAATATAAGCATTGTTGCACACATTACTCCTAAACATGAAAATGTAGATTTTTTGTTTTTAAATACATTTCTAAAACCTTCTACTAAAAAATAACTAATTACATTATATTTCACTTGCGATAACCACCTTTTCTATCATCTCTTACAATTACTCCGTTATCTATTTCGATAACTCTTTTCTTCATTTTATCAACTATATCTTTTGCGTGTGTTGCAATTACTACTGTTGTTCCTCTTAAATTGATTTCATTTAATAAGTTCATAATATCCCAAGCTGTATCTGGGTCTAAGTTTCCTGTTGGCTCATCTGCTATAATCATTGATGGATTATTAACTAAAGCTCTAGCTAAGGCTACCCTTTGTTGCTCACCACCAGATAGTTCGTGTGGATATACTTTTGCTTTTCCACTTAATCCAACTAATGAAAGAACCATTGGAACTTGTCTTCTAATATGTTTTGGCGTTGCTTTTACTATGTTCATTGCAAATGCAACATTTTCATAAACTGTTTTATCTGTTAACAATCTGAAATCTTGGAACACAACTCCCATACTTCTTCTTAAATAAGGAACTCTTTTTGGTTTTAAGAATGTTGTGTCTTTTCCATTAATTATAATATTTCCTGATGTAGGTTCTTCTTCCTTTAAGATTAATTTTATTAAAGTTGATTTTCCTGATCCTGATGCACCTACTAAAAATGCAAATTCTCCTTTTTCGATTTTAAAATTAGCATTGTTTACGGCTTCAGTACCTGTGCTATATGTTTTACTTACATTTTTAAATTCTATCATTTTAAACCTCGATTTTTATTAAAATTTTTCTACTGTAATTATAATAATAAAATGTTAAAAAATCAATAAAAAGATGACATTTTTTATAAAATGTCATCTTTTTGTAATATAACTTAAAAATAGCTTTTAAAAAGCAGCTTATTATGCCATTACAAATTATCTTATAGTCTCACAAATACTCTCTGCCGTAAGATTAAACTCTTTTAATAATTCTTTTGCAGGTCCTGATATACCAAATCTATCTTTTATTCCCATCCTAATTAATTTTGCAGGATATTCTTCCGTTAACACTTCAGAAATTGCTGACCCAAGTCCACCTATTATACTATGATCTTCAATAGATATTAACTTTTTAGTTTCTTTAGCACATTTTACAATTAAATCTTTATCAATTGGTTTTATTGTATGAATATCTACAACTCTGATATTAATTCCTTCTTTTTCTAGCATTTCTTTTGCTTTAAGTGCCTCTACTACTGTTACACCTGTCGCAAAAACCGTTGCATCACATCCATCTCCTATTTGAACACCTTTTCCAATTTCAAATTTTTGATTTTCATCATAAATTTGTGGTGTATCTAATCTACAAAGTCTTAAATAAGTAGGTCCATCTATTTTACTTATTTCATTTACTGCCCATCTAGTTTGTCTGTCATCAGATGTACACATAACTATCATATTTGGAAGTCCTCTTGTTAGATTTAAATCTTCTAGCATTTGGTGTGTTGCACCATCTTCTCCAACAGTTACACCTGCATGAGATGCGCAAACTTTTACATTTAGTTTCGGATAACAAATACTGTTTCTTATTTGGTCATATGCTCTACCAGATGCAAACATTGAAAATGTGCTTGCAAATACAGTTTTACCAAATGTAGCAAGTCCTGCTGCTGTACTAAACATATCTTGTTCAGATATTCCCATATTAAAAAATCTATCAGGAAATTCCTTTGCGAATACAGATGTCTTTGTTGCACCAGAAAGATCTGCATCTAAAACAACTATATTTTTATTTTCTTTTCCTATTTTTGCAAGCTCTTCTCCATAACTTTGTCTTGTAGCTTTTAAATTATCTAAATCCATTATTTTCTCTCCTTATACCAATCTTTTATTATTTCATCAGGAATAGCTAAATTTCCTTTTCCTATTCCTACTTCTACTTGTGGTCTTGGTTTTCCATGAA
>JAEEGL015012866.1_pt1 | contig 40507 bp, 38 predicted proteins | sample 9134231 | NCBI WGS metagenome assembly JAEEGL01 (sample SAMN16246548, study PRJNA631951) | gut metagenome | biome: gut microbiome; feature: rumen; material: fiber-attached | host: Bos | place: Iran: Karaj | collected 2018-10
CGCTTTCAGGAGTCAATCTCATTGAGGTTGACTCCTTTTTTTGTGCGCGTCCGCGCGCAAAAGCCGGCAGTTGCCCTCCGGGCGACAACCGGTTGCGGCCGTCCAGGGACGGTGTGTCACCTTCGGCGACGGAAAAATCCTCCACCCTCCACCATCCATCATCAACCATCAATCTCTCTTTCCCCGACAGTTGCCCGCTCCGCAGGCTACAATCGGTGACGGTCGTCCGTGGACGATGTGTCACCTTCGGCGACGGAAAAATCCTCCACCATCAACCATCAATCCTCCATCCTAAACTTTCCGTCTTTCCATTTTATTTCCTACATTTGTATCAGTTTAATGATAATTTTGTCGCTATGTTGAAGAAACTACTTGTGTCGCTTCTGTCGGCATTGTTATGCATATCTGTTGTCGCAGAGACTGAATCCCAATCAAATGAGAATCAGAATGAGACTGATGTGAAAATTGATGAGAATGGAGACGTTTTTGTCGCTCCACTGAAGTATCATATCACTTCCGATAGTACGGCGGAGGTGAAATGGAATAAGTCTTATAAAGATTTGAAGTCGGTTGCTATTCCTTCTGAAATACAAACAGTAGAGGGTGTTTACCCTAGGAAAATCAGCGTTTTCTGATTGCAGAGAATTGACAAGCATAGAAATTCCATCTAGTGTTAAGTTTATAGATGTCTATGCGTTTGCGGATTGTGAAAATCAAAATCGTAATAGATAATTCTGAAGAGAATGTAAGGGTGGGGATGTATGCTTTTGATGGTTGCAAGTCTGTGAAATTCGTGAAATAAATTGACAGTTTCCCGATCGTCAGAAGACAATAGTGACGGAATTTCTTAATTTTTTGTGCAAATTTTTCTCTAGATTACTTGATGGTTTGTTTTTTTATTGAAGTTTTGTATCTTTGAAAAATATTAATGGATTTTATTTTAGAAAAAATCTATTTTGATTGTTTGTGTTTGAATATTACAATAAAACATATATACTATGGGTATTAAAAGACTAATTGCGACATCTGCGACTCTGCTTTTGGGTCTGATGTCTCTTAATGCGGCAGCAACACATTTGACTGTTGAATTGAAGGCTGGTAACAAATACAGCTTTTTGCTTGCAGATAAACCAGTTATCACTTTTGCTGGTGGTGCTCTAGTTGTTAACGGTGATGCTGAGACTTCTTATTCTATTGAGGGCGTGAAGAATTTCCATTTCACTGAAGGAGATGCGTCAGGTGTTGAGACTCTTTCTTCTGGTGATATTCGTATCATCAGCCTCGACGATGCTACAATCCAGGTTCAGAATCTTGAGCAGAAATCATTGGTGACATTGGTTAATGTGTCTGGCGTTGTATTTTCTTCTGTTTCTGCTGATGCTGAAGGCTCTGCTACTGTATCATTGCCTCAGGCAAAAGGTGTGTATATTCTTACTGCTGGAGGTAAATCATTCAAGGTTATCAAAAAATAATACGGCTTCGTAAAAGCGTATTTCATATAAAAAAATGCTCCTCTTTCGTTTCCGGAAGAGGAGCGTTTTTATTAATGATTTATAATAATCAATTAAAGGGAAGCAGATTTCACCTCATGCTCCTTGCACCATTCTTTGTCGATTTTCTTGATCATTCCCTGAAGCACAGCTCCTGGACCAACTTCTGTGAAACTTGTAGCACCGTCGGCGATCATATTCTTCACACTCTGAGTCCATTTTACTGGAGATGTCAACTGGCGTAGCAAATTAGACTTGATAACCTCTGGGTCTGTCTCTGCCTTAGTTGATACGTTCTGATAAACAGGACACTTTGGAGCTGAGAATGTAGTGGCTTGGATAGCCTCTGCAAGTTCATTTTCAGCAGGTTTCATGAAAGGAGAGTGGAATGCACCCGAAACCGCAAGTTTAAGAGCACGTTTTGCTCCTGCTTCTGTAGCTTTTGCACAAACCGCATCAATTCCTTCGATGCTTCCGCTTACTACAAGCTGACCTGGACAGTTGTAGTTTGCAGGAACAACCTGGCCTTCTGTAGTCTCTGCGCAAAGTTTCTCAACAACTGCGTCTTCAAGACCAAGAATAGCTGCCATGATGCTTGGCTGGATCTCGCAAGCTTTTTGCATTGCCATAGCACGCTTTGCAACGATCTTCAAACCATCCTCGAATGTGATGGCTCCAGCTGCTGTTAGCGCTGATAATTCACCAAGAGAGTGACCTGCTACCATATCAGGCTGGAAATTATCTCCCATTGCCTTAGCAAGGATTACAGAGTGTAGGAACACAGCAGGCTGAGTCACTTTTGTCTGCTTCAACTCCTCGTCAGTACCGTTGAACATGATCTCAGAGATCTTGAATCCAAGAATCTCGTCGGCTTTATCAAAAAGTTCTTTTGCGACGGGAGAATTCTCATACAAATCTTTACCCATTCCGCTAAACTGCGATCCCTGACCAGGGAAAACGTATGCCTTCATCTTTATTAAATTAAAATTAAGAATTAACGATTATTTATGCATCTCGCGTTGCGAATTATGCAATTTATTTATAGAGTGCCTTTTGTGCTAGGCAACTCATACTTGTAAATATCACGTTTGATGGCCATCTTGATTGCTCTAGCCAGAGCTTTGAAGATACCTTCGATTTTGTGGTGCTCGTTGTCGCCCTCCGCTTTCACGTTCAGATTCATCTTTGCAGAGTCGCTCAAACTTTTGAAGAAATGCAGGAACATTTCAGTTGGCATGTCGCCCACATATTCTCTTTTGAACTCAGCATCCCATACCAACCATGGTCTACCTCCGAAATCAAGGCAGACGCTGCACAAGCAATCATCCATTGGCAATGAATATCCGTATCTTTCAACACCTCGTTTTGACCCAAGTGCTTTGTAGATAGCTTCTCCGAGTGCGATACCTGTGTCTTCAATTGTGTGGTGCTCATCCACGTTCAAATCACCTTTCACGTGAATCATCAAATCTATGCCAGAATGTTTGCCGATCTGCTCAAGCATGTGGTCGAAGAATCCAAGACCGGTAGAGATGTCGCATTTTCCGTTTCCGTCCAAGTCGACGCGGATGTTGATGTCTGTCTCTTTAGTCTTGCGTGCCACCGTCGCCACTCTTTCTTCTGCGAAAAGGAATTCTGCGATTTTATTCCAATTCTCAGCGATCAACGCGCAGTGTTCAGTCAAACCTTTATCTTGAAGCATCTTTGCTCCCGCGTCGACATCCTCGGCTATCAGAATACCTTTGCATCCGAGGTTTTTTGCGAGCTGGACATCTGTGGCTCTGTCTCCGATGACGTAGGAGTGTAACATGTCATAGTCTCCTTTCAAGTAGGCACCAAGCATTCCGATTCCCGGTTTACGTGTGTCAAGACCATCTTCAGGGTATGATTTGTCGATAAGAATGTCGTCGAATTCGACACCTTCACCTTTCAAGACCTCAAGCATCTTGTTTTGCACCTCTTCAAATACGGCTTCTGGATAAGCGTCTGTTCCAAGACCATCCTGATTTGTGACCATCACAAATTCAGAAGAGAGACGTTCGCGGATGAACGCCATGTTACGGATGACACCAGGAAGAAAAGTCATCTCAGCAAGAGAATTGACCTGCTCGGTTACAGGCGGTTCTATGATGATCGTACCGTCACGATCAATAAATAACGCTGTTTTCATCTATATTAATTAATTGTCGGCAAAGATAACATATAATTCTTAAAGCATGATACATTTGTTTGATAATTGTGCTTGTGCTGGTTGGTATAAAAATGATTAAATGTATATTAATTGTGTATAATTATGTATAAAATTATACATTGCGATGTTGTTTTTGTAAAATAATTAACATTTTTTAAGTAATGGCTCCGTATTTATATTCGTTTTTTTACTATTTTTGTATCACTTTATTTGCGTTATATTGATGCGGACAAAAGGAAAATGATAATAAGGGTTTAATATCAATGCTAACGACAAAAGTGATACATTTTTATCTAAATGTCTGTTACTCATTCTCTTATGAAGGGTTTAAGGAGTCAAAAATATATCATTTTGCCAAAAATTAAAACTCTGATATCTTCTTTGATGGAGAAAGAAAACGAAAATATGCATTGGTATGTGATGCGCACACTTGGACGTTTTTGTGAGATAGGGATCAAACAGAAACTGGCAGATTGTGGTATTCGTTATTATCAGGCGGAAAGGACGGTAGTCAAGACTCTTAATGGAAAGACGTTTGTTTCTAACGAACCCGTTATCCCCAATCTTTTGTTTGTGTATGGCAGTAAAGAAGCTATAATGCCGCATACGGTTGTCGGCAACAATTTCCAGTTTGTATACAACCGTTGTAGTGGCAAGCAGGCAGATTGTTTGGTTGTTCCGACAAAGGCGATGGAGGATTTCATCCGGGTCGCGGAGTCAGAAGGAAACACACAAATATTTATGTCAGAAGAGATTCAGTTGGCCAAGGGTCAAAGAATACGGATGATAGGGGGCGCGTTAGATGGAGTTGAGGGCTATTTTGTGAGGAGGAAAGGATGCCGACGTAGGACACTTGTTATTGTGTTGGATGGTTTGTTTGGCATAAGTGCTGAGGTTGAGCCCGAGATGATAGAAATATTGAATTGAAAAAAAGAATTTAAGATACAACGAATTAATTATGGTGATGGTAAGTAAAAATGGAGGTGGATTGGTTGATCCAGCAGCTACGGTTCAGCAGAATACTCCTTCAAGCAGCAATAACGGATTTTCTATTGCTGAGGTGTTGGCTTCTTTTGTCTCACATTGGTATTGGTTTATAATATCGTTGGCTATCTGTTTGGGTGCGGCTTGGTATTATTTGGCAACAACATCCCCAGTATATACGAGATCCGCAATGCTTCTGATTAAGGATGAGAGCAAAGGATCTTCGGTATCGAATATAGCTTCTGAAATGCAGGATATTGGATTGATAGCAAACAAGTCCAATCTAAGCAATGAGCTTATATCATTGAAATCTCCTACATTGATGACTCAGGTTGTTAAGGAGCTTCAACTGATGGATTATTATAAGATTCCTGTGGATCTCAGAGAGCAGGATATATACGGAAAATCTCCGATAAAGATATTGTTTGATGCCTCTAAAAAAGAGAATACTGATTTTATCTCGTTCAAGATAAAGTTGATAGACGATAACTATGCTACGTTGTATGATTTTAACAACAAAGGCGTAGAAATCAAGAAGTCTGTCAATGTCAATTTGAACGACTCTTTACCAACAGAGACTCCTGTCGGTCATCTTTCTATTTATCTGACTGGAGAGGAATGTGGTGATGCGTACAGAAATATCAATTTTTATCGTACCAGTGTAGACGCTGCTACAAATAAATATACAGCGGCACTTTCTGTTGGCTTGGTTGACAAACAGTCTACTGTCGTCAATCTGTCGATTACAGACGAGTCTATAGCAAGAGCCACAGACCTTATTAAGACAGTGATTAATGTGTACAACGACAATTGGGTACATGATAAGAACAGAATCGCGGAGAGCACTTCAGAATTTATATCTTCACGTCTTGGAGTGATTGAATCGGAATTGACAGGTATCGATAAGAATATTGCAAACTTTAAGGGAAAGAACCTGTTGCCGGATATCGCGGCTGTATCTCAGTTGTATTTGCAGCAGAACTCAGCGACTAAGGACCGTTTGTTGGAGTTGAACAACCAGTTGTCGATGCTCGAATATATCCAGGATATCTTGAGAGAGCAGAATTTTGACAATCCGTTGCCAATCTCATCTAGTATGTCAAGCGGAAATCTTCAGAGCCAGATTGCGGAATACAATAAGATTTTGCTTGAACGTAACAGAATGCTCGCCAATAGTAGTGAGAATCACCCATTGGTGAAAGACCAGACAAAACACTTGAACGCAATGCAGTCGGTAATCTTGCAGAGTGTGAACAATGAGATTGCTTCCCTTTCAATGCAGATTAAGAATGTGAATGCGCAGGAATCCAGAACTGAGCGACAGTTGGCGAGAAATCCAAATCAGGCTAAGTACTTGTTGTCTGAGGAACGTCAGCAAAAGGTCATGGAGGGATTGTATTTGTTCTTGTTGCAGAAACGAGAGGAAAATGCATTGTCTCAGGCATTTACAGCCTACAACACACGATTGATCACAGAGCCACGAGGAAGCAATTCGCCTGCCGCACCTAATACTTCGGTTATATATGTGTTTGCTGTTATCGCCGGATTGTTGCTTCCTGCAACAGTCATGACATTGATAGAAATGTGCAACACAACAATCCGTGGACGTCAGGATGTTGAGCGACTTGCCGTACCATTCGCTGGAGAAATACCGCAGTGTACTAAAAAAGAGGGTGACACAGGAAATGGAATCACACTTGTTGTTAAGGAGAATTGTCGTAATATCATCAACGAGGCATTCCGTGTTGTACGAACCAATGTCGATTTTATGTTGGGTAAAGGTAAGACTCATAAGGTAGTGATGTTTACTTCTCTGAACCCAGGAAGCGGTAAGAGTTTTGTCTCTGCCAACCTAGCTTACTGTATGTCATTAAAGAAAAAGAAGGTCGTAGCTGTAGATTTGGATTTGCGTAGAGCATCATTGTCTCAGGTTGTAGACCGACCTCATCATGGAGTGGTGGACTATCTTAATGGTGATAGAAAAAGCTGGAGGGATGTTTTGGTGCATATCGAGGATAGTACATTTGATGTCATTCCTGTTGGAGAAGTTCCACCAAACCCTACGGAATTGCTTTTCAACGAAGATTATCTGCCAAGAATGATTGAGGAGTTGAAGCAAGAGTATGATTATGTGTTCATCGATTGTCCTCCGGTCGACGTCGTTGCTGATGCGAATGTCGTTTCAGAGTATGTAGATATGGCGTTGTTTGTTGTTCGAGCTGGATTGATGAAGAAGGATATGTTGCCGATAGTCGACACATTCTACAACCAGAAGAAATTCCCGTCTCTATCGTTGATCCTTAATGGAACTTCTGTCACTAAGACTATGGGAACAAAGTATGGCTACGGCTACGGCTATGGTTATGGTAATTATATTAAAGAATAAAAGAATAAAATTAACTATACGAACATGAATAATCTATTTTGTAGATTTACGCATTGGTATTTTTCTAAGGATGCGTTGTCTTATTGGTTAGTTCTGCTTATGGACTGTCTGATTGTTGTCGGAACCAGTTTCTTTGTACATGCAATGATGACAAGTGCAGTAGACACTCTTGCGAATTTTGGACCATTGTTTGGAACATATTGTGCATACTTGGTCTTCTATCTTATAGGATTCAAATTAAGATATACATATAGCGGAGTGTTGAGATATTCCACATTTGTCGATTTGATGCGTTTGTGGACAGCCACACTTATCGCTATTGTGATGATTTATATTGTAAGACATTTGACAGATGTTGACCACATTTTGGAACCAATTACATGGAATGAGTTGCTTGCCACATGTATCATGTCAACATTAATCATGTGTTTTGTCCGTATCATGACTAAATACTTCTATGACGTCTATTTTATAGATGCCTCTGTCCAGAGAGTGTTTATCTATGGAGTGAAAGAGGGTGGTGTCGCTTTGGCAAAAAGTATCCAGGCACAGGAGTCGAAGTATGAGGTCACAGGTTTTGTATCTGACGTGGAAAGTGATGCTCACCATTTGCTGATGGGTGTGAAGATATATGCGAATGATGATAAACTGGTCAGCAGGATGAAACAGAAGAATGCGACGGTGTTGATGGTGTCTCCATTGAAGTCTGATGCTATCAGAAACAATCAGCAGATGGCTGATGCGTTGGCAGAAGCTGGTATCAAGATATTGATGTACAATCAGCAGGAGTGGGATGGAAAGAGCGACTTGCGATATACTCATTTGAAGGAAGTCGACGTGGAGGATTTGCTGCCACGTAACCAGATAGATGTCGATTTGGATGCGATCAGCAACGTCTTGAAAGGAAAGAGCATTTTGATTACAGGAGCCGCAGGTTCAATCGGTTCTGAGATTGTAAGACAGGTTTCGGAGTTCGGACCTAGCCAGTTGGTCCTTGTCGATCAGGCAGAGACACCTCTTCATGACATCAGATTGATGATGGCTCGCAAGTTCCCTGATATTCCAGCAGAGACTGTGACAGCAAGCATTCACCATAAGATTCATATGGAGACATTGTTTGAAAAATACAAGCCTGAATATGTGTTCCATGCTGCCGCATACAAGCATGTCCCTATGATGGAGGATAATCCGGGAGAGGCAGTCGCAAATAATATCGATGGTACACGTATTATGGCTGATTTGGCTGTCAAATATGGTGTCAAGAAGTTTGTGATGGTATCAACAGATAAGGCAGTGAACCCTACAAACGTGATGGGTTGTTCAAAACGTATCTGTGAGATGTACTGCCAGAGTCTTGATAAGGAGATCAAGGAAGGTAAGATTGAGGGATGCACTGAGTTTGTCACAACACGATTCGGTAACGTTTTGGGTTCTAATGGATCGGTTATTCCTTTGTTCAAGGAACAGTTGAAGGCAGGAGGTCCGCTTACTGTCACACATCCAGACATTATCCGTTATTTCATGTTGATTCCTGAGGCATGTAAGTTGGTGCTACAGGCAGGAACAATGGGTCACGGAGGAGAAATCTTTGTGTTTGATATGGGTAAACCAGTACGTATTGCGGATTTGGCAAAACGTATCATCTTGCTTTCTGGAGCAACCAATGTTGAAATCAAGTATACCGGTTTGCGTGACGGAGAAAAACTATACGAGGAGTTGTTGAACAAGGAGGAGAACACTAAACCATCATCACATCCAAAGATCAAGTTGGCAACGGTTCGTGAACTTGGTTATGCTGAGGTATGCTCTCAGATCAACAAACTTATCGAGATCACTAAGGATGGTTATGATGACATGGCCATTGTTAAGCAGATGAAAGTTTTGGTGCCAGAGTTTAAGAGTAAGCATTCTAAATACGAGGCACTAGATAAAGAGTAATCTTTTTATCATGAATACAAGTGGACTCTATGTATTTTTATAATAGTGTCCACTGTTTTTTATATCACCATTCCGGTTACAAAAAACGGTTAAAGCATATCTAAAGCGAAATAAGATGGAAATCAATGGCTATAGCATATCAATAATAATGCCAGTTTTCAATGTGGAGTCATTCATCGGGTCATGTTTGGAAAGCATAATGTCTCAGACTTATACAAATGTGGAATGTATAATTATAGACGATTGCGGAACAGATAAAAGCATTGAAATAGCAAAGTCTGTGGTTTCCAACTATGATGGTGATATAGAATTCAAGTTTCTGAAAAATGATGTGAACTCTGGAATTTCTGTGTCTAGAAACTCGGGAATAAAGGCGTCTAAAGGAGATTATTTGTTTTTTATCGACTCAGATGACAAGTTGTTTCCAGACTCTTTACAGATTTTGATAGACAAAGTCAAGGCGTATCCGGGTGTAGATTTGGTACAGGGAAATTGTGAGTCAGAAGATCATAATGATCCAAGGGCTGATTTGTTATATATAAAAAAGGATACTTTCCCAGAATATATATGTGATAAAACGCTCATTCAGCAGACGATGTTGCATTGGTCATTTCCGACGACGGTGTGGAACAAGTTGATTAAACGTTCGTGCATTGTGGATAATGGTCTTTTTTTCATGGAAGGAGTAGTCCATGAAGATGAGCATTGGAAATGGTTGATTCAAAAATATGTCAGCAATCTGGTGGTAGTAAATGATTGTACATATTGGTATCGTACTGTAAGTCCCGGTTCTATCATGAATACGCCGGATTTGACTAGGTCTGTTTTTTCTAGAATCAAAATTTTTGAATTTATAGCCTTGCATGGTACTTCAATCTATGATATTAGTTTCGCTGTCCATTTCCTTCCTTATCAGGTGAAAATCCTGAGATGGGATAAGATTAAGAATCTGGACATGGTGAATGATCAGTTGATAAAATCGATTGAAGTATTGAAGTCAAATGGGGTTGATGTGAAATACATACGTAATCTGCAGCTTTTGCGTCTCCCTATATGGCTATTGGATAATAAAATATTTGCGAAACTTTATAGTGAGTACGAAAAGCGTAACAATTTAGTTTATTCATTACCGAAAATATCCAACTGATCAACACATTGAGTTGTTCCCTGGTTTAATTAATCAGAAATAACAGATGGCTAATAACTAACAATTACATATAGCATATATAAAACAGATGGCTGAATCAAGAGTACAGAAGACAATACTGAATGCTAAAGTGAATTTGATATTCTACTTTTTAAATTTAGCTGTTACATTCTTTTCTAGGAAGGTTTTCCTTGATTCTTTAGGAGCGGATTTCTTTGGATTGACTTCTACAATAGGAGGTTTTATTGGTTTCTTAAGTTTGGTGGAGCTTGGCATTGGAAATGCGATCAGTTTTGCCCTTTACAAACCAATGTATGACAAAGATTATAAAAAGCTAAATGAGATTGTTTCTGTATTGGGATACTTATATTATCTGGTTGGTTTTATTATTCTAGGTTGTGGTATCGTATTGTCATTGATGTTCCCTTATTGGTTTGCTGGAAAGGGAGTCTCTATGAGTCTGGTATATGCAGTGTTTTTCTCTTTCTTGGCTTCGGTTCTGTTGACGTATTTCGTTAATTTCAGACAATCTATTTTAAGTGCGGACCAACGAAATTACGTTATAACAGGATGTTTTCAAGGTGCCTCGTTTATTTGCTACCTTTTGCAAATGGGTGTTGTGTATTACTTCTTTAATTACACACAATACGGTGACATTTGTCCTTATCTATGGGTGATAATATCATTGCTTACTAATATAGGTTGCGCGATTTATCTGAATATTAAGATAAATCAGATGTATCCTTGGTTGGATGCGAAAATTAGGTTAGGAAAAGAGAAATGGAGGGAATATCCTGAGATTATAAAGAAAACTAAACAATTGTTTCTTCATAAGATTGCGTCTTATGCCCAATTGCAGATACGTCCATTGGTCATGTTTAGGTTTGCGGCACCAGACAAGTTCACCGCATTGGAGATGATCGGAAAGTATGACAACTATAACCTTACTGCAGGAAAAACATCTTCATTGATTGCTGTCGTGTTCAGTGGTAATGTCGCTGGAGTCGGCAATTTGATCGCCGAAGGAAACAAAGAAAGAATTCATAAAGTTTATTGGGAATTTTTCGCTTTGAAATTCTTTATCGCCGGAATGTTGGCTTTTGGATTCTGGCATTTGACTGAGCCGTTTTTGATATGTTGGCTTGGTGAAAAATACCTTTTGACAAAGTTATTATTGTTGCTTCTTATTATAAATGAGTTTATTTGGCAGATAAGATATACCACAGATGCCTTTATAATGGGTTATGGATTGTTCCAAGATGTGTGGGCTCCCGTGGTAGAGTCTATTATATCTGTTGTTGTTGCCATTTTAGGTGGATATTTTTGGGGACTTGAAGGAGTCTTGCTTGGTACGATTGTAAGTATGGCTTTGATAGTATGTATCTGGAAACCATATTTTTTGTTTAAGGAAGGATTGAAAACAAGTGTTTTGGGATATTGGGTTAATTTTGCAAAATATACAGTCAGCCTATTCTTTGCAATTGTGGCGGGTAATTATTGTGCGGAATGGATCAACTTTGATCCTTCTCAATCATTTATATATTGGGGATTATATGCTGTATGTATAATGTTGGTCTTCTCGATAATCTATTTTGTCTTTTTGTACATGTTGAATGAAGGCATGAGAGATTTCGCTAGTCGTATCGTTACTATGGCAAAATCCAAATTTGGCTCAAAAAAATAAAAGAGATAGGAAAATAAAATCCGAATTTTAAATTTTCATATATGAAGAAGGAAGTGCTTTTTATGATGGACAGTCTGACTTGTGGTGGAGCGGAAAAGAGTTTGGTTAGTTTGCTTCCATTGTTGGATTATGATAAAGTGAATGTCACATTATTGCTTTTTGCTAGAGGTGGAGTCTTCGAATGCTACGTTCCAGATCAAGTAAAGGTTATCAAACTGGATCTGCCTTCTGATATGAAAATGAAGATGTCGCTTTTTGGCTTTTCTTTCCAGATTAGAAAAAACAAACTGTTTGGCAAAAAGGAGCATTTGGCTGAGACATATTGGAAATGTGTAGAGAATAGTGTGCCAGAATTTAATAAATCTTATGACATCGCTATTGCATACCAACAGGGATTCCCTACATATTATGTTGCGAACAAGGTGTCTGCGACAAAGAAATATGCTTGGGTCAATGTGGATTTGAAGAAGGCCGGATATAGCAGTGACTTCAATTCTAAAATTTATGAAAAATATGACAAGGTTGTTGCAGTGAGCGATGCTGTATCAGATTATCTTGTTTCACAAAAGTATGTGACAGACACGTCGAAGATCGTTGTTGTATATGATATATTAAACACAGAGTTGATCCGCTCGATGTCCAAAGAACAAGGTTTCAGGGAAAACTTTGATGGTACACGCTTGGTGACAGTTGGACGTATGGTGCCTCAAAAAGCCTACGATTTGGCTGTATTGGCAGCTGACGAACTGAAATCGAGAGGCTATAAGTTCAAATGGAGTTTTGTAGGTAATGGTTCCGATAGACCTAAAGTCGAGAGAATGATTGCTGACCGACATTTGGAAGATTATGTTGAACTTCTTGGAGAACAGTCGAATCCATATCCATATATGTCGGCTTGTGATATTTATGTGCAGACGTCTAGGTTTGAAGGCTTTGGACTGACTGTGACGGAAGCACGTATTTTGGGAAAGGCAGAAGTCTGCACGAATTTCCCGTCTGCATATAATCAAATCGTTGATGGAGAAAATGGTCTTATCTGTGAAATGGATCCGAAATCAATTGCAGATAAGATTGAGTTGTTGTTGACGAATAAAGAGTTAAAAGAAAAATTGGAAGCTGCTGTAGAGAAAGAAGTTAATCGCACAGCAGAAACAGAAGGAGCAAAAGTAAGAGCATTATTATCGTAATCTGATTTATATGAGAATAGCCACAATAACATGCCATCGTGTATATAACCATGGAGCAGCATTACAAGCTTGGGCGTTGGCATCTTTTATAAAGAGAGAAGGTCATGAAGTCAATATAATTGATTATCGTCCTGGCTATTTGTGTGGACAATATGATTGGAAGGTTAATAATCCTCGTTTTGACAAACCTATTGTCAAGTGGTTTTATTTATTGGCAAAATATCCTTCATGGAAAAAATCTCAAAAGCGAAAGAATGCTTTTGATGCTTTTGACGCTAAATATATAGCTCCGTTTGTCACAGCAAAGACGTATTCTTCATGTGATGAATTGAAAAACAATCCTCCGAAAGCGGATGTATATGTTGCGGGAAGTGATCAGATTTGGAATACTGTATTGAAGAATGGTACGGATGCTTCTTTCTATTTGGATTTTGGAGGAAAAGAGGTAAGAAAGATAAGCTACGCGGCAAGTTTTGCGACTAGTTCGTTGAGACAAGGAACAGAAGAATTCGTCAAAAGTAAGTTGGCTGGCTTAGATTCGATAGCTGTGAGAGAACCTTCCGGATTGAAATTGTTGGAAACAATGAATTATACAGGTACTCTCGTGTGTGATCCTGTGTTTTTGTTAGACGCGGATGTTTGGACATCTGAATTTCCAACTACAGAAGGGTCTGGCGAAAAATATGTCCTTGTTTATGATTTTGAGTGTAGCAAGGAGGTGCAGGCTGTAGCGGAAAGGATCGCTAAAGAAAAAGGATTGAAGATATTTTCAATCGGTCCTTATCCATTGGAGTATGCAGATAAGAACTTTGTTAACTCTGGTCCTGATGTGTTTGTCTCTCTTGTAAGGAATGCCACTTGTGTTGTAAGTAATTCTTTTCATGCGACAGCTTTTTCTTTTATATTCAAGCGTGACATGTTCGTCGTAAAACGAGCTGACGGACTAAACACAAGAATGCAGGATCTGTTGTCGAGATACGGTTTGTCTGACAGACTCGTCGATGGCAATACAAGTTCGTCGACTTTATTGGCTCATATTGACTATAATAAGGTGGATGAAGTCTTGTCATCTGAGATAGAGAATTCAAAGGAGTGGCTTAGAAATAATATTGTATTGAAATAAAATGTCTAAGGTTTCTTTCATAATACCGGTGTATAATGCCGAAAAGTGTTTGAGCAAGTGTCTGGAAAGTATTGTCTCATTATCTTTCATAGACTGGGAGGTGATAATTGTTGATGATGGCTCAAAGGATTCCAGCGCTGCTATTTGTGAGACTTACGCGGAGAAAGACAGCCGAATTAAACTTTTTCACAAGATTAATGGAGGCGTTAGCAGCGCAAGGAATTTTGGACTGGAAAAAGCATCTGGAGAATATGTGACATTTGTTGATTCTGATGATTTCGTTAATGAAGACTATTTATCTTTTTTCAATGGAAAAGAGGTTAATGAAGACGTTGTTTTCTCTTCATATAGGCTTGTTAATGGAGAAGAGAAGAACAAAATTCCGTTTGGTGTGTCGATACATGAAAAAAAGGAGGTTGTGGATTTTGTATCCAAGTATCTGTACTCAAAACATATAATGGCGCCTTGGGGAAAGTTTTTCAAAAAAGAGATTATTCAAGGACGAAAGTTTGATGAGTCGTTAAGAAGAGGAGAAGACACAAAATTCTGTTTGCTTACTTTGAATAATTGCCAGTCATTGCGGACCGTAGGAGAAAGTGTATACTTTTATGATCTTCCATTATCGGAGTCAAAATACAAAATGGATTTTGAAGAAGCCACATCCCACATGAAGGCGATATTTGAGGCGTATGAGGAAACTGATTTCCGAAATGACCAGTTTGAAAGCGGCCTGTTTGGCATATTTATGAACAGTGCTCTGGATGATATCCATCGTCATCCTTTAACTTTCTTTTTTAATGAGACGGTAAAGAAGTGCGCCGGTATCGGAGGTAAAAGTTCGTTTGGCGTAAGACTGAGATATTTATTTTATAATAATATAATAAGGGCTGCTCTTTCCAATCTGCTAAAGAAGTGAAAGAGAAGCATGTTAATCCCATGTCATGAAAGAAAGAATTGTTTATCTTGACATAATCAGAATCGTAGCTTGTCTTATGGTTATTTTGATGCACTCTCCAGTAGCATTGAAAGATGGGGAGACGAGTGCATTGCCAGGCTTGATATCATTGTTGATGTTGCCATGTAATGGGTTATTCTTTATGACAAGTGGAGTCCTTCTGTTTGGCTCTGGCTTGTCGTTTGGCAATTTTATGAAGAAAAGGCTTTCTAGAATTGTATATCCGACGGTGATATGGAGTGTTGTCTATGTTCTAGTCGACGCGTATATGTTGGATTCTTCTACGAATGAGACCGTCCAGCAGTTGTGTTGGATACCGTTCCATTATATAAAAGCAAATTTCGCGTTATGGTTTATGTACACACTTTTGGGATGTTACTTTATCATTCCGATTGTTGAGCCATGGTTGATGAAGGCGACAAAGAAAGAGTTGGAGACGGTGCTGGTTTTGTGGGTGATTTCAATAGGATTGCCAATGGTCACATATTATCTCGACATGCCAAAATTTGACCATCAGTCGGCATGGTATTATTTTGGTGGATTTATGGGTTATTTGCTTATGGGATGGTATGTCAATAAATATGATGTCTCATGGAAGAAAATTATTTTTTCTTTTGTGTTGGCGATAATTTTTTATGTTATCGTAAAAATCCAAAGACCGTCTGATTGGAATTATTTCTGTTATTTGCATCCGTCAACGGTTTGTTATACTTTTGGATTGTTCGGTTTGATTATGAAGTTGGCATCACACAAATATTCAGACAAGACAGTTAAAATTTTATCCTCATTATCGGCATGCTCGTTTGGGGTATATCTGATTCACGTCTTGTTCCTGACTAAATGGTTGAAGACTACTGATATATTAAGCACACTGTCTGTTGGTGGAGCGATAGGTGCCAGATGGATTTTGACAACAATTGTCTGTTTTTCTGTTGTTTTGCTGATCAGAAAACTTCCTTTCAGCAAATATGTGATAGGTTAGAAAGGATAATTATATACGGATAATAATGAAAGAGAGAAAAATATATCTTGATTTGATAAGGGTGATCGCTTGTATTATGGTTGTTTTTATGCATTCACCTGTCCCTGAGACAATCAATCCGGCGACAAAGAATGCAGGTCCATTTTTAGCGTATCTAAGTTATTTCACGACACCATGTGTGCCTCTTTTCTTTATGGTAAGTGGAGCTTTGTTGCTTCCTTGTAAATCTGATATAGATGCCATTGGATATTTGAAAAAGAGGTTGAGTAAGGTGGTGGGTCCAACTCTTTGTTTCACGTTGCTTTATGTGATATGGACTTGGAATTCATCATCGGGAGTGAAAGACGCTGTCATCACATTGTTGTCTGTTCCATTCAGTGTGAAAGGACATGGCGTACTTTGGTTTATGTATACATTGACAGGATTATATTTATTGATTCCGATATTGTCACATTGGATCAGAAATGTATCTAAACGGGAATTAGAGTTTTACTTGTGTTTGTGGGGAATCTCTTTGTTGTATCCGTTTCTTGAGTTGTTTTTGGATATTGAGACAGAACCTAAAGGCATCTTGTATTATTTTACAGGGTATGTTGGTTATTTCTTGTTAGGTCATTATTTGTCAAAATACGAAGTGTCATTGAAGGTTTTGTTACCAATAGCTGTTTTGATGCTTCCGTTGCCATTGATAAATAAGATATTGAAGTGGGATTTGAACTTTTATACCGTATTTTGGTATTTGTCGATTACTGTAGCGGTAATGGCAGCGACCTGGTATGTCTTTATAAAGAAATATTTTGGAAATAAGAGTAGAATAGAAGGCTTTTTGGGTAAATTTGTAGAGTCAACAAGCAATTATAGTTTTGGAATATATTTGGTTCATATTTTCCTTATGAGAGCATTTATATGGTATGTCCCATTTGTGGAAAGTATATCAAATTACTATTTACAGACATTTGTGGTTGCTATAATGACATTTGCTGCATCATGGGGATTCTCATGGTTGGTTGCGAAATTGCCGTATTCGCAATATATAATTGGCTATTCTTCAAAAAAGTAAAGAGAAAATGAAAAAAAGAATATTTATCAACATACATTATTTGGAGATTGGAGGCGCGGAAAGAGCTTTGTTAGGTTTGTTGGCTGCCCTGGATCCAGAAAAAGTTGAAGTTGATCTGTTTGTGAATCAACACACTGGTGAATTCATGTCTCTTATTCCAGACTATGTGAATCTTCTTCCGGAAGTGCCAGAGTATACGTGTATAGAGCGACCAATAAAGGATATAGTAAAAGAAGGTCATATTGGTATCGCATTGCGCAGATTGTTGGCAAAATACAAGTACAACAAATATTTCAAAACGTTGACGGAGGATGAGAAAGCTCATGATGCAAGCATATTCCAGTATGTTGTAGATGAGGTGGAAGGAGCATTACCGTCGCTTTATCATTTAGGAGAATATGATCTGGCAATCAGTTTCTTGCAGCCTCATAATACGGTCTTACATAAAGTGAAGGCAAAGAAAAGGGCTTGTTGGATACATACTGATTATAGCACTATCCACGTCAACCATGATAAAGAACTACCATTATGGAATGGCTATGATTATGTTGCTTCTATCAGTGATGATTGCACAAAGACATTTTTACAAACATTCCCTGAATTGTCAGATAAGATTGTGCTGATAGAGAATATCCTGTCACCTTTGTTTGTCAGACAACAAGCTGAAATGGAAGACGTAAGTGATGAGATGCCATTTGATGAAGGAGAGACCAGAATTTTGACAATTGGACGATATTCCGCTCAGAAGAAGATAGAGGGCATTCCTCATATTTGTGCCGAAATGGAGAAGATGGGCGCGAATTTCAAATGGTATATTATAGGCTATGGTCCGGACAAGTTGATACAGGAGGCTTTGGATAAGTATCAGATGCGTCATCGTATGATATTATTGGGAAAGAAGACGAATCCGTATCCATACATTAAGGCTTGTGACATTTATTCGCAACCAAGTGTGTATGAAGGAAAAAGTGTGACAGTAAGAGAAGCTCAGATGTTATATAAACCGGTTGTTATTACTGATTATCCGACAGCAAAATCTCAGGTCAGAAATGGGGAGGATGGGCTTATTGTCCCATTGGATGAGAAGGAAACAGCAAAAGGAATCGTTGACTTGATCAATAATAAAGAATTACAGTCTAAAATAGAAGAATATCTGAAAGACAATGATTTTGGAAACGAAGCAGAAGTTGACAAAATTTATTCTTTAATGGCACGATAATTATATAAACATGATTCCTGATTTTTTATATAAATACATTTATCACATACTGATTGCGATACTCACAATTGTTGCCGTCAGAAATAGACGCAACATTTTTGAGTCTGAGCCTATTGTGGGAAGTTTGATCCTATGTCTATTTATGATCATATTTATAGGATTACGTCCGCATACGAGTGTGTTTGTAGATACGAAAAATTACGCGGATTGGTGGGGCCTCCAGTATTGGACGGGATTTGATACGAATGCAGAAAATTTATTGTTTGACAATCTGTATATATGGATGTCGAATATTTTTATGGAGCCGACGATATTCTTTCTGCTTATAGCCTCTCTTTATTTTTCTTGTCTGTTGATCGCATGTAGGAAACTTTTTGAGGCTAATACATTTATCGCGTTCTTGGTTTGTCTGGCAGCGTTTTCTACATTTTCATATGGAACAAATGGAATCAAGGCCGGTTTGGCAGCGTCGTTGTTCATTATGGCGTTGGCATATAGGGATAAAATGATTATCTCTGTCATATTCTTATTATTATCATGGGGATGTCACCATTCTATGGTTTTGCCAGTTGGTGCTTATCTCATAACTATGGTATTTAAGGACAGCCGATGGTATTTTTATGGATGGCTGTTCTGTTTGCTAATGGCTGCCGCCCATGTCACTTTTTTCCAGAACCTGTTTGCTGGAATGTCTGATGATTCGGGAAATGCGTATCTGACATCTTCCAATAGTGATTGGGGAGGAAAATCAGGATTTAGAATTGATTTTGTATTGTATAGCGCGATGCCAGTTGTGATGGGATATTTTGTGATATTCAAGTACCAGTTAAGAGATTTCCTGTATGAAAACATGCTGCACTATTATCTGATAACGAACAGTATTTGGATGTTGTGTATGTATGGATCTTTTACAAACCGTATCGCATATCTGTCATGGTTTACATATCCTTTCTTGATAATATATCCGTGTTTTGCGATACCAAGTGATTCACATCCGTTGGTCGTAAACAGACAGAAGTTTATTTATGCTCATCTTTCGTTTTCGTTGTTGATGTGGCTTATTATTTATAAGTAATAATTGATGGTTATGATTCCTAAAATAATTCATTATTGTTGGTTTGGCGGAAATCCATTGCCAAAAGAAGCCCAGGAATGTCTGGCTTCATGGAAAAAATATTTGCCGGATTATGAGATAAAGGTATGGAATGAGAGCAACTTCGATGTGAATTGCTGTCCATACGTTAAGGGAGCATATGAACAAAAAAAGTTCGCTTTTGTCAGTGATTATGCGAGGTTTTGGGTTTTGTATAATGAAGGTGGAGTGTATTTTGACACTGATGTAGAGGTGATTCGCAATATGGACCATATTATAGAAGCTGGAAACTTTATGGGTTTTGAAAAGAGTCTGGCGACTCAGGAACCATCATCCAGTGAGCCATTGGGTGTAAATGCCGGATTGGGTATGGGATGTGAAGCGAAATTGCCTTTTTTAAAAGAAATGCTGGAATTATATGAGAACAAACCGTCTTTTACGTTTGATGAAGGAACCATCGTTCACCATACGACAAAAGCTTTGGAGAAATATGGACTTGTGAATGAACATAGATTTCAGGAGGTGGCTGGCTTTAAGATATATCCGGCTGATTATTTTTGTCCGATGGATTCTACAACAGGATTGATTCATTTGACAGAAAATTCGGTTTCTATTCATCACTATTCTTGTTCTTGGGTTGATAAAAACACTCTTAGTTTTCAGTTGCATATATTGAAAAACAAATTGATCAAGATATTAGGACCGAAGTTGGTATTGAAGGTGGCGAGCCTTTTTTCTAGTTCAAAAAAAGTAAAATCTTAGTGATTATGATCCCCAAAATAATTCATTATTGTTGGTTTGGAAAATCTCCTTTGCCGAAGGATGCTCAGGAATGTATCGCGTCATGGAGGAAGTTTTTTCCGGACTATGAAATAAAGGAGTGGAATGAAAGTAATTTTGATGTTAATTGTTGCCCTTATGTGAAAGAGGCATATGAACAAAAAAAATATGCTTTCGTCAGTGATTATGCTCGATTCTGGGTGTTGTACAATATAGGAGGATTGTATTTTGACACCGATGTGGAGGTGATCAGCAGTTTCGATCAGATCATTGAAAAAGGAAATTTCATGGGATTCGAAAAAAGTCGTGCCACGCAGAATCCTGAATCCGGGGAACCTTTGGGTGTGGCTGTCGGATTGGGTATGGGTACTGAGCCAAATATGCCATTGATCAAGACTTTTTTGGAGTTTTATGAATCTAAACCTTATTTTTCAATTGAGGATGGAACGATTGTTATATATACGACAGAGATTCTAAAAAAATATGGATTGGTAAACGAACATCGTTTACAAAATGTCGCAGGCTTCACGATATATCCGGCTGATTATTTCTGTCCGATGGATTCAACCACAGGTTTGATAGAAATGACTGAGAATACTGTCTCTATTCACCATTATTCTTGTTCGTGGATAGACAAAAATACATTGTGCTTCAGATTGCATTTGTTGAAAAACAAAATGATCAAAATATTCGGACCAAAATTTGTTTTCGGGGTGATAGGAGTTTTGGGCTCTCTGAAGTCAAAAATAAAGGGTTGATATTAGGCGTTTTATAAAATTACATTTTGATTTATGAACGAAGATTATAGAATAACTGTTATAATGGGTATCTACAATTGTGCGGATACCTTGGTTGAGGCTCTGGAATCATTGGAGTCGCAGACATATAAAAAATTCAAGGTTGTGTTGTGCGACGATGGTTCTAAGGATGATACTTTCGCAGTTGCGAATAAGTGGGCTGAAACACATCCGAATTATATTGTGATAAAAAATGATCACAATATGAAGTTGGCTGCGACATTGAATCATTGTCTTGACTATGCAGATACAGAGTATGTTGCCAGAATGGATGGTGATGATTTGTCTGTACCAACTCGTTTTGAAAAGGAAATTAATTTCTTGGATTCCCATCCTGAATATGCAATGGTAAGTTGTCCGATGATATATTTTGACGAGGGTGGGGATTATAAGACAGGAGTCGCAAAAGAAAAACCTCAGAAAGAAGATTTCAAATACAATACACCATTTTGCCATGCTCCTATCTTGATGAGACGCGAAGCTTTGGAAAAAGTAGGTAGGTATACAGCTGAGCCAAAGACGGAAAGAATCGAAGATTACTATTTGTGGCACAAATTTTATTGCAACGGCTTCCAAGGATACAATTTGCAGGAACCGTTGTATAAGATGCGTAACGGTAGAGATGCTTTCGCACGTCGAAAGGTATCAGACAGATGGAGAGGCTATAAACTGACTACTGAAGTTTGTAAAAATCTTGGTTTTTCAATGCCTTGGGTTTATGGATTACCCGCATTGGCTAAGGCTTTAATTCCGTCTTTCTTGGTCAGATTTATAAGAACATTTAGATAATTATGCAGAAAGATAAATCAGCCGGTCTAATGAATGGCTTTAGTTTGCCGATTTCCAACTTTATCAAATGTGTTGCGTGTATTGTCATCGCATTGCATCATTATTCGCAATTCGGAATTGATAAAGAATACATATCAGGACCGATATATTCTGTGTTCAGAAGTGTTGGCGGAGATCTGTCTGTGACTCTTTTCTTCCTTCTTTCTGGTTATGGACTAATGGCATCTGAAACAAAGAAACATCTTGATTTCTTGGACTTTATGAAAAAGAGGTTTTGGCGTTTGTTGAAACCGTTCTGGATCGCTAATATTGTTTTTGTGGTTATCTATTGGCTTTTTGGCACTCCAAACATAGCGACCACTTCGTTATCAAATGCTGTTTTGTCTTGTATCGGTATTGTCACTTTTGACGGGACAATGTGGTTTGTCCGAGTCTTGATTTTATTGTATATTTTCTTCGCTGTCTCAATTCAGATAAAAGGGAAAACATTGCTTGTCACGTCAGTTTTGACTTTGGTCTTCATTGTCGTTTCGATACTTTGTGGTATGGGATCGCATTTCTGGTCTTCCGCTTTTGCGTTTCCTGCAGGTATGGCATTGTTTTTATTTAAAGATACATTGTTCCCATTGGCAAGAAAAATATATGTGCCTATTGTTGCGATTGTGTCTTATGTAGGTTTGTTGTACGGTTTGGTTTTCTGTCTGCATTTAGACAATTCAATATGGCATCAGCTGAACAACATACTTATTGTGATTCTGTTGGTCGTTTTGGTTTCGCATTTGCCAAACAACTGTTTGGAGAGTTTTAAATTGCCAAAATGGTTAGACGCATATTACGAAATGTATTTGGCTCATCCAAAAATACTCTATTTGATGTATTTCAGTTTTGGAGCATTTTGGAGTTTGCCGGTATATTTGGGAATATCAGTTTTAGGAGCGATTGCGTTGCATTTTATAACATCGTTTTCGTTCGGGTCTAACCAGAAATAACAAAACAAGGAAATAAATATGTCAACTCCTAAAGTAACCGTCATTGTCCCTGTTTATAATGTGGCACTATATGTAGAAAAATGTGCTGCAAGCTTGTTTGAACAGACGTTGGATGATTTGGAAATAATATTTGTGGATGATTGCGGTCCGGATAATTCAATAGAACTTGTAAGAAAAACTTTGGAGAAGTATCCGGCTCGTGTTGGTTCCACCCAAATATTGAAAAGACCTTCTAACGGAGGTCTGGCTGCTGCTCGCAGGTTTGGCCTGGATCATGCGACTGGTGATTATATCATACATTGTGACTCAGATGACTGGGTAGATCTGGATTTGTATGAGAAATTATACAACAAGGCAATTGAAACCAATGCGGATATTGTTGTCTGTGATGAGATTCACGAATATGCAAATGGCGGTCATTTGAAGATGGAACCGGATATGCCGTCTGACTGCAAAACGGTAGTGAGAAATTGGTATTCTAACATAGTTGGCATGTTTTGCCACAATAAGTTGGTAAAAAGATCATTGTATACAGACAACGGGATCACTCCTTGGGACGGACTGAATATGTGGGAAGACAATGGGTTGATTACTCGATTGTTTTATTGTGGCGGTACATTAGCTCAGATACATGGGGCTTGTTATCATTACAATAGAGCAAATGTGAATGCTATGACTTCTGGCTATGGAATCAAACAGGTGGAGCAGATGATTGGTGTCGCTGAAAAACTAACAGATTTCTTTAAGTCGAAGCCAGATGCTAAAGATTTTGAAAAAACAATTATGGCCTTCCAGTTTCTTGCACGCATCAATTTTGTGACTGATAGTTTTGAGAATCTTAAAAGATACGACACTACATTTGTCGGATCTGAGAAAATCATGTCGGAACTTGATCCTGCCGCATTCTCATCTAAGGGAAAACTGAGATTTTATATGGTCAAGAACCATCTTAGTTGGTTGTTCGTTTTGTTGTTTAAGGTTAAGAATTTGTTACATCTCTAAATCATGGGCTGTATGAAGGATAAGATAATTAGGGCTACTACAATTCCTTTGTCTCTAGATATTTTTTGTCAGGGGATGCTGAAAGAACTTTCGGAAAAGTATGAGGTTGTCGCAGTGTCGTCTCCAGAAAAAGAATTGGATATTGTTCGTGAGAGAGAAGGGGTCCGTACCATTGCGGTAAGCATGTCACGTCATATCTCTTTACTAAATGATTGCAAATCATTGTGGAGACTGTATCGTGTTTTCAGAGAAGAAAAACCACGTATGGTACATTCGATGACTCCTAAAGCAGGACTTCTTTGTATGGTCGCCGCATGGTTGGCTCGAGTGCCGGTGCGTGTCCATACATTCACTGGTTTGGTTTTCCCGACAGCTACTGGTATAACAAAGAGAATTCTTATGTTTACCGATTGGCTGACATGTGCTTGTGCCACACATATCATACCTGAGGGCGAGGGGGTTAAGAACGACCTTATTAATAATGGCATCACAAAAAAGCCGTTGAAAGTTCTGGGATACGGAAATGTGCGAGGAATAGACTTGCAGCGATATGACAGGACGCCAGATGTGATGGAAGAGGCTTCTAAAATCAGGAAAAACGATGTGGTGACTTTTGTCGCAGTGGGAAGACTGGTTGGGGATAAAGGAATCAATGAGATAGTGGAAGCTTTTGTAAGACTGAATAAAGAAAATCCGTCTACTCGTTTGATACTGGTTGGACCAGAGGAGAGTGAGTTGGATCCATTGAAACCACATGTGTTGGATATGATTTCCAACGGTCCTGCGATTGATACTGTAGGAATGCAGCGAGATGTGCGACCTTGGTTTGCGGCGTCGGATGTCGCTATATTGGCATCATATAGAGAAGGATTCCCTAATGTTGTGATAGAAGCAGGCGCTATGGGGTTGCCTCAGATTGTGACTGATATCAATGGAGCCAGAGAAATCATAGAAAATGGCAGGAATGGAATCATAATACCATCTAAGGATTCAGACGCTTTGTATGAAGCGATGAAGAAGATGATGGTGCCGGAATACAGACAATCGTTGGCGAAAGAAGCACGTACAATGATTTCGGAAAGATTTGAGCAATCTTTCGTCAGAAAATGTTTGTATGATTTCTACGATTCTATTATGAATTAATGTGATAAAAGTATAATTTTGCCACGTTAATATTATATTTATGTACAAAAACTATTTTAAAAGGATTTTAGATTTTTGTATCGCGTTGACGGCGTTGTCAATTTTATTTGTTCCTTTGGCTATCATCACTTTGTTTTTGCATTTCGCAAATAAGGGGGCTGGCGCATTTTTCTTTCAGGAACGACCCGGACTGAATGGCGAAATATTCAAGATTTGCAAGTTTAAGACTATGACGGACGAGCGCGATTCGGATGGCAATTTGTTGCCTGATGAGCAGCGTCTCACACCTATAGGGAGATTTGTCCGTTCTACCTCTATTGATGAATTGCCACAATTCTGGAATGTGCTTGTCGGTGATATGGCATTGATAGGACCACGTCCTTTGTTGGTGGAATATCTGCCATTATACAGCAAAGAGCAGGCACGTCGACATGAGGTCCGCCCAGGAATTACCGGATGGGCTCAGTGTCACGGAAGAAATTCCATTTCCTGGACTGAAAAGTTCAAACTTGATGTTTGGTACGTTGATAATGTTTCGTTATTGACTGATATCAAAGTCGTGTTGATTACAATAAAAAAAGTTATTGTGAGAGACGGAATTTCTCAGGAAGGGAATGCAACAATGGAACATTTTAATGGATCAAATTAGTTGATTATGTATCTATACGGTGCTAGTGGGCATGGTAAGGTGGTGAAGGAGATTCTGGATGATTCCGGAATCGAAGTAAAGGCATTCATAGATGATAATCTGTCGTTGTCAGATTTTTTTGGATTGCCTGTGCTTCATCAAGCGAACGGATTGGAACCTATAATAGTATGTGTCGGCAAATGTGACGTCCGCAGACAGATTGTAGAGCATCTTAACTGTAAGTTTGCGTCGGCAATACATTCTTCTGCCGTCGTTTCTCCTTCTGCTAAAATAGGGGAAGGAACTGTTGTGATGCAAGGTTCTGTGATTCAGGCAGATGTGGTGATCGGGAAACATTGTATTGTCAATACAAAGGCCAGTATTGATCACGAGAGTGTGATTGAAGATTTTGTTCATGTAGCCCCAGGATCCACTATAAGTGGAAATGTCCATATAGGAGCAGGAACATGGATTGGAGCTGGCACAACTGTGATACAGGGTGTTAGGATCGGAAAAAATTGTTTTATAGGAGCTGGAAGTGTCATTGTCAAAGATGTTCCTGATAATTCAAAAGGATATGGTGTCCCTTTCAGAGTGGTTGACACTTTGAAATAAAAAATATAATAAAATATGTCATACGTTCCTGAAAAGATGATCTATCTTTGTTTGGCTCACATGTCGGAAGATGGGTCGGAACAGAAATATGTAAAAGAGGCATTTGACACGAATTGGGTCGTGCCTTTAGGTCCAAATGTGAATGCTTTCGAGGAAGACTTGAAGTCATTCTATGGTGGAAAAAATGAAGTGGTGGCATTGAGTGCTGGCACTGCGGCAGTGCATCTTGCATTGTTGGGATGCGGTGTGCAGCCTGGAGACGAGGTGTTGGTGCAGTCGTTCACTTTTTGCGCGTCTTCTCATCCAATAACATATCTTGGTGCCAAACCAGTGTTTGTCGGTTCTGAACCAGAAACCTGGAATATGGATCCTGCTCTTCTTGAAGAGGCTATTAAGGATCGTATCGCGAAGACTGGAAAAACACCAAAGGCTATAATTCCTGTAGCTCTTTATGGTATGCCTTACGATTGTGAGAAGATAATGGCGATTGCTAAAAAATATGGTATTCCTGTTATTGAAGACGCTGCGGAGGGATTTGGCAGTAAATTCGGAGGCAAGTCGCTTGGCACATTCGGAAGGTTTGGCGTGTTGTCGTTCAATGGCAACAAAATGATCACAACATCCGGTGGTGGAGCGTTGATCTGCGAAAAAGCTGAGGATAAAAGTACTATTATGTGGTATGCCACACAAGCACGTGATGCGTACCCATACTACCAGCATTCCGCAATCGGTTACAACTATCGAATGTCCAACATCTGTGCAGGAATCGGCCGTGGACAGATGACGGTTGTTGACTCTCATATTGCTCACCACAAGCATGTTCAGGCTCTTTATGAAGAACTGTTGAAGGATGTGAAGGGAGTGCACATACATAAACAGCCTGCTGATCCCCGTTATGATGCCAACTTCTGGTTGTGTACTGCTACAATTGATCCAGACGTGAAGGTTGTAGGACAGGAAAATGCATATAAAGAGGTGATCAAATCTGCGGTAGGAGGTGCCGCAGGAGTAATCAAAGTTGTTGATTGTGCCACAACAGATTGTCAGCCGAATGAGAATGTTGAGGCTCTTCGCGTCTTCATGCTTGGCAAGAAAGTAGAGTCTCGTCCTGTATGGAAACCAATGCATAAGCAGCCGGTTTATGCAGGTGCTCCTTTCTATACTAACGGGGTAGAGGAGGCTGTTTTCAAGGTCGGATTCTGTTTGCCTGCCGGTCCGTATGTGAGTGATGACGATGTCCGTTATATTGTAGACATGATTAAGGAAGCTATTGTGAAGTAGTATGGAGGTTGCATCAAAAGAACAATTGAGAGAGACGGTATTTCAGATGCTTAGGTTTGCGATAGTAGGTGTGATAGCCACTGCTGTACATTATGGAGTGTATTGGCTATTGCGTAGTTTCTTTCCGGTAACTATTGCTTATTCAATCGGATATGTGGTGGCGTTTGTGTGTAATTTCATATTGACTTGCATTTTCACATTCCGCAAGAAAGCCAGCACGAAACGAGGCATTGGATTTGGTTTGGCTCATCTCGTCAACCTTGGACTACATGTGGCATTGCTGAATCTGTTCTTATGGATTGGACTTTCTGAAGAGCTGGCCCCTATACCAGTGTTCTGTATCGCTATACCTGTAAATTTTCTTTTGGTAAGGTATGTGTTTAAGCGTGATTGATAAGTGCTTGATAATATTGATGATACGCTGGCAGTTACCCTCGATGTGAAGAAGAAAGTTTTATGATATATAAGAGAAGAGGCTCAATCTTTGGATTGGGCCTTTTTGTTGTTAATAAGTTTTCTCACTTCATATTTGAAAAATTCTTACCTTTGTAAGGTAATCGGGTTAAAATGATGATTTATAGGTTGACGCGATATTGTTTGATGCTAGGAATGCCGGCCGTATTGATGTCGTGTAGTCCTAAAGTCAGTTCGTATTTGCCATATAACCAGGCAGGTTGCCGCACAATAGTCAATAAAGGTGACTATTATGATGATTTTGCGGTGGTGAAGATGCCGACTCCCGTCGCATACTATTATCGTAAACATGCTAAGTTCCGTGAGATTGAGTATCACCGTGAGGTTGGTTATGATGGTATTTGCGAAAGCAGGCGAGTGTTGCGTACAAGGGAGGCTAAGGATGGCTTCAACTATATAGCGAAGACGGTGATGGATTCCTTGAGTAACGCGGATTTTGTCAATATCTCCGTCGACGGGAAGCTGGTGAGAACCGAGCGTGACGTTTATAATTTATTGCGTTTGCGCAGAAAAAATATAATTGAGATAAATCACGAACCTAAGAGACGTGAAATTTGTATTATAACTACAAACTGATTGAAGATGAGTATGAAGAGAAATATATTGTGTGTCATGCTTGCTTTGGTGGCATCTGTTTCCGCTGCCTTTGCAGATGTGGTAGGAAGCAGTACTGGTTTTGTGATCAGTAACGACGGAAAGATAGTTACTGACTATGCGTTGGTTAGCAATGCTAAGTCTATTGTGGTATACGGTTTGGAAAAGTCATTTTCTATGGCATATAAGGCAAAAGTCGTCAGAGTAGACTTGGAGAATGATATCGCCGTTATTAAGGTGGACAAAGTAATAGATACAATCCCATATGTGGTTTCGAAGGAACCTGTGAGACCAGACAGTGTGTCGGTCGTGTCGTATCCGTTGATCACAAAGTTCAAGACAAACACATTTACTACCAAGTCGAGAATAAATATGCTAGGTAAGATGTTCATGTTGGATAACTCTATTGAAAAAGGAGCGGAAGGATCTCCCGTTTTCAACTCAAAAAATGAGCTTGTCGGTTATCTATGCAAAAACAACCTTGGCGAGATAAATATGATGCGTACATTGGTGGCTTTGCCTGAATTAGGAGCTGCAAATATGACAGTCGGCAATATTGACGACGCTGTGTGTATGGTGACTGCGTATGATGAAGAGGTTGAGGTGCAGACGTCTTCATTCAACACAACCGTTACTCCTATTCCTCAAAGACCTAAGTTGGAGGTTGATTTCGGCATGGTTACTGTCGCTGGAGGCAAATTCATGATGGGAGAGAAACGTGAGGTTGAGGCTGTTGTAGACACTTTCAAGATTGCTAGGTATGAGGTTACACAGGCACAGTGGAATATGGTTATGCCGTCTAACCCAAGTCCGATAAAAGGAGATGACCTTCCTGTATACAATGTCTCTTGGAATGATGTCAGAACGTTTATCTCTAAGTTGAATGATATGACTGGCAGAAACTACCGTCTACCTAAAGAGGCAGAGTGGGAGTTTGCGGCGAGAGGCGGAGTTATGTCGAAGGATTTCCAATATTCAGGATCAAACAATCTTGATGAGGTGGGCTGGTATCGTGATAATTCAAATGCTAAGCCTCATCCCGTCGGCACAAAGAATCCAAACGAACTTGGTATCTATGATATGACAGGAAATGTGTCGGAGTGGTGTGCTGATGATTTCAAATATCTTGAGCCTCAGGTGAAAAAAGATTATTATTATGCAAAAACAGATTCATTCTCACTATATAAAATAGACGAGAGTGATAAAATAAAGAACAAACTTATAGAAGGACGCAAGGTGATGAAGGGAAGCGGTTATTTCCATGAGAAATCACGCTGTGGTGTGGCATACCGTCGTGCATGTTCGCCAACGGACAAGTACACATTCGGATTCAGACTTGCGGAATAAACAATGACATACAATTATATTTTATTATGAATATTTGGTTTGAGTGTAAGGTCGTCTACCGTAAGGATGACGAGAATGGTAAGAGTACAAGAGCGACAGAGGTTTATCTTGTTGAAGCGTTGAATTTTTCAGAGGCGGAGGAGAGAATCAGCCGTGAGGTGGCTCCATTCGGTGAGTTTACAGTGGCGAGCATCAAGAAGTCTCCTATCAACGAAATCTTCCCTAATGAGGAGGGAGACAAGTGGTATAAGTTTAAGGTCGCTTTTGTTACAATCGACGAGGTTAGCGCGAAGGAGCATCGTGCAAATTCCAATATCCTTGTGATTGGAAATGATTTGATGAACGCTGCCGATCATTTGATTGAAAATATGAAGGATTCTGTTTCTGATTATGAAATCGTAAGCATAACAGAAACTTCGATTCTTGACATATTCCCATACACAATGGACGACAACAGTGATGCTGATTTGACACATCTTCCTAACGAAGACTGATTGGATAATGTGATTGAATAGAATACTGAATATTAATTGGTTATTATGGCAATCAAGGATAGAATAGACGAAGTGAAGTCTAAATTGAAGCCAGGCACACAACTTCTTGCTGTGTCAAAATACCATCCCAAAGAGGCAATTCAGGAGGCGTACGACACAGCTGGTCAGCGATTGTTTGCAGAGAGTCATGCCCAGGAGTTGGTGGGCAAGTATGAAGCGTTGCCAAAAGATATCAAGTGGCATTTCATAGGTCATCTGCAGACAAACAAGGTGAAATACATTGTGCCGTTTGTTGAGTTGATTCACAGTGTTGACAGTGAACATCTGCTTGCAGAAATTGACAAACAGGCAAAGAAGGTCGGTAGAGTGGTGAAGTGTCTGCTTGAGGTCCATATAGCGGAGGAAGAAACTAAATATGGGTTCTCTTTTGATGAAGTGAAAGCTCTTTACGACAGCAACGCATTGGCTAAATATGAGAATGTGGAGGTTGTGGGGTTGATGGGAATGGCAACGGCCACAGATGATAAGGAGCAGATCAAGCATGAGTTTGAACAGTTGTCTTCTTTTTATCATTCCGCTCAACTTACATTTGCTCCTAAGTTTACAGAATTATCAATGGGCATGAGTGGTGACTATGAGATTGCCACTTTGCTTGGAAGCACACTTGTCCGTGTCGGAAGCTTCATTTTTGGTAATCGTGTTTATAATTGATATTATCAATTTATTTTAATAATGGCGACGGGCGTGTGCTTGTCGCCTTTTTGTTGTTATGAAAGTTTTCAGGAAATATATTCTGCCATTTTTGGTCTTGTATACAGTTTTGCCAATAGCTTTGGCTGTAACCGTTTGTTGGATGACGACAAACGGATATGCTCCAATGGTATTGTCGGAGATTCAGTTTGTGATGACGTTTGTGATTTCTGTATTGATAGCAGGTTTATCGGGTTACATTGTCATGAATCACAACAAAAATATCAAGGCTGTTTACGCAAATCTTTCCAAACAACCGTTGCTTGTCGTATGTGTGGGGGAAGGACTGTTTAGTGCAAATGCTTTGATAGCTGATCTTTTTGACGGCCTTGTGTTGGGCTCTCTTATTGTGATTTTCCCATTGTTCTTGTATGTGATGAAAACAATGCGGGATATTAAGGAGATAATGTCGTGATTCCGGCTGATTTTATCTTTTGAAGAATCTCTCTCCCCATTCTTTCCAACCGTTCAAGTCGGCTACATTCTCATTGTGGAATAGGGTAGTGAAATCGCCTCCTGTGGCGTTGCTTTCTTTCTTTAAGTTGTCGATGTATTCGTATGCCGCATCTACACTTAGCTTCATGTTTGAGCGTAGTGTCTTGTCCATCACTATAAGAGGATGGATTGTAAGTTTGGTTTCTTTTTCTTTCTCTATGTTATAGAAAGTGAATGGCTTTGATGTCCCGGCACGGTATCCTGCCATGTCGGAATATGCCATAGAATAATCATCTGTAAATCCTAACTCTTCCAGTCTTTCATAGCCGTGTGGCAGTGCGAATTTCAGATAGTGGAAACGACATTTTGTGACGGCTCTTCCTAAACATTTTTCCAATATCCATTTCTCTAATTTTAGAGCTGTATCGTTTGTTGCGGCTCTGTAAGAGATGTGTAGTCCCACCACGATTTGTTTGTCTATCCTTTGTTTGGCTTTCCAGTAGCGGAAACTTGGGAGTATTGTTTTCTTGTCGAATTTGCCGTAGCATCCGCAGTGAAAGAATATTACATTGTCGGGGTTCTCATCGGCAAGACGCTGGCTAACTTCTTCAATGTTGAAAAAAGGGTCTTCTTCGACGTGTAGCAGCGATTGCCATCTTTTTAATACATCTTGTATGTTCCCTTTGATCAAGTCTTTCACGCTGCTTAAAACATGCCTTACAATACCTTTGTTACGGAAAGCATAGACATTGTCTACGTCCACTGTGGTGAGGTTTGTCGGTGTTTGTTTAGGAATGCCAATTCTGAATTTGTCATTTATGAGAAGACGGAATTCTTCTATCCATTTGTCAACCACTGGGGTTTGTAGCAGTCCTTGTTTGAATAAAGTGCTGTTTTCTTGTTTGTATCGTCCATGTTTGTCTGTCGCTTTTTCACCATACTCTTCATATCTGGAGATGAGGTAAAACACGGCAGAAAATATGTCGAATCCAAGTTCGCATTCAGTAGGGAACAGATGCTCTTCTTTCCATTCCGGAGAGACGTCGGTGATTCCTTGCTGATGGAGCAGACCACAAGGTGCGATGTTTAGAGCATTGTCGGTGATGGAGTTTGAATAGTTGATGACGGCATCATTCGCGTCTGCTTTGAAATCATTCGCCTGACAGATTTCGAATTCTACATTCAGCCAACGGTTGAAAATCTGTCGGCATACGTATTCCAATCTGTTGCTGTGCGATGCGATGATGTAGATCATGATACTTAAACTTTATTCCAATTTGTCGTTATCGGAAAAACTGTAATATTTGTTGTCTGCTATTATGATATGGTCGATAAGCCTTATCCTCATCAGCTGGCATCCTCGGTAGATTTCTAGAGTCGACGAGATATCAGCCGCGCTTGGTGTGATTGATCCACCTGGATGGTTGTGTGCCAGGGCCACGGTGGTGAATCCGTAGAGCAATGCTTTGCTGACAACGACCCTCACGTCAAGCAGAGTGCAGTCGAACGATCCCTTGGAAATGCATTCTATTTTGCGGATATTTCCAGCACCGTCGATCATAGCCAAATGGACCTCTTCGCTAGTGCAGTCTTGCAGACCGGGAGCGAAAGCCTGATACAGATCAATACTGCTTTTCACTTTCTTGTAGGTGTCTGTCTCTTTGCGTCTTCGAGTCGCCAGTTCCATCGCTGCGGCAATCGTCAATGCTTTGGCAGGACCGATGCCTTTGAATCTGCATAGGTAATTGACGTCTCGTTTTGCCAGAACACCGAGCTTGTCTTCCGCATCATGCATGATCTCTTTGCATAATTCGATCACATTCTGCCCTGGTGTGCCTGAACCTACAAGTATGGCGAGCAACTCTGCATTCGATAATGCGTCTGCTCCTGAAGAGAGGAATTTTTCTCTTGGCAACGTCTCCTTGTTTCTGCTCTTCAAAGAAGAATCATCCTTTGGGGAGATGCCTGATTGACACTCTTCTTCCTGTTCTTCAAAGTCTTTTTTTGCTGTTACTAATCTTAATGTCATTTTTTATAATTCTCCTGCAGAGGCGAGGTTGTTCACGAGAGTGTTGGAATACATCTCCAGCATTTTCATTCTCAAGAACTCTTCGTCTTTATTTTCAATGTCGATCTTGTTTATCTGTTCATCCAAATAGTTGTCGAAAACGTTCTTCTCAATAGTGGAATACTTGTCTTTGAATCGGTCAGTGCCGAATCTTTCGTCGTAAGCCACATAGTTGCCCGGGAAGAAACGGTAGGCTTTGTGGATGGCTCCATCTATAAGTTTAGCTACCTTTTCAATCACCTGTTGGCGGTCATCGTCTTCGTTGACCAACTGGTCTATCAATGGAGAGATTGTCTTTGTGACCTCATAGTGGATTCTTCCTTTGTAACCACGAAGTCCGGTGTTCATGTTTATGATGTCATCCTGGGCACTTTTCTTGAATTCTGGGTTGTCACGTTTCTGCTGGAACTCTTTTGCCTTCAAGAAGTCGCATGCATCATACTCATAGCAAATAGCTATTGGTGTGATGTTCAAATCCATGAATCCCTGTTTTACGTTTTCACTGCTCATGTTGAGCATTTTAAGAAGACTCTCCTGCATGACGTCGTTGCTGTCTTTGGCACGGCCTTCTCTTTGAGCGATCCACACTGATGATTTGTTCTCAGTGATCATTGAACGGATATATGCTGACATCTTCTGCGACGACATGAATATCTCACGTTTAGTGCCAGAACGGTTGACAATCAGACTCTTGTTGATCTTCATCAGGTCTGTGATCCAAGGCTTTGAACAAAGATTGTCTCCGATCGCATTCTGAGATGTCTGTATTCCTTTAGCTATGAGTTGCACATTTAGCAACGCGGCGTCAAGAATGATGTCGCGGTGGTTGGATATAAATAGATATTTTTTGTCGTTTGTAAGTGCATCCATGCCATTGTTTGTCATGCCATCTGATGTGTTCTCCACTAGATTGCCCAAGAAACGAGTCATGACAATCTGCTGGAAATCATCGGCAGACTTGATCTGCATCACTTTCTCCACAATGGCTTTAGGGTCTGCCTCAGGGAAAATGTGTGGCAATACCTTTAGAAATTCTTCGTTGTTGCAAACACGTGCAATCGCATCCGGAATTTCCGAATCATAATACGGACGCATGTCGTCAAAATTGAATTCTGTTTCCATTATATTTTTTTTGACTTTTCTTTTAAATATAACACTGATTCCGGACCGAGGTTGAATAGCAGATCCACTATGCTTAATCCATCGGTAAACCCGAACTTCTCCGCAAACATTTGGTAGTAGGGTTTTGAATCTGTGTCTGTGGTTTCTTTTTTGGGGTGAAACAGTTCTCTTGCATCTTCGATTCCTGCTTCGCCTTCAAAGTAATTATCTGTTAATGAAATTTCTCTTTGTATTCCAAGAGCGTCGAGTGTAAACTCTAGCAAACGCATGTTGAAATCAAGCAGATATTTCTCTTTCTTGTCGTAGATGGCTTGGATGTCATCTTTGTAATACTCAAAGAACGGTGTGGAATTATAGCTTGTTTCCATCGCTCTCAAGTGTAGACGACGCCACTCTTGTCCATACGAAATGCAAATGTCTCTTATTTTTGTCTTATCCGTATGTTTCTCTACGGGTATACTCAAATCCATCACGCCACTTTCTGTCTGGATGCGGCATCTGTTCCTGTATGTCTGTTTGACATAATGGTCGTGCTGCTCCACTATGATTTTGTCGTGTGCGTAGATTTTGGCATAGTAGCCTACTGGGGCGAAATATGCTGACTGCAGAACTATCATCTTATCGTTTTTTTTGTTGTGTTGGATAAGATGATTGCGGTCTTTGACTGTGCAATGGCAATTTGCCGATTACCCAATCTTCTTCATAATCCCAGTTGGCTGATACCGAAAGTGCTTTCTCAAAGAAGTAGACTTCCTCCGGCTGTTTCAAACCGTTGTAGTCTCCTGTTGTCCAGTCTCCATCTTTGTCTGTGTCGACGATCAGTCGTGCGGCATAAGTTCCTGGAGCGACATTGAAAAATTCCACTTTATTATCTTTCGGGTATCCCCGTCTTATTGTTTTTTCTTTGTTCACGAGCTCTACAAACACGTCTCCTGCTGGCATGTTGCTCAGTTTAAGGGTGATGTTGGAGTAATCTTTTTTCTCTTTTTTCCTGAATGCCAATTTCGTAGAATCACTTTCAAGACCATATATGTCTCTCACCTTTCCTGAGTCTACAATGACTTCATATGAGAGCCCCTCTTCCCAATTGCCATCCAATTTGTATCTTCTGCCACAACTGTCTGCCGCAACTATAGTGAATGGCAGAGCTTTTTTAGTAGTGTCTTTTTTCTCATGGACGGCCACTGCTTCTGGGCTGAAATCGTATGTAGGAGTCTCAAAAATAATTTCAGGAGTGCCGTCTATTTCTACTGATTTTGAGATAGAAATATTAAGTTTTGCTTTCTTGTTTTTAGCAGCCCTTTCATCTTTTTTGCTGACTTTCACTTTTTTGTAGATGCTTGTGACTGTGTCTGTCTGCTCTACAAATGTTCCTATAGAGTCGGTGGCGATATATGTCATCGCAAACTCCAATGTGTCCAACTTTACGATGTTAGTGTCTTTGATCCAATAATGGATTGTGTCTGTTGTGACACTTGGCTCAACAATAAACCAATCATTTGCAGCCGGACTGAAGTTTGTTGGCTTGATTGATGGCTTTTGTCTCTGTTTCTTATCGTTAGTGAAGTAGAGGGTTATCTTTCTTGCCTCTATTCGCTCTGCTTTCTTGAATGCTTGGAATGGCACTTCTTTGGCAAACAGACGCATCTCCATCGAATCAGGCAAATAGTATGGGCTTTCTTTGCATACTATGCTGTCCACAATCAATGTGTCTGTGCGGACGTTGCTTGGCTCCAACCCAAGCAGTGAGTCTCTGTCTACTGATTTCCACGCCGTGTCACATTTTTCCACCATTTTTTTTCTTGGTGTGATTACGGTGTCTATCCATGCTAGACTTTCGCCAGGAGCGTCGTATTTGAAATTAGTGTTGTCATCTTTTATAGCACACAGATGGTATGGCTTCTCTTTCAGCCCTCGTAGAATGAACCTTCCGCTCTTGTTGGTTTTTGTTATTCTTTCGAGCTTCTTTGTTGCCAATGTGGAATCTGTCCAGTCAGAATAAACTCCGATGGTGATATTCTCTTGTGGCACAAGGGTATATGCGTCTACAACGTTGCCGGAAATGCAGAATGAGTCGATATGATTTCCTGTCGCGAACTCAAAGTAATAGTTTCTGATTGGATTGCTTTCTCGGAAATCCACAATTTTATCTCCAAAATCAATTATGTATGTGGCATCTTTTTCCAAAGAGTCTTTGAATGTGATGCTTACTTTTTTTCCTACACTCTTGATTTCTGGAGCCATCTCCATAGGTGGTGACACAATCACGTCTTGCGCATCTTTCAAGACAACATACTCGTCGAATATGATTTCTGCTTTCTGCGGTTTAGCGTTGACTGCGCTTCTTTCCGGTGTGCTGAAAATGTATTTAGGAGGCATCATATCGCGAGGTCCTCCTTGTGGTCCGCTACCCATATTGGCACACGAATGTATGCCTGCAAATCCTATTGCCGACATCGTAAAGTATGCTATTTTTTTCAGGTACTTCTCCACCATTTATTCAATTTGTCGCAAATGTAATGTTTTTCTTCTTATTGACAAAAATTGTTTGACGTGATTATTTTTTAACATCACCAATCACAGCCATTTCACATTTTTTGCAGTCGAAAACAAGTGCGTATTCAGCTCCGTCAGTCCCTACTAGTTTGAGTGGCTGCTTGAATTTTGCTGCTTCTGCGGTGTCTTTTTTCAGACAGATTCCCAATTCATATCTGATACAGTATTTGCATCGCATAAGTTCAGCTTTCTGTTTTGGCTCTCGTTCATAGCTCCATGCTGGATTGGCAATTCCGCATTGCTCAATGAAGTTTTTGGCCTGGGCATTATGAACGTTCAGTCGGTAGTCTGTGGCGTTTGATGGGAACTGTGGATTCTCTACCATTGGCAGACGTGGCTCTCTCTTCCATGCCGACAGTTTGTTGGATATCAATGTATTGATTAATGCTCGTCTCCATTCGTTAAGTGTGGACATGGCGAAGAAATATGTGTTTTGTGAATCAATCTTCACATCTGTCACACAGAATGGTGTGCCGCCTGTTTTCTTTAGCGTCTTTACGATGTTGTCGTTGGCCATCTGTGGGTTTTGTGCCAATTCTTTTTTGCTGTCGAATGTCACTTGTGCCTTGTCTCCTGAAATATCAGTCATTTCAAGTGTGAATCCGTCAGGAGTCTCTGTCATCACTATTTGAGCGTCGATTTGACGGTTGCATGTATCATTGTTCACCGCCGTGTCGTAGCGGATATCTAAATTGCGGTATAGTTTTGCGTTTGGCTGCACACGTAATCCTGCCGGCAATTCAATGCTGTCGCCTTGTGCTTTGTTTGCTCGGAATCCTATAAGTTCTCCATTCCTGTCGACGTAGCAAAAACCGTCTCCGTTGGCGAGTGTCACATTGTCTGCTAATCTTATCTGCAGAGTTGAGCCTTTTTGCAATGATGTCATGCCCACATATTCGCCCATTGATTTGGGTGTGTCTATGTTTGCCATCTTCTCTCGTTTCCCGCTTAGATTATATGTTGTGAGCCCACGGTTGAAGATTTTATGCAGATTTGGCTGGAATCCATATCTGCTTGTGCCATAGCTCATTCTGTGGTATTCATTGTTTTTTGCCAGGAATTCGTCGATTACTCTTCTATAGTAGGCGACGGTGGTTTTCACGTATGTGATATCTTTCAGTCTTCCTTCTATTTTGAATGTTGACACTCCTGCTTTTATCATTTCAGCAAGATATTTTTCCGCACTGAAATCTCTTAGCGACAACAGATATTTGTCTTTGGCTATTGTTTTTCCGTCGGCATCAAATAAAGAGTATTTCATTCGGCATGGTTGTCCGCATTCTCCTCTGTTGGCGCTTCTTCCGAGCATACGCTGGCTCATATAGCACTGTCCGCTGTAGCTCACGCAAAGGGCTCCGTGGATGAATGTCTCAAGCCTTACTTTGGTATGAGACGCGATGTCTGCCATGCTTTTTACGTCTGTCTCTCTGGCCAACACCACTTGCTCGAATCCACATTTCTCCCAGAATATCACTTTGTCGAGATTCCTGTTGTCCATCTGTGTGCTTGCGTGCAGTGCGATAGGAGGAAGGTTAGCTCGGAGCAATCCGTAATCCTGGATGATCAATGCGTCTACTCCTATTTTGTATAAAGACCATGCCAGTCTTTCAGCCTCAGCGAGTTCCTCATCGGTGAGGATAGTATTGAGGGCGACGTATATGCGCGCATTGTAGACGTGTGCAAACTCCACCAGTTTGGCTATATTTTCCAAACTGTTGCCTGCCGCACTTCTTGCTGAGAACGCAGGACCTCCGATATACACAGCGTCGGCACCATATTTGATCGCCTCTATTCCGTGCTCAACTTCACGAGCTGGAGCCAATAGCTCTATATATTCGCGTCCTACCATTATCTCAATCTGTTTTGATAATTGCCACTGTTTTTCAGATAGTGTACGAGCAATCCCACACAGAATACACATAGTGGGAGTGCCACGAAGATTGCTGTAAGTCCATTCCCGCACATTGTGTCGTAGGTTCCGTGAAGTAGGGCTGGAATTACAAGTGCAAGTGCCCACAAAGCTTTTCTATAGCGAGGGTAGAGCACCGCAAAACTGATGAAGAATCCTCCGATTGCGCACCAGACAGCATGGATGAATGGCAGACTTGTCAGACGGGCTATGTTCATCAGGAATCGATCCGAACCGTCTAACTTCATATTCTCTGTCATCTGATATTGCACTCCTTCGTATACTCCGAATGCAAGTCCGGAAATTAATCCGTAGAACACTAATGTCTGTGGCACCAATGGTTTCTTTGTCTTTTTCACAAGCCAGATCAATGGAAGCATCTTGGCGAATTCTTCAGTGAATCCCACTCCGAAGGTGAATCCTATCAGTTGTAATAACATAGGGTTGTTTGGGTCGATAGCTCCATAGAAAAAGTTCAGATTGGGTAATCCTAAAGCGTCCCATGCCACAAACACAATCGCCTGCATCAGGAAGAATATAGTCACGCTGGTTTTGGCTGTCACCTGTGGCGATTTGAACATATAGTTGAAGAAACTCCACCACACTACCGAAAAATAAAGTGCGATGCAGTAGTATGACAACCATCCGCTAGGGACAATGTACGCTGCTACAAGAGGAAACAATCCTATACAAGCGAGCACAAGCAGACGGGTGTCGCTTTTCCATGTCTCCTTCTCCTTTAATTCTTTCGGAAAAAGAAGGTCTTTGGAAATATGCTTCAACTGGCTCGTCAAACTTCCAGCATTGTCAACTTTGACGGATACGTTGTTGTCGTCCAACACGTCGCGCACGGCAATGAAATCCTTATCTTCAGTTGCTGTGTTCACTGATGATAATCTGTCGCATTTGAGTATTTTGCCAGCTTTGACAAGGCTGGTTAAATCTGATATGTTATATGGGCCGAACGGATTTCCGTTGCGGTATACGTAGTATTCCATAAAGCGATTTTTTAATTTTGTGCAAAGTTAAAATTTTTATGTGTATTACCATATCGGATTTCATTCTGATTGTGGCTCAACAACATCATATATTCTGATGTTGTTCCCTACTTTAAAAAATCTATTAATTCGTTGTAGATTGGCACTTGTCTCAGCATTTCTTCATTTCCGACAACAAAAAGTTGTTTTCTCGCTCTTGTGAGCGCGACATTAAGTTTTCTGTCGATTGTTTTGCCGTCCTCTTCAATCGCATCACACACAACATCAAGCTGATAGTCTTGGTTGACACAGATGGAG
>JAEEGL011875927.1_pt1 | contig 40504 bp, 33 predicted proteins | sample 9134231 | NCBI WGS metagenome assembly JAEEGL01 (sample SAMN16246548, study PRJNA631951) | gut metagenome | biome: gut microbiome; feature: rumen; material: fiber-attached | host: Bos | place: Iran: Karaj | collected 2018-10
ATGACGGTAAAGCCATTGCAGAAATATGCGCCATCTGTCATCAAGGAGAAAAACTCAGTTCCCAAGATGCAGGTCTACAACTGCGCCTTCCGCAATCGTTATGGTCAGTTTACCTTTGAGGAAGCCGTAACCAATCCCACCGAGTGGGGACGCCAGGTAGAATCCGCTGTCGGTGCGCATCTGGCCAACCGTTTGCAGTTGGACGGATTTGATCTTCTGTACTGGCGAGACGAGCATAAAAAGGAGTGTGACTATGTCCTAAAAAAGGGACAGGCACTTGTGGCAATAGAAGTAAAAAGCAGCAGCGCCGATGATACCTCCGGCTTTGAGAAATTCAGGCAACTTTACGCAGAGCACTTAACGTCCGCGTTCATTGTAGGTCCGGAGGGCCTTCCGCTGGAAGATTTCTTCAGTCTTGACATTAATCAATTGTTTAGGAAAAAGTAATCTGCAGAATACAATTATGGCTATACAATTATTCAAAGAACTGATTGACGAAAACGGTCACTTGGAGATTCCCGAAGGCGTGAGGAAGATCCTTCCCAATACGCTTATGAACTGTGAGAAGCTCACAAGCGTGTCCATTATCGGCCCGGGAGCCTTTGAAGGATGTTCGTGTCTTAACGATGATGACCGATCTCTCATCGTCGCAAAGGAATCGGTTCATGACGTTTTGGACATCTCCACTACGGCAATTCTACGCGAATAAATCGTCCATCGTTATCTCATTCTGCACCATATTATAGTGAACATTGTGAGCAACGCCGTTTGTTGTAACCATGACAAGATGAAGGGTTCGCTTATCCTTTGAAAACGTCTGATAGGCGCTAATTTTGTTTTGGAGTTCGCCGGCATAATCGTTGTCGATGGAAAAGCTGTCTGCCGCGTGTTTCATCTCGCAGATATCCGTAAAGCCATCGGCTCTCTGCATGACCAGGTCAATCTGTGCTCCACGATGCTGGTCTGTGCCACGGATGAACCATGAACATACGTTGGTCTGAACACCGGAGATGCCAAGAGCTGCTTTTATCTGCGGAATGTGCTGGAGGCAAACGCGCTCAAAAGCATGCCCCTTCCATGTGTTATGAGAAGACGACGTGAAGGTGTTCAGCCAATAATGCTCATCGCTGAAGGCATTTTTCCGGATGCAAAGGTAATAGAATAGCGTGTAGTTGTCTATTAACTGGTACAGCGCGTTGGATTCTGCTGTATCGGCAGAGGAAAAACGGCGTATAAATCCGCATTCTTCCAATTCTTCCAATACTGTGGAGAATGTGCCGCCGTCCGAGAGTTTGCTTGCTGCCAATATGCCCTCCCTTGTCATCCCGGACCGCCTTCCGTCGCTCAAACATTCGATGACCTTGAGATAGTTCTCCGGGCGTTTGAACAGGGTGGCGTAAAGCGCCTCGAATTCATCCCGCAACTGTGAATTTTCCGAGAAGAACAGCTGATCTACATTCTGCGCCACACTCAATCCTCGTTTCAGGAAGCTCCAGTAGTAGGGTATGCCGCCGAGAATCATGTACAGTTCCAGCACGTCCTTCCTTCCGTAGGCGAGATTGGCCCCTTTGGCAAAGAGTTCGCACTCACGTAATGTGAACGGGGCAAGTTTGATGCGCTGGGTCAGTCTTCCTCGAAGCCCTCCCTTGTTCTTCAGGAGTTTCTTGCTAATCCAAGAAGTGGCGCTGCCGCACACTATCAGCACAATGTCTTTCTCAGGGCGCGCTGTTGCCCAGCCGTTCCAAAAGCTTTCCAGAGCGCCAATCAGATTACCTTTTGGGGTGTCCATCCAAGGGAGTTCGTCAATAAAGATTACTTTTTTCCCTGCAGGGGCATTGTTAATAAGTTGTTTCAGCAGTTCAAAGGCCTCAATCCATGTATCAGGAATACTGCACTTGGGAAGGCCTGCCGCCATCAAGGAGTTGCGGAATGCCGTAAGTTGTTGGCGCAGCGTTCCTTTGGCCACTCCTGTATGCTGAAAGGTGAACTGGTAGTTGAAGGTCTCACGAATAAGATATGTTTTGCCTACGCGGCGGCGGCCATAAACGGCACAGAACTGTGATTCATTATTATCAAGGAGGTCCTGCAATTTGCGTTGCTCTTTTTCTCGTCCTATAATCATAGATTCCGTTTTAATTTCCGCTACAAATATAGCAAAAAATTCTTTATATTCAGCGGAAAGTTATAATTTTATGTGTGTTTCCGCTGAAAATGGTGCATTGTAATACGAATTCGACTTAAGTATCTCTATACGTCAAAGTTAAAAAGATATTGCGTGCTTACGGCTCAGGTATATATACAAGCGGGCTCCGGATAGCAGAGTGGGCACCTCTACAGCGGATTCTTTTCATCGCTGATAATACGTGGGCATAATAAATAGATAGGATATAGGTGCTGAAAAACCTACAGGCGCTTCTTAGAACTCCTGTTTCAGGCCGTCTTCCTTCAGCTTCTCGTAAGTCTTCCGGTTGAAACGGAAGATCGTCCCTAGGCGCCCCGGGCGGCTTTTCCTGGGTTTGACGGACTGGACAGCCATCTTCTTAGCGGGCTCTGCATCTTCCGGGCAGCTTTTCTCCATCATAGGGGCGGCCATACAGCACTCACGAAGAACCATCGGTTCGGGGGGAGGCCCGGAGAAGCAACCGTCAAAGGATACTTCTTCCTCCTCGGTGGAGACGTCCTCGAGAATGCCGGAAGAGAGGATCTTCCGCTGGAAGTTCCGACGGTCGAACTTCACCCCCAGGATTGCCTCATACAGCCTCTGAAGGTCTGGGATAGTGAATTCTTCGTCCAGGAGGTCGAACCCCACCGGCTGGAAGTGAATGTCCCGGCGGAGTCGCTCGGTAGCGGCATCGAATATCTTTTTGTGGTCAAAGGCGAGGGGAGGGAGTTCATCTACGGGGAACCAGCGGGCTTCGTCGGCATCGTCGCCACCTACGACTTCGGAGGGCTTCACGAGAGCATAATACGCTATTGTAATCACGCGCTCGCGCGGGTCGCGGTCCGGATCCGAGAATACGCCAAACTCGACTATGGGGGAAGAGGGTTCCAGGGCAGTCTCCTCGAAGAGTTCCCGCAGGGCGCCCTTCTCGGCGCTCTCGTCGTTCCGGAGGAACCCGCCGGGGAAGGCCCAGTCTCCCTTGTAAGGCTCACCGCCGCGACGCACCAGAAGGACCTTGAGCTGCCAGTCCTCGTAGGTGAAGATGACGCAGTCGGTAGTCACCGCAGCGTGCTCGTATTTGTAATGCCAGGGAAGCGGATCTCCCGGGACGTATTTGAAATTCGAACTCATTCTGTAGGCAAAGATAGGCCTTTTTAGGGGTAAAAACAAAAATTTGCGTCAAAATAACACGAAAAATTTGGAATATTGAAAACAACCTCTTATATTTGCGTCAAAATGACACGAAAATAAGTTTTAAAGACGCAAGGAAATGGAAAACACGCAAGCAAAAACCAAGGTTTACAATGTCATCATAATGGACCGCAGCGGTTCTATGTGGGACATCCAGAAATCGGCCATAATGGGCTTCAACGAGGTGCTCGGTGGAGTGAAGGCCGCAAAGAAGAAATACTCGGATACCCAGGAGCAGCTCATCACCCTGGTCCTTTTCGACAGCGAGGAGATCACCGACGTCCACTGGAACGCCGATCCGGATGCGGCCTCCATCCTCACCAAGGAGACGTATGTCCCGGGAGCCTGCACGCCCCTTTACGACGCAATGGGGCGCACGCTCACCCGGCTCCGCAAGGAGATAGGGGACGACAGGGACTGCTCCGTTGCCGTGACCGTCATTACGGACGGCTACGAGAACAGCTCCGAGGAGTATGACCTCCCGGCCATCAAGGCCCTGGTGGACAGCCTCAAGGAAAAGGGCTGGTCCTTTGCATATATGGGAACGGACCATGACGTAGAGAGCGTCTCGGTGAGCCTTTCGATCACCAACGTGGTGAAGTTCGAGAAGACCGAGGAAGAAACAATGAAGACCTTCAAGAAGGAAAGGCGCGCACGCGCAAGGTGGGCCGCCGAGGAGCACGCTTTTGAAATGGCCTGCCCCTGCGCCACCCGCGAGGAGCGCATCGCCTCCCGCAAGAAACGCGCGGAGCATTTCTATGATGAGAAAGGAGAGGAGGCGTGATGGACGGTGAAGTCTCGCTAAAAATGTTATTTTTGTAGAAATATGGATGTAATATGTTAGGAGCAACCATAGGCGATACCGTTGGCTCAGTATACGAGTTCGATAACACAAAGGATTACAATTTTACGCTCTTTACAGGGGAGAGCGGCTTCACGGATGATTCTGTAATGACGATGGCTGTAGCGTGGTGGCTTCTTCACGACAAGGAGCATAGCTACCAGGGACTTGAGGATACTATGGTTGAATTCGGACGTAACTGCCCTTGTCCGAACGGTGGCTACGGCGGCGGTTTCTACCGCTGGCTTTTCCTGCCCGATAAACTTTACCAGTTTGATGACAGGTATGGCGATTCGCCGTATGAGTCCAAGACAGGGCGCCATCCTTATGGGAGCTATGGCAACGGCTCCGCGATGAGAGTGAGTGCCGTCGGGTGGTTCTTCGACTCACTGGAAGAGACGGAAAGGGTCGCGGGGATATCCGCAGCCATTACCCATAATCATCCGGAGGGAATAAAGGGCGCTCAGGCGACAGCAGCGGCCATCTTCCTCGCCAGAACCGGAAAGACCAAGGAGGAAATCCGCGACTATATCGAGGAAACCTACGGATACGACCTTCATAAGAGTTGGGAGTACTGGCATCCGATCTATGACTGGGAAGACAGCTGCCAGGGGACCGTTCCTGCGGCAATGATTGCCTTCCTGGATTCAGAGAACTTCGAGGATGCCATCCGGAAGGCCGTCTCTCTCGGTGGCGACTCGGACACGCTGGCGTGCATCACCGGAGGAATTGCCGAGGCCTTCTACAAGGATCTTCCGGCGGAAATGGTCGAAAGAACGATGAAGCCGTTCCCGATTGCATTCAACAGAATCCTGGATGCGGTCCGTAGTGAGACTGTGTACGGCCGGACGGTGAAAACTAAGTGAGAAAGCCCTTGCCTGCTTGTCCAAGGAGAGGACTGTTCAGATGAATTGCTTCTAGCAGTACCCGTTAAGTCAGGAAAAAATGTTAAATTTGTACTTTAACATTCTCACACCGCATCACATATGGGTAAAACTGTTACAACGTATCTGATAGATGGGGACCCTAAAGGTACTCAGTATGTATTCATCAGCAACAAGATTTGCAAGATGTATGTGATTCCCCGCTCAGATACAAAAATCTTAAGCGATAGGGAAGAACTCCAAAAACCTGCGTTCTATATCCTTCTTGGCAAAGACATAGACACGAAACCAAAGGCCTATATTGGTGAAACGGAAAACTTCCGAGAGAGAGTTAAAGACCACGATTACAAGAAGGAGTTTTGGCAGAAAGCCCTTGTTTTTATCTCGAAAGACCAGGACTTAACAAAAGCAGATGTTCAGTATTTAGAGCATAGAGCCATCGATGTGGCTAAAAGGCTGAACACATATGATTTGGAGTTCAATAAACAGATTCCTAAATGTCCGAATCTTCCAGAGTATCGAAAAGATGCTATGGAGGAGTTCTTTGAGGATGTAATATTCCTTTCATCCTTCATCGGATGCTCTATTTTTGAGGCGCCCAAAGTATCCAAGGATACCAGATACTTCTATTTGAAAGCCAGGGGATGTAATGCTAAGGGCTATTATGAAAACGGAGAATTCACAATCCTTCAGGATAGTATCCTTGCAGGAACTACCGTCCCGTCGTTAAAATGGAAAACGAAGCGTGAAACCTTAATCAAGGAATACGCAATATTAACAGAGGATGGTAGATATAAATTAACAACAAGTAAGTCATTCAGTAGCCCAAGTACTGCTGCAGATTTTTGTGCTGGGAGCAGTAATAATGGCTGGTTGGTTTGGAAAGATAAGGACGGTAATACTTTAGACACAGTTGTTCGAAAACAACTCGAAGACTGAAAGAGTACTATGATTTCATAAATGCAACTCGGCTTCGTACACTTCGACCGTTCGGACCAGAAAAAGTATTTGGCTGTCCTCAGCAAGATCTCTGAGGGCGGGGCCATCGATGAATTGGGAGTGGGGAGAATACGAGACTATTATTCAGACCTGATGTTCCCAGGAATATCATCTCTGCATCAGCATGCCAAATATTTTTCCTTGATGCCACTCCTCTATCGAGAAGCAACAAGGCGCAAATATATGTCCCTGTCAGATGTCCGGCCTGCTATACGTCATATGGAGATTGAACTGACAAAGAGGCTTTGTGAAGGATCTCCCGGAGCACCAGGAATCACCGGCAGCGACGCCCTTCGAGGAGGGAATTTCGTTAAGTACGATCCAATGTACATCTACGGAATGGGTCTTCAAACGTTCGAAATAGTAAATACAGAGAACGTAGAAGGAGCAATCTTTTATGCGTCTAGAAAACGTTTTGATAAACCAATAAAACTGTCTGCAACGGAGCTGGAACAAGGGGATTCTGATGACATCGAGTCTGTCTTGAATTTCTGTACGTGCCCTTCCGACCTTGAATATGACTGGCTTAAAGAATGTTCACTAGAGTTGACACTGAACGAAGCCGAATTCATCAGAGGACATATCCTGTCATCCATGGCGTGCAAGGACTCTCTTCTGCATTATATCCTTGACAATAAAATTGAACTCCCGGAAGATGTTCCGACATTTGAAACCTTTATCCTTAAGTATCGTGAAAAACTGCCGGAAAAACTCCGCCATGATGTAGAAACGGCTGGGTTCTTTTCGGATCTGGTTGACGGCCTTTTCTATCGATACAACTGGCTGTATAGCCGTGAAGCGGATGAGGCTATGGTGGAGAAGTTCGATTCCTGGTATGAAGATGTTTTTCTCCCCCGTAGAACTGGGATGATAGAATCTGTTTCGGGAATAAGGATTCACGACAATGGCTCGATCCCTTTTTGTTTGGAAGCGATAGCGCTGATGGATGCGAAAAAATGGAGTGATCTTGATATGCTAATCAAAAAAAGAGAGCGTCGCATCAAAGCATCCCGCTACAAGATTGACAATGAAAAAGGAGGCTTTCATTATAATCCAGATGCCCCTATTCATAACTACAAAGTTCAGTTCAGATGGGGGACAGTGAGAACTATCGTGAATGAAATCCTGGGAGGGCTTTCATATGAGTAGAGACCGGATGGATGAGATAGTTTTCGGGCAAACGCTTCGTGAGCCAGGCTATCGGGTAGACTTTGCCATAGGCACGACATATTCTTTAGATTTAGATACGTTTATCTCGCTTCCTTTTTCTCTGGGTTTTTTGGAGGAACCGGATGAAGTGATGCGTAAATCTATCCCGTATATCTTTTCTGCCCTTAGGATTTGCTCAGATAATCTTGCGGTCTTCTGCAACTATTCTGATATTACTGTTCCACCTCAGTCCCGAAAGGTATATTATGCTCTTATGGAGAGCAGCGTCTTTCCCATTAATGCCGCAAAGGGAAAGAATCAGATAGTGAACTTCCATCCAAAAGTCTGGGTTGTAGAACAAACTCACCTTCAGGAAAGCAGAACTATAGTGAAAGTTATAGTGATGAGCCGAAACCTCACAAAGGATGGCAGTCTGGACTGCGCCTGCGTGCTTACCGGTGTGGTGAAGAACAAAACCGCAACGGCGAAGGCCCGTAGAAAGCATGAGCCGCTTTGTGAATTTCTGGCGTGGCTAGGAAGGAAAGCATCTTCAAAGAAACGCTACCGAATAGAAAGGCTCATCGCAGATATTCAGAATATCGAGTCATTTGATATAGAAGGTTCGGCTTATGACGACTATGATTTCCTTCCCATGGGAATCCCAGAGTATTCCGGAAAGCCCGTTCTGGATGAGATATCAAAGTCGTACCGCGTTGCTATTGTTTCGCCATTCATCGATGACAAAGTGATGACGCTTTTTATCGAGAAAGGAGAGAAGTTCCTTCTGACTCGTGAACAGTCCCTGACACAGGGGGCTCTTGATTCTTTCTCGCAGGAGAATATTTATACAATGAACCCCCAGATGGTCGATAATGAACTCGACGAAAGCGTGGATCTGCATGCTAAGATGTATTTCACGCACGCAAGGCTCCCTGAGGAAGAAAAGTGGCGCAATTATCTTTATCTTGGTTCTACTAATGCCACGATGGGAGGCTTCGACCGAAATGTGGAATTCTTGATGCGTTTCCGCTGCGCTCCCTATAAAACGAGTTTCAATGACTTCGTGTCCTATTTTAAAGATGATCCTGAGAAGCGGTTTGCGCCTATGATTGGATTGAGTGAAACCGAAGATTCCAAATGGGATGAATACATTGCATCCCTTACCTTGCGCAAGGCCATATCCTCCATTAAAGATGCCTTGGTCCGAGATGAAGGAGACGGTCTATATGAAATAAGCCTTAGGGTTTCCGAGCAGGGGCAGGTGGCGAGGCTTTATCCACTCATGCGTCCCGATCTTAAGACCGACCTTCGGCCTGGTCTATCGTTCAGCAGACTATCACTAATAGAACTCACAGAGTTCTTTGTCATAGAGACAGATGAACTTAGCCGGGTTATCAAGGTTGAAATCCGTGGAATTCCAACCGACCGCGACGATGCTATCTGCCGTGCGGTCATATCCAGCAAGGCACAGTTCATGGACTGTATATCGTTCCTTCTTTCGGATAGTAAGACGTCTTATGTGATTGATCGGCAAAAGCTCGCCAGGGCCTTAAGTAGTAATGGGAAAGATATTGAAAATCCAAGCTATTCAGCTGTCTATGAGGGGCTGCTTCGCGAGTCCTATGAGTCCCCGGATACCTTCTCTGACATACAGTCATTTGTTGAGTCACTTCCTGCCGACGTCGTTCCGCCGGAGTTCGATGCCCTCTATAAGAAAATAGTCCGAGCCATTAAATCCTTCCGTCGATGAATCACGATTTTGAGGATATCATTATGAAGGGCGCCATGGATTTCCAGAAGGCAACGGCAAGGCATATCTTTAATATCCTTACCGATCCCAGTCGGTCGCACCGCAGGGTTCTTCTTGCGGATGAAGTTGGACTAGGGAAAACCATTGTCGCCCGCAATGTAGTCTCCCTGATGAGGGAGTATCAGCGTGAAGAACTGCACGATGATTTCTATCGGGTAGTGTACGTGTGCTCAAACATCAATATCGCCCGGCAGAACGTAGATAAGCTAGGGGTGAATGACTCGTTAGATTTCAATGAGAGCCGACTTTCTATGCAGCATCTCTCAATAGCAAAGAAAGATGCGGAAATTAAAAGCGCCCTGACAGAAAAAGGCCAGATGCCGGAAATAATAATTCCACTCACGCCATCCACCTCGTTTGACTTCCGTTCCAGTACAGGTATCGCTGGAGAAAGAGCTCTTATATGTGTACTCCTTGAGGAGCTTGAAGAATTCTCAGATAAAGATGCAAGGCGATACCTTGAGAAGTTTTTTCAGTGCACGGTATCTCGTATTGAAAATTGGAAATGGTATTTGGATAAATACCGCCGGGAGACATATAATCTAGGAGAAGAGTATCGTCTTGAGATAAAAGACGGGCTCCGTCGGCTTGGAAATGAGCAGCTGGCCAAATTAAAACAGTGGCAACAGGATGCGGTCGCACCAGAGTGGACAGAAAAGGCTTCCTTGATCTCTTCCATCCGCAGAATTTTTGCGGAGATATCTCTTGATAAGCTTCAGCCTGACCTCGTCATCATGGATGAGTTCCAGAGATTCAAGAACCTGCTTGTCGGAGAGAATGAGCAGAGCCTTCTTTCGAAAAAGTTTTTCTCGGATCCAAACACGAAGGTGCTTCTCCTGTCGGCCACTCCATACAAACCGTTTACCACGCTAGATGAACTCACAGAAAGCGGTTCTGATGAGAGTTTTTCGGATTTTCGTCAGGTGATGGACTTCCTTCAGGAAGGAAATATCGAACAGAAGGAATCATTCGATGATGCATGGAAGCGCTTCAATGTGGCCTTGACGCATATCTCTAAGGATACCTATGACGTCGTGAAAATCGCGAAGGAAGGAGCAGAAGACGCCCTGTATGGGATGATGTGCAGAACGGAGCGTTTCAATACGGGAGGAGTAAAGACAAGGCGTGTAGAAATCGAAGTAGCTCCGGAGGATATCGGTTCGTACTTTGAGGCAAGGAAGATTCTTGATGAAATAAATGGCGTATCTTCCGAGGCCGGTTTCAGGACGATTCCCATCGATTATGTGAAATCATCGCCTTACCTGATGTCTTTCATGGACAGGTACAAGCTGAAAGGGTTTGTCCGTGCGAATCGAAAGAAGATTGAAAAACGGGCGTGGGATCTTCTGTACCTGTCGCTAAATAAGGTTGACGGATACAGGAATGTTCCAGCTGGAAATGCTAGGCTACAGTTTCTTTGGAATGACCTGTTTTCCAACGGATACTCTGCAGAAAAACTCCTTTGGGTACCGGCGTCGCGGCCTTATTACCAGACTCATGGCGTATACGCCAAGAATTCCGGTTACTCAAAGACCCTTTTGTTCTCATCCTGGGAAATGGTTCCTAGGATGGTATCTTGTATGGTTTCATACGAGGCCGAAAGGCGTGTTGTAAGAGGACTTATTGCTGATGGAAAACGTCCGGGCGGTTATTTCAAGGCAGAGAATAAAAAGAGTAAGGCCAGGTACGGAGCAAACCGTTTGTCGAAATATAAAGAAGGGGAGAATCCACTCTGTTTTGTCTGTAAGTTCCTTGCCGGGCTCTACAATCCTGCGGATTATATAGGGGAAGATATCTCAAGTATCAGGAGGACTCTGACTCCTTTAGTGCAGGAAAAAGTATCGGTGATAGCCTCTGAATATGGATTGCCAATTGAAGGTAGGGTGTCTGTTGGAGAACTTACCCCACTTATGCGCCTTCTAGACGAGGAGATTATAGAAGTGCTACCGGAAAAGATTGCCACGGATGCCGTAGAGAATCTTGTTTCTGTTGCCATTGCCTCACCTGCTATCTGTGCCTACCGGCTACATCACGACAAAGAAGAGGCGATTCAAATTGCGGAATTCTTCGAGAAGCTTTTCAATCGGGCAGACTCAGCTATGGTAATCGACCTTTGCAAGTCAGAAGACGGGGACAACTATGTAGAGGATATACTGGAATACTGTGTGGAAGGAAACCTTCAAGCCGTTCTCGATGAATTTGACCACCTGCTCGAAGGGAAATGGGATACAATTCTCGAACAAGGACCGATTGATGTTGGAACCCTTATGGTAGAATTTCAGCAGCAGGATAAGGAAATAGTGAGCCGTCCTATGCGAACTTATATGGCTATCCCCTTCACAAATGCCCGGATGGATGAAAAAGTCGTGGCACATACATCCGTGTTGAGGAATGCTTTCAATTCTCCTTTCCGCCCCTTCGTCCTGTCCACGACATCTGTCGGTCAGGAAGGGCTGGATTTCCACTGGTATGCGAGGAAACTCCTTCATTGGAACCTCCCCTCGAATCCTGTGGATATGGAGCAGCGTGAAGGGCGCGTCAATCGCTACAAGTGTCTTTCGGTTCGCCAGAGATTAGGGGAGCGTTATGCCGATGTGCCCGGTTGGGATGGGATATTTGAAGCTGCAAGGGAAGAATTCAAACGGAATGATTCAGATATGGTCCCGTTTTGGTGTTTACCACCAGATTTCCCAGATGACAAATCAAAACTCGTAGAAAGGATTATACTTGAGTATCCTCTCAGCCAGGATAAAGAGCGGTATGACAGGTTGAAGAAAATCCTTTCGCTCTACCGCCTTACGATGGGACAGCCCCGTCAGGAGGAACTCTTGGAGATGCTGGCGTCGTCCGGATTATCCGAGGAAATGATAAATAAACTGCTCATCAACCTGAGCCCTTATTATAGAAGCAAGTAGATATCATGGCTAATGTTCTCGCAGGGGAAGGAGGTCTGTGCCATACTTTCTTATGAAAACGTCGAAGATTCAGTAGCCGAGCTCCACTATGCCATCACCTGTAGGATTTCCTTGGTGTCAATCTGTCTTGTTTTATTATTCCCTGTTCTTCGTGTCAATGCAGATTGTCACGGGGCCGTCATTGATGAGGAAGACCTTCATATCGGCGCCGAATTCACCCGTGCCGACAGGCTTTCCGATGGCTTCGGAAAGGGCCTTGCAGAACTGCTCATAAAGAGGAATAGCCTTCTCGTGACCGGCGGCTCCGATGTATGACGGACGGTTTCCCTTCTTTGTCGAGGCCATCAGGGTGAACTGACTTACGACAATGACTTCGCCTCCAGTTTCGAGGACGCTGAGGTTCATCACGCCGTCCCCGTCATTGAAAATCTTGAGGCCGGAGATTTTTCTCACCAGCCAGTCGATATCTTCCTTTCCGTCCTCGTGCCCGACACCAAAGAGGATGAGGAGTCCCGCGCCGACGGAGGCCTTGACAATCCCGTCTATGGATACTGATGCGGAAGAGACCCGTTGAATTACCGCTCTCATTATGATGAAATCCTTGATTTGGTTTGAAAGATAGTGTTTTTTCGGGAAAAACGCCTATCAAAAATGAAGATTTCTTATCTTTGAGGGTCAAATCAAGCTGCAGCTCTGACTTCTTCTGCTTTTTTGTTTTTGTTCGTGGACGCTTTGAAATATAATCCATATATTTGCGTTCAATAAAGAATAGAAAGGAATGGTATCTGCAAAATGGATAGCGGGCTTGCTGGGATGGGTCGCCTTCGGGCCCATTGGGGCTTTGCTTGGTTTTTCGCGGGCGCTATGTGGGATGGCGCGTCGAATTTCACGAAACTTCTCGGTGGGGGAGTCCCCTCGGATCAGATTCAGCAGCGTAACAGTTTCCTAATCTCTCTGTTGGTGCTTTCGTCAGCCGTCATCCGGGCTGACGGAAAGACGCATCCCAGTGAGATTGAGGTGGTGAAGGACTTCGTCCGGAGAAATTTCGGAGAAGGAGCAGTGGATGAAGCAATGAGGATACTGGAGAGGCTGAACGCCCAGCAGGTGAACATTTATGAGGTAGGGCCTCAGATCGCCCTTTATATGAACTACTCGCAGCGGCTTCAGCTCTTCCACTACCTTGTCCAGATAGCCATCGCGGACGGACGACGAACTTCGCCAGGCCTATCGCCGTATGGCTATGAAGAACCATCCTGACAAGGTGGCGACTTTGGGCCTGGAAGTCCAGAAGGCCGCCGAGGAAAAATTCCGCAAAATCCAGGAGGCCTACGAGACCATCAAGAAAGCGAGAGGAATCAACTGACCCCGTCTCAGTGCAGGAAAAACAGCGCGACGCCGCCCATACTGACCAGGACGCCGACTACTTCCTTCAGCCGAATCTTCTGCCTATATATAAAGGTATATGGGAATAGAATCATCACTGGAGTAAGAGCCATCAGTGTAGAAGCGATACCCGCGTCTGTATACTTTACGGCCATCAGTGATAAAGACACCCCGAGGAAGGGCCCGAAGAGAGTCATTATGAGGACATACTTCATCCCCATCCTGTCTGTCGCTGCCGCCTTCAGCTCCGGCAGCCCCTTCTGAATGGACATCAAAAGAAGAAAACCGGCGGCTCCGACAATGGCCCTGATCATCGTTGAGGCAAAGGGCAGCATCTCGTCCATAAGCATCGGAGCGTCCGCCGGCACCGCGTCTACATAGAATTGCATACCGACCTTGCTGAGAACCAGCCCTACGCCCTGGCCGAGCCCTGCGCCGAGTCCAAGAAGGACCCCCTTGACAGGGAGCGAGAGTTTGACGTGGCGCTCCCCGTCGCGGCTCAGTATAGAGATGGCGATACCGAGAAGGGTGACCGCCATAGCTGTCCAGGCCTTCCAGGACAGTGATTCTCCAAGGATTATCCATCCGGCAATGGCGGCTATCGGCGGGGCCATGGTCATAAAAAGCTGCCCGAAACGAGCCCCGATACTGAGATAACAGTTGAATAGACACCAATCTCCGAATACGTATCCGACCACGGCGGAAAGGGCGAGCCATAGCCAGGCCTTGCCATCGGCATAGACTGGGTAGGGATGGCCAAGAGTGAACCATAAAAGCAGGGCAAGGAGTACGGACGCCAGCGTGAGTCTCAGGACATTGGCGGACATACTGCCTATGCGGTGGCTGGCCTTGTCCGCGAACAGGGCGGTGACAGTCCAGGATAGCGCCACGATTAGCGATATGATTTCCCCAAGATGGTTCATATCTGCAAACATATAGATTTTTTTGATAATATGCTAAAAGTACTATCTTTGCAAAGATTTATGTCCAATTAAATCTTTTGACCTATGAAACCAGAGTTAGTACAAGCGTTTTTGCTGAAGAATGGTGAGTGCTTTGATATGATGGCTTTGCAGGAGGTTCAGAATAAGCTTTCCGAACTGGATGATTCAAAATCCGCCCTTCTGATGGGCCTGAGTCTCCAGAACCCGACATTGATCTTGATTATTGCCATTCTTCTTGGGTGGGAGCGCTTCTTCCTTGATGATATCGGCTTGGGTCTGGTTAAGGTGATTACTTGCTACGGTTGTGGTATCTGGTGGCTGATAGACATCTTCTCCGCCCAAAGAAGGACTTACGAGTATAACTACAAAAAGTTCATTGAAGTCCTTATGCTTTGTAAATAACCGTTAAACATCATTATTATGGAAGAACAATTTGCCAATCCCCAAAGCGGATCGTCTTACATCCTGCCGCCTCATAGCAATAAGATGGCGATGTCGATTATTTGCACTCTTTTCTGCTGCCTTATCGGCGGGATTATCGCCATCGTCAATTCATCAAAGTCAAACAGTATTTACAACAGTGCGCTGATGGCTTCAGATGATTCGATGAAGCAGAGTTTGTACTATCAGTCTGAAGAATATAACAAGAAGGCAAAGTTGTGGAATACCATCAGTTTGGCCTGCGGCATCATTTATATCATTGCGGTCGCCATTCTTTCTGCCACGGGTGCTCTCGCTGCCTTGTCCCTGTCTTGATTAAGCGATGAATCCAATCGTAAAGAAGATTGGCATAGTCGCTGTTACTGTCGCCGCCTTCTTTGCCATCTATATCTACGCCAAATACGACCCGGAGAAGTCTTTCTTTCCCAGATGTCCGTTTTATTGGGCTACTGGCTTGAAATGCCCCGGCTGCGGCTCACAACGTGCACTTCATCATTTGTTGCATCTCGATATAGGTGCTGCATTCCGCTATAATGCTTGCCTAGTCCTTTCTATACCTCTTCTTGTGTTTTTGATAGCGGCGGACTTTCTTCGCTTTAAGCTGCCCAAACTATATTTCGCTAGCCGAAATCCAATCCTGTCGTGGACAATTCTCGCTTTGCTCCTTCTCTGGTGGATTTCAAGGAATATTTTCGGGTGGTAGAATCAATAAGAGATGGTATGCTGCCACTTGCATGTAACTCCGCGTCACTTATACGTACTTCGTCGGAGGCTTACGTTAGTAAAGGCAGTGACGTTTCTAGATTATTTCCCCGTATAGGTTCCTTCAAACAGGATGGTGCCGGAAGTGGCCTCGCCGATAAGGAAGACGAAGGGATGGTCACAGTAGAAATTCACCCTCTTCGGCTCGTCGCCGGGAGGGCCGGCGGTTTTACCGTCCATTTCCACTACGGTGACGGCCGCGGCCTCGGTGCCCCATTCGGCAACCGAGATGCGCGCCTTCTGGATTACCTTGCCGATCCAGTAATCGTAGTGCTCCTCCTTTGGCTTGAACATGCTGTCGAACTTGGCGACGCCGCGGGTGAATGCCTTGACGACCCCGAGCGCCTGCAGGGGCTCCTTGAGATAGTATTTGTCCTCGATTTCGAACTTCGGCAACTTGACATAGACCTCGGCGTCAGTCTTGAAACTGCCAAGAACGTCTTTCCATGAAACCGAAGGGAGTTTCTTGACAAGTCCGGCAAGGTCGTTCGTGTCCGGGAGCAGTATGTACATAAAGAACTTGCCGTTCTCATAGGGAAGCGCCAGCACCTTGTATCCGTCCATTTCGGCATAGCGGTGATAGCGCATGTTGTTCATCATGGGAACTTGAATCTTGGTGCCGTCGGATTTGGTGAAATCCTCGTTCCTGGTCGCGTATTCCCGGAACATCGGGTCATACTCGCTTCCTGCCCATTTAGCCTTGAAATAGAGCGCGTTCATAAGGAAGGCGACCGCGTCGTCCGAAATGTCAGAAGGGGAGAGGACCTTGTCGATGAAGCCGTCCGTACTGCGGTAAGCCCACTCGTTGATCCTGTCGGAAACCTTCTCCGGATCTGTGAAATCCATATTCTCCACGGCCGCATAGTAATTGTCCTGGACAGTCTTCTGGAAAGCCGGGAGAAGGGGGAACAGGCTGTTCACAAGCAGGGCGTCGGTAAGCTTAAGTTTGACGTTAAGATCCACGGCTGGGAGCTGTTCCAGCATTGTCTTGCAGTAGGCGTTGAGTGCGCCGATGCCGTCGGAGCCATATCCCAGGAAGTCTATGAGTTCCTGCAGTGTATCCCCGCTTGCGCCGTTGGCGGTCATCGCAAGGGCATACTGCAGCGACAGGGGAGAGAGGATGAGGCTGCCTCCGTCGTACATCTGGGAGAGGAAGCGGAAGGCCATCTTGTTCCCGGCGCCCACATAGCCCATCTGAGTCTCGCTGAGGGCGACTTTGGAAATCTGCACGGTCGGTGAGGGGGAGGATACCGAAATTGGATCCTTTACATCCGGATACCTGGCCGGATCAGGGTTGTTCCGGTTATTGCAGGAAACAGCCAGGGCCAGAAGTCCGATAAATGAAATGAATGAAACAAGTCTGCGCATATGTAGTTATAATTGATGTCAGAACAGATGTACACAGAATCCTACTCCCGCGAGTATGCTGAAAAGGAAGGTGGACATAACCAGCAGCGGAAGCATTGCGTCAAGTTCCTTTTCATGCCGCTTCCAGACCCCTACAATATGGAGCACATATAGCGGCAGGGTGAGTACGAAAAGGTAGTGCCACAGGCTGAAAAACCTCAGCTGGCAATAGACCAGCATACAGGCCCAGCCAAGGATAATCAGAATAGTCTGATAAATCTTCGCCCTCTTCTCCCCAAGCATTATCGCCACGGTGACTCGGTTCTCCGCGTCGGTCTTCATATCCCTTATGTTGTTGACATTCAGTACTCCCACGGAGAAAAAGCCTATGGCTGATCCTGGCAGAAGAAGACGCGTGAAGAGGGTGTGGCTGGCTACAAGGTAGCTGCCGACGACCGCCACCAGGCCGAAGAAAATGAATACGAAAAGGTCCCCGAGTCCTCTGTATCCATAAGGATTGCGTCCAAGGGTATATTTCATCGCGGCTGCAATTGCGCCGGCCCCGAGCAGCAGCAGAAGAGTCGGTGTCCAGTCCATCTCCGCGACCGGATGCCTGAGGTCAATCAGCGTGCCGTAGGAGGCAAGTATCATCGCAACGCCGCTCACGGCGCACAGGACGACGAATACTCCGATCAGTATCTTCATATCCCGGACGCTCATCTCTCCGCCGTTGAGCCCATATTGGGGCCCCTGGCGCTCGGCGGTATCTGTCCCGTGAAGGACATCGCCAAGTTCATTTGAAAGGTTCGAGAGAATCTGCAGGCATACCGTGGTCGTTATGATTAGCACCGCCACCGTCAGTTTTACGTGGTAGTCTGCCGTAGCCAGCAGAATACCCAGCAGGACACCCCCGCACGAGAGCGGCAAGGTCCTGAGCCTCATTGATTTTATTGCTGCTTTCAGTGTCACGAGTCAAGCTTTAAAACTGCCATAAAAGCGCTCTGTGGCACCTGGACCGTGCCAATCTGACGCATACGCTTCTTACCTTCCTTCTGTTTTTCAAGCAGCTTGCGTTTGCGCGTCACGTCGCCGCCATAGCACTTCGCCGTAACATCCTTGCGCACCTGCCTGACAGTCTCGCGGGCTATGATTTTTGCCCCGATCGCCGCCTGGACTGCGATGTCAAACTGCTGGCGGGGAATCAGCTCCTTCAGTTTCAGGCATATCTTCCGCCCGAATTCGTAGGCGTGGTCCTCGTGGATGAGGGTCGAAAGGGCGTCCGCCGCGTCCCCGTTCAGAAGGATGTCAAGCTTGACGAGCCTTGCCGGCCTGAAATCAGTCAGGTGATAGTCGAAGGACGCATAGCCTTTGGAGATGGACTTGAGTTTGTCGTAGAAGTCGAAAACCACCTCCGAAAGCGGCAGGTCATAGTTGAGCTCCACTCGGTCGGTCGTGATATAGTGCTGACCGATGAGCGTTCCCCGCTTGTCCATACAAAGCTTCATTATAGGCCCGTAAAAGTCTGATTTCGAGATGATTTGGGCGCGGATGTACGGCTCTTCGATATGGTCAATCAGAGTCTGGGGCGGAAGGCCGGAAGGATTATGGACATCGATGACCTCGCCCTTGGTCGTATAGACCTTGTAGGATACGTTCGGGACGGTCGTGATTACGTCCATATTGAATTCGCGGAAAAGACGTTCCTGGACGATTTCAAGATGCAGGAGCCCCAGGAAGCCGCAGCGGAAACCGAAGCCGAGGGCCAGGGAACTCTCCGGCTCGTATACGAATGAGGCATCGTTCAGCTGAAACTTTTCGAGAGTAGCCCGGAGTTCCTCGAACTTCGAGGCATCTACGGGATAGAGACCGGCGAAGACCATTGGCTTGACCTCTTCGAAGCCCGCAATCGCCTCTTTACAAGGAGTTTCCACGTGAGTTATCGTGTCGCCGACCTTGACTTCGACGGCGGCCTTGATGCCGGAAATAATATATCCCACATCACCGGTGGAAATTATATCCGCCGGCTGGAGCTTGAGTTTCAGCACGCCGATTTCCTCAGCCTCATATTCCTTGCCTGTGTTGAAAAACTTGACCTTGTCGCCCTTCTTCAGTGAACCGTTGACAACTTTGAAATAGGCTATTATGCCGCGGAAAGGATTGAAGACAGAGTCGAAGATAAGGGCCTGGAGGGGAGCCTCAGGATCGCCTTTTGGGGATGGAATCTTGTCCACTATGGCGTCCAGGACGGCCTGTACGCCCTCTCCGGTACGCGCCGACACCCGGTAGACCTCTTCGGGGTCGCAGCCGAGAAGGTCGCAGATCTGGTCGGTGACCAGTTCAGGCTGGGCCGAATCCATGTCGATCTTGTTCAGGACAGGAATGATTTCAAGCCCGTGGTCAATAGCTTGGTAGAGATTGGAAATCGTCTGGGCCTGAATGCCTTGCGATGCGTCCACGACAAGCAGCGCCCCCTCGCAGGAGGCTATCGATCTGGACACCTCATAACTGAAGTCCACGTGGCCTGGAGTGTCAATGAGATTGAGCCTGTAGCTTTCGCCGCCCCGGCTGTATTCCATCTGGATGGCGTGGCTCTTGATCGTAATGCCTTTTTCTCTTTCAAGGTCCATATCGTCCAGGACCTGATTCTCCATCTCGCGGTCGCTGAGGGTGCGTGTCAGCTCCAGCAGACGGTCCGCCAGCGTACTTTTCCCGTGGTCGATATGGGCGATTATGCAGAAATTCCGGATATTCTTCATAGTTCGAACTGGCCGTCTTTCATCACCGAAGTACGGTCGCACATCGCCGCCAGGGAGCTGTCGTGCGTGACTATTACAAAACTTTCTCCGAGGCGTTCGCGGAGGTCGAAAAACAAGTTGTGAATCTCCTCTTTCGTGCGGCTGTCAAGGTTGCCGGAAGGCTCGTCCGCGAAGACGATGGCCGGGTCATTGACAAGGGCGCGGGCAATCGCTACCCTTTGCTGCTCTCCTCCTGAGAGTTCGGAGGGCTTATGCTCTGTGCGTGACGAAAGTCCCACGGTATCAAGTAGTTGCAGGGCTTTCTTCCGCGCATCTTTCTCGGCGGTTCCGCCGATGAGCGCCGGTATCATTACGTTCTCCACGGCGCTGAATTCCGGCAGCAGGTGCCCGGCCTGGAAGACAAAGCCAATCCGACGGTTGCGAAATTCCGAAAGGGTCTTTGCTCCGAGACTTGTCACCTTCGTCCCATCAATGCTCAGAGAGCCTGCGTCCGCAGTCAGCAGTGTGCCTAGAATCTGCAGCAGGGTGGATTTGCCGGCACCGGATGCGCCCATAATGGCTACGACTTCTCCTTTTTCCATTGAAAAGTCAACGCCTTTGAGCACCCTTAGGTTGCCAAAACTCTTTTCTATGCCTTTTGCCTCGATGATCATAACCCACAAAGATAAGTATTTTTTACAAACCTCGGGGTATAAAAAATCCCGCAAGTCATACAGTCTTGCGAGATTTTCAATCTTATTGGCAAAATACTAGTTCTTTTTTTGCTTGCGGGCAGGCTGGCGGTTCTGCTGAGGCCTGTTCCCGTCGCGGCCGCCGTTGTAGTTTCCGTTGTGGCCACCGACTTTTCCAATCTGATTGTGCTTGAATTTCTCTTCCGCAAGGACGAGTTTCGCGACTTTCTCGATGGGGAGGACCTTCTTATAGCGGGCGAGAGATTCCTCGTCTACCTTCTTAGCCTCGGAACGCTTCTTGAGATACTCGTCGAGCAGGGCGTTGACATCGCCTTCTCCCTTCTCGAGAGCCTCCCTAAGGGCTTTTGCCGCCTTCCCGCTTTCCTTGAACGCTTCGCGGCGAGTTTTCTCGACATCATTGTAAACAGGCCAGAACGTCTGGGCTTCGGCTTCGCTGAGATCGAGTTCCACTGTCAGGAAAGCCACTTTTTCGGCACGTACCTGCTCGCGCCATTTTCCTTTCTGGTTCTGGGCAAATGCGGTCCCGGCCACGATAAGGGCCAGACAGGCAAGGGTGATAAACTTTTTCATTGTCTTTCAGTGTTTTATTGTTCTACATCGGTCAGGAACTCCTCGTCCGGAAGGCCATCCGGATCCAGCGACTGGGCAAGATAACTGATGTAGTCCCATCCGTTGTCTTCTTCCACGGGAGCTGCAGTCTTCCGAAGAATGAAATTGCCGATGAGCACTGCGAGCAGCATACTTGCAGCAATAGCCATCCAGGAAGCGAAAATGCGTACCCCGCGCCTGTCGCGGTGCGGAATGTCGCCAAGCCTTCCCTTGAGCTCGTCGAAATAGCCCTGAGGCGTCGATATGTCGTTCTTTCTGACCATAACCGCTACTTTAGACAATAAATAGGATTGAAGGTTTAATCAACTTTTGAAAGAAATGCCCGGACTTTTTCCTGGGCTATATGGTATGATGCCTTGAGAGCCCCGACCGAGGTGTCCAGGACCTTGGCCATCTCCTCGTATGGCATCTCGTCATAATACCTTAAAATAAATACCTGTCGCTGCTTTTCCGGAAGCCGGACTACAGCCTTGGAGAGGGCTCTCTCGGCTGCATCGCCGTTGAAATATGGGTCATTGTCTATGCGCTTGAGCATCTCCTCGTCGACTGAGCCAAAGTGCAGGGCGCTACGCAGTTTCTCGCGTCTGAGATAGTTCAGGGCCTCATTTGTCGCAATCCGGTACACCCAGGTATAGAGCCCGGATTCTTCTCTGAAAGAGGGGAGTGCGCGCCAGATTTTCAGGAACACTTCCTGGACCAGGTCGTCCGCGTCCTCGTGACAGTTGACGAAGCGGCGAACGTGCCAGTAGACACGTTCGCTGTACTCTCGGACAATTTCGTTGAAGCGTTCCTCCAGACTCATTATTTGCGGGCGATGGCCTTCTTCGCCGCTTCGGCAATATGCTGTGCGTCAAGGCCATACGCGGCCATAAGTGCAGAAGGTGTGCCAGAGGCTCCGAAACGGTCGCCTCCATTCACGAATTCTACGGCAGAAGGTTTGGAGCGTGCAAGGAAGCCGGCAACCGCCTCGCCCAGGCCTCCGGCCATATTGTGCTCTTCGGCTACGACGAATGCTCCGCACTTGAGGGCGGAGGCAAGCAGGACCTCCTCGTCCAGAGGCTTGATGGTGGCCATATTGACGACCTCCGCAGAAATACCTTCCGCCTCAAGCAGGTCAGCAGCCTGGAGAGCCTCCCAGACAAGATGGCCGCAGGCTACAATGCTCACGTCGCTTCCTTCATTCATTACCCAGGCCTTGCCGATTTCAAAGGGCTTGTCGGCAGGAGTGAATACCGGCATCGAAGGCCGGCCGAAGCGAAGGTACACCGGGCCTTCGTAGCGTGCGGCTGCAAGGGTGGCCTGAAGTGTCTGGTTATAGTCGCAGGGGTTGATCACTACCATTTCCGGCAGAGCCCGCATAAGCGCTATGTCTTCCATCGTCTGGTGCGTGGCCCCGTCTTCTCCGAGGGTGATTCCCGCGTGGGATGAAGCAATCTTGACATTCGTCTTTCCGTATGCCACCTCCTGTCGCAGCTGGTCATAGACACGTCCGGTGACAAACTCCGCAAAAGAGCCGATGAAGGGGATCTTTCCCGTAATCGCAAGTCCGGCGGCTACCCCGACCATGTTCGCCTCGGCTATGCCGCACTGGATGAAACGCTCCGGAAAAGCCTCCGCGAACGCGTTCATTTTCAGCGAGCCCTTCAGGTCCGCGGTAAGGGCAACAATGCGGCTGTCAGCCTTGCCGGCCTCCAGAAGTCCCGCGCCGAAGCCGCTGCGGGTATCCTTTTTCTCTGTATAAGTGTATTTCATAACGTCGTAATTAAAAATCACCAAGGGAGGTTTCACCAAGTTGCCTCAGAGCATCTTCGAGCTGTTCGGGCTTGGGAACTGATCCGTGCCATTTGTGAGTTCCGGCCATAAAGTCGACCCCGTGGCCCATATCGGTCTGGAATAGGATCATCACCGGCTTCCCGGACCCCTTGCCGGCCTTGGCAAGTTCGAAAGCCTTCTGGATGGCCTCGAAGTCGTGTCCGTCCGCCACAATCACCTGCCATCCCCAGGACTCCCATTTCGCCGCCAGGTCACCCTCGCCGGAAACCGAGGACACCGGGCCGTCTATCTGCTGCCCGTTCCAGTCGGTCATCGCGATCAGATTGTCCAGGTGGTGGTGGACAGCGAACATCCCTGCTTCCCAGATCTGACCCTCTTCGGATTCACCGTCCCCGCAGAGACAGAAGACAAAGTTCTCGTCTTTGTCAAGTTTCTTGCCCAGCGCCAGACCTGCCGCGGCGGAAAGACCCTGACCGAGGGAGCCTGAGGCCTGGAAAACCCCGGGAAGATTCTTGCGCACGGAAGGGTGCCCCTGGAGCCTTGTCCCCATTTGGCGGAAACTGCCAAGTTCCTCTACCGGAAAATAGCCATAGCGTGCGAGGACCGAGTAATATACGGGTGTCAGGTGCCCGGCTGACAGGATGAACATATCCTGACCCTTGCCGTCGCGTTTCCAAGTTGCCGGATCGTGCTTCATTTCATTGAAGTAGAGCGCGGTAAGGAAATCCGCACTGGACATCGACCCGCCCGGATGACCGGATTTGGCGGCGCAGACCATCCTCAGGATATCCCTGCGGACCTGCGTGGCGATTGTTTTCAACTGTTCGACTGTTTGCATCATTATATGAATTACATTTCTACAAAAATAATAAAAAGCCGGGGTGCAAGCAAATTATTTCTTGGCGACGGTAAAAGGGAGCGAGACGACATTGCCTTCTTCGTCGACAACCGTCAGATTATGTTTCCCCGGCGAGGGAATAAGCTGCAGCTGGTGGATGAAGCGGGTCTCTCCTACATAGTCCTTGTCCAGATGCCACCAGACGGTGGAGGATGAGCGGCGATGGGCCAGTTTGAATACTATTCCCTGTACGGATCCGTCCAGCTGACGTGGAATCCAGATTACGCTTCCGCTCTCCGGCGAAATGAACTGCATCGGACTGTCGTCGGTGATTCCGGAAACTCCCACGTATTCGGGATGCCTCTGACGGTAATACCATTCCATCGCCGGTGGAAGCAGGAAGACACTTTCCCCGTTAATTTCCTTATGGTATGGGCAGGCTTCGCTCCTGAGGGCCGCTTCAGGCAGCTGGACGCTCTCCCATTCGTCGCAGAATGGGCCTTTCAGCATTCCTGACAATTTGCAGACATCTGCCCTGACGCCTTCGCCGGGCTCCGGAGCCTCGAACCAGGCGGATGACGCCGGAAGCAGGTTCAGGATATCGAACATCACCGGCCCCGCAGTCTTTGCCCCCACGAGACCGGGCATTCCGCTTCCATCGGCATTTCCGCACCACACTCCCACAGCATAATCCGGAGTCACACCGACCGCCCAAGCATCCCGGAAACCATAACTTGTCCCGGTCTTCCACGCGGCTTTGCGTACGGAATGGATCAGGTGCCAGTCCATCTCGTCCGGGCGGTTGACCTCCTTCAGGGCTTCGAAAGTGTACCACAGTGCAAGCCTGTCCTTTATAGGGCCATCCTCAAGCCCCTTGTAAGTCCTTGCGAGAGTGGCATATGCTGCAGTTATCTCCTTCAGCCGGCACTCTCCTCCGCCAAGTATCAGCGAAAGCCCGTAATGGTCCGGCTCCTTGGTGAGAGTGGTCAGGGAGTAGTCCTGCAGCAGTTTGTGGAACCTGGCAACCCCGACTTCACGCAGCAGATATACAGAAGGAACGTTCAGGGAGCGGGAGAGGGCTTCCCGGGCTGGAACGGCGCCGCCGAACTGCTGGTCGAAATTCTGTGGAGTGAAGCCTCCGAGGTTCACCGGGGTGTCCTTGAGCAGAGTCTCAGGTAGTATTATGCCCTCCTGAAGGGCCTGGGCGAAGAGAAATGGTTTGAGAATGCTCCCTGTGGAACGCGGCCTTCCGGCGATGTCGACCTCTGAACCCGTCCTTTTCCTCTGGGGCGAAGCATTTCCGACGTAGGCTATGATTTCGTTGCTTCTCAGGTCCATCACTATGGCAGCGAGGTCCGCAATCCCGTTTCGCGCCCATTCGTCGGACCACCTCGTGGTGAGTTGCTCAATCTGTGTCTGGAGGTGGATGTCAATACCTGTCCTGGTCCTTACTCCGCGAGGAGCGCCGTCCACGAACTGGCGGGCAAGGGAGGGAATGGGATGGGGCTTGTCGGGAAGCGGTTCTTCGATTGCGTCCTTGTAAGTGTCCTCGTCGATTATGGCTTTCTCCAGCAGTCTTTTGAGGAGGCGGTTCCGTTTGCTGAGAAGATCCTCTCGGCCTTTCCCTGGATGGATGGATGACGGTGCGTTCGGAAGGATGGCAAGAGTGGAGGATTCCGCCCAGGAAAGCTCGCTCGCCGGTCTTCCGAAATAACGCCAGGAAGCGGCCTCTATGCCAACGACATTTCCTCCGAAAGGGGCATTGGAGGCATAGAGGGCAAGGATTTCTTTCTTTGTGCACCTCAGTTCCAGACGTGTTGCCAGCACGGCCTCTATGGTCTTCTGCCAGAGCGTGCGCTCTTTATTGCGGGAAAGTCTTATTACCTGCATCGTGATGGTGCTGCCTCCGCTCTGGACGTGTCCGGCTTTGATATTGCTTATCAGCGCCCTGGCCAGAGCTCCGGGATCAACTCCGGGATGCCAGTAGAAATGCTTGTCCTCGAATGTGACAAGGGCTTTTTCATAGCGCAGAGGCACGCTGTCGCAGGGCGGGAAACGCCACTGTCCGTCATCGGCGATGCGGGCGCCGAGCAGCTGCCCGCTGCGGTCGGTTACGACCGTCGAGTAACTTGCTCCTTTAAAAAGGTCCCGGGGCAGGCAGAAAAGGTAGCCCGCCCCGAGAACGATCAGTGCAAGGAGGAAATAATGTTTCCTCCGGAGTTTCATCGAGTCACGACAGCCTTGCCGGAAGCAGTGTTGGCTGCGATTGAAGGCTCGTACATAGCCTGGCAGGAGATGCCCGGCAGTACATAGGATCCTTCATAGGCGGCGCGAAGCTTGACATTGAAGCTCTTCGTCCCGCTTGCTGGCAGAGAGAAGAACCACTGTACCCGGTCGTCGCGGATGTCGATGTTGTCATAGCTGTCGCCGGCGGCTGTGCCCCTCAGGCGTTCGTTGACAATCTCCCAGCCGGAAGGTACAATCTGCTCGAGGGCGAGCAGCTGGTATCCGGCCGCCCGGTTGAGGTTGCGTACCTTGATGGAAGCAGTGAATTCAGTGCCCTGGAGCAGGGATGCCGGGGAAATGGCGTTTCCGTCATTGTCCTTGTAGCTTACGGACAGTTCAAGTCCGGAGGACAGTGCAGGCAGCACTTCTTCGGCGCCCGGACGCCAGCGGCTTGTGAGTGTCACATAGATGGGGCCGTCGGAAGTGTTCTTCACGCTAGTCTTGCCTTCGGCTTTAGTGCTCAGGAAGCCCTTGCTCGAGGATACTCCCTTGCCATTGACGTCAGCCTTGAGCGTGCCTCCGGCGACCTTGCCGGACAGACGGTCGAGGGCGATGGCTGCAAAAGCTGTCTCCTGAGTGGAGAACTTGCCGTCGTTGAAGAGTTCGGCGACTTCCTGTGCAAGCGGAATAGCCTCGGCGACGCGGTTGGTCAGGGTCAGGGCCTCGATTGCCATTGACTTGTCACGCGTGGCGCTGCCGTAAGTGAGATTGTACGGGGAATAGTCCTCGAAGTTCTTTCCGAGGCCGTCAATGATGGATGCCGCGGTCTGGACCTTGCCTCCTATGGCGTATGCGGACGCGAGCACCCAGGCAGAGCGGTAGCCGAGATTCTTGTTCTCCTTCATCCTGTTCATACTTGCCGTCAGGGACTGTCCGGCCAGGGCGAGGGAGTAGAGTCTGTAGCACTCATCCAGCTCGCTGAAGACCGTGGTCCCTGCGCTGCGGTAGGCATTCGAGATGTTCTTCTGGAACTTCACCCAGGAAGCAAGGACTCCCTTGGAGACCTTGAAGCCCTTGGCTTCGGCCTCGGTGAGGAAGATTCCGGCCATAGAACTGACCCAGAGGTCTGAGGTCGTAGACCCGCTCCAGTATCCGAATCCGCCGTCGCTCTTCTGGCGGCTGTACAGGGACTTGATAAGTTCCTCGATTATACCCTTGGCTGTCTTTGCGTCCTCATCGGAGAGCATAGGTAGGATGTGCAGGAGGGTGAGACCGCGGCTGGAGATCTGCTCGGAGCAGTTGTAAGGATAGTCGCGTACCTGGATGAACACCTGTGAAGGATCGAGAGCCGGGAAGCCGGCGATGGTGAGGGTGGCGTCGCCCTTGGCCTCAAACTCTTCGCTGCGTCCGGCCTTGATGGACTTGCGGACCACGGCGACGGCTTCCGGATGAGGATTGCGAACCTCTATGTTTATGGTCTCGTAGGCCTTCTTTCCGTTGCCTTCGGCCTTGACTGTGACCTTGGCCATACCTGTACCCTCGGCTTTCAGGTTGAAGCGTGCAATCTGGTCACCCTGAGCCTTGAAGTGCAGGGGGACATTGTTGCCGCCGTCGAGTTTGAGCGGACCTTCGGCGGAGATGGACACATTCACATCCTTCACGGCATCGGAGAGAGAGAATACATTGACCGGCATAGTCACTTTCTCTCCGGCGGAAATTACTCTGGGCAGGGAAGTTACCAGCATCAGCGGAGCCTTGACGGGGACTGCCTTTTCGCAGGAGCCATAGGCACCTTCGTGCCCGGCCACGAGCATTACGCGGACACTTCCGACATACATCGGGAGGGTGATCTTGTGCTTGTCGCTGCCTCGCTTAAGGGTGAAGGGGCCGAGGAATTTGACTACGGGATTGAAGCGGTTGTCCTTGCGGGCTGCGACGATGTTGTCCTGGTCGCCGCCGACCGCCATCAGAGGATTGAAGCGGCCGCTGAAGGCACCGACGACATTGTCATAGAGATCCCAGGTGCGGATTCCGAGGGCTTCGGTCTCGTACATATTGCCCCAGGGATCCGGGGTCTTGAATGCAGTGAGGTCAAGCAGGCCTTCGTCAACAATCGCGAGGGTGTAGGTCATTGGTTTGCCGGATTTCTCCGAAACCTGGACCGTGAAGGGCTCTTCCGGGGCGAGGGAGTCGGGCATCTTCAGCTCAGGAGTGAGGTGAGAGGCAGGATTCTCGACGCTGACCCTCTGGACGCCGTACAGACGGAGAGGAAGGTCGTTGGAAGTGGAACCGTAGTCCTGGATCAAGGTGATGTAGATGTAGAAATTCGGTGCCATCTCCTCGGTCACCTTGAAGCTGAAAGGAGTGTCTTTGTCAGAGGTAGCCACCCGGCTGCGTGAAATGACGCTCGTGGCATTCTCGAGAGAGACAAGGGCCTGTCCGTTCTTTGCGGCGGGGATGAAGAGTTTGACGCTCTCTCCGACTTTGTATGATTCCTTGTCGGTGGAGAAGGTCAGCATCGAAAGTCCTTCGGGGTCATTGCGGTTGGCCCTGCCGCGGTATTCGGGCCAGTCGACCGTGACCACCTTGCCGCTGACGTGTCCGCCGTTGACGTCGCGGACCAGAATCAGCACTCTGCCCCAGTCGGGATAGTCCAGGCGGAAGGAGAAGCTGACATCCTTGGAGGAAGAGGTGATGGTGCCGGAAGTCAATGTCTTGGCGTAGTCGCTGTCCACATAGGAGTCCAGATCGTCTCCGGAAGACTGCCACCACCAGCCCCATTTCAGTTTGAACACGCGGTATTCAAGTTTGCGGCCGCTGAGACGTTTGCCGTCCTTGTCCACCACTGCGACGCGGACCGCCTGATCCTTGTCCGTCTCAAGGTAACTTCCCTTGTCATCGGTGCTGATTCCGACGAAAGCGGGATAGGGGGCGTAAGGAACAGTCTCGCTGATGAAGCTCTCATCTCCACCGTCTTCGATGACCGAGGTTACGATGGTTGCGGACAGCATTCCAGGTGCTTCGGAGGCATTCGGCCAGTCTACGGCGACCCGTGAATAGCCGCTTCCGTCCAAAGTCGTGGACCACAGCTTGTTGTATTCGATCTGCGAGAAGTTGATTGCAGGATTGTTGAAACTGTAGTTGTCGAATCCTTTGAACGCAGTGTGCTTCGAGCGCAGAGTCATTGATGCATAAGCCTTGAGCCCTGCTGCGGGCGGGCCGGTCAGCCAGTTGGAGGAGACGTCAAGTACGCTCTTGCTGCCGCCCTGAATCGTGTTCCCGTCGAGCCCTGATATCACTTTCAGGCGATTGGGCTTGACTGTCTCGACGTTGAGAGTCTTGTAGAAGCTGCTGCCGCCGACTTTGAAATAGGCGCTCCAGAAGCCTGTGGGATCTTCAGGAGAGGTGGCGATGTGGGCTGTATAGAAGCCGTCCGTTCCGTGGAGGACTTCCCTTGAATGGAACTGTCCCAGGGCATTGTACACCTCTAGGGTAGCGGGATGGCCGGAAGGAATGACGCCCTCGCGGTCACGGAGGATCAGGGTGACGTGCAGGGTGTCTCCGGGACGCCATACTCCTCTTTCACCATAGATATAGCCTTTGATTCCATCGTTGGCATTGACTCCGCCCACATCGAAGCGGCTTGTGGAAAGCTGGCTGCCGTCACTGACCTTGAGGTAGGAGACATCCTTTCCGCTGCGGGCGACCACGATGAAGGGATCCTGTTCCGTGGTCAGGGTGGCGAAACCGTCGGAATCGGTCCTTCCGGCGGCGACTCTCTGGAGCTGGTAGTTGTAGGCTGTGATGGAAACGTCGGACAAAGGCTTTGCCGTGAGAATCTCATTCGCACTCACCCAAAGCTTGTTGCTCTGGTTGCGCTTGGCCACAAGGCCGATCCGGGATGCCATAAGGTTGACATAGGGGAAACGCTCCGACTCCATATAATAGGAAGCTTTGTCCGGGTTGTCTGATTCGGAGTATTCATACTCGCTCCAGTCGATGTCATTGTCCCAGTACCAGGAGTTCGGGGTGCTCCAGGTCTCGTCGTCTTCCTTGGTCGGCTTGCCGCTGGAAAGACTGCGGGTCAGGGACGGCTCCTTGTGACCGTAGAGCGAATACTCTTTCTTGAAACTCAGGCGGATACGATAGATTGCTCCGGGATCTTTCTGGAAGAGCGGACCCAGGTCTATCGCGTGCTCGTTCCACTGATGGAGGTCCTTGCTGCTGTCCAGGTTGATCTTCTGGCGGTATACGAGACGGCCGCTGCGGCGCAGATATTCACTGCCGGCCAGATCATTGTCCTGGAGGAACATCATCACATTGTCAGGGAAAATCTCGATGACCGTGAGTTCCACGGCGTCGAGGTTGACGGCCTTGAAGGGGAGGAGCAACTGTTTCGCATCCGGAAGGATGTTCCCGCTGAGAAGCAGCTGGACCTCTGGCTTGGGCTCCTCTCCGTCGTATGTGGCGACATAGTCTTTCCCGAGATCATTGCCCTCGGCATCCTTGACGTGGCTGCTGACAGTAAGGGTGAGTGTGGGTTTCTTCCGGCTTTCAAAGTCTACGTAAATCTGCTTCCCGTCCACGGTTATATAACTGCGGGCTGCCCCGTCAAGTTTGACGAGTCCTTTTTCGGAAGCGTTTTTGCCAAGCTCGCGGCTGAACGAGACGGTAATCCTGCTGCCGCTCAGACGGGCTGAACGTACGCGGAACACTCCGTCGTCTTCAGTTTCGCTCTCGTCAATGGACTCGTTCGCGCCTGCGCTGCGGACATTGAGCCCGAAATCGAATTTTTCGAGGGCTTTCTCGGCAACGGGAACAACCTTACCAAGGTTGAAGGTGCAGGTGTAGATCGTTCCGGCTTTGAGAGCACCGTCGTCGGGGATGAATTCCACGGCGTCCGGACGCACCCAGCGGACTGTACCTTTCACCGAAGGAGAAAAGCTGAACAGCCCTTCTTCAATACGGTTCTCCTCCGGAACTTCGTTGGAGAGTTCCAGGCGGACGGATGCATTGTCAGGAATGACACCGCCGGTATATGCCTGGATATAAGCGGCATAGGCGGTGTCAGTCGGAGCTGCCTTCTTGGGTCCGCAGGCCCAGACCAGGCAGATTGCACTCAGGAGCAGAAGGCTCCGGAAGACTGTTTTTCTCATTGTTGAAAATATTGGTTTATAGTTTTTAACATTTTTATTCCTTACCTACAAATATAGTTATTTTTTTTATTATTCTCAATAATTGCTATCTTTGTGCGCCACTAGAGCAAAATTTTATAGTAACCAATATGAAAAAAATCTTATTCGCTTCATTAGCATTTTTCGCTTCCGCCAGTATGGTTCTGGCTTTTGCACAGGATGAAAACAAGAAAGAGGAGAAGGAAATGAAGAAGGGCTGGAGTTTCGGCGTTCTTCCTACGGCAACCTATTCCGTGGACAATGGTTTTCAGGCCGGTCTGTTCGGTGATGTATATTATTATGGTGACGGTTCCACCTATCCTGATCCCGTCCATAAGATCAGCTGGGAAGGCTCCTACTTCACCCATAGCCACCGTATGCGCCTGTATCTGGCCTATGACTCCAAGTATCTCATCCCTAAGATGAGGGTGAATGCCTCCGTGACCTATGTGACTGATCCTCTGTACAGCTTCTGGGGCTTCAACGGCCCTGCCGCAATGCAGAATTACGATGTCTGGTCCAGCAGGAAACTGACTGTCCCTTCCGCAGCGGATCCTACCGTCCTCAATAATGTGAACTACTATGGTATGAGCCGCGATATGCTCCGCGTCCTTGCCAATGTCCAGGGCCAGATAGTTCCCCATCTCAACTGGGCCGCCGGTGTCAACTTCTGGCACTGGAAGGCCGGAGCTATGAGGGACAATGGAGTCAAAGACGGCGATGTGAAGAGGTATTACAACACCGACCTCACTCTCTTCGAAACCTACAAGACTCTCGGAATCATCCACGAGGATGAGGCCAATGGCGGGAATGCCCTCGAAATCAACGCCGGCGTCGTTTATGACACCCGTGATATGGAAGCCGCTCCGAACAATGGTATCTGGGCCGAGGCTTACCTCAACGGCAATGTCCTTCAGCATCAGTACCTGAAGGCCTGTGTGTACTTCCGTCACTACATTGACATCCCCATCCACATTCCGGCCGGTGACCCTGTGTTTGCATACCGCCTTGCCTGGCAGCAGACAATCGCCGGTGAGACGCCCCTCTATATGATCCAGAACGTTCCGCTGCTTGTCCAGCGCAATATGATCTCCGAGGGTTTCGGTTCCAGCAACACAATCCGCGGTATCCGCGAGAACCGTATCCTCACCGAAGGCTTCGCCTGGGCGAATACGGAACTTCGCATTAAACTGGTGAAATTCAAACTCTTCAACCAGTATTTCTACATTGCGGTCAACCCGTTCTTCGATGCCGGTATCATTACCAAACCTTTCAGGGCTGCCGAATTTGAGAAAGTTGCAGTTGACGGCAAGGTCTATGATCCCAAGCTTGCCGCTATCGGCCAGGAGACTCTCATCTATGATTCTTCAAAGATCCGCGACGTTATTATGAGCGCCGGTGCCGGTCTCAAGATTGCGATGAACCAGAACTTCATCGTTTCCGCCGAGTTCGCAAAATGCCTCTACAAGCCTCTTGACGCAGGCCTGTGGATCGGAATCGGTATCAACTACCAGTTCTAAGGATTTATAGCTCAGTAGCTGAGGACTCCATCGCGAAGGCGGCGGAGTCCTTCTTTTAATGTCTCGCGGGGGCAGGCGATGTTGAGGCGCATAAAACCTTCACCCTCTTCGCCGTAGATCGTACCGGTCGAGAGGACGAGTTTTACCTTGTCCAGAAGATGCTCGGTCAAGCGCTCGGACAAGCCTTCGACTTCTTCGCCTTCGTGAAGAGCTTTGCGGCAGTCCAGCCACATAAGGTAGGTCCCCTCAAGCGGCGGAGCCGTCACTTCCGGCAATTCTTTGCGGAGGAATTCGTATACGGTCATAGCGTTGTCCCATAGATACTTCCGGAGTTCGTCCAGCCAGGGGCCGCCTTCGTTGTAGGCTGCCTGCAGGGCAGTCGCGCCGAAAACATTCACGTCGCAGCACTCGTTGTCGTTGATGGCCCTGTCCATCTTTCTGACAATCTCCTTTTCGTGGGCGAAAATGTTCGCTATCTGGATCCCGGCGATATTGAATGCCTTTGTCGGGGAAATGCAGGATACCGAATTTGAAGCCAATTCTGCCGGCAGGGTTGCGAATGGCGTGTAGTCGTGGCCGGGATATGTCAGTTCGCAATGGATTTCATCTGAAATGACAAAGACATTGTGGCTGAGGCAGATTTCTCCCACCCTTGTCAGTTCTTCCCGGGTCCACACTCTTCCTACCGGGTTGTGAGGATTGCACAGCAGAAGGACTCTGGCCCCGGGGTCGGCCGCCTTTTCTTCAAAGTCTTCGAAGTCTATGCTGAAGCGTCCGTTTTCAAGGCGAAGCGGGCAGCGGAGAGTTTCGCACTTGTTGTTTCGGATGGCCGGGAAGAAGGCATTGTAGCACGGTGTCATTACAATTACCTTGTCTCCGGGAACAGTCATTGCCTTGATTGCGGCGCTGTAGGCGGCGATTACTCCCGTGGTCGGGACGATGTTCTCCCTTTTGATCCCTTTCCATCCGTGGCGGGAAGAGAACCACCGTGATATGGACTCGAAATATGTGTCCGGAAGGAATTCATAGCCGAATACCCCGTGGTCCAGGCGGCGCTGAAGGGCTTCCCGGACACAGGGAGCGGTTCTGAAATCCATATCCGCCACCCACATAGGCAGAGTCCCGGGAAATTCGTCCCATTTTACGCTTTCCGTGCCCCGACGGTCAATAGTCTCGTCAAAATCAAACATTTCTTCTTATTATTTCTGCATCTCCGGGAGCCTTGATGTTCCCGTCTATAATGATCTCTCCATAATCGTCTGCAACAATCTTTCCGGAACGTGGGTTCTTTACAGACGGAATCTTGCCTGTGATGTCGGCCATTACCGAAGAGTATTCGAGGGCGAGATTGGCATCCTCCTCGAAGCGGCAGTTTTCCAGAATCAGGTTTTCGCAGTAGCAAAGTGGCTGGGAACCGCCTATGACACAGTTTACCAGCCTCAGGTTCCTGGCGTACCAGCCGAGGAACTCACCGCTGATCCGGGAGTCGTAGACCGTCACGTTTTCGCTCTCCCAGAATGCATCTTTTGTGTCCATTTCCGCGTTCCGGATCACCGCATTGCGCGCATACTGGAAAGAATAGTTGCCTTTGAGGATGAATCCGTCGATGTCGATATCTTCGGTGTGCATAAAAATATAATCGGCCTTTTCGGCTTCGACGTTCTTGAGAGAGATATTGTTGCAGTCCCAGAAAGTCTCCTGGGCCAGGGTGAAACGCACGTTTTCCAGTTTCGCCCCGCTGATCCTGCGGAACATTTTCGGCGCTTCTATGAGGGTGTCGTACATTTCACAGTCCCGGGAGTACCAAAGGGCGGCGCGGGCTCCTTCACGGAAGATACAGTCGCGGATAATGAAACGGTCACACTCCCAGAATGGATATTTCCCGTCAAATTCGCAGCGGACGGCTTCAATGTCAGCACCTTCTTTGAGGGACGATTCGCCCTTGCCTATCCTGACCTCTTCGAGGTAAAGACCATCTTTCTTATTGTATAAAGGCCGTTCTCCTTCGAATTCTTTATTTTTTATTATCTCCATTTGACGATGTTTTGACAAATATAATCTTTTTCTGCCAAATTGTCAGCATTTCCGGGATGGCACAGCACTTGATTATTTTCCGCCGACCCTCCTTGAGAGGGAATTTGTATGAACATCGTAAAAACAAATAACACTATGATCCGTCCGTTAGGAACAAGAGTCGTCATCGAGCCCAAGGAGGCCGAGACGATGACTGCCGGGGGTCTCTATATCCCGGACAATGCCAAAGAAAAACCGCAGCAGGGCGCAGTCGTGGCCGTCGGCCCGGGCGCGAAGGATGAACCTATGGAGTTGAAAGTCGGCGACGTCGTGCTCTATGGGAAATATGCCGGTACCGAGGTAACCGTGGATGGCAAGAAATACCTCATTGTCAAACAGTCAGACGTTTTAGCAATTCTCTAAGCTATGGCAAAGGAAATTAAATTCAACAGCGATGTGCGCAGCGCTATGAAGCAGGGAGCAGACGCTCTTGCAGATGCTGTAAAGGTTACTCTGGGCCCCAAAGGCCGCAATGTTGTCATTTCCAAGAAATTCGGTGCACCTCAGATCACCAAGGATGGTGTTACCGTCGCCAAGGAAGTCGAGCTGGAGGACGTATTCCAGAATATGGGCGCACAGATGGTCAAGGAAGTCGCGTCCAAGACCAATGACCAGGCCGGTGACGGTACTACGACCGCTACTGTGCTTGCCCAGGCTATCATCAATGTCGGTCTGAAGAATGTCGCCGCAGGCGCCAATCCTATGGACCTGAAGAGGGGTATCGACAAGGCTGTCGCGGCGGTTGTCGCAGACCTCAAGGCCCGCAGCCAGGCTGTCGGTGACGACTATTCCAAGGTCGAGCAGGTCGGAACGGTTTCTGCCAACAATGACGCTTTCATCGGAAAGCTCATCGCCGAGGCTATGGCCAAGGTCAAGAAGGACGGCGTCATCACCGTCGAGGAAGCCAAGGGGACCGAGACCGAGGTCAAGGTCGTCGAGGGTATGCAGTTCGACCGTGGTTACATCAGCCCTTACTTTATGACCAACGGCGACAAGATGGAGGCCGTCCTGGATGACGCCTACATCCTCCTGACAGACAAGAAGATCTCCAATATGGAGGACCTTATGCCTGTTCTTGAACCTGTAGCACGTGAGGGCCGCAGTCTTTTGATTATCGCGGAAGACGTTGAAGGCCAGGCTCTTACAACGCTTGTTGTGAACCGTCTGCGCGGCACCTTGAAGGTTGCTGCCGTCAAGGCTCCGGGCTTCGGCGACCGCCGCAAGGAAATGCTGCAGGATATCGCTACCCTCACCGGCGCTGTCGTCATCAGCGAGGAGCGCGGCTTCACTCTGCAGAATGCCAATGTCCAGATGCTCGGCAAGGCCGAGAAGGTGACAATCACCAAAGAGAACACCACCATCGTTGGCGGTGCAGGCGACGCTGCCGCAATCAAGGACCGCGCCGACCAGATCCGTGCCCAGATCGAGACCACCAAGAGCGAGTACGACCGTGAGAAACTCCAGGAGCGTCTCGGCAAGCTCGCCGGCGGTGTCGCCGTCATCTATGTCGGTGCCACTACCGAGGTTGAGATGAAGGAAAAGAAGGACCGTGTGGACGATGCCCTGAATGCCACCCGCGCTGCAGTCGAGGAAGGCTATCTTCCCGGTGGCGGAGTCGCCTACATCCGCGCCGCAGAGGTCCTTAAGGGTCTCAAGGGCGAGAATGAGGATGAGACTACCGGTATCCGTATCGTCGAGCGTGCGATCGAGGAGCCTCTCCGTCAGATTGCCGAAAATGCAGGCGTCGAGTCCAGCGTCATCATCAACAAGATCCGCGAGGGCAAGGGTGACTTCGGCTACAACGCCCGTACTGGCGAATATGTCAATATGTATGAGGCCGGCGTCATCGACCCGACAAAGGTAGCCCGCGTCGCTCTGGAAAATGCCGCTTCCGTGGCAGGTATGTTCCTGACGACTGAGTGCGGCATTGCGGACCTCCCCGAAAAAGAGGCTCCCGCTCCTGCAATGCCAGCCGGCGGGATGATGTAATACGTCCATAAAGCAAAAGAAAGGCAAGCGTAGTTTTCTGCGCTTGCTTTTTTTTATAAGTATTCCTATCTTTGTTGCATTATGAAAAGAATGATAACTGTAGCGCTTCTGTCGCTTTTCGCTCTGACACTTTCAGCTCAGAATGTACAGCTTAAATTCCCGGAATCTCTTTCAGATGATGTCCGGACCATATTGACCCAGCGTTTCAGCCAAATGCTGTCTTCCGGAGGAATGACGGTGGGCGAAGAAGGCTCGGTCGTGGAAATATCCCTGGCGGAAGTGGGTCGCGAAAACGCTCCCGGTGCTGTCGCCCAGATAGTCCTCCAACTCGAAGTTACTGCCAGCTGTGGCGGTGTAAAGGAGGTTTTCCCGCTCAAGGGAGTAGGGTCCGATGAAAATGATGCCCGTCTCAGGGCTGTGAAAATGCTCCTGCCGCGTTCCAAGTCCGCGCAGGCCTTCGTAGAATGTCTGAAAAATAGTCTTTAGAAGATGAAAAAACTCCTGTTCGGCCTTGCCTGCCTTGCCGCCGTCTGCGCTTGCGGTAAAAAAATCAATCTTGTTCCGAAGAGAAATTTCAATACGGAATATGAGGGGAAACAAGTCTCCCTGTACACGTTGAAGGGCGGAGATATCACTCTCCAACTGACGAATTTCGGCGGTCGAGTGGTCTCTCTCTTTGCCCCTGACAGGGATGGCAATTATGAAAATATAGTTGTCGGCCACGACAACGTCCGGGATTACATCACTCCTCCTGGGGAGCGTTTCCTCGGTGCCTGCGTTGGCCCTGTCGCCAACCGTATCGGGAAGGGCCGTTTCTGTGTGGAAGGAGTTGAGTATCAGGCTCCTCTGAATAACAATGGCAATACGCTCCACGGCGGTTTCAAAGGTCTGGATATGGTCGTCTGGGACGTGCTCTCGGTGACGGATTCTTCCGTCGTCCTGCATTACCTCCATCCGGACGGCGAGGAGGGTTTCCCCGGCAATCTGGACATTACAATGACCTATTCCCTTGATTCCAAGGGCGATTTCCACGTGGACTATAGCGCCACTACGGACAAGACCACGCCGGTGAATATCTCACATCATCCTTTCTTCTGCCTCCGCGGCCAGGGGAACGGTTCGGTCGAGGAGTACGAGATGTATATCAAGGCCTCCCATTATGTTCCCATCGACTCCCTGTCCATCCCCACGGGCGAAATTGCTCCTGTCGAGGGCACGCCCTTCGATTTCCGCCGCGCCCATTCCATCGGTCAGCTTATTTCCGAGGACAAAGAACAGCTTCACAATGGCCGGGGCTATGACCATAACTGGTGCATAGACCGTGAGGGTAACGGCGTCGAACTTATCTGCCGGGTGACGGACCCTGTCTCCGGACGTTTCGTGGAGGTCCTTTCAGACCAGCCCGGTCTTCAGTTCTACAGCGGAAATTTCTTCGACGGCTGCGAGACGGGTTCCAATGGCAAGGTGCTTGATTTCCGTTCATCCCTTGCCCTCGAAGCCCAGAAATATCCGGATGCCGTCAATAATGAAAACTTTACTCCGACCCTGCTCACTCCCGGCGAGACTTATACCCAGTCCACCGTTTACCGCTTTGGCGTAAAGCCTCTCTGGGCGGCTGCCGGAGAGCGTATCCGTACTGCCTGGGCGGAGGAGGTGAGTCCTTCCAATGCCCATCCCGAGTATCCGCGTCCCCAGATGGTCCGGTCCGGCTGGCTTTCGCTCAACGGGCTTTGGGACTATGCGATTACTCCGAAGGAATCCGGGCGGCCGGCTTATCCTGACGGGAAAATACTGGTCCCTTTCTGCGTCGAGTCCTCGCTTTCTGGGGTCGGCAAGATGCTTGGTCCCGATGCGGCTCTTTGGTACAAGAATTCATTTGAAGTCCCTTCCGGCTGGAAGGAAAGGGTGCTGCTCCATTTCGACGCTGTCGACTGGCAGAGCGAGGTCTGGCTGAACGGAAAGCTGATGGGCACACATACTGGGGGCTACACTGCGTTCTCATACGATATTACCGATGCCCTTGTTCCTGGGATTCAGGAACTTGTGGTCCGCGTCCTTGACGGAACCGACAACGGGGAGCAGCCTCGCGGAAAGCAGGTTTCCAATCCTCGTAGTATATGGTATACTCCCGTCAGCGGGATATGGCAGAGCGTGTGGATTGAACCTGTTCCGGCTTCCCATATTGTTGATTACAATGCAGTTCCGGATATCGATAAGGGAATAATCACTGTCAGTGCCCTCGCTGAAGGAGAGGCCGATGAAATCCGAGTGAAGCTTTTCGCGGGCAAGGAAGGCTATTCCACGCTTGACGACAAAGCGGGCAAACTTCTTGCTTCGGTAAATGTGCCGGCAGGGGAGAATGCGCAGCTGTCAGTCTCAGCCCCGGAACTCTGGAGCCCGGAGCATCCATATCTCTATCCTCTTGAAATAGAACTTGTTTCGGCCGAAAAGGTAGTTGACAAGGTCAAGGCCTATACGGCTTTTCGCAAAAGTTCGGAGGTCGTTGATTCGAAGGGCTTCAAGCGTATCGGCCTGAACAATGAGCCATATTTCCAGTATGGACCTTTGGATCAGGGCTGGTGGCCGGACGGCCTGTACACCGCCCCGACCGACGAGGCCTTGGCCTATGATGTCGTCAAGACTAAGGAATGGGGCTGGAATATGATTCGCAAGCATATCAAGGTGGAGCCCGCCAGATGGTACTGGCACTGTGACAGACTGGGCGTCGCGGTTTGGCAGGATATGCCCTGTCTTACAGGCAATGTCAAATCTTTCAAGGGCGATCCGAATCCCCAGTGGGGGCAGTGGGGTTATGATACCGGCTGGGACTATCCTCTCAGCGAAACTGCCAAGGCTACATATTATAAGGAATGGGGCGAGATCCTGGAACAGCTGAAAAAGTATCCTTGCATTGTTGTCTGGGTGCCGTTCAACGAGGCCTGGAGCCAGTTCGATACCGAGAAGGCCGTAGAGTTTACCTACAGCCACGACCGCAGCCGTCTTGTGAATTCCGCTTCCGGAGGCAATTCGCGTCTCTGCGGGGACATCCTCGACAGCCACAACTATCCCAATCCAAAGATGAAATTCCGCTCCGAAGGAAGACAGATTGACGTTCTTGGTGAGTATGGCGGCATCGGTTATGTGGTGGACGGCCATATTTGGGGCGCTGAAAAGAACTGGGGTTACAAGGGCCTTTGCTCCAGTCCGGAAGAGGTCCTCCAAAAATACGAGGCTTTTGCCGAAGAGTTTATCCCTGAGGTGCAGAGCGGTGTCAGTGCCGGCGTATATACTCAGACTACCGACGTTGAGGGCGAGGTGAACGGCATTATGACTTATGATCGTAAAGTAGTAAAGATGGATGAAAAGCGTTTCCGTGCTATCAATCAGAAAGTTATAGCTTCAATGGAAAAATAGCGCTCAATTTTTTTCAAAAAAAGTTTTGCTAGTTCAGAAAAAGTTTCTACCTTTGCAGTCCCGTTTGACGAAAGCGGGATTTTTTACGCCGAGTGGCGAAGATCTTTGAGAATACTGAAAGACTAGAAGTACAAGCAAGTACCGAGAGATTGTAACATACAATTTCGACTAATAAACGAGCGTCAGTTTCTTTTTTTAGGAACTAGAGTGCCAGGGATTGAGCTAAGAATTATAGAATATACAATGAAGAGTTTGATCCTGGCTCAGGATGAACGCTAGCGGCAGGCTTAACACATGCAAGTCGAGGGGCAGCGCGGGTAGCAATATCTGGCGGCGACCGGCGAAAGGGTGAGTAACGCGTGAGCAACGTGCCCGTCTGAGGGGGATAGTCATTGGAAACGATGCGTAATACCCCGTAACAACAGTCACCGCATGGTGGGTGTTTGAAAGATTTATTGCAGACGGATCGGCTCGCGTACCATTAGCTAGTTGGCGGGGTAACGGCCCACCAAGGCAGCGATGCATAGCCGACCTGAGAGGGCGAACGGCCACATTGGGACTGAGACACGACCCAAACTCCTACGGGAGGCAACAGTAGGGAATATTGGACAAC
>JAEEGL013757082.1_pt1 | contig 40503 bp, 57 predicted proteins | sample 9134231 | NCBI WGS metagenome assembly JAEEGL01 (sample SAMN16246548, study PRJNA631951) | gut metagenome | biome: gut microbiome; feature: rumen; material: fiber-attached | host: Bos | place: Iran: Karaj | collected 2018-10
TGTAATAACTCATAACTTGCAGGCAGCTACCAAGATTGAGAACATTGATGATTACACTTCAAGGGTTTATGTTGATGAAGGTACCGCTCCTTATGCTGAATATGTCATACTTGGAACAGAACCTCATGAGATATTCCCTAAAAGTGCCGGTGCCCTGTTCTGGGATGGAGCGAAACATCCAATGCATAGTGTTTTACACCCAGGAACTGCATCTAACCCTTACTTTGACCGTGGTGCAGAAATGGCTAAAATTGAAGCAGATATGGAAGTGGAAAGTTTCATCCAATGGCTAATAGAATAAAATAAGGAGGATGTGATTTTTGACTAACAAGTACAAAATGACAAATATTGGCTTGGCCTTAGAATATTTGTTACAGAACCTTAAAGATGACAATAACAGAAAGGTTTTCGACAAGGTGATCTTAGGCTTGAGTGAAAAAGATGTTAAACAGTTTAATCGTTGTATAGGAATTGCATATGTAAAAGGAGCCAACGATTTCATAAACACTTTCGGAACACGCAATGTTCCAGATAAAGTCAATACTGTTGTTGCATTTGTGATAAAGGGAACACAAAGGTCTAGGTATGATGAGGCTATGGAAATAGTTGACATCATACTTTATAACTTCAGACATAACAACGATTGGATTTACCTAAAGGGTGAGAACGGAAAACCTAATGTCAAAGGAACAGACATTATCAATTTTAATGTATCCCTTTTTGAAAGTAATAAAAAACTTGACATTGCTTGTGTTTTCGCATTAAGCCACACTCTATGCGATTAGAAATTTTTTAAGAAAAAAGACTAATTTTTTTTATTGGAGGATTGAATAATAATGAGCAGATATTTCGGATTCGCTAAAGAATCAACATATGGTACTCCAAACACCACAGCAGAAATGTACCTAAATGCTGGAAAATGTACTCTTGATGCTCCAGATGATCCAACTATTGAAGTGCCTAGTTTTGAGGAAACTCCATCTGATGTGAAAGCAGGACTTTACAGTCCTTCAGGGGATGTTGAATTGGCATTAGATATTCACAGCATAATGCCTATCCTTTATTTCGCATTCGGACAGTACAACTTCACAGAAGGAGCAACTAGTAGTGATCCTAACATTCATGAGATTTGGGCTGCAGGATGTCATAAATTGCCATCATTCACCGCAATGGTAGGTAAAGGGGACTGCGGTAATACTGATGAGGAATTTGAACATCAGTTCTATGGATGTGTAATTTCAAAATTAAGTTTTGCATTATCCAATGGTTTGGCTACATGTACTGCTAGCATTCAAGCACAAAGAGATGCACCTGGAGTGATACAAACTGTTGACTTGGAAGAGATATGTCCTATTGCATTCCATGAAGCGGAAACCACACTTGACAGTGAAGACATTACAGCAGACACTACCAGCTTCAACTTTGACTTTGACAATAACGTTAAACCTGAAGATGGGCAAGTGTTCGGAACAATGTTCCCAGATTCATTAACCAGTAATGGGAAAACCCCTAACGTAACCACAGAGTTAAAGTACCGTGGTAAAAAGTACCTTGTCAAGTTTTGGGGAGGGCCAAACGGTCCAACTAAACAATCCAGTTACTTCGATTACCATATAGATTTCACTGATGTAGACGGTAATACATTGCAGTTATATTTCCCAAGATGTAGGTTCAAAAGCACACCTACACCGATTGAAGGTACTGATGCAATCAAGACAAATGTATCACTTGCAATCTTAAAAGGTGAAGTGACATTGAATGATGATGAGACCAAAGTAAGAACCAGTTGTCTTGCAACAATTACCAGTAAAGACGGTGCTTACATTTCCGCATAAAACTAAATCATTAGTTTTATGCTAAAATTAAACTTTTTTTAAAAATTTTAAAATTTTTTTAATTTTTATACTTTTTTTGAAGATTATTATTTTCCATTAATAAATTATTTTTTTCATGGAGGGTTTATTTATGTCCAATTTAGAAGTTTTAGAAAAATTAGTTGCTGGAACTTCAGCAGCTAAAGAAGTAATAGTTAATTTTGAAGATAACGATTATCCTTTTAAATTAAGGCCGTTGACAGATGGCGAATTAACAAAACTAAAAAAGATAGAAAACGGATCATTAACCTTCAAGGTTAAAATCGATGATAACGGCAAAAGGAAAGGGGAGCCGGAAACACAGAATCAGGCCGACATCAACACTGGAGAATATCAGGAAAGACAAGTTAGGGCAAAATACACTGCGATAGCTTACAGCCTTAGTGTTGATGGGGAAACATTCCCTGTAGAGAAGGTTGAAGATTTCCCTAAAGGATTGCCGGACATAGTGTTTAAGGAAGTCATAAAAATATCTGGCTTAGAAGCCGGAGACTTGGCCGTGTTGAAGAACTTTCTCTAAAACAACAGCCGCCAAGATTTTATATAAAGATCATAAGAATGGGGTAAGGCTCTGCAATTCACAGCAGGACCTTACTTTTTATCAGAAATATTTCTTAAGTCTGATGGCTGCCGAGGAAATAAGGGAAGAGAAAAAGTTCCTTGCAAAATTTGATGCTCTTTGCAAAGCAAATGGTGTTAAATTTGAGGAAGATGATAATGACCCTTCCAGTTTCCGTGGAAAAATGTTAGAAAAGATGAGAAGAAAACAAGAGGAATGATAATTTATGGCAGATAATATGGAGGTTATCGTATCTGCAATTGACGAGGCTAGTGAAATATTCAGCAGCATTGTAGCCAGTTGTGAAGAAATGATGTCTGGCATTTCAGCAAGTGCAGACGAAGCTTCGGTTAGCATTGATGAGATTGCCCCTGCTGCAGAGGAAGTCGAATCAGCTATTGCCAGTATAGATCCATCAGGTATTGATGATGTTGGCAGTGCTGCAAGTGATGCTGCTAGCGGTGCTGATGAACTTGGTGATAGCCTTGGAGGTGCTTCAGATGCTGCAGATGATCTTGGTAACAGTATGGGCATCATAGAAGGGAGCCTATTGTTAGGTGCTGCAGAGCAAATAGGGAACCTTGCAGGAAACACTGAGGACATGGCTCAACAAATGAACACGGCTGCAATAACTATAGGTCAGCTTGCCACTCAAACAGGCATTGCAGAACCTCAAATGGTAGCCTTGATTAATGAAATAAGTAATGCTACCTTCCCTAATGATGAGGCAATGATGTATGTCAAATCATTATCCCAAATAGGGGTTTCTGCTAATAATCTTGGAAAATCCGCTACTGATTTGGATAAGATTAACGATGCCTTTGGAATGGGAGCAGGTAGAGTTAACAGTTTAGGCCAGGAATTAAGCGTGCTTGGTGTAGATATGAACAATGTATCTGACAGTTTTAATGCTTTGGCTTATGCAAATGCAAATACTGTAGGTGGAATGGATAACTATTACAATTTCCTTAAAAAATATGATGCTCAATTCAAGGATTTGGGTTATGATGTAGACCAATCTTCTATCATCATTGCAGCAGCCACACAAAAATATGGTGGAGGCCGTGCTGCATTAAGCGGTTTATCAGAGGCATTGGAACAGGCCGATGGTGATACTCGCAAATTGGAAGAGGCTCTTGGAATTCAAGCCGGAACACTTGACAATGCAAGTGCTGTCACTGGACAATATGAAGGGCAATTGCAGGAATTGGCTAATGAAGAGGCAGAGCATAAAACCATCTTGGACCAGATAGGTGCAGCATGGGAGGATGTAAGCCTATCATTGAGTGGTGTTTTGTCTCCAGCTGCAAGTGCAATCAGTTTAATCGGTCAAGTTGGCAGTGTAGGGATGAGTGTCAAGGGTATTAAGGAGTTAACAACCACTTTCAACCAACTCAAGGAAACCAAATATGGTATGGCGGCTGCAAATTATGTTCAAGCTGCAAGTGAATCAGTATTAAGTGCAGCTACTGCGGCATATGGAACTGTAGTTGCAGTATTGACTGGAGAGATAGGATTAGCTGAAGCAGCTACAATGGCTTGGAATGCAGTATTAGCCATGAACCCATTAGTCCTTGTAGCAGTTGCAGCAGTCGCATTAGCTGTTGCAGTCTATGAAGTGGGTAAAGCTTTCGGTTGGTGGACTTCTGTATCCAGTATGTTAGATTCAATATGGGCTGGTGTCAACCGTCTATGGCAAGCATTCATAAATCATCCTGATGTGCAATCATTCTTATCAGCAATGAGTAGTGCATGGGACATATTAAGCAATGCTGTAGGTCGAGTTATAGGATGGGTAAGCAGTTTCTTTAATGTTTCTGCTCCTGGCAATTTTGATATAGTTAGAGTTGTGATAGATGCTCTAGGTTTAGCCTGGAATGCTATGACATTGCCTATCCGTAGCGTTATCAGAGTAATACAGACATTCCTAAAGATACAGGAAACCGGTAGGCAAGCAGCAAGAGGATTCATTAATAACGTTGTCAACAATATCAAGAAACTCCCTAGCCAAGTTAAAACTTTCATTACCAGGACCGCTAAGAACATAAGTGATGGTGCTAGAGATTGGGTAAACAATGCAAGAACCAAAGCAAATGATACAGTAACTGCAGTCACCAAATCCATTAGCGGTTTGCCAGGAAAAGTATATACTGAATTTGCCAACATCGGAGGCAAAATCAAGTCTGCAGTAGGTAGTGCAGTGAGAGCAGCTACAAGTTTCGGTAGTGACTTGAAGAATGCAGTATTAAAAGCATTGCACATTGCATCTCCAGGTATCATCCAAAGAAAGATAGATACCGAATTCCAAGACACAGTAAGCAGAATACAAGATGCAGTTAACCCTGCACGTAAAGCTGGAAGTGAATTCGGTTCTGCAATCGTCGATGGTTTCGGAAACCCTTCACTTGAAGTTGCCAATGCAGTAGATATGGGAACTGGTAAAGGCTTCGATATTTTCACAGGCCAGTATTATGATATAAATGATGAGATGAAATTCCATGTAGTGCATGATCATAACTATAATTTCACTGGTTTACCTGAAAGCGTATCTGCTAAAGAGGTAGCAAGCATGATTAACAATGCTGCAGAGGATGACGAATTTACAAGAAAGTTAGCTAAAAACCCTAGATTCCAGTTATTTGACAGTAAAGAAAAATCTAGAATTGCAAGAAGAAAAAATAGGAGTAAAGGAGTATGAGTGATAAGTTAATTGTTAACCCATCTGAAGTCAGAGGATATGGTAATATCCTTGAAGTTCGTGAAAGAGATGATTATGAAAGGTTTCATGCAGAAATCAACGATGGGGAAAGCAGTGTCACTATTGATTCTCTTGAACACACCTATTTCCGTATGAAACTAGAGGGAGAGCCTATATTGGTTAGCTTCTCCATTTCCTCTACACCTGCTTATGGTGTTCAATCAACCATTACTGCAAATGTGGTTAAAGAATCTGATGATACACCTTTATCCGATTTGGTAATGAATTTTTATGTCAACAACAATCTTAAAGGCACAGGAACAAGTAACGCTTCAGGAAACGTTACTTTCACATGGACTCCTAATGACTTGGGAGACATGGCCTTAAAGTTCACTGTAACAAGCCAAGACAGATACGCTGAAGGAAACACTACAGGTACAGTTACAATCGGTATCAGCATAGGCATTTCACAATTATTAACCGATGTGGTTTTTGACAGTACCGAAGACGAATATGTGTTAACTTACAGTAGTGTTAATTCACGTACACAATTGGAAGACCAGTTTGTAAGTGATGTATACATAGCCGCAGGAGGAGAAATGCTTACTCTTGAAGACAATACAACCATTGTCGCTAACAAAGGGGATGTCATTATAGAATACAAGAATCTTGATCCTAACGAAAATTCTAACCGTTTGTATGAAGAGGATATTGAACTGTTAACTGGTTCTGTAAAAGAAGTGTATCAAGACACGGACCCTCATAAATTCATGAAAACAAGGTATGATGAGAATATTAATAATTTCAGAGGTGCATAAATGAGTGTTACTGAATATTTTTATCCTTCAAGCTTTTCACAAGTAACTGGTGCAACAACCTTTAAAGATTTGAATAATATTGCTAATGAAAGCACATCTAACTATGCAGTAACTACAAGTGCAACAAGCCAAACCAATATCCTTTTCTGTGAAGATTTCAATGTTAGCATACCGGCTAATGCCGAGATTAATGAAGCAGTATTGGAGGTAGCTTATCAGAAAACAAATTTTGATGCAAAAAAACCTTTCGATGGATTATTGTATAATGGGATAAGCTATGATGACAGTTATTATTTTGATAATATATTTACTTTGAAAGACAATGTTACTGTCTCTACATTGAATGTTGATCTCAACAAGATTAGAAGGTTAAGGTTTGCATGCATGGGTCTTGCTCCTATGCATTATAACGATGCTCCAATCAGTATAGGTGGTTCAAGTTCCTCATCAAGTGGGAATTACCAGACAAAAGGTCATGTTAGGATAATTTATGTGAGAGTGAAAATCACTTACACATTGCCCTCTTATAGTTTAAGCGTTAAACGTGCGGACCATCATAACGCAATAGGCCAAGAGACAGTATTCAGCGTGAATATCAGTAACTTGAATCAAACAAATCATAGGCCATCTGTGAATATAAGCATTCCAAGTGGTGTTTCTTATACTGGAAGCAGCAGCAATGTTAGCATAAGGAATAACATCTTGACTTGGAGGCCAAACTTAAGCAGTAAACTTTTATCTGATAGTATTGCTCCAAGGTTCAGCATTAACACTACAGGGCAGAAAACATTCAGCATAACAGAAACTTATAATTCTCCAAGCAAATCTATAACATTTGAAGCTACTGAAGGTATTGATGATACTGATACAATGGAAGAGCAGTATCTCCTTGACGTTGCTCCAATAGTCATTACTGAAGAAAGCTCTAATCTAGATAATGTTTATGAGACAGCTTACACTAGTGTTGGTGATGATCTTGAGATTAAGATTGTTGTAGACCAAGCGATACTAAGTAAGCTTGTTAACATCACTATGATTGGTGCAAATGAGAATGTCGAATCAATAACAACTATTCCTAAAAGCGGATTTAGTGAAACTGGAGAGGCAACATTAACTATACATCCGACAAATGTTGGTTTAACTCATTTGCAAGTCCAGTATATCTTAAATGAAAATGGGAACACTACCTATCTTGGCCAGCATTACACATTGCAGATAATGCCAAACAGTTTAACATATCCTTTCCTGAATATAATTGAATTGTCTCAGGAAGAGTTAAACAGGCTTGGTAATTTGACAAATTATACTGTGCAATCTTATCTTAGGATTAATACTTCTGAAGAGGAAGTTTACGATTGGGTAAAAAACTACCGTATAGGCGTATTCCATCCAATTGAAACACTTGAAGAGACTCCTACAGACATGGAAATTTATTCTGGAGTGGAGGAATGGTCTAATGCATTAACTAATGTGAATGAGTTTGAAAGCTGTACCTGTGAATTCACTTATCATGAAGGAATGCCTGTGTATATTGTTATCACTGGAGATTACATGGAAGGCAATCCACAGGATAACACTATTGATTACACCAATCCATGTATCGTTGAAACTGATGTCTTTGTAGGTTTTGAGGAAACTGGAAATTACCCTTTCCCTATAAACAATACTTTTTCAACAACAGAGGTAAGTACCTTAAATGTAAATGCTTTTGAAGCAGGAACGCCATTTGTCTTAAGTGAATTTGGATTGGAGGATTTTGGGACTAATGAAAATATGGCCATAACTGGAGTGATGTTAGAGTTTGACATTGAGTATTCTGATGAATTAGTTTTATCTGCAAAACTCAAATCTCCAAATGGGAAAATTGGTCAAAGAAGCATTCTCATAGAACAAAATTCAGCATCTCAAAATGTTGTTATTGGAGGAACTTATGACACTTGGGGATTTACTGTAGATGAACTAGTCAATTTAGAAGATTTTGAAATAGAAGTCCAAGCAAATAACTTATTCAACAGTTCTTCTGGAAGTTCAATGCTACAAATCAATAATGCTTCATTGACTTTTTATTTTAACAATATAGAACCTGCTGAGGTAATAGTTAAAATTGATGATATAGACACCAGGTATTATAATATGACTCTAATAGATGCACACATCCCTCAAGGATTAAGGACCATTACCAAATATATAGAAATCGACGGAACAGATAGTCATGACAGTTACAGACAAAACATCGCACCGAAAGAAATCACTCTAAAAATGAGGATTAAAGGTTGTAATGTGCATGATACAAGTGAGATGTTGAGAAAAGCAATAAATCTCTTGCAAACAAAAAGGGATGAGATTAACAATCCAATACCAAAGAAAATAACTTTTGACAATTTCCCTGATCTTTACTGGGAATATATCATTGAAGATGATATTGATTCAAGTTTTGATTTCACTGATTCAAATATCGAAGTGAAATTAACAATCCCTAGGGGAACAGCATTCTCAAAAGATGAAACTGTCACAAATACAACTGGAGCAGTAATCGGAATTGCAAAAGTAAACCCTAAAATAGTGATAATCCCATTAGGAGATCATGTTGAGATAATGGAAACATCAACAGAACAAAAATTCAGCATCAATAACAATTCCTGGTCTAGCAATAACCTTGTTGAAATTGACTGCAATAACAGGCAAATATTATTAAAAAAGAGTGAAGATGATTTAGAACCAGAAGACATTAGCTCTAGTGCGGATTTCAATAGTGACTGGTTTATACTTCATGGAGATTATAATTTTGAAGCTACAAATTGTATCATTCAAAGTGTAACATATACTGAAAGGTGGTAAAAAAGATGGTTTTTACAGTAATTGTATTAACTAATAGCGAGGAATTCATAACCTTCTTAGACCCTAATTTCATTTACATTAATGAAGAGGAATCAGAGACAGAAATCAGCAGGATAAGTGTTGAATATACAATGAATGATGTGACTGAAGCTGAAACATTATTCCGGATGGGAAATAAATTATTGATTTTAAATGACACTAACTTAAAAGATGCCTTATATGTAATCAATACCAAAGTAGTTAGGGATTACTACAAAGAGAATAAAGTTAGTTTTTCTGCAGAGGATAAGATAGTTGAACTCAACAACATCATATTTAGCCAGACAGAATTAACCGCTGCTAATGGTTTCACATTAACTACCATTAACAATGAATCCAATGTATTGATAAATTACAATGCCCTTTCATACTGGTTTGGAAGGTATTTTAATATAGGTGTTGTACAGAAATGCCTTACAGAAAGGTTGCAGAAAATAGTAGTTACTGGAACTTTTACAGGGATGGAATTATTACGATACATTGAAGAGGAAACAGGGAACCGTTTCGTAACAAGATATGAGAAAGACGTTAAGACTAACATAATACATCCATACCTTGACTTCTTAAACCCAGTTAACAATAGCAAGAAATGGGAATTGAACATTGATTACACTTTCTATGAGGATGAAGACAATTCCCCTATAGATTTGGAAGATGAGGACGGAAATATAATCGATGAAGGAACCATCATTGACGAAGAGACTGATGTTCTAGAAGAAGATGATATAGTAATATTCCCACAATACACTCCAAATACTAACCTGAACCCAGCTAATACCCAATTTGAACTATACAATGGGAAAGCAATAGTGGGAACCTGGAATGCTGCAGAGGTTGGTCTGACTACTGAAAACAATAACTGCATTATCCGTTTGGAATATGAAAACAATACTGTAAAAATAACAATAAATGGCAAGACATTTAACCCATCTAATGGGACTGGAGATTCAAATAATGCCTTTGTTGTTAATGAAGGAACAGCACACACTTTTAACAATATTCCTTTAGGTAATGAAACAATATTCAAGATTATAGATGCAACAAACAATGAAGTTGCATATGAACAGCATATTAAGCCTTTGCTAGGAAATGTTCATGAGGAAGTTTTAGATCTTGGATTCAACACTGAAAATATAGAGTATGAAATAGATGAGGAAGACACCTACAATGCTATTGCACCTATATTGTCATTGGACAATACAGATTTGACAAGAAACCAATTGAACACTGTCATTACTCGATGGATTAATCTGGAAGTGACAAAAGGGGATATTGTCCCCATGATTGTTCAAAAGATTAACAATGAAGGAACTTTAAGCGGTTACAATGTATCAAGCAAGTATTACAGCAGACCTTTAAACCCTAATGACCAGGACACTACGAAAGAGTATTTTGTTGCTACTGCTTATTGGGCTGCACCATTCACTAAACATTCTGGAAGCCTCTATATTGAAGATGACAACGATACAGGAATTGAATATGATAGCATTACCACTCGTCGAGATGACTATGACGAAAGGGGAGTTGATCATTCCCCTAAAATCGGAACTGTAGAAACAAGTGATGAAAATGTTTATGCAATATACAATGATGTGTGCATGAAGCTACGTGAGAAAAGATTCCCTAAAGTTAATCTTGAAGTTGATGTTGCAAACTTGAAAGGCAACAATTTTAATGCTTACAATTTGTACGATAAGGTTTACATAAAAGTTCCTGGTTTCAATCAGCTAATAAGCTCTACAGTCACAAAGACAAACAAGACCATTCATGACATAGGAGAAAATACAATTGAATTGAACAATGATGTTGTTATCACAAAAGAAATCCCTTCAGAATGCGAAATATTAGCTGACAATGTAAGTTTCAAGTATCCTTCCAAAAAGGACATTAAAATTAAACTAGTTGATGGAGATAATATTCCTCTTTCAAATAAACTTCTTAGTGTAAATGTGAATAAAATTGAAAATGAAAGTTCCACACCTACACGTACCGTTTATAATCGTAAAACAAACGCCAATGGAGAAATAAGTTTAACTTTAAAATATGATCCTGGAGATTATGAACTTGTCATCAATTTTGGAGGAGATGTGGAATACTCAGCTACAACTACAACAATTGATGTGAATGTAAGCGGTGCTAAAGAAGTTCAAAAAACAACTTCCTCTAAAACAAAAACCAAAACCAAAACTAAAACACAATATTACACCAAATATGGAGTTTCACCAAGCAAAAAATATCTGATGGCAATAGGTAAGGCTTCAGCTACTGGAGAAGACAGTAAATATGGAGCAAACACTTTTTACAGAACTATTTTTACACGCAAATGTCCTAAATGTGGTTCGATAGAACTTTACTGGAGCATTTATTGGGGAGCAAAGGAAACTTCCACTAGTGGGAAATTCCCTCCAACTGGCAAAACAGAGAATAAAGCAGATAAAGGGAAAATTGTCTGTAAGAAATGTGGAGCAAGGTATAGTGTAATAGGGAACAGTTTAGATGGAAACGGTAAAACATTGAAAGTCTACAATGGTCCTTATAAGACTAAGAAAACCGAAGCTTATACTCTGAAAAAAGGGAAAAAACCTTATAATGCTGTTAAGAAAAGCGTTAAAACTAAAAAGTTGACTGGAAACACCGGCTCACCTAAATATGCTGTAGATTCCAAAGTGCAAAAGCAAGCTAAAAAGATAGTTGGAAACAGTACAGGAATAGCAGCAGCTAAAAAGATTGCAAAATGGTGTGCAAAACATATTCGTTGGCAATCTGGTTATGAGGGTTTCCGCAAATCTCCAAGAAGTGTATTAAACAGCAAAAAAGGAAACTGTTGCGATCAAACAAGATTAATGTTAATGATGATGGATGCGGTAGGAGTAACGCAAGAGCATAAATTAATATACATGCATGTTCACGGTGGAAAAGGAGGGCATGTATTTGCAAAAATCAACGGCAAATATGTAGACCCATGCAAAACTAGTAACCCATGGGGACATTATGTAACTGGTTACGGTAAACCTGGAAGTGCAAGGAATAGTGTTTACCCTACAAGGCCATTTTAGATGGGAGTTGATATAGTTGGAGTTAAAATTTCATATTAAATATCAAGTTTTAAAACGTGTCGATAAAAAAACTGTAGTTGATTTATCGCAGGATTACCTAACTTGCAATTTTGAATTCATCAATTCGGAATGGGAAGGTCTTCCCAAGTATGTGATTTTCACTAGTAGTGCCGGAGTGAACAATCTCATTTATCTAGGTACTGGTATGGATTGTACAGCTTATGTTCCGAATCAGATGTTAACAGGGGATAAGTTTAAAGTTACTGTTTATGGGTTTGTTGGCACTTATAGGATTACAACTACTCAAAGGACAGTCATAATAGTCCCTAGTGGTTATACACCGGACATTAGTCCAATAGATGATGATGTTGATGAAGACTTTTTTTCACAGATCACTAGTGAAATTGAAGAGTTGAATACAGCGGTTCTTACAAAAGCAGATATTGGGCATTCTCATGACATTGAAGATGTAAACAATTTAAATGCCATTCTTGATTCCAAAGCAAGTAATGAACATCAACATGTTGTTAGTGATGTAACTGACTTTGAAGATACTGTTGGACTTGATGTGAAAAGTGCGTTAAACTCAATTGTTAATAAAATTAGAACTTATGGAGTAGATAATAATGACTAGTTATGCAACAGAAGCTGCTGCAGTTGCAGAAGCAATGAATGCAGTCTATGAAAACAAACAACAAAACAAGAAAGACAATATAAGTGGAGATTTTTCAAGTGATACAGCTTCTTATCCTACTGTTAAGGCCGTGAAAGGTGCTTTAGAAGGTAAGTTAGATAAGACACATACCAGTTATAAAAGCAAGAATGTAGTCACTGATTCCAGCGGAAACATTACTTTTGAAGACAAGCCAACCATACCTGACGTATCAGGTAAGATTGATACTGCAGGTACTGGTTTAAGCAAGTCTGGCACTACATTAAACCATAGTAACAGCATCACTGCTGTAACTACTGCTGCTTTCAAGAAGTTTAAGTATGATGCACAGGGCCATATCACTGGCGTTTCAAATGTTACCAGTTCCGATTTGCCAAGTCATAGTCATAGTGATTATGTTGTTACTGTTGAACAGCAAAGCACCGCAGAAACTGGTTATGCTGCCACTTATGTAGTTAAGCAAGGAGGCTCACAAGTAGGCAGTAAGATTAACATTCCAAAGGATTTCCTTGTGAAATCCGGAGAAGTTAAATCATGTACTACTGCAAACAATCCTGTTCAAGGCTATGTTGTAGGCGACAAGTATATTGATTTTGTAATAAACGCTAAAGACAGTTCCGCTACTGATGAGCATATGTACATTCTTGTCAGTGATCTTGTTGAAGATACCACTTATACTGCAGATGGCTCTACCTTGCAATTATCAAATGGTCAGTTTAGCGTAAAAAGTGGAGGAATAGGAACTACTCAATTGTCTTCAAGCGTAAACACTTCACTTGGCTATGCTGATGCTTATCATTCCTCTCCTGCTGCAGGAATCACTAGCAGTCAAATCTTGGCTTGGGATACTGCTGCATCAGGAGGTTTAACTACTGAAGATGTACAGGATGAAATAAGTGCTTTTGCCACTGCATTAGCAGCTGCGATTAACCCATCTGCCTAAAGGAGGTGATGGGTTATGAGTAATTGGTACGATAACATTGTATCCTCAATCGTTATTGCTCTTGAAGCAGTTTTCGTTAAGAAAAATAATCTTAAGACAATCAATAACAATTCTCTCATAGGCCAAGGAAACATCACAATTCAAGGAGGTTCAAGCGGTGGTGGAAGCTACATTAATGACTATTACTGGGATTCCACCAATAAGAAGATAGTCCTTGACTATAGCAATGGAGTTACTAATGCAGATATTGTAACTGATTGGTCCTCTCCATTAAGTGATGAGCGTGTCCCTTCAGAAAAATTAGTCAAGACAGCTTTAGATAGCATTAGTGGAGGTGGAGGAGGCAGTAGCGTAACTGTAGATTCCACTTGGGTAAGCAACAGTACAAATCCTGTGCAATCCCAACTTATCAAATCAGCTCTTGATCTAAAATCCGATACTGGCCATACTCATAGTCAGTACCTTACAGAGCATCAAAGCTTGACTAATTATGTGCAAAAAAATAACACTGCAGGGCTTTTAAAAAATGATGGTACTGTGATGACATCAGGAACAGGAAGCACTAATTTTGCTTTAGGAAACCATACTCACAGTGCTTATGTGAACCCTACCATCGTTGATAATCTCACAACAGATTCAAGCAGCCAAGTATTGTCTGCCAAACAAGGAAAAGTTCTAAAAGATTATGTTGATACATTAGTAGGAAACATAGAGGAGGATATGCTATCATGACATTATCCGAAACATATATTTCATTAAAACAAGCATTAGCGAATAATTTAGCGACAAAAGGTGTTACTGGTTACAGTTCTAATGATGGCTTGACTACTTTGATAAATGGAGTATTGGATATTCAAACTGGAAGTGGTGGTGGAAGTAGTAATGTGGTGCAAGGCAGTTTTACAACTGGAGCGACAAGAGCAGGAACTGGTAGTGTGTCTATTAATTATACGGGGACTGGTTACCCTATCGCTTGTATGGTTTACATTAGCAATGGTGCTAACAACACCACATCAACTGGGAATACAGACTGGGTAAATTCTGTTAATAGGTACGATGTAGGTTTCTACTCAATGAGCAAAGCAGAGATAAACACCACTCCGACATATGTTACATCATCTTCGGTAAGTGCGAACTGGGGAGTTGTAACAATAATTTACAAAAACAGCACATCAGACAGTACAAGTTACACAAGAACCAGTAATATGGCTGCGGTAGTGTATAATTCAAGTGATGGTGCTTCAAGTTACAATTGTGTAAGGTTCAAGGGTAATGGTAAAACATTGTCTTGGTATGTGGGGAATAAAGCATCAAACAGAGTTGGTCTTGTGCCAAGTACGAAGTATGATTATATTGTGGTTTATTCAAGCTAAAAGGAGAGTAAAGGAAAATGACATTAAAACAATTAGAGCCAAGTGATGTTTTAGGCGAAAACTATTACGTTTACAATATAACATCATCTGATTACAATCCCAGTTTGAATGGGAGCATTACGATAACATGCACATTGAAAGACGTGTACGGCACAGCAGTAGCAAGCAAGAGCCTTACACTTTACCAGAATGGAACAAGCAAAGGGTCACAAACTACTAATAGCAGTGGAGTGGCAACTTGGAGCATAACTTGCAGCAGTTCTGGTTTGCAGACTTTCCGCATAGGTGCTGCGGCAATTGAAGTGTATGTTGACAACAAATCCAATGTAGGGCATACTCACACCAAATCACAGATCACTGATTTCCCAACAATCCCTGATGTATCAGGAAAAATAGATACTGCAGGGACAGGATTATCTAAAAGTGGCACTACATTAAACCATTCCAATAGCATTACAGCTTTGACAACTGCCTCTTTCAAGAAAGTGAAATACGATGCTCAAGGCCATATAACCGGAACAAGTGATGTTAGTGCAAGTGATTTGCCTACTCACACTCATAGCCAGTACCTTACAGAACATCAGTCTTTAGCTAATTATGTTACCACATCTGATTCAAGATTGTCTGATGCAAGGACACCATTATCTCATGCTCATGGGAACTTGCAGAACAATGGGCAAGTGGGTTCAACTGCACAGGCAAACAAGAATGTTGTAACCGATAGCAGTGGTTTGATAACTACAGAGGACAAGCCAACAATACCGAGTGCATCTTCAACCACTCCAAGTGCAGACACCACATCAGGAAGTTACGGTTCAGGAACAACATATGCAAGGAGCAATCATACACATCCAAAATCTAGCTTGTATGCTGAAGCTACACATAGTCATACTAAATCACAGATTACAGATTTCCCAACTAGCATGACTCCGACAAGCCATGCTTCAACTGCTAGCACATATGGGCTTGGTACAACTAGCAATTATGGGCATGTGAAAACCATTAATGCTTTAACACAATCAAGTCATAGTGATGGTACTGCTTTGAGTGCATATCAAGGCTACCTGTTACAGCAGAACAAGGTTGAAAAGGAAACTGGAAAAGGATTAAGCACAAATGATTTCAGTGCAACTTATAAAAACAAACTGGATGATCTACCAACAAAGCATATTACAAATATTTACATAGACAATGAAGGTTACCTTTGTGTGACCTGGAATGGAGAACAAGATTCAAAATAATAAAAAAGGAGATTAATATTTATGGCAACATGGAATGAAAGAATAGATAATCTACAGGCAAGACTTGCAAATCTTGTTAGTGAGGAATTTGCAGGAGCAAATTTTTACAATACAAACATAGCGGTTAGTGATTACAATCCAAGCATTGATTCCACTGTCACTGTTACTATTACTGTGACTAATGCTGAAGGAGATCCAGTTGAAGATGCTAGTGTTCCTGTAACTGCAAGTGAAGGTCAGTTCACTAAGTTGAATAACACTACCATTACTGCTGCTTCTAGTGTTACTGGAACAACTAATTCTAGTGGTCAGTTTACGTTGACTTACTCATGTACAGAGTGGGGTTTAATCACTTTTTCAGCGAATAACAATAAGGCACATGTAAGAGTCATCGGTTGGAGAACTGTAAGCCTAAACATTTCATATGCAACCTTCAAAGTCAACGAAGCAGAAAAACTATGCATACTCAATTATGTCAGAGATTTCAGTGCAGCAGATGCTGATAAATTCTACACATGGCATACAGGAGCAATTCCATCACAATACAGGCCATCAATACAGTCAAATGGGAGCATGAACCAAGTAGGAGTCCTGTATGTCGATTCAACTGGTGAAATCGGAGGGAAATTCGCTAACAGTTGGAGCAGCAACCGTACTGTGAAAGGGACTGTCATGTGGCAATATTAAATTGTCCATTCAATGACTACATATGATTGTGTAGTAACCGCTGCATTATTAATTGTACGTTTTGCAATTGCCCCATTTGCATTTACCGCCCAATACGTGCCCATATAAGCATAATTTTCTGCCACTATAATGGATTTTGGTGTTAGTCCTGTTGGGATCCATCCTTCATTGACATAGTTTGTCCAGCTTGTGCCGAAGTAAACATCATTATTGGAACTGAATAAGACACATTGGATTTGGTTATCGTTACGATACAGTTTGATTAAGTCATTTGTAGTGCTTTTTATGAGCTTATATCCAGTTACACGGATTTGTAGGCCGTTATGATTTTTCGCTGAATAATAAGAAGTTAATAGTGCCACATCGCAGAAATGTTAATGTTTTTAGATCCTGTTGCAGATGAAGCCACAGAGAGAGAACCGTCGGTTATGACCCCTGCGACAATAAGCTCATTGAATGAAGCACAAATAACATTCACTAATGGCCTGTAAGCTTCTGGAATCAATCCAGTGTGCAATGTAATGCTTGATGTTTTAGTGAAATTATAATCTGTTCTGTAATACTTGAAATCACATAATCGTAATGATTCATTCACATAAAGGTCACAGTAACTGGTTACACTGCTTGGGAGGCTTACTTCTCTCCATCCTTGAATAGTGATTTGCTTAAAAGAATTATTCGCTGAGTAATTATGCAATCGGTAAATATATGCTTGTATAAATGTTTTGAGTGCCAGTTGTCCCAATCACATTAACCTTGCCATCCCAAGTCACAGCAACCTTATAACTGTTAGACGTTCCTTCATGTGCAAATACTATTTGATTTGATTTCGGTTTGAGTGTAGTGGTTGCAAGTGTAGTAGGGTTAGATAGACTACTGAAACTTCCATCTAGACGGACTAACATATTGCTTTCATCACGGTAAACTCTCACTTTATTGGATTGGTAGGATTCAACTAGCTTAAATCCAGTTACTTTTACTTGTATTTGACTAGTATTCGCTGAATCATAAGTGGGTTATATGTAGCAATACAACAATTGATAACTTAAAGTTGCAGTTTGAGCAGAAGTGTATGTATTGTTCACACCAACCGCTCCAGTAGCAAAGAAGTAAATCAGTATGTTATTGGCTACACTCCTTTGAGTTAAAACAATTCCTGGAACTGTAGAAGGCAAGTATGCAGAAGGTATCCAATTTGTAGCTTCATGAGATGCTCCAGAAGCTAAACTTACATTAGAGCAAGTTACGGATAGTTTTGCAAGACCTTGTCCGTTAGCTGTGATTGTATAAGTTACTCCTGAGACTGTCTTTGTTGCTACTTGCTTCCAACCATTAACTCTTATTTGGATATTTTCAGTATTCGCTGAATATTTATGGTAAGTACCATGTCATGACACATTGAATATAAGGATTTGCAGTTGAAGCAGGTGTTTTATACTGGAATACCCCAGATGTGTTTAATCTTATTCTTATAGTGTTTGCAGTAACATCACTATACACATATTGCAGAGGTCTTAAACCTTCTGGTACATTGCTTATTGCAAGGAAATCCCTCCAAGTATCATTTTGTGAATAAGTTGATGATGATGAATAATTGACAACTGCCATTACTTTTTCTTCATCGTAGTATAAGGTTACATTGGTTAATGTCTCGGTTTTAAATCCTTTTACTCTGATTTGTGTAGTTGTAGTATTCGCTGATTACATGATATTATATTCCTTTCCTGATAGGAAAACATTAATCACAATAGTAAACTCTTGAGTAACCTCCTTGGATTCAGATTTATTGATCATGACATTATCCATAACAGATATGTAAATCTCTTTCAGCTTTTCAGGATTGGTCTTAATGTAAGTGGAATGAATTTCATTCTTGCTACGGCCTTGCAATGCATCAATGTATTCAGCAGAAAGGCCAATGTTGGATGCATGGAATTTCCTTAGTGTATGTGAGCGGAAGAAACGGTACTTTCCCTTGAAACCCCAATTGTAATAATCATTGATTTCTTGGAATCTTGCTAATAGTGTGGAGTATGTGAAGTCAAACAACTTATCCTCTAACTTTAGGTTTTGCCTTGTCAAGAGATACTTCACTATACATTGACTGGCTTCAGAACTGCAAAAAGTGTAATAGTATTTATCTGTTTTAATCCTCTTCAGATAAAAAGTAGGGATAACATTTTCCTTCTTATTTAATTGATTGAGTATTTCATTTAATGAACCATTGGTATGGTAGTCTCTAGTGGCAAGTATGAAATCCTTAACACTCAAGGATAATGTTTCGGCCTTTGCAGTCCCTGAAGAGGACATGAACAATATCACAGCTTGCAAGTCCAATGTGCTGATGTCAAGAGCCATACGAATATGATCCTTACTTGGCAAGTCCAAGTAATTTGTTTCATACTCTCTTGCATACTTCGCATTAGGCAAGTTAGGAATCTCTATCTCAAAATGTTCATAGAAAGTTTTTATCTTTGTGAAATAACTTCTCACTGTATTCTGTGAAAGATTACTGTTCAATAGGAAAGTCCTATAAGAGATTAACCTTTGCTTGATTTTCCTCTCCTTCAAAGGAATGTTATTTTCCTCTTCGGATATGGCCTCTTGGAGTAACTCTTCCATAGTGTGCTTATGGTAGGTTTCATATTTCCTGATGGCTGACCAGTAACCTGTGCGTGTGCTGTCTGTTACATTTCTTTCTTTACAGAATTTGTTAAACAATTTATTATACATGATAAAAAATATTGGAGTTGGTAATTATAGAAGATTGTTGCCTAAAATGTGCATTCCATAATGAAAATGCAAAGTATGAATGTGAAATGACTGATGAAATACCTGTAATATGCAGCGTGAAAATGAGAAAAATGAAACAAGAAAAACATGAGGTTAAGAATGAAATACAAAGCTAGTGCCTTAAAAATCGAAGCTTCACAAATCAAACAGTATATTGAAAAAAACAAGAAGGTGCCTAAAGCCTGTACATTATCAACTGGCGAAACCATTTCACCTTACAGCATAGCATACCTCTTTAGCCTGATGGTAAATGATACGCTAAAGAATTCAACATATGATTTGATTAATGTCATCATCTACAATGCTGGTAAGGCACATAAGGATACCATCAATGCTGATGTTGTCAAGAAGGATTACATGATCATGATTGATAACTTCCTAAAGTTTTGCAGTAAATATCATCGTGTTCCAAGATACATAACAGTTCCAAGTCTTGATGTTAAGGTGTCATTTGAACTGTACCTTTATTGTATCAGTAAAATTGTATTGTTTATTGATAAAAATAAGAAATTGCCGAACTATTGTAATTTTAATAAATCGTTTAATTCAAATACTGCAAAGGTTACCTCAACAGTAAAAAAAGAGGTTAAGAAATCTACATCAAGCAGTAAAAAAACAAACACTTGTTCAAATCCTTACACCTCCTCACCAAATTTACCTGAAAGTGAGAGAGGCCAGAACACAAGTTACGGATGTGCCAACAATGGACAACAAGAAGCATTATACAAACTTACCGGTAAAATCTTCAAGGAATCCGAACTTGCAAAGCTAAGTGCAACCACAACCAAAGGAACCAGTCATAATGGAATCAATACCTGCATAGCAGCAATCGCAAAGAAGTTAGGAATCAAGCTCACAGTCAAATGGGTAAACTTCAGCAGCCTTGGAAAAACAACAGATGAAAGATTTGAAGAATTAGGAAAAATAATCTGCAAATCAAATAAGGCCGTAATAACCCATATAGCTTATATGAATGGTGGGAAAGTCCCATTTGATAAGGATGGTGTATGGTTCGGACATTATGAACCAATCAAATCCATAAACACAAAGACAAAGACTGTAAAAGTATTGAACAGTTTAGGATATAAAAAAGCAAGTGGAGGATATAAAGGCCATATACAGGACAGAAGCTTCAAGGTTGAAGCCAGTTATCTAGCCAATACCACTGGAGGCCAACCTTCAATTTGCATAATAACAAAAGGATAAGTGATATGTCATGATAGATTATTTGGATTTATTTCAAAAGATCAACAATTTAATTTTTAAAATTTTAGGAGACAACTCAATCTCTATAGATTTGCAAGTGTACATCAATGGCAAGAGGCATGAGTTAGATCTTCCTGATGAAAAGGAATTGATTGAAGATTATGTACAATAATGAATGAGGTGTTAAAACATGAAAAGCTTAAAAATACCATCTAGGATTGTAAAAATTATTGTTACAATCGTATTTGCAATTTTGACTACTATCGCCACTATGACTCCTGAAGGTTTGGCAGCTTATTTGCCACAGGAATTTGCCGGATGTGCTGCTCTTATTATTATCCTTGCAGGGGCAATAGTGGATCAGTACGCTGAAGAGAAGAGAGTTGTACGTGCTGAAGAGTTAGCGATACAGAAGTCCGCTACTGTTCTTGGTGCTCCTTTGGATGGGGGCATTGTCTTGAATGATGAGTATATAGCTCCAGATGATTCAGAAATTGAGGATGTTTCTGATGATGGATGTTAAAGGACCAAAAATAACCCTATTTTTGTGGAAAAGTTAGTTTTTGTGAGGCCATAAGACTTTATTGTTTTATGGTCTCTTATTTTTTTTAAAATAATTGTATTACATTGCTTGTATTACAAATCGGCAGTTTAATAAGGGATTAAAGCCATAAATAATACATAGGAGAGGCAAATTTTGTTTTATTAAATTTTTTGATGTATGGTTTGGTTTTTTTAAATGTGCATTTTTGTTTTCTCTTCTTTGATAATTTTGTATTACTTTATTTGTTTAATTGGTTAGTATGATTTGCCTTTCCTGCCTTTAAAAATCACCTTATATTAGTTCAAATAAAACAGGTTTGTATCAAAAAAGCAAAGGGAATCCATTAGGTTGGATTCCTCTTTTTTTTACATAAATTTATATTGTTCGTAACATTTAGGATTGTTTGGGTTTCTAATTTTATATACTACTTTTTTTAATATATATTAATAGTACATCTTTTTTAAAAGAATTATACTAAAAGTAAAAGGATTATTTTTTATGTTTATATATGACTTATCACATAATCCTTCTACTTTTGAAAAAATAGTGTTTTATTAGTTTTCAAATGCACACTAACACAACCTAAACACTATACCAAAACCAAATATATTAAACATCAAAAAAACATTAGAAGGAGAAGAGTAACATGAATCCAGAAGACATGGCAATCCTGGATGACTTCATGAAAGTCAGAAACATACAGCCACAAACCATATACAATTACAGGCAAAGCATAAAAAACTATACAACATCCCAAGGACTCACATTAAAACAGCTATTGGAAGAGGCAGAAAGGGAAGAGGAAGAACGTATAAGATTGAAAAACCGCACACTCAAAAAAAGACTCATAACCCATAGAAACTACCTAATCAATGAAAAAGGCTGCTCCAGTTCCACAATACAAAAACAAATGGGGCAATTGAAAACAATATACCATCATTACGAGATAGAAATACCAAAGCTTCCAAAGTTCAATGACAGAAATGTAAAACAAATAGAGGAAATATACTATGATGATCTACCAACAAAGGACATCATCAAGGAAGCGATAAGGGTAAGCAATCCATTGATGACAGCAATAATCCTTTTCATTTGCAGCAGCGGATGTGCACGTAAAGAAGTGACTAACTTGAAAATATCTGACTTCATAACAGCCACTCAAGAATACCATAACTGCACAGACATACAGGATGTAATCACTGAATTGAAAAAACAGACAGACATTGTACCTATTTTTAAATTGAAACGTGCAAAAACAAACAAATATTACTACACATTTTGCAGTCCTGAAGCTGTAACAGCTATTTTATCATACCTTGAAACACGTACAGATAAGATGACAAGCGAAAGTCAATTGTTTAAGGTACACATTGCATATTTGACTAGGAAGTTCACTGAATTGAATGAGACTGTAGGTGGTTACAAGAAGGGGGTTTATGGTTTGATTAGGCCTCATATGTTCAGGAAGTTTCACGCTTCCAACTTGGCACGTGGGGAAAATGGTTTGACAGTTGAGGAAATTGACAGTTTGCAAGGAAGGTCAAAGAATAAGACACATAATTCTTATTTCCTTGATGACCCTCAAGAACTAAAGAAAAAATACATCATGAATATAGATAAGGTGTTGATAAACAATGAAACTGTTAAGATTGATAGTCCTGAAGTATTGGAGTTGAAAAAGAAGGCTGCGGAATTGGAAAAGGAAAATGCTGAAATAAAACAGAACATCAACAAGGCCGTTGATGATAGGATAAGTGAAGTGTTTAATGAGTATGGCATTGAGGAAATACTTAAAAAACATGGCTTATAAACATATAATATATAAAGGTGGTTCCACATGTTCGGTCTAAAGAAAAAATTAAAGGAAGATGGTAAAAAAGGAGCTGAAAACACCAGGAACTTCAATGCTGCAGAAGAAAAAATGAGAGAACTTGGCATTGACAAGAAAATGTACAGTAGCTTTCTCAAGGCTAAAGGCATTGGCAGATTGAATAACACTCCAGAACTAGTAGATGAATTCTTAAGCAATGACTGGATAGCAAAAACAGATCTTGAATGTCAACTTGAACTTAATGAATCATATTTGGATGTTAACAATTATGCAGGAGCAGCACTAGGAGGTGGGAAAACAAACTTCACCACCACCAATAGGAAAAAGCTAAAGGTAAAGACAAACGCTTATATTGCAGACAAGGGAATTGTTTTCAAGAAAGCAATAAATAAAGCTGAAGATTTACGTTTGTCCTGGGATACTATAACTGATGTTAAGATTGATGGCAAGACTTTAGAGATTATCTGTGATAATATAGCTTATGTTGTTTGGTTTGCTGATAAGAATATTGCTCAAGTATTCTCTGCTTATGTTAATTCCCATATGTCTGGTGTAAAAGAGGAAGGATGGGATTAAAACTTTTTAGATTTTAAATTTTAATGAATACTCTAGAGGCCATAAGCGAATTATGGCCTTTATTCTTACTTTTTTTTAAATTTTATGTAACTGTTCAGTTTTTTTGTTACATGGGTTGAACACTCAAAAATAAATCCTATAGGTTTTCTTTTTTTAAAATTAAATTTGTTCAACAATTACTTATTTTTTCTGAACAGTTAACACTTGAAAGACTTCTCTTGATTAGTTTTCAAATGCTCTCTTTAAGATAAATAAAATATAATACAGAGTTTAAAAATAATTTTACCGATAACATGTATTGAATATTATTCAATCTTGTTAAGGATCATAAAAAAAGTGTTATATATTAAGAATGATAAAAATTAATATAGGAAAAATAGTTTATAAGCTGGTTTCAAGCGGTTAAATTATGCTGCGGCAACAGACATAACTTAACCATCAACCAGTGTCACAGCATAAAAATAGTAAACCCCAAGGACGGTGAATATTATTATTATCTGCGACAATATTATATATGATTGTTATATATATTTATACTTTACTTTAAAAAATGCTTTAAAGTTGTTTAAATATAAAATAGAGTTTAAAGAGTTTAGCATTTGGAATTTAAAAGGTTTAGCGAATGCTTTTTACAAAATTTTAAACTGTTCGTATATAATAAAACAAATACTATTTTTAAAAAAAAATTATTCTTTGTGCTTATTGACAACAATTTTTATGGAATTATCTTCAGCTGTTTCAACAATCCATTCCATAGTGTCACCTGGAGCAACTTCAAGAAATTCTGCAATCTGTTTCGGTAAGCCAACTTTCAACGATTTTGATTTAGGATTTGCAAATCCTATTTTTGATTTAAACTTAAACATGATCATACTCCCTTATATGTGTTTTTTATAATATTAATTATGTATTTCAATATATATAAAATATACATATAAGTATATATAAAAAAGATATAAAATAGATACTTTTATATACTAGTAAAACAAACATAGTATTACAGGAAAGTTAAAAATTGCAGCGGCAACTGCAAATAAAACTATTCCCAAGGACGGTGAAACAAAAATGGAATTTAAAAAAGAAGGAGTGCTCCTCAACTTCGAGGAATACGCCGAATACCAAAGAGCCTTACATGCACTCGCTGCATTAAGGAATGTAACTAGTTTTAATACAACCTCCAAACCTGTAGAGGTGGAAGCATGATCTTCGGACCAAGACTCGAACCTAATCATGCACTCGAAGAGTACCTTAACGAATATTGCCTCTACCAAGATGGCGATGAGGATGTCCTCTGTGTCGAATGTGGCCAATGCAAGGAGGTTTGTGAAGATGTTCACTAAACCAGAACCTAAAGCAAGGCTTGAAAGGGCAGACCCAAGAGAATCAATCCTACAGAATGACATCATAATAAGGATTAGCCTCACAACAGCTTTAATTCTTGCAATGGTATTATTCCTTGCAATCTGCTTTATTGTGAAAGGGCCAACATACGGATTCTTATAAATGGAGGGTTTATTCATGGCTTTAAGATTAAAAAACAGAGCAAAAGAACCAAACCTCAAAAAGGTACTGGTTTACGGTATGGACGGTTCAGGTAAAAGTACATTTGCAGAACAATACTGCAATGAACACGGATTGAATCCTATTTGTATAGATATTGACGATACCAATTATACTAATGTTCCTATAGTTGAAATCAACTTGACTACAGACTTGACAACCTACAATTCAATCAAGGAAACCATTAAGGAAATCACAAAATCCGAATATGATACTATTATCCTTGATGGAGTCACTAGCTTATTGGAAATGCTAACAAGCAAAGCCAAAGGTATGGCTGCATATTCCGATAGATCCAAAAGATGGAATGACATTCTAAGGAATCTGGTCTCAAGCAAGAAAAATCTGATTTTTATCGGACAGATTGACATGAAACTCGTTTTTAACGATGACAGCCAATCATCCAAAGCAGTCATCAAGGTAAACAGTATGGTAAATGAAAAGTATTACTGCTACATTGATGAGAAAGGCCAATACTTACAGGATGTGAAAAAGTTTCGTAGCTTGGAACAGATTGAGGCTGAAGCCAAACCACAACCAAAGGCTAAAGCTCCAAAAATAGAACTTACACCTGTAACTGAGAGCCGAACTATAACTGCTAATCAAGCAAAACTAGAAGAACCTAAAACCGAGAATTTACAGGAAATGGTGGAGAAATTAAATCCTCTTGATAATGCTGAAGAGATAGCAACAAGCATTATAGCGGAATTGCCAACCAAAAACCTTGTAAAAGCATATGAAGAGCTCATACGCTTAAATCGTAATGGGTTTATAACTGATGAGGAATGTCCTGCAATCAAGAAAGAAATAGAGAGGTTGTTAGCATGAGAGAGCAGTACAAGGGCCTTAAAGCAGATGGGACTTTAACTTGCGGTTGTTTGGTCTTAGAAACAAATAGCCAAAAGGAAAAGCAACGTGTGCTAAAGGAATACAAATCTCTATCAGGGGCTAAAAAATTAATCAAAGTACATGATGGAGTACAGGAATGTTATGAGGAGGTCACTATATGATCTCTTCCACTCTTATTTTTAATTCAGATATTTTCACTGATTGGATAATCTACAATGATGAGAAACATACAGAATATCTTGTCACTGTAGACCATGAAGAAGGAACTGTGAAATGTGATTGTCCTGACTTCAAGTTCCGTAGACAAAACCAGGAATACGGATGTGTAAAAATTGAAGACACTGACAATCATTGTAAACATATTCGTAAAGCTTTAGGAGGGTCTTTAGATGCAATTTAAAAAAGGGGCTCAAGTAACTGCAAGGTTACATGAATCAACAAAACACAAATTAATGAAAACAGGTTATAATGCTGCAGAGGCAATTGAATGGTTTGTGAATGAGTATTATAGCAAGAATCCTAGAAGGAGACTTGAGATAAAACAAGATTTAGAAGAGATTGAACTTAACAAGCTTAAAAAAGTTGAATGTGAGGTCCAATTAGAGATTGAACATAAAGAGAAATTGATTGATGATCTCATTCAGGAAAAAGGGAAATATCCTGAAGTTAAAGAATCTCCTATTGAGATTATGAGCATCGGTCCAGACCCAGATAGTGTTTTGAGTGATGACCTTAAAGAGGCCATTGGTAGAATCAAACCGGTGTATGATGATAAAAAAGGTTTGATTGTAGGTAAGAACACTACTCCTGATGAGGCTTTAGATGTTTTTATTAGTTTGAATGGGGAGTTTGTCAGGAATGTTTATTCAGAGTTTGGTAAAGGTTTGAAGTGGAGAGAGTTTAAGGAATTGTTGTTGTCTGAGGTGGTAAGCTAAATGTTTTACAATGAATGTTTTACATTTTGGCGAAGATGTTTTGTTGAAATCAAATGTTTTACGTAAAACATTTTGTGTAAAACTGTAAAACATTTTTTTTTAGAATATACTTTCGTACAATTGTATTACATAACTTGTTTTACATTATTATTATATTATTATAAATAATTTTATTATTATTATTATTATTAAAAAGGGGATTGATGATATGATAAAAACAAAATTCGGAAACGCTTATCAACGAAAAGACGGCTACTACCAAATATCCTCTGGAATAAACCAAGGCAAACTCTTGCACAGGTTAGTGTATGAGGAAACCTTTGGACCTATTCCTGAAGGGTTCCACATCCACCATCTGGATAATGATAAAAATAACAATGCTTTAGAAAACTTAGTATTGATAAGCAAGTCCAACCATCATAAATTGCATTTCAACATGATCAATAATCCCAATTGGGGTAATGGTCGTATCGACAAGGCAGGAGGAGTTAGTTTCCTTTCAGCTGAAAAGAATAAGGGAATGACTATGCAGAACATTGCTGATGAATTAGGATACAGCAATGTTTCATCCATTTTCCATTACATTGATAGAAGAGGTTTAAGGTGGAATGAATTATGAAAACCAATTGCTTTAATGTTATGATCCATGTTAAATGTGTTCCTGGTGATGACCATAAGGCCATATCCGAGGAACTGGAGGATGTTCTTATGGCTTTGGATATTCTGCCATATGATTATGAAGTCAGGTTCAAGAGGATAGGTGAGTACATATGAGTTTTTGCGAGGATTGCAAACATAAAACTGATGATTATTGTGGCTTATTTGATGATGTATTGTTCTTTGAAAACTGCATCTTCAGGAGGGGGAAAGATGGAAAATAATACGATAATCATTTGTGGCTTGACAGAATGGGAAATGGAAATGATGAAGGATAAAGGGAAATGCAGAGCTTGCATGTATAACGATTCATATTTTGATAGGAAAGAGCATGTTCAATTCTGTGGCAAAACCCATCAACGATTGAAAAGTGAAAAAACCGATTGCCAAGATTGGCAACTTGACACCAGGTGATTTTGATGAATGTTAGAAGTTTAAGGAAATTCATTCATGAAGCTTCAAAAAGGCAACATGAAGTGATATTCAATTGCAAGAACAATAACAGTTTCACTTTCCTACCTTTCAGAATCCCTCCTTTAGACTTCAAATCAGAATTTGACGGATTGCTGATTAATTGTGATGATGAGGATTTTATGGGTTCAGGTGAATTCCTGGTGCATGTTCATCATTTGGAAATCAACGGTGATGATAATGTTATCAGGTTGACTAAATTGGATGATGTGACTGATGATCCTATAAGCATGCGTGAGTTTTCATTGAATGATATTAAAAGCTTATGCTCTTTTAAAAGTGATTTTGTGGAGGAAACAGAGGATGTGTGAAAGTATTCAGATGACTCTTGTTCCTTTTTATTGCAGTGAAAGTGTCTTGAGAATGTTTATTGAACATTACAGGGCACAAATAGTTTATCTTAAATGGTATTATCGAGGGGATTGTTAATGATTGAAAAAATGTTAACAGAACAACCAAAAGAAGAATTCAGATTAATGCTTTATGAAATTATAAAAAAATTTGCTAATAAAAATGATGCAGAAATACAAATAGAAATGAGAAATGGTGACACTCTTTTCCTAAACTCTGAAGACAAGATGGAATTTGATTTAAGCATTTCATTCCTTAAAATTAAAAAAATCGTACAAAGAACTAATTTTAAAAAGACAAAGAGAGAGAATGGTTCTCATAGTAAACCGGATGTTGAATATGTTCCTACAGAGAATATTCAACTGATTCGTTTAGATGATATCGTCTCTGTATCTCTTTTTAATGAAGTGGAGGAATTGGAAGATGAGTGAAAAAGAGTATTGTTGTATTGATTGCAAATATCTTAAATTCCCATTTGAAGTGGATGAAACAGAAGTGCCGAAACCAACAAACCCTTATTGCACAAAAGGGAAAGATAAGGATTTTCCTAAAATACAAAGCAAAGTTTTTGAATGGATTAATTGCCCTGATTATGATGCTCATATTTGCGATGAGTTTAAGTTAAGTTGGTGGATTAGGTTAGGTTTAAGGGAAACTTATAAAGAATATCAAGAGAAAGTTAAGGAATTGTTAAAGGAGTTAGAAGATGAGTGAGAAACGATTTATTCTTTGTCAAGATGATTTAGGTAATTATGAAATTAGATATGATGATAAGGTTTTTCATTTCCTTTGGGAAGTTGCTCCAATTTTGAATGAGCAACAAGACACCATAACTGGATTCCAAGAGAAGATATTTGAATTGCGAGATGATAAGGAACAATTGCATACAGAAATCAGTAAATTAAGACAAGAGGTAGCAGAATTAAAAACAAGAAACGCAGTATTATCTTCACACTTACACAGAATCCCTCCAAAGATAAGGGAAGTGTGGTTAGAATGACAGAAAGATTCACATTAAAAGAAGATGGATTACATGACAAGGAAACAGACCGTATATTCCAACTAGACAACAACCTAACAAGAGTATTAAACACTTTAGATAAGATGATGAAATGTCACTTAATAAGAATACATGCTCAGGATGAATACATCCAAAAGCTAGAAGCAAGACTGGAGGAGTTAGAAGAATGAGTGCTACAAGGATAATTAAAAGTAATGAAAAATATGAACTCATTGAGCCTTTAAATAATTTCTCAGATAGTTTTGGATATCTAATGGTTGTTAATAAAAAAGGTGAAGTTTTAAAATTTTTTGAGAGCAGAAAATGGAAAGAAGCAAGAGAATACTTTGATTATGTTTCGTTAAGTAAATTTGGAAAATTAAAGTATTGGCTGCATTATAAAAGGGGACAATAAACATGGCTAAACAAGGAATGACTGTCGGTCAATTGATTAAGGAATTGGAAAAACTGGATAAAGATAAACCTGTTGAGGTTAGTGTCAATTATGATAATTGCGACCATATACAAAAATTAGAATCTGTTTATGATTTCAATGATTCTTATTTTAGTGATGGTTGGGTAATTTTAATAGGGGGGGAATATGATGAGTGAGAAGAGAATCACTAGCAAAGCATTATGCAATGACTGCAAATACTACCAGTATGTCGATAGGTTCCTGGCATTATGCGACCTTGGCCGTGTCAAAGAATTCAACGAGGACGGAAGCTTAACCGAATGCCAATACTGGGAGGCTAAATAATGAAACCAATAATATGTATAGATTTTGATGGTGTACTTAACAATTACAAAGGATATGATGGAGATAACCTAGGAACACCAAGGCCAGGTGCTAAAGAATTCCTTGAAAAACTCAGTAAAAGATTCACTGTAATCATATTAACTGTTCGCAGATACAGTCTAGTCATAAAATGGTTAGTTGATTATAATTTGTGGGATTATGTTCAAGATGTTACAAGCATAAAACCTGCAGCTGTATGTTATGTGGATGACAGGGGAATTAATTTCAATGGGGATTATGACAAAGCACTTAAAGATATTTTCAATTTCAAAACATACTGGGAGAAATGATCTTTATGATTGAGAGTTTGCAGTATTGGTTTGTCAAATTGTTTTTCAAAGTGATAAAAGATTACACAATATTCTTTCTAGTGGAGGATGGAGCATATTATGTAAATGACATTATGATTGATACTGAAACAAAAGATATAGTTATGAAATACGTTGAAAGAAGGGAGGAATCAAATTGAATGATTTAGGATTTAATGGAGAATACATTAACCCAATAAGGGAAGGAATCAAAACCAGTACAATACGTAGAAATTTCGATGCAAAAATAGGGGATAAGATTCACGCTTGCAATGTTGACAACATCACCTTTAAACACCTAAGAGGCAAACCATTCGGTAATCTCAAAATAACAAGCATAGAGTACATTCGCTTCGATGAGATAAATAAGGAAATCGCAAGGACAGAAGGATACTTGCATGAAGACCTATTGAAGGAAACATTATACGAAATTTATGATGAAATCAAACCTTCAACATTACTGTACTATATACAATTTGAATTCATATCTTTAGAGGATGAGGATAATGAACCAACTGAATGAAAAGTTAAGAATAATAAGGATACAGATTCAAGCTGAGGAAATGCAGCCAAAGCCAGATATTGAAAAACTTAAATCATTAAGGAGTGTGGAAAGATCATGCTTGAAGCAGCTTATGAAATAATCATATCAATGATAAGTATGTTCTTAGCAGGAACAATGTTAGGATGGTTCCTAAAGGACTACCAGTATACATACAACAAGATAAAAGAAGCTGAAAAACAATATGTCACTTGGAATGTTCCTGATCATGCTAACTGCAGATGCAGCATACAATATCCTGAAGACGGTGTTGATGATGATGAGCAAATGTAAATGGTGCGGAAAAGAATACGAGAAAAAATACAACAACCAAGCATGCTGCAGCAAGGAATGCCAGGACAAGCTGACTGCAGAAAACAGTGCCAAGTCAAGCATGCGACATTACTACAAACACAAAATAGGGAACACTAGCAAGAAAGCAGTCACAAGCCTTGGCAGCAAAGGCACATCAAGTTCAACGAAACCCAAAGACACATTTGAAGATGAACATGAATGGGCGGTAAATGAAGCAAAAAGAATAGGGTTCAACATAAAAAAGTTTAATGGTCCTTTAGCAGCAAAATAATATAATGTTTCTATATTGTCAGAACAATATAATGAGAAGAACTATATACTAAATTGTTTTTCTCTTTTTACGTCCATGTGAACTACACATATTCTGTGATAAATTTACCATTTTTAAAGCAATGAAAAAAATACCTTTTAAATTATCTAAAAAATTCGATTTCCTGGTTGGCATAAAAACATGACTACCACAAACAAGAAACGTAGAATAAGTTGCCCTTGTTGTGGCAGTACAAATTTATGCCTCCTGGAAGATGAAACATATTGCCGAGAATGCGGCCTTGTACTGCAAGGTGTGCCAAGTATAGATCACTATGAATATGGGTACATAATAGGAGGCAAAAGACAATTGTATACTGAAAGGAGGATAGAATAAACCATCATGCAAAAAGAAGGGGGAAAATAGGGCATATTTTCTTATATATCATTTCGTAGATGTCATCATAGATTTTAATTTCTAATTTTCATATAAACTCTTTAAATATTTCATATAACATGTTTACAAAAAAATCGCTAAAACATAATATCTTATAATTTCATAATATATTCCTATTTTCATAAAATCGCTTATCCTCATTTTTCTTTTTGTGTGGTGGTTTATTGTATCTTCCTTTATTAAATTTAGCAAAAAAACATTTATTAATAGCTTCTACAATTTTTTTGCCTTTAAAAAAGAAATAGCCAAATAGGGAGGTCCAAAAGATTTTTCTTATCAGGGGGGAAAATCTTTAGGATTCTCCCTTTTTTTTATAAAAAAAATTATACTAAATTTAAAAAAATAATTAAGGTGTTATGATTGACTTGCAATTGTATCTATGAAGAACGTTTAGCCACTATAGAAAAAGACATAGCTGAACTAAAAGTAAAAATGGATACCAAAAACGATAGTCTTTACACTCTTAACAAAGAAATAATGCAGGATAGACGCCACCAGCAGGAATTGCTTGAAAGGGTTACAAAGGTTACCGTGTTACTAGAAGAAAGCCAAAAACAAAGGAATGACAGTAACGATAAGATTAAAGCTTTGGAAGATAAGATTGACAAGTTACAGGATGAGGTGACTAAACAGTCAAGCAGCCTTTCAAGTTTCAGAAATACTATGATAGCCTTGATACCGATAATAAGCATAATTGTTGGGATAGTGCTTCATTTCCTAGCGTAAAGGTGTAAACCTTTACAACCTTTACATTTACAAAATGTAAACCTTTACAAAAATTGGTTATGTGATGTGTATATTATGCCACCTAAAAGTGCAGTTGAAAGAAGCAAACACAGAGATGAAATAGATGACTTATTATTGGAGGGTAAGTCTCCGAGATTTGTATCTGCTTGGTTGGAAAATACATATAATGAACACATATCTCACACTGCCATAAACAATTATCGTAAAAACAAACTTAATGTTCCTAAAGAAGTTGCCATTGAGTACAAAAAGAAAAGAGATAATGAAAAAAAGCAAGAGAAAAAAAGCACTCAAAAGAAAAAGAAAATGGTCAACAAATTTTTAGGAGACCTTGAAATATTGGATGTTATAATCAATGATTCCTATGACCCTGGCATAGACATTAAAAGATTAGAACATGATCCAGAAGTGGACCAAGTTCAAGTCGAAAACCTGAAACTCAAAAAAAGAGACCAGGCAATAAAAGGAATCAATGCAAAAACAAACATCCTAAAGAATGATGACACCAACATTGAAGTCAATATCAATAACAACTTTGATGATCTCTTCAGTGAGGAAGACATATTGAGGTTTATTGATGAATCCGATTTTATTGAAGAAAACACTGAATAACCTTTATCTTTTTTACCGTGCATTCGTAGCCAATGGTTACGAGGATAACGTGCATGCTCCACACATAGAGAAGTTAGCAAGGAAGCTGACTGAAATCACCTATAAAAAGGATTCCAAAAACAGATTATGCGTTAGTGTACCGCCACAACATTCAAAGAGTTCACTAATCACAATCGCATACACTGTCTGGCTAATACTGCAGAACCCAAACTTGAAGATATTAGTGATAAATGCAGAATCCAGCCTATCTGAAACATTTGGTATCCAAATAAGAGACCTGATAGGCAGACTAAACGGCTTAAATGGAATAACAATATCCAATGTAAAGTCAAGCAGCACATATATCATGTTCAACAAGAACGGTAAACTGGCAAAAGGCCATATCCGTCTAGTAGGTGCATCCGGCAGCATCACCGGACACCCTGAAGATGTGATAATAATTGACGATCCATACAAAGGCAGTGATGACATAACCCCCACATTGCTGGAAAAGAAATGGATGTGGTATTCCACAATCGTAGAACAGCGTTTCCGTCCAAGAACCATAGGAATCATACTCCATACCAGGTGGCATAGTAATGACCTAATTGGACATCTTCAAGAAGAGGAGCCAGACAAATACGATTTCATGAGCTTCCCAGCCATAGACGATAATGGAAATGTTTTATGGCCTCAATATTACGATATGGATTTTTACTTGCATAAGCAAAAAAGACTTGGAGACAGAATGTTCCAAGCATTATACCAGCAGAAGCCTTTAGACTTGACCAGTAACTTTTTTTATACTGATAACATCATTTGGGAGGAAAACCCTTTAAATTCATATTACATTCATGATTGCAGAAGCTGGGATATGGCATATACAGAAGCCAGCAACCCAAACGCTAAAAATGCAGACTACACTGATGGAGTGGACGCATATAAGGTTAATGAAAACCATTACCATTTTGAAGATTTCATACATGGTCAATTCGGTAAAGAGAATATCCGAAAGGTCCAGTCAACAGCAAGAATGGATGGTTTGAACAAGAAGATCCTTATTGAAACAGGTACCAAAGGTGGAGCTGCAAAAGAACTGTACAACCTATGGAGCGATGATTATTTAGAAGAGTATAACTGTGAACAATCAGAGCCATGGGGTACAAAACTGGATAGGGCTCAAGCATTGGCCGATGCAATGTATGATGGGAAAATTCATTTTTACATACCAGATAAGGAATTAAGAAAAACAGTATTAAGCCAGTTCAAGGCATTCCCAAACGGAGAGCACGATGACATCATAGACTGTTGCTCTTATGCTCTACTGTATCTTAAAGACAAGGGCGATATAACTGGCATTTACGGAACTGGAGACACAAATTATTGAAGGATAAGATGTGATATATTATGAGCTTATACGATACTGCTAAAAATTTAATCAAATCAACTATACCAAATAACCTCACAAAAAAGGAATCCAAAAGCAGCAACCATTCAAATGGTGTTGGAACTAGTGAGTATGCTCGCTTAGTAGGTTACTATGATGGAAAGCACAATTACGAATACTATAAGGAAATACGCAGAGACTACCAAGTCAAACTAGGCCTAAAGATATTGAAATACTTCCTATTATCTAAAGATTACATCCTCACATCAAACAGTGATGATGAGGAGGATGTGATGATAACAGAATTCATAAGAGACATGCTAGACAACCTAGAAACACCATTAAGAGAAGTCCGTAAAAACATTTACACTGCAATACCTTATGGATTTAGCTGCCAGGAAAAAGTGTTCAAGATTAATCCTGAAGGCAAGATAGTGTTGAATGCATTGTACCCATTACATTTCAAGACATTACAGAACGATCCATTTGTATTTGATGAGCAAGGAAATCTCACTCATATACATCAAGTGTCTTCAAATTATGGTACTGCAGACATTGACATCAACAAGATACTCCTTTACAGTTTTGAGGCTGAATTTGATGAGGTTCGAGGTGAAAGCATACTGGAAGACCTTGACAATATCACAAGGCCAAAAGGAAGGGTTATGGAATGGATGGCAACATTTTTGCATAAGCATGAAAACCCTACAATCTATGGTAAGACAGATAATGGGATGAATGCAGCATATATGCGTAAAAGCTTCGATGAAATTGCAGGTGGAAAGACAAGCCTTACAATAAACCGTGAAGATGAGATAGGTATATTGGAATCCAGTCACCGTGGCGAGGGATTTTTCAATGCAATCAACTTGTATGATAATGTCATCTTGCGTGCAATGTTCATAGGTAACTTGATAATGGGGGATGGAGGCCAGACAGGAAGTTACAATCAAGGTAGCATACAAAACGATACATTTCTACGTATAATGAATGGTGTGCATGATGACATTTCAGTAGAATTCCAAAAAGCTATTAATGATGTGGTTGCATGGAATTTCGGAGCGAATGCTAAGGCTCCTAATTTCCATTTTGAATCATTCATTGACAAGGATTATATGGGTCTGTTGAATGGATTGCAGCCTTACTTCCAAAACATGATTATTGATCCATCTGCACCATGGGTTGATGAACTCATAGCCACTGCAGTGCAAGAGCAATCTGGAATCAAGGTTGATACAAAAGTAACTGAGGATGATGATGAGGCCGATGTTGATTATGCAATGACAGAAACATTGCCTGGAACTGATGAGGCTAATAATTTAATCAATCAGATAATATGAGCAAAAAACCGAAAAGGCCAAACCTAAAGAAACAAGTCAATACAAATACAAAGCGTTTCAAGGTTCTTATGAAAGACATTCGTAACGATGTCAAAGCAAGGACCAGGAACAGCAAGGACTTGGATGAATGGCTAGAAAAATTACATCCATATGTTGGAGAGAACTGTCTTATCAATGGTGTTCATGGAGCGGAAGCAGCGGCCATAATAAGGAACATTGTCAAGACAGTTGAAATGACTAAACTCCCTCCTGGTGCAAACCAGGAAATAGTCAAGGGAGTAATGAGTGAAGCCTGCATGACTTATGTGTCTAATGTAGGCAAAGACATACAAACCGAACTACAGCGTATCGCTGTTGAATCTTACAATAATAAACTTGCTCCACGTGAAATAGCAGATGTGATGGCACAAAGGATAGATGTACTATCTACTACACGTTGTCAAGTGATAGCCAGAACTGAAACTATGAGAGCAAACAACTTATCTAACCTTATAGCTGCACGTGAGAATGGTGCACAATCCTATACTATAGAATGTGATCCTGGTGCATGTGAGTTATGCCTTGAAAAATACAAGGAACTTGAAGGAGACCAGGAAATACCTGAAGCCAGTAACGAATCCACTATTTTTGACATAATGGATACCGATAATTTCCCACCATTCCACCCAAACTGCAGATGCACTCCAAGGTTTAGCACAAAGACAGTAGAACAAAGACTAGGAGGCACTGAATAATTATGTTAGAGAATACTAAAATCTGGACAAAAGGAAAACTGGAATTATTCCTTAACAATGAACCTCAAGAGGTTTATGTAACCAGAGAAAGCGTACATGATACTTATAAGGACCTGCAGTCTACTCTTACCAATGACGGAAGCGTACCTATTGGTATAGACCACCTTCCAGAGGCAGTAATAAAAGCGAATCCTATTCTTGAGAAATTGGATTTGCTTAATGTAGGTACTATAACAGCTGTTGATTACAATACCGCAGATGACAGTATTGAAATCAAGGAAGCTACACTCACCAACCCATTAATCAAGCAATTATACTTGGATGGTGAGTTGGATAGTGTGAGTATAGTTGCACCTGCAACTGTCAAGACATGTCCACAAAACGATGATGTTTTGATAGTTGAAAAGACTACAATAAATCGAGTGGATATTGTCGGTGAAGGTGCATGTCCAACTTGCAAAATACCAAAACCATCAAATGTTGAAAGTTTTGTGTATGCAAGAAAACCAATAAATACCAATACGGAGGTTAATGATATGGCAGAAGAAGAAACCATTACTATGGAAAACATTCAAGCAATGCTTGAAGAAGCACTTAACCCAGTTACCGAAAAATTAACTGCTATCGAAGAAAGAGTAGCAGCTCTTGAAGAGAAACCAGCAGACGATGAAGGTAAACCAGGTGAAGAAGATGATGAGATTAAAGCTGCAAAAGCAGAAGCTGCAGAAGCATTAGTTGATGCTCAAATCATGGCAGGTAAAGTAGTGCCTGCACAAAAAGAAGCAATGACTAAATTAGCATTAGCAGATACAGAAAGCTTCAAGGCTTTAATGAAAGAAGCTCCAATCGTTGTAGATTTGGAAGCTAGAAGATCATTACTTGGACTTGATGACGAAGAGGATGACGAAGAGTTATCCGATGATGAAAAATTAATTGCAGAAGTAAACGCTGCATTCCACAAATAAAATCATAAACTTATTTATCGAGGTGTTTTTAAAATGAGTGAAAAATACGATGTAGGAAGTTTTGGTGTAACCCATGCTTTCAAGATTAAAGAAGGAAACCTCACCATTGTAACCACTCAAGGTGTAGGTGGAGACATGACCAGACCATCCCTTGCAAGTCCAGTAACCAAGGGTATGGGCTTGAAAATTGCAGGCGATTTATTATTCGCACCATGTGCTGCAGGAGACGTTCCAGTAGGATTCGCAGCAGCTGACCCTAACGATTGGGCAGTAGAACCAAAACAAGCGGCTCTTGATGGTGCATATGAAAGAAGATACTGCAGTATCGAGTTCAGAGGAACTAAAATCTTAACTGTTCCACTCGAAGCAGCTAACACTGCAGTAACTGCAGGAGATTACATTAAAGTTGGTGCAACCACTGCAGGATGTTATGATAAAGGAACATCCTCTAATGGTATTGCTTTAGCTCTTGAAGGAGCTAGTGCATCCAGTGGTGCAGAAATCGCTGTATTATTCTTATAAAAAAATTCAAAATATTTTAAGGAGGAATTAACTAATGACCATAACTTTGCCAAAAGATTACTTCTTAAGAGGACATAACAAGGAATACTATGTCCAAGAACAAATCTACAAAAAATTAAGATTCTTAAACGAGTTACCAATGGTGCAAAACGAAACCGGAGAGTTCACCAAATACATTATAGACAATGACGCTGATGACATAACCGGCCCTACCACCATTGCAGAAGGTGTTGAATTCAACGAAATCAACTTCGGAAAACCATCCAAGGAAGCTGGAGCAACTATCCCTAAAGGTTTCATGTTCAAATGGACCGACAAGATGAAAAGACAAGGCAGATTAAACGCTAACTTGCAAATCTTCCTTACACGTGCAACTAACAATTTAGTTCAATTCTATGACAAAACCTTCCTTGATGCTTACATTGCAGCAGCAGGTGCAAACGCTCCAACCGGATTATCCGATTGGACTGATGATTCCAGCATCGATTGTCTTGCAGATGAAGTTCTTATCTGTGATGCAATGAGCGAAGGAGGAGACAGTGGTTTTGAAGCAAGAACTGTCATGTTATCACGTGCAGATGCACTTGCAAGAAACTTATACCTTGCTTCCTTCAAAGAGCAAATCAAACAAGAGTTAAACTACGTTCCTATGGGAAGTGCGTTGCCACAAGGTACTGCATTAGTTGTTGATACTGATGTTCCTGTCGCAACAATCGAAAAATACGCAGACCAAAATTACAGCGTTGTAAGACAAGCTGAAATGAAAGCTGAAAAAGCAGGAACTCTTGACGAGTTGAAAGTTCCTCAAAGTTTCATCAACATTTGGGAACCTGAAATGAAAAAACCTGGTGTTCATGAAGTTTACCTTTGGGCTGAAGCTAACGTGAATGTAGTTGAACCTAAAGGTATCATGGTAGTTGACCTTGATGGATCATAAAATTTATCCATCAACTTATCCTTTTTAAGGGAGGTTAATATATGACTAAGATTAAAGGTTTTGCAGCTGCACAAAGACATAAAGGCGGCTATGACAAATGGGTATATGATATGATAAAAGCATTATACCTTGCCATTGACAGTATTGAAGCAGCAGATACCACTGAAATTGAAAGTGCTATAACTGCTTTACAAACTGCAATCGGTGATGAAGATACTGCAGACAGTATTCTTGGCCGCATTAAAGCATTAGAAACTCCAGAAGAACCTGGAGGAAAATAAAATAATTTTTTCTTAAATTTTTTCTTTTTTATAGATTAAGGAGATTATTGACATGACAGAAACCGATGACAAAATTACCTATGCTGATGATGTAAGCGTGCGTGCCTTGATTAAATATACTGGTGATGATGCGGATGATGATTTAATCAACCTTGCCTGCACAAATGCAGATGCAACAGTCAAATCCAAATTATCCAAGTTCAGGATACCAGAGCCATTACAGGATGATATCCCTATTGAGCTTTCAACTGCAGCAAACTATTATGCAGTAAGCGACATATTACAATCCTTATATAGTGGAGAGGAACGTTCCGGCAATGAAGAGGCTTATTACATCAAAGCAGATGAGTTAATCCATAACTATATAGATCTGCAATTGGATGCTCTTGCAGAATCTGAATTGAAATACAAATCTCCTTATGGCGTTAGTCAATCTCCAGACCCTTATCAGCTTGGAATACTCAGGAGGTAAAATCGATGAGTATGGATGCCTTGATTGAAACAGCGACACTTGTTGAACATTTCAATCGCAAAGCTGAAGAAATACCGGACAAGCTAAAGGCCTTGGTGTCAGAGGTTGCTTTCATCTACCAAAACAATATCATGGATGAAGCTCCTGTAATAACTCATAACTTGCAGGCAGCTACCAAGATTGAGAACATTGATGATTACACTTCAAGGGTTTATGTTGATGAAGGTACCGCTCCTTATGCTGAATATGTCATACTTGGAACAGAACCTCATGAGATATTCCCTAA
>JAEEGL012684508.1_pt1 | contig 40502 bp, 41 predicted proteins | sample 9134231 | NCBI WGS metagenome assembly JAEEGL01 (sample SAMN16246548, study PRJNA631951) | gut metagenome | biome: gut microbiome; feature: rumen; material: fiber-attached | host: Bos | place: Iran: Karaj | collected 2018-10
CATGCAAGAGATAGAGCAAAGAGACAAACAACCCTATAAATTTAATAAGCTATGAACGAAGAATTTAGAAAACTGGCGCAGCCGCTTGTCGAGTTCCTGCGCAAACACTACCACCCACATGCGAGAATTATCATTGACTATGAGTCCGCCGAAATCGTAGAGGGCGTGCTCGGTGAACCTTTCAAGCTGGAGGACTGAGTATGAACATATCACAAAAAGATGAGTTCCGCTATATATTCGCAGGTCTGGCCATGATGGGTATGGTCAGCCGTAGCGGAATTAAACTGCTAACCAAACAGATTGCGCACGAGGCTGTGATTATGGCCGATGCACTTATTGAGGAAATTGACAAAAAAGAGGTGAACAATGGCTAAGACAAAAATTGCGTGGACCGAGCATACATGGAACCCGGTAACGGGTTGCTCCAAACTGTCGGCGGGTTGCGCTCACTGCTACGCCGAAACCATGGCCAAGCGACTGCAATACATGGGGTCGAAACGCTATGCAAACGGTTTCCAGCTCACACTCCACCCCGAAGTGCTGAGCGAACCGAAGAAGATCAAGGAGCCTTCGATGTTTTTTGTCTGCTCCATGGCCGACCTGTTCCACAAGGACGTGCCGTTTGAGTTTATCGACAAAGTAATGGAGATTATAGACGACACGCCAAGGCACACTTACCAACTACTCACTAAGCGTCCGGAGAGGATAGTAGAGTATTTCTACTACCACCGCCATGGCACCCCATTCAATGTGTGGCTGGGTACCACGGTCGAGGGTCCAGATTACAAGATCCGCATCGGTCAGCTGAGAGCCTTTCCCACCAGCAATGTGAAATACTTGTCGTGCGAGCCACTTTTGGGCGATTTGGGCGACCTTGACCTTTCGGGCATTGATTGGGTTATCGTTGGAGGCGAAAGTGGCTCACAAGCCCGCAAAATCGAAAAAGAGTGGGTTTTGAACATCCAACGCCAATGCGCAGAGCAGGGCGTTCCGTTTTTCTTCAAGCAATGGGGTACATGGGGCGAGGATGGCATCAAGCGTAACAAGAAGGCCAACGGTTGCACTATCGATGACGAGGTGTATCAGGAGTGGCCGAAAGGATGGATAGGAGGCGTGAAATGATACGGATAATGTGCGATATGCAGGGTGAGTTCTATGTTGAGGAACGCACCACTGACGGCCTCAACTGGGAGGCGATATCTCCATCCTTGGGCAAAGGCAAAGAAGGTTTCTATGCAGCCAAGGAGTGGCTCGAAAACCATTTGAAAGGAGGTAGTGATGAGGATAATACTTGACCTCGTACTTATTGGAAAGTGGTACGATTTAATCGAAAGCGGCATAAAAACCGAGGAGTATAGGCGTATTACTCCATACTGGATTAAGCGATTGTGTGCGCGTGCGTACGATAGTAAATACGAGCACCTACAGCCGGTAATTAAACCTTATACCCACGTTAGGTTTAGGAGGGGCTATACTAAAACCTCTATGCTGTTTTCCATCAAAGACTTCATGGTCGGACAGGGTAACACCAACTGGGGTGCTCCCGAGCACGAAGAGACATTCATTATCAAACTTGGAGAAAGAGTGGAATGATTAGCGATGGAAAAATCATATTAGATGCCTGTTGCGGTAGCCGGATGTTTTGGTTTGACAAAGACAACCCCTTCGTGGAGTTTATGGATATCCGAGACGAGGAAGTCTATTTGTCAGATGGTCAGCTTTGCATCGTACACCCAAACACTATCGGCGACTTTACGGCAATGCCATTCCCTGACAGCAGCTTCAAGATGGTGGTGTTCGATCCGCCACACTTGGTTTGGGCTGGCAAGGCTGCAAACCTTTACAAGCGGTACGGTTGCCTCAATAAAGATTGGAAAGAAGAGTTGACCATGGGCTTTAATGAGTGCTTCCGTGTGCTGGAACCCTACGGGGTTCTCATCTTCAAGTGGTGTGAAACCCAGTTGAAGTTGAAGACCGTCCTGGCACTCACCAAAGAAAAGCCGTTGTTTGGCCACAAGCGCGGCAAAACCTTCTGGGTTGCCTTTATGAAAATACCAAATACCCCCCCCCCGTGGGTTATAACGGGTAATTCTCCCTTTCTACTGTTTTTTTGTTGGTGCGGGTAGCGTGTATGCGTTACCCGCTTTTTGTTGAAAAAATGCAAAAAAAATGCATTTTTTGCGAAAAAAATTACTAAAAAACTTGCGTATATTGCAGAAAATCAGTAATTTTACAAGGTAATCAACAAACAAAGGGACATCGTTATGAAAGACATCAAGAGCGCCATTAAGGCAATGAGACAGGCCGAGAGCCTGAACGAATTGAAGCAACTTTACAGAGCCTTTGCAGTCCAGTTTCATCCAGACCACGGCGGCGATGAGGAGAGCATGAAGGCTATCAACATCGAGTTTTCCAACCTGTTCGAGGTGTTGAAGTATAAGCAGAACACCACCGCCAAAGAGCAGCACGAAAAGGGCAACTGGAAAGGCTTCGCCACCACATCGGAAACCCCCGAGGAATTTATCGAAATCGTCGGCAAGCTGAACCGCATCGCCGGTATCATCATTGAATTGTGCGGCACCTGGATTTGGATCAGCGGCGAGACGCGCGAGCACAAGGACGAGTTGAAAGCTGCCGGCTGCTGCTGGAGCAGAAACAAGGCACAATGGTACTGGAGACACCAAGAGGACTACTGCAGGAAGTACCGCAAGAGAGAGCTTGACATAGACGAGATTCGGGACCTGTACGGTAGCCAGATATTGGGACAGCAGGCAGGCCAGATGGTCGCCTACGCCTGACCCATCGGCCGCTGTAGAGGATAGTTGGGGGTGTGAGCAGGCCCCCATCCCAGACCGATACTGGCAGCGGCCCAAACGCGCGGGGCTAAGTATACGTTGCAGACACTGGAAAATCAGCCTTCCGAGTGGCCTCCAGGCCATCAATCGGTAAATTTGGAGGAGTCGCCGAAGTCCATCGATACGGACGGGGTTCCAAGCCTTGCCCCAATCAAGGCAGTCAAAGAATTACCGCAAACACGGTAATTTTTTGTGCGGAGTATTCCCGATTGAGTCAAAAAAGTGTATTTTTGCGGCAAAAAATTACTGAAAAACTTGCGTATTTCACCGAAAAATAGTAATTTTACCAAGTAATTAAACCACAAAAAGACAAAGAAATGAAAATCTACACAGGTAATTTTGCCAACCTCAAGAAGTACGCAGGGCTGTTCCCTGTCTCAATCGCGTTAACCGCCAAAGGGTACGAAGGTGCCTGCTATCGGAAACTCAATCCCGACTGGTCCTACATGGAAGATCCGCAGGTATTGTACACGCGGAAGTTCAACCAACACCTGGCCACCCTCAACCCCCAGCAGGTGTACAACGAGCTGGCCGCGCTGAGCAAAGGCCAAGATGTGGTGCTGCTGTGTCACGAAAAGGAAGAAGACTTCTGCCATCGTCACCTCGTGGCGCGCTGGCTCGAAGCCAACCTCAACATCACGGTCAAGGAATTAGGCAGGGGCGGACTCGCCGAAAGTCTAACCTTATTCGATATGTAGCTATGTTCAAAGGCACAACACCACCCGAAGTAAAGCTGCTGCTGCAGGACTTGATGCAGGAGGTCAAGAAAAAAGATGTCTTCATCGGCTGCTCCGGCAACTTCACAACTGACAAACTCGTCGCTGGTCTGGGCTTCACGGTCCACTCCAACGACGTCAGTCTTTACAGCAAACTGATTTCCGACCTGCTTCTCGGCACCGATACGGAGGTCACCATCACCAACCAGGAGCTGGCCGAACTTTTCGACACCTGGGAGGACTCCCCCTACAAGAAGCTGGTGCAGGTCATGTATGCGATGCGCCTATCCGAATACAAGGACAGGAAAAACGACTACCAGCAGTACATGTACGAGGCTTTCGCAGCCAAAAGCGCTGTGTACTACCACAATACATGCGAGAAGCTGGCCAAGGGTGCGCTCAACTTCCAAATCGCCGACTTCGCTTTTTGCGACTTTTTGGACTTCCTAAAATCCAAGAAAGGGAAGGGCGTCGGTATCTCATTCCCTCCTACCTACAAAGCTGGGTACGAGCGCATTTTCAAGTACGTTGAGGAGAGCTTCGCGTACGAGCACGCCCCGTACACCATCTTCGACCCGAAGGAGGGCGAGACGATTTTCGGCAACCTGCTGGACGACGACGAGAATGTCATCTACTCGGATAGGGACTGGCCCAACCTGCATCAATGGCTCATCGGAAAATGCGTCATCGGAAAATGCGTCATCGGCAGCGGCAAGAAGCCGGTCTACATGTATTCCAGCGTCCATCGAGAGAAGCGGTATTTCATGGATAAGTGCAAGCTCGTGAAGGCGAGCAAGTATAAGGTCATCGAGACCGACTACCGCTTCACCAAGGACACCCAGATAACGGTGGAGTGTTGCCCGGTAAACGACATCAACTATTACAAGGCGTTCTACATGAGTAACAAGGTGGACTACTCCACAGGTGGCGACCTTGCCTTTGTGTTCCTTGCAGACGGCAGGGCGTTTGGCTTCCTCGTGTTCAGTAAGCAGCTGTCGAGCATCACCGAGATTTTCATGCAGGCCGACTTCGTGGCCAACTCCGACCAGGCTAAGCTCAGAAAGTTGCTCATCATGCTTGCCAAGTCGGCGCAGCTGCGGAAGTTCATCGCCCGTAAGTGGGGCAACTACTACACGAAGATCAAGACGACGGTGTACACCGACAAGGCCGTCAGCATGAAATATCGCGGAAGCTGGTCGCTCATCAGGAGAGACCAAGGCAAGTTGATGTACGGCAGCGAGTTTGAAGAGAAATCATTTAACGAAATATATCTGCAATGGCTAACGAAGTACCAAAAGACATCGAGCAAATAAGGGCGAAGCTCGACGACATCAACAAACTGATTGCGCCCTACAAGCTGGCGTATGTTCACACCCTTAATGAGTGCGTACCCTTAGAGAGAAATGCCCACTACATGGATAAGGACGTGCTCGACAAGCTGGTCCACAATGTAGCCGAGGACGGCTTTTTGAGTCAGTTGCCATTCGCCATGAAGCGCAAGGCTGACGGCAAGTTTCTCATCCTATCCGGCAACCACCGCCTGAAAGCCGCCATCAAGGCAGGGCTGGAGTACATCCTGGTGCTGTACATCGACGAGGTGAGCAAAGACAAGCAAATCGCCTACCAACTCAGCCACAACGCGCTGGTGGGCAAGGACGACATGACCATGCTCAAAGAGATTTTCGAGGAAATCAAGGGCATCGAAAGCAAGGAGTATTCGGGCCTGTCCGACATCCAGTTCATCGATCCGAGCAAGGTCGTGAGTCCGAGCATCAACGACGGCGATATCGAGTTGACCGAAATGCGCTTCCTGTTCATCGAGAGCAGGAGCCACGAAGTAGAGCGTGTGATTAACGAGCTGGGCAAGCAGGACCTCGACAACTGCGGCATCGTGTACGGCTCATTCGAGGCGTTCATCAAGGTGGCTACAGCCATCAAGGAGAAGTATAACATCAAGTCGAACACTGTAGCGTTCTCGAAGATGGTCAGCATCTGCGAGGCTCATCTTGCAGATCTCGAGCAAGAGGACGAACCCAGAAACCCGATAGGGTTTAGAAAGGAGGCATAACATGGGCAGACCGAAAGACGAAGCCACGCTCTATGAGAAGTATATCATGGGCAAGGAGGATTTGATTATCGCCAACTGCAGGGCAGGAGCCACCAACGAGACCTTGGCCAAAAGCCTCGGCATCGGCTTGACAACCTTCAAGCGCATCCTCAAAGACTACCCCGTCAAAATGAAGGAGTTGCTCAAAGAGGGCAAACAGGAGGCCGATTTCAAGGTTGAAAGCGAGCTGTTCAGACGTGCCATCGGCTACGACTACGAGGAAACCGAAACCATCGTGTCGGTCGATAAAGACGGCAGCGCAACGCCTACCAAGGTCAGGAAGATTAAACGCCACGTCCCGGGCGATGTGACGGCTCAAATCTACTGGCTCAAAAACAGGAAGCCCGATACTTGGAAGGATAGGAATATCGTGGCCGTCGAAGGCGACAAGGACAACCCTGTCGTCATCAGCTGGCCCGAAGTGTTGAAGGAAACCGAGAAAGTCAGTGAAGAGGAACTGTTTGAATGAAGCTGACCGAGAAGCAATACAAAGGCTGGAGGTTTCTCCAGGATGCCGACCTCGGCGTCATGTTCCTGCTGTACGGTGGTGCTGCAGGTGGTGGCAAGTCGTGGCTCGGCTGTTTTTGGCTTCTCTACATGTGTTCCCATTATCCAGGCGTCCGCTACTTCATCGGGCGTAACAAGTTGAAAGACTCCAGAGAGTCGGTTGTGGTCACATTTAACAAGGTGTGTAAGGCCGAAGGTTACACGGCTTATCGGACCAACGACAACGGCATCCAGTTCAACAACGGGTCGTGTATCGTGTTGCTCGACCTCTCGTATTACCCAATCGTTGACCCGATGTTTCAGCGCTTCGGCTCCAAGGAGTTCACGGGTGGCGTTATCGAAGAGGCCGGCGAAGTCCACCGCCTCGCCTTCGAGGTGTTGAAGTCTCGTATCGGCAGACATCTGAATGATGTGTACCACATTACCCCAAAGATTTTCCTGACCTGCAACCCGCAGAAGAATTGGCTGTACACGCAATTCTATAAGCCGTGGCGCGCCAAGGCGTTGAAGATACCCTACGCCTTCATCCACGCCGACAACCGCGACAACCCATTCCTCACGAAGGAGTACATCCAGGCTCTGAATGCCATCGAAGACAAGGTGACGAAGCAGAGGCTTTTGCATGGCATCTGGGAGTACGAGAACGACCCCAGCCAGCTGTGCGAGTACGACGCCATCACCGACATGTTCACCAACGAATTTGTGAAGGAAGGCGAGCCAGCTCTGTCAGGCGATATCGCTTTGAAAGGACGCGACCACTACATCCTTGGCTATTGGCGAGGCTTAGTGGTCCGTATTGTCTCGGACATCCCCTACATCCACGCTAACAAGCTGGAGCAGGACGTGCGCCAAAAGATGATTACCTACAGTGTGCCGCGCTCCATGATTGTAGTGGATAGTGACGGCAACGGCAGCTATCTTGCCGACTACATTCCGGGCATCAAGGAGTTTCACGGCGGTGCCTCAGCGTACGACTCCACGAAGTATGCCAACCTGAAAGCCGAGTGTGCGTTCAAGTTGGCCTATTTTGTCAACAAGCGGATGATTCATGTGATCTGCAGCGAGGAGGAAAGGACACGCCTCACAGAAGAAATGGAGGTGCTGCGTCAGGACAATATCGACAAGGACACCTCGAAACTCCAGCTCATCAGCAAGGAGGAGCAGAAGCGGTTACTCGGTCGCTCCCCCGACATCCTCGACATGCTCATCATGGGCATGATTTACCATGTGCGCCCCGTCTATACTGGCGGCAAGGCGAAAGTGAAACAATTAAGCAATACAATGTCATGACAAAACGAATGAGATTCAAGACCTACAAGATTCTGCACAACCTCGGCACCATCACCAAGGAAAGCGAAGACCAACTCAAAGAAGCACCGCGCCCCGACACCCTATGCGGCAAGGCGATGCCTAAAACCCTCAACAGCCTGACGATGGGTCAACTCGTTGACATCCTATCTGTCAAGGACGGCGACGGCGTGAAGGTTATCGAAATCATCACAGGCCTCCAGCCGAAAGACCTCGACCGCGAAGCAGCGGAAAGCGTCGTCGGCTTCGTCAACTTCATCCAGTCCGAACTCAAACGGATTTCCCGAATGTTCAAGGAACTCAAACCGCACTACACACCAGAGGAAAGGCAGGCGGGAATCGAAGACCTCGACTTCGGCATCTTCGGCACCATCGACTGGTACGCGAAGCGCATGGGCATCACCAACCACGACGATGTGCTGTTGGTGCCTTGGCTCCACATTTACCAATGTTCGAGCATCGACAAAGAGAATCATGAGTACCAGCAGCGGTACATGAAAGTCATATCATCACAAAACAACTGAAGCCATGAACATAGAGCAAGAAATCAAAAGAATCGTGGAGCAGTTACACTCCCACTACGTCCACCTCGTGGACGGCTACGAACTCAACAACATCATGCCAAAGTTGGCACGGCAACACCGCAACTTCACCGTCAACTACATCCCGGAAGGCGGCAGGTTTGAAATCGACGAGGCCACAGGCAGACGGCGTGAGATCTCGAAGGTTCAAATGATGTGGTGCGGCGTGGTGCCGTTCGACAAAGACGCGACCAAGGAAGCCGACAGCGTGGCCGCCATCGTCGAAGACAAGAAACGAATCATGAACGCCTTCGTCGAAGCCGTCAACGCCAGCGGCCTATTCGAGCAGTTGACGAAGTACACCTACCAAATCGTCCCCATCCGCTTCGACGCGGTGTGCGCTTGCCTCATCACCACCTTCGACCTCATAACGATAGGAGAGTGCGTATAATGGAATTGAAATACACACCCATCATCCTGCGCGAGGAATTGGAAGCACTCAAAGAGCGCATCATCGCCAACCACCGCCAAGCAGGGCAGGTGGCCAGCGGGAAGACCATCGCCTCAATGCAAGTCAACATCGACGGCGACACGGGCGAACTCGTAGGCCGTCCATTCTTCGGAACGCTCGAGACGGGAGCAAAGCCGTGGAAGAATGCGGCCAGCATGAAGAAAGTGCCTGCGTCCTTCAACGCCATCATCGAGCAATGGATTAAGGACAAAGGCCTCAACCTCAATTCGTGGGCGGTCTCGTATAAGATTATCCACGAAGGCACGAAACTCTACCGCCAAGGCGGTCGGGCTGACATCTACAGCAACGAGATACCGAAGACCATCGAAAGCGTCGGCCAGCGGCTTCTCGTCATTTACGACAAACAAATCACAGAAACCATCAAACTCAACAGCAAGCCATGAGACAGACAGCATACACAGCATTTGAAGACCAGTACGAAGACAGGCACTTTTATCAGGTGACCTATCCAGAGGCGTATGTTTTCGCACACTCGCGTCACACCTACATCACCATCGACCAATTAAGGGACGGCGACGGCGTAGCAGAAACAGGCGCACCCGTCCAACTCCTCATCAAAAACATCGGCCACAACGAAGGCGACTACACCGAAACGAAATATGTCGATTCACAGGGTAAGGTCAATTTCGATGTCGCCCGCTTCCTCCAGATATTCATGGAAGGCACAGTGAAACCCGATGCCGACTTTGACTATACCGCCAACAGCAAGATGGTGGCACGAAACACCGTCCACTTTGAACTTAACGCCTTCGGGGTCACGTTTTGGGATGAGGACTTCGATGTCGTCAACGGAGCGGACGAAGTGACCGATTGCTGGTGGAGAGAAACGAGGCGACTAAAATGGTGGCCAGCCTACCCCTTCACCTTCGACTTCTGGAATCTCGACGAAGCATCCGTCACGATTGACGACGGAGTGACAACGACCGGTCCACTCCCACAAGTGTTGCCCGATACCGACAGCAGCAACAGCCGCATCCGCATTAACGCTGCATACTTCACGGGCAACATCACGAAACTAAAAGTGCTGACATCAGCAGGCAAAGGCTTCACACTTGGCACCTTCGGAGCATTGGCCAACACCGTTGTCCTCATCGCCCAGCCGCAACCCATCGCCCAGAAATATGTCTATTTACGGTGGCTCAACCGCCACGGCGAATTGTCCTACTGGCTATTCAACCGCCACTCCATGCAGCGGACACCCAAGGCAAGCGACAGCCAGAGAGCCTACATCAAGGATGAGCGTTTCGACGAGTTCGACACCTTCGACAACGCCCTGCTCCGCTACATGACCGTGAACCGCGAACTGCAAGCCTTCACCGACGCGCTCGACGGCTTCGACTACGAGATAGTGCGCCAACTCTTCACCGCGCCGTTTGTCGACATGCTCATTCCCGAACATTCCACGGTCGACACTCCAACCTGGCTGCGGGTCCATATCAAGGCCGAAAAGCAGGTGGAGCCACTGCGCCACTCAGACGACTACACCATGAACCGCCAAGTCACCGTCACATTGACAATGCCGGAGGAGGGGCAAATCTTCGTATGAGAAAGTACATCGTAATCGAAGTGGTCACATCGGAAACCTACGGCAAGGTATGGGAACAGGTCGACACCTACCAAGACCAACAGATGACCATCCAGCACATCAGCAACCTTCTCACGGGCGTTGACAGCATCACGGCAAGCAGCACACTCTCGGTCAAACTTCCGAGGACGGTGCGCAACGACCGCGTGTTTGACCTCGCCACCAGACCGCAGCACCCGTCGAGCATGACCCATCGGAAAATTGAGTGCCGCGTCCACATCAACGGCATCGACATGATGAAGAATGCATATTGCTATCTGCTCGATAGCGAGTTTGACAATTACGAGATTGTCATTGTGTTCGGTTTGATGCAGCACTACGGCCAATGGCTTGACGCGGCCAAGAGCCTGAAAGAGTTGGCCGACACAGGGCAAAGTGTGTTGTGGAATTGGAGAGCGGCATTTTATGACATCACGGTGCCAGCAGGCTCGACACACGATGTAAACGAATACCCTCCAATTTGGTACGGTAACGACCCTAACATTAACACCTACACGCCACAAAACGGCCTTGGCAAGTTGATGTATTACGGTATTTATACACCAGGCTTCGATAGGACCGATAACCTTGTCAACTATGCCAACGTGCATCCGTTTGTCACCATGCGCGAGATTTGGGAGCGTATCATCAGCGAGAATAGCCTGAATTTTATTCTTCCTTCTTCCGTGTTGCTCGACATGGAAAACCTCGCCATCGTCCTTACTTCGGTCAGCGGCAACGCAGCGCAGGGAACGCCAAACGCCGACAACAACGCGGCGACGGGACACCCAGACACAATCCGTTTGTCGTCTGCATTGAAATTCGGCTGGAACATCATCTGCACCACGATAGGCGACTGCTTCCAAAACGGAAACCCCTACGGTGTCAAGGGTAAGATTCTGCACAAAGGCGATGCCGACGCAGTGGATTTGGTAATCTCCATGCTTCTTGCTGACACATCGAGTTTCCCATACAACGGAGGCCACCAATCGGCATCCTACATCCTCAATGCGGTGGGACATATGGAATACTTGAACTTGTGCGTTTATGTGTACTCCACGCAGCAGACAATCACCCTGACACCCACCTACACCGCTATCGGCATCAGTTGGCAAGGCACAATCCATGTGCCATGTTGGAACGCCCATGAAGGCGATGCTATAGCGGATATTTGGATTGATAACGACATAGGCATCTGCTCCTATTGCGAGGGAGCGTTCAACGACTACTGGATGCTTGGCCGTGACGCATGGGATAGACTGTTCACATGGTCGGCATGTTCAGTCGGAGTGCGGTATTACACGGGTTCGATAATCTACCCACATCCGAATTTCCGCTGCTTCCCGAACCTACCCGACATCAAGCAACTGGACTTCGTGAAATTCGTTTGCCAGTTGTACTGCCTTTTCCCAGTCGTGGATTCGAGCAGCGAAGAGATCATCCGCTTTGTCCCGTTCGACACCCTGCAAAACAACATCACAGGTGCATACGACTGGAGCGACAAACTCCTCGAATACGCAAGGGATGTGCCGAAGAGAATATCATTCCGGGCAGGCGACTACGCCAGAAACAACATCATCGCCTACAAAGAAGACGATAACGACCCCGTGTCCGACGACATCAGGACAGGCATCCTCGCCGTCGACGACCATACGCTTGACCGGGAAAAGGATTTGATTACCTTCCCGCTTGCAGCCACCGAAGACGACACCATCAACCAGTACAGCATCAAGACCGAGACCGACGACAGCGACCCGCCCGTTGTCACCTACGAGGCAGAGTTCACCGAGTGCGTCCACAGGCTTATGAGGGTGACGGAATGGTACGACCCAGAACACAAGAAAGTGACCCGCCTCGGATTTGTCAACCTTTCCGTTCCATACATCATCAGCACCTACTACGCCACCTATCAGGCAGCCATCATGCAGCAGCGAATCATCACCGAACACATCCGCCTCAACGAATTGGAAATGCGCGATGTCGATTTCACGCACCCCGTCTATTTGAGCAAGTACGGCCGCTACTTCGCCATCAAGCAAATCCAATGGACGGTGGGCGACGACTACGCCGAAGTAGAACTGCTCCTGCTTGGAGCCGCCAACCAACAAATCATCAACTAAAAACGAGACAGCCATGGCAATACCATCATCAACCGACCAAGTGACAAAAATCCTCAAAATCGAGGTAGACAGCGAAAACGCCATCAAAAACATGACCCAGCTGACCACCGTCCTCGCCGCCGTCAGGGAACGAGAGCAGCAAATCACGCAGGAACTGAAACAGAACGGCAAGCAGACACGCCTCACCACCGAGGAGGTGCAGAAGCGAAAGATCGAACTCAACGCCTTGAAGGAAGCCGAAAAGGGATACAAGTCCATGATCAGCGAGATAAGCAAGGTCGTACAGAACGAACTGAAGATAGACCGCACCAAAATCGGGAGCCTCAAACAACTGCGTGCCGAATTGTCGAACCTCACAAAGCAGTACGACGAATTAAGCCGCGTCGACCGTGAAGGCCTCAAAGGGAAGCAGCTCCAAAAAGACATCAACGCCTTGACCAAGGAAATCAAGGACGCGGAATACGCAACGCAGCGGTTCCAGAGGAATGTCGGCAACTACAAATCAGCCCTGCAGGGATTAAGCAAGGCATGGTTAGGATTTGCAGCGGGCGCGGCCGTGGCCGCCAGAGCCATCCGCGCCTTCGCAAAGGAATACAAGGTTATCGCCGACTTCGAGCAGGCCAACGCCAACCTTTCAACCATCCTCGGCGTGAACAAAGAACAGATGGAAGCCCTTCGAGAGAGTGCGCTGCACCTTGGAGAGACCACCGAATACACCGCCTCGCAGGTTACCTCGTTGCAGACCGAACTCGCAAAACTCGGATTCACGCAACAGGAAATCATCAACATGCAGAAATCGGTGCTTCAATTCGCCACCGCCGTCGGCACTGACCTCGCCTCGGCTGCAGCCCTCGCAGGCGCAACGCTTCGAGCCTTCAACCTCGACAGCACAAAGACAGAGGATGTGCTGGCGACCTTGGCCGTGGCCACCAACAAGAGTGCGCTCAATTTCTCCATGCTCCAAACCAGCATGTCAACCATCGCACCCGTTGCAAACGCCTACGGATTGAGCCTCAAAGACACCACCGCTTTGCTTGGCACCTTGGCCAACGCAGGCTTTGATGCCACCTCCGCAGCCACAGCCACCAGAAACATCCTCCTCAACCTCGCCGATGCAAGCGGCAAACTCGCCCAGACCCTCGGAGGCTCGGTGAAGACATTCGAGGACATCATGAACGCCTTAATCAAGTTGCGCGATTCAGGCGTTGACTTGAACGAGACCCTCGAACTCACCGACAAACGAAGCGTCGCCGCCTTCAACGCATTCCTCAGCGGAGCCGAGGCATCAATTACACTCCGCGAAGAGTTGGAGAAAGTGGACGGCGAACTCGAGAGAATCCAGTCCCAGAGGCTCGACACCGTGGAAGGCTCCATTAAGTTGATGCAGTCGGCATGGGAAGGCTTCATCCTTTCGATGAGCAACAGCACTGGAACCATCAAAAGCGTTATCGACGCAATCACGGACGGCATCACCACCATCAACAACATGCTGAACCCGGCAAGTTCCGTGAGCGAAGAGGCCACAGCCGGAATGCAGTCGCAACTTCGTGACAAATACATCCGTATGCTTGACCCCGACGAATTCGAGGCGTATGTAGCGGAGCAACTCGACGAATACGACCGCCGCATAGAGAAGCAACAGAAACGGGTAAGCAGATGGGGGTGGGCATCCGTTCTCTTTACGCCTTTCCTTGGCAAATACGGAAACAACAAAGGCGAACTCATCAACCTCCAAGGCGAGCGCGATGTTTTCGCAAAGACAGCCCAAAGCGTCATGGAAAACGCCAGCCTTTCGCTGGAGCAGCAACTGACACAGCTTGAAAATGTATACCAGCGCAAGGTCGCGGAGTACCAAGCCGACATGAGCCTGTCGCAGACCCAAGCCGACGAACTCTCCGAGCAAGCCAGACAGGAATACCTCGCCAACAGGCAGAGTTTACTGAAAGAAGCATACTACGCCCAACAAGCCGCCAACCAACAGGAGGAGCAGCAGAACCAACAGCACCAGAAAATCCTATCCGAGCAAGAGAAGCGCGAACTGGAGAGAAGGCAGCGCGAACATAAGCAGTACATCGACCTCATATTCCGTGAGCAACAGAAGGCAGAGGATGCCCTTATCAACCTCATCAAGGACAGCCAAGAGAAGCGACGCGCCCAAGAGAACCGCAACTACGATAAGCAGAAGCAGACCATCGAAAAGGCCATGCAAGAGGAGGCCGCAAAACATGGCACGCAGACCGAACTCTACCAAATTTATACAAATCAACTCGAAACCCTTGAAGAGCAGCACCAACTCAACATCGAGAAGTTAGAGGAAACCTTCGCCGTTGAGAACCTCAGAAAGAAGGCCGACATCTACCAGCAGCAAATCAACCTCGCCCGAAAGAACAGCGACGAGCAGTTTGCACTCCGAAAGCAGTTGCTCGAAAACCAGATGCAACAGGAACTGGTCAACACCGAACTCACGGAGGAACAGAAACTGCTCATCAAGCAAAAGTACGAGCAAGAGGAACAGAAACTGCGTGACGAGCAGACCAAGGTCGTGGCCGACCGCGTGACACAGGAATGGCAAAACCGCATCATGCAGGCGCAAATCGCGGGCGAAGACTACGAAGCCCTCGAACTCGAAATGCTGAAAGAACGCCTCGACAACCTCCAGCAATACGAACTCGAAAGCCAAGAAGAATTCCTCGCCCGAAAGTTGGCAGCGGAGAAAGAATACCTCGACAAAAAGAAAGCCCTCGCCCAAAAGGAAGTGCAGATTGAGACCGCCAAGATGTCGGCCATCGGAAAGATTATGGGCAAACTGTCCGACCTCATCGAAGAGGTAGGCGACGAAAACGAGGCATGGGTCAAGACGAGCAAAATACTTGCCTTGGCCGAAATCGCCATCAACACGGGTGTCGCCATCGCCAAAGGCATATCAGCATCCCAGAGCGTCCCGTACCCCGCCAACATCGCAGCCGTCGCCACCACAATCGCAGAAATCATCGCAGGCATCACCTCCGCAATTACGACCGTGAAGAGTGCCAAATTCGCCACAGGCGGCAAGGTGAAGGGCAAAGGCACGAAGACCAGCGACAGCATCGAGGCTCGGTTGTCGGATGGTGAAGTCGTGGTGAACACCGACAGCGCGGAGCAATACCCGACCCTTCTGCATGAGATAAACACCTCGGAAGGCGGTGCCGACATTCCCCATCCTTCGACCCTCACCGACAAAGAGCGGGCGTTTATCGAAAGCCATTCCAAAGAGGCCAGCAGCGAAACCAGCAAGGAATCACACGGCACATCCTCGACCGCTTCAAGCAAGGCATTCAGCGAGGGAGGGAAAGTGACCCTCACCGACAAAGAGCGGGCGTTCAGCGTTGGAGGCTTGGTGGAAAACGCATTCACATCAACGGAACTCCTGCAAGCCATCACCGACATCGGAGGCGGCATAGGCGTACCCGTCCAAAACCAGACCTTCTACAACAATACGGCCAACGCCTATAAATCCGCGACAAACATCACGCCCGAACAGATAACGGAGGCCGTGAGAAACGGAGTCGTCGGAGGCATCACACCAGAGCAGATAGCGGAGGCCATACGCCAGATGCCGCCCCAAGAGGTAGCCGTGAAGGAAATCGACCGGGTGAACGGCAGGATGGATGTCATCGAAAATTTGAGAAATTATTGATTTTTTAATTAAATCGTTCTCACAATGAGAACAAATGTATATTTTTGCATCCTAATTACTAACCTATTACTAACCTAAATTTCAACACTATGAAGAAATTCATTCTTTTTGCCGCCTTACTATTGGCGACCATCGCTGCGACAGCGCAGCGCGACTACGACAGCGGACACAAGTACGGACTTTTCAGCAACCTCGATGTCGGCATATCCGGGCAGTACGCCCACAACTTCGCCGACAAACATGGCAACTGGGGTGCCGACCTCCGCGTGACCAAACGCATCGGCGACCATTGGAGGCTTCGCGGCCTCGTCGATGTCAACGGCTTTGTGAATAATGGATTCGACCGATACGCCAAAGGGCTTGTCGGCATTTCCTTTGACGCGCTGCCGTTCTACACTTTTTTCGACTACGGCTTCAACTGGAACCGTTCAAGCCAGAGCCAGTTCGGACTTGCAGGCGACGCAGGTATTGGATTCAACTTCAACATCGGTCGCGGCCTCTCGCTATACACAGAAGTTGGAGCAGACCGCATCAACAACGGAGAGGACTGGCAGAGCAACGGATTTGTCAAGGTTGGCTACTCCGCAAGCCTCGGCATCACGGAGGCAGACCGCGTGGCCATCGACATCGACCACAACATGCGAAGCACCTACGGAGAAATCAAGCAGGAAAACGCGTTGCTCAAATCAGAGGCGAAGAAGAAGGATGAGGAAAGCGCAAAGCTCCAAGACCTTCTCGAACGCTCAACAGCTGCGCTCGAACTGGCCACACAAAGACTGAACAACTGCCAAGACGAAGCGCAGAAAGCGTCTGAGAATTGCCAAAGCACGCTCCCGCCCATTTACTTTGAATACGCCTCCGCATACCTGACACCGATTGAAGAGGAAAAGGTGGCCATGATTGCGGAGGCTATCAATGCGGACAACCCCGTCAATGTCTACATGCTCGAGGGCTACTGCTCCGCCAACGGCGACCCTTACCGAAACCAGAAACTCTCGGAAGAGAGGGCGCAAACGGTGTTCTTTTCCTTGGTGCAAAACGGTGTTGAATCAACGAGGCTCGTCATTGTCGGCAACGGCATGACCGACAAAGACGCGCCCCTCGACCAGAAAGTAATCGTTAGAAAGGCTATCCAATGAACGAGAGAGACAATGGGACAAACGGACTGGGATGCGCCGGCGTGTGCCTCCTCGCCATCCTTTTACTCGCTTTGATTGCATACGCGGAACTAACGACCGACGATTTTTTTTATCAAGACGGTTCTCTTTATGAGAACACCTGCGACCTGCCATTATACATCAAAAAGTTTTTCAAGCCATGATTATCAAGATTCACGGAGAAATCAAGAATGACGAGCAAAAAGACTACGAGCTGTTGTACGGCCTCGACAACGGCGTGACCTACGGAACCATCGACGAAGCCCTTGCAGCCAAGGCAGACGACGACAACACCATCGTCCTGAAAATCCACTGCAACGGCGGCCTTTGCACCGAGGGCTACGCCATCTACGACCGCCTCCGCAGCGTGGCCAACACCACCATCGAAGCGGAAGTGGAAGGCGAGTGCAGTTCAATGGCCACCATCATATTGCTGGCCGCAAGCAAGCGACGCGCCATGCAGAACAGCCGCTTCTGCATCCACAAACCGCGAATGCCTTGGTATTTCTGCGAAGACATGACCGAGGACGAAGCGATGAAGGCGTATGAAGACCTCCACGACGAGACTGAACGGATGCTCAAGATTTACACCGAGCGTACCGGGCAGACCCGAGAAGCCCTTGAAGCCCTGATGAAAGAAGACAAGTACATCACGGCTGACGAAGCGAAAGACCTTGGATTCATCCAAGAAATTGTTCAACCTATTTCAGCAACAAAAAAAATGAGCAAACCCAATTCATTGAAGAGAATGCTCCTGTCGGTCTGCAAGGCCGCAGGTCTCACTGTCGAGGAAATCACGGAAGGTATGAAGGCCGAGACCGAGCCGCAAGCCCTATCCCTCAAAACCGACGACGGCACAGACCTCGAAATTGACAGCGACGGCAACACTCCCCATGTCGGCGACGATGCCAAACCCGACGGCACACACCACATGCCCGACGGCTCGACCATCATCATCGAGAACGGCAAAATCACCGAAATCAAGGAGAAGGAGGAGCAGTCAGGCGACGGAAAAGAGCCTGAAAAAGACGAGGAAAAGGAATCCCTGAAAACGGAAAACCAGAGCCTCAAAGACCAAGTGGCCGACCTCACCACCAAACTCGAAGCGGCCAACAGCGCGAAGAAGACCACCGAAGAGACGGAAGCCCTCGCCTTCATCAGCGAGTGCGGAGGCCTCGAGAAGGTCAAGGCCATGCGCAGCACCTACCAGCCGCCCGCGCCCGAAGGCGGCAAGAAACCCGGACAGCAAGCCCCGAAAAGCAAGCTGGACGAAGAGTACGACAAATTGTTCAACTCCTAAAACCCAAGAGAAATGAATCTTAATTTTTCAAACCTCACCGCGCCCAATGGCGCACTTCAAAAGTTGAGTGAAATCCTTTTCGCCCACTTGATGCAGAACGAGAAACTCTCCAAAATCACTCGTTTGATGCCCGCCCAGCAACACGGCAAGAAAGTCGCGCTGCTGAAAGGCTTCGAAATGCTCGGCCAGAAAGCCGAAGGCTGCGACATCACTTGGAACAACACCGTGACGATTAACACCGAACAGACCTGGGACATTCAGGAATGGCAGGTGTCCGAGTACATTTGCTACGAGACGCTGAAAGGCACCCTCGCACAAATCGCCCTCCGTCACAAGACCAAGATTGCAGACCTCACAGGCACGGAGTACATCGACGACATCCTCATGCCGTTCATGGAAACCGCTTTGCTTGAGATGCTCCTGCGTTTCGCCTTCTTCGGCAACAAGAACGCCACGACCTACGACAGCAGCACCAACCCCACGGGTACCTTGAAGCCCGGCACCGATAAGAAGTATTTCGATGTCATCAACGGCTTCTGGCAGCTCATCTTTGCTGCCGTTGCTGGTTCCACCATCAGCCGTACCACCATCGCCGCCAACGCCGAGACCACCACGGCACAGCAGCGCAACACGCTCCATGTGAGCGGTACCGCCTCCGACCTCCTCGACCAAGTCATTGAGGAAGCCCCGATTGAGCTGACGCAGGCCACAGGCCAACTCATCCTCTGCACCAAGAGCGTATGGGATGCCGCCAAGCAGGATGTCAAGCGCAACAACAAGGGTTCGGAAATGCAGTTCGAGTCGTGGTTCAGCGGCATCAAGTACACGGAATGGGACGGCATCCCGATGATTGTCCTGCCCTTCTGGGACAAGATTATCCGCTCCTACGAGCAGAACACCACGAACACCTCGGCCTACAACATGCCGCACCGCATCATCTACACCTGCCAAGACAACCTCTTGGTCGGCACGGAGAGCGCAAACGACATCGCCGAAATCGACTACTGGTTCAGCAAGAAAGACCAGAAGAACTACATCCTGTCGAAGGACAGCATCGGCACGATGATCCTCGACCCGAAACTTATCCACGTAGCTTACTAACCAAAAGAAAGAAAGGATTAAAAAATGAATTGCGAAGGAATTATCACTCAAGCATTGCAAAAAGATTGCGTCAACCATCCTAACGGTTTTGAAAGAATCGGCTGCATCATGAACCGTGGCGACATCGACTGGAGTCTGACAGCACTTACATCAGGCACAACGAATGTATTAGGCGGTTTCGCGCTCCTGTCGGGAAAAGTCGGATACCAAGTGCTGCAATACGGCACGAAGCCCTTCAACGGCACGAAGAAGAGCGGCGTGAGCAAGGAAGCCTCCCCCGGTAAGATGACGAAGACCGTCCAGTTCTTTGTCCCTGACCGCGACCCCGTAGTTGACGAAGGCTTCATTGATGCCTTGCTCAACGGTGAGTTTGTCATGATTCTTGAGACCAAGGACAAAAACGAGGCAAACGGCAACAACGCGGCCTTTGAAGTTTTTGGCTACCATAACGGCCTGCACTTCACCGCCATCGAGCAGGACAATTACGGTGACTACGGCAGCGGTTGGCTTGTCACCATGGAAGAGACAGAGGCTCCCGCGAGCAGCATGTACCTCTTCAAGACCTCCTACGCAGCCACGAAGACATTGTTCCTTGGATTGATGTCCTAAAATGGAAGCGTCAACACTTGAACGGATAAATCTCCTGCCGAGGGCGCAAGCCATATCGGTAGGAGATTCCGTCTTTAATGAAGAGCAGCGTCGGTTTATCGCGGAGGTCTATAAGAGCCTGCTCGGGAAGGACATCAAGAATTGTTCGTGCCGACACCGCTACAGCGACGCACTCGAAGAGATTTGTTTCACACTAAAAATAAAGACAAAAATGAACAGAAAATATTTGCTCAAAGCAGGCGTGCTCATTTGGATTGGTACCGATTGCTACAGCAACTACAACCTAACCGATGAGGTAGCCGAGAAATATCTGGCCATGCACCCAGAGGCCAGAGAAAAGGAGTTCCAGCGTTGGCCTGACGAAAACGAGGAGAAAAACGCCGAGAAGTTACAGGCGGCAAAGGAAACCCTGAAGGATTCCGAGGAAGGTTTGAAGGAAAGCGAACCGCGCCTCAAAGAGGAGAGCGTCGCTGACATCATCGCCCACCAAGACACCCTGAAAGAAGCTATCGAAGGCGGCGATATCATGTCAGTCGTTGCAGCCGAAGAAGGTCTCAAAGAGGCGTGGAAACATGCGGAGGCGAAGCCCGAAGAGCCGACCCAAGCACCCGAACCCAAGGACGACGAAGGCGAAGGCCACGAACCCGCTCCAGAAACGACCGACGAAGGCGAAGGCAAGGAGCCTGACACAGAGCCGAAACCCAAAGCGAAACCCAAGGCAAAGAAAGGGAAGTAGGCATGAACATGTCCAATGCACCGAAATCGTCGCCAAGAATCACCCCAGCGTATTCCACGCGCTGGGGTATCAAGGCATACGACAGCGACAACCTCTATCCCCAATGGCTGCTCAACGTGGCAGGCAACAGCTCGACACTTTCGGGCTGCCTCGCTCGCTACATCAACTTCATCGAGGGAAAGGGTTTCGCAAACCTCAACTTCGCGGCATGGGTAGTGAACCGCCGAGGCGAGACCTTCAACGACATCCACCATTTGTGCGCCGTTGACAAGGGAACCTTTGACGGCTTCGCCATCCATGTCAACTACGATGTCAAGTGCCGTCCTTGCGAGATATTCCATGTGCCTTTTCAGGACTGCCGTCTTGAAGAGCCGGACGATTCGGGCTTTGTGAGCAGGGTCTTTGTTCATCCCGACTGGACTGGACGGCTGACACGCAGCGGACATAAGTACACCCTCGATGAGTCGAAAATCGACAAAATCGATGTCTTCAACCCAGACCCCGACACCGTGCGCCGACAGATAGAGCGTGACGGAGGCATTGAGAACTACAAAGGCCAAATCCTCTATGTCAGCGGAGCAGGCTACATGGTCTATCCAGTGCCGCGCTACGACAGCGTTCTCACTGACGCATTGACGGACGAAGGCCTTGGTAATGTGAAGTTGCGCAATGTCCGAAACAATTTCCTTGTTGCGGGCATCCTTACCAGGCTGAAAAACCGACACGCCGTGCCTGCCATGGTCAACCCCGACGATCCGAATCCAAGCGTGGAAGACGACAAGGAAGATGATTTCGATGAGCAGTTGGCATCGCTCCAAGGCGACACCAATGCTTTGAAGATAATGACTTTCACGGCTGACTACGAAGAGGAGGTGCCAAAGTGGACCCCATTCACCGTGCAGAACTTCGATAAGGCTTTCACGGCTACCGAAGACAGCATGAAGGATAAAATCTACAGCATCTTCCAACAGGAGGGCTGGATGTGCATCCGAAACGGGAAAGTCGGATTCGGTGGGCAGTTGCTCAATGACATCAAGGTCGAGTATTCGGAATGCACAGAGAAAGAGCGTCTGGCACTCACAATGGCCTACGCAAAAATTCTCGGACCCTTCGCGCCTGACCTCCTGCCAGATCAGCCTACCATCGAAAACCTGAAAATCGAACCTATCGTAAACCCTCAAACCGCGACAGAAAATGGCAACGCTCATAACACCCAATGAAATATCGAGCCTTGCCCGTGAGGTCTATATCGACGACAGCAAGGCAACGCGCTTCATCGACGAAGCAGAGGACATGGATGTGCGTCCGGTACTCGGAGACAAGATGCTCAAGTACATCCGCGACAATGTGGCCACGCTCACCGACTTGATGAACGGTGCCACATACACTTACAACGGCCAGACCTACACCTTCTCGGGACTGAAAAAGGCCGTCGCCTACTACACCTACGCCCGTCTCATCGTCGGCGGTGATGTGGAGGTGACGCGCTCGGGACTGCGCAGCCGCGACAGCGACTACTCGCACCAAGTGCCGATGGAGGAGAGGCAACAGGTCAGCCGCGAATGCTCGGCCATCGCCGACCGACACATGAACCAACTCCTCGACTACATCAAGAGAACGGACGCGCTGGCAGCCTATCTCGAGAGGCCAAGGAGGGCAGACAGCCAGAGAACAAAATGCAAAATCATAGGAGATTAAAACCATGCAATGTATCATAGCACAAGACGGAATGTCAATTGAACCGTTCACGGCGAACACCGTGGACGGCGTATTCTACATAAAGACCGCATCGCCTGCGCTCGTCACCCTCTACTACGGCATTTTGCCCGGAGGCGAGAAAATGGCCAAGCATCCGAAAGTCCACTCCATCGACGACACGGACGAAGAAGAGCGCGGCATTATCGTGGTGGGCGGCATTGTCCCTGGAACACGCCTCAAAGTCGTATCGACAACGAGGATTCTTCAATGCGAATTTTTACAAACACTTAAATCCTAACCACAATGAACAGCGTAAAATACTGGAATCTATCAGCGTACCGAGGAGCCACGGGCGACGACGCGCCACAACTCAAAATCCAATATTCAGCGGATGGAACCAACTGGCATGACACCTTCACCGAAGGTGACCTGTACATGCGCACCAGCAGCGACGACGGCCAAACGTGGAGCGGAGCCATGCAGTTCATCCAGAACCCCGAAGATTTCAACGGCACATACCCGAACCTCGTGGCAGGTGATATCATCCCAAAGAACACCTCGCCCATCCTTTTCACTCACAAGTATGTGGCACAGACCACAGGCGGCGATGCGGACATCCAAAGCGGCAATGCGCTGCTTGACAGCATCAAGGGCAACCTTGTCAACATCAACGGCGTTCTAGTTCCGTTCCTTGCCGACACCTTTGTCAGCACCAACATTAACCTTGTGAACTCGGCCAACTACTTGACCATCGGAGGCCGCAAGGCGTATTATTTCCCAGTCGTTGCAGGCGCATGGGGAGAGTATGGAACCACCGAGCAAAACAACGGCTATAAGATTATAGCCACATCGACACCCTATGCCGTCAACTTCTCGCAGACCAAGCCCACCACATCGGCCTATGGCACAGCCTGCACATACCACACCCACAACAGCGTGAATTACTACACGCCCGCCACCAACGGCTGGCTTGTTATCATCATGCCAGACGATGTGGTGCCAGCCTGCCACCTCGAATGGAGTGGCAAGTTTGAAGACGAAGCCGGAACATTTGGCAACACCACGAAGAGCATCGGGACAGCCTTGGCCGTCGTCCATGCTTGGGGCCTCTCGGGACTTATCGGAGCAGACCGCTCATCATTCGACGAACTCGACTTTGTGGCAGGGAAGGGCTACGCAAGAAACGACCGCGTTCTTTTGTCGGCCTTGACTTGGACGAAGACCGTCGTCACCGACAACACGGACAGCGAAAGTCCGGTCACACACTACATCTACACCGCAACAATATCGGGAATGGCCGCAAACGGCCTGTGGGATTGCCTGCACGAAGATCTTGTTGTTGAGGGTACCACACTCACTATCGAGAGCGATGTCATTTCAGCGGTTGAAGACCTTGTGGCCACCTTTGGAGCTTCGGAGTACTTCTACTATGAGAAAGCCACCGTTACGAGCAGCAACATCAGCGGAGCGGCCACCATCAGAGCCAACACCGTGAACGATTACGGCATCAGCTACTTCCTCAACAATAACGAGCTGGCCACCGTGCCTGCCTTTGTTACGGAAGAGTTCTATCAAGGCGGCAAAGACCAGCTGTTTAACCTCGCGAGCTACGTCCAAGGCGAAATGTCCGAGGTCATTGCTGCAGTTCTCGCCGAGAATGAGGAGAAGCTGAACGGTATCTTTGAGGCGTTCCGTCGTGGCTTGCCTTTCCTGAGAGTCGAAGAGCTGTACATCGGCCGCAAACTTGATGCCTACATCAAGGGCGGTAACTTCTTCATTGTTTCTCAGGGTGCGCCTACTGCCATCCCGCAGTTCAATGGCCAGGAGTGTTTCGATGAGACTAACAAGGTGTGGTATAAGGCTTCCTACACAGATACCCAGCCTACTGCTGCAGCTTGGAAACAGATTACCAACGCATAAAATAGGAGGAAACTATCATGAAGAGATTAAACAAATACGAAAACAAGGAAGCCTATCTGTCAGCGTCCAACAGAGAGGCAAATGTGACCAATGTGTCGCTGGTCGATGGTAGGACCATCATCGACGCCATCAACACCCCTATCCCCCTTCTGCGTGGTGCGCTCCGTATCGGCGACCACCTCTACTATGACAAGGTGGAAGGCCGACGTGTCGTGTTCCGTCAAAAAGGGTTCCTGCGTAGCCTTATTGACTCCAACCGCTTCGTTGACGGCAAGGCTGTGTTTTTCGGCGACATCGATGGCCGCCCCTATTTTGTGGGTGTGGTCAACCTCGGCGACAAGGCTTTCTCGCAATACAGCAAGTGCATTCTTTCGGGCTTCGACCTCGAGAACGGAGGCACGGCTAAGCTGACCGGCCAAAACTTCTCGTGTGAGTTCAGCTATGACGCAGGCGCGTCCTATACAGAGATTGCAGCCGCCATGACCGCCGCGAAGACAGGTAGTTATGCCACATACTTCACCTTCTCAGCACAAGAAGGCGGTGTCGGTGTGAAGACGTGGCCAACCGATATCACGGTTGCTACTGGCGACCTCACGATTACCTGGACCAAGGCCGTCAAGGCTGACGGTACCGAGGTCAATGGCAAGATGTCGTGGGACACGCTGGCCAACTACTGCAACCTGACTGAAATCGGTTACAACGCCATGGATATGCGTGGCATGGATGGTACTGGTAGGCTGCATAAAAAGCAGTACATCGAGTACATCCGTACCCTTGCATCGGCTACCACCTTCGGTGACGAGTACACGGCATTTATGAATCAGGACACCTTCAACAGCTGCTCGGATGGCACTGTTGGCGGTGACGATGGCATCGCCCTCTACAACAAGTATGGCGGTGACTACTACGCCTATGCCAACGTGTGTGCTGCATTCAGGATGATTAACTACGATGCCCAGTACAAAACGGCTGAGACCCTTCGTACTGGCGAGGAGGCCACCAAGGAACTTGCCGCCGTCAAGGTGTACGACTTCGACGGAGAGACCCTGCTCGATGCTTTCCCAACTGCAGCTGCAGCCCTTTCCTATGGCATCGAGACGGAAGGTTTTGTGACTGGCTTCGAGGTAGGCAACTGGCACCAGCTCGGTGTTGGTGAGTTGGCTCGCATTATGCGTCTGGCCACATCCAGGACTACGAGTCTTGATCCCGACGATATCATCAACCAGGCTATCGTCTCGGCTGGTGGTACCGTCATCGTTGGCAATGTTACACACGCCCTGTGCGGTGCCTACTCTGCCAGCGGCCAGTTGATTTTCAACGGGACTAACGGCAGCCTCGGCTACAACTACCGCTCTCTCAGTTACAGGGTTCGGGTTGCCCTCGCTTTGGAATACGACGAGCTTTGAAACTTTTAATCTTTTTTCTTTGAGTCATGAAGGATTTATCCAAATTTCAGGTGTATAAGGACGCGATGGAGCTGGCCAATGCGGTGATGAAATCGCACGGCCATTTCACGCATGAGTTCAAATACACACTTGGCAACGAGGCGGTCACAAAGTCGTTGGCCTTGGTGGATTTGGTTATTGAAGGCCTTCGTGAATACGAAGACAAGAGAAAGAAAGCGCACTGCTTCCGCGATGCGATAAAGCGTGCTGACGAAATCGAGTCGCGGCTATTGCTTGCAGCTGACAACGGCTGCATAGATAACGAGCACATGGGGTGGTATATCGACGCCATCCCCAATATACGGAAACAGCTTGAAGGACTCGCGAACTCGCTTGCGAGGCCGAATGGCCCATCTACGGACGGCCAGAGAACTTGTGATTAAAAGGACACTATACTGCTTGAACAATGAGTAGTGATTTCGGAAATAGTGAGCTTAACCTGTGCGGTGCCAACTCTGCCAACAACCAGTTGATTTTCAACGGGACTAACGGCAACCTCAACAACAACAACCGCTATAACAGTAACAGGGTTCGGGTTGCCCTCGAATTTGACCACAACGAAGCGAGTCCTAAAAGCTGTGTCCCATCGTCTGCATGGTGGATTTATTACCTAATTGCCCGAAAGCAAAAGAAGAATAAGGCGGCGCATCTGAGCTTCCGCCTTTATTGTTTCGACAACCTTTCGGCGATCAAGAGCAACGTCAATAACATGGAGTATCTGCCGAGCAAGTCGCAGGCCTTTGTTATCACGGTGCCCATGGTGAGAGAAATCATAGCGGCTGCGTTCAGCGACCGTATCGTGCAGACCTACCTCGTCCAGAGGATTCTCCCGGCGATGGAGTTATACCTTCATCCCGATTCTTACGCTTGCCGAAAAGGTAAGGGCGGACTTCGTGCCGTCCAGCATCTCCAGGAGGCAATCTATGAGGCGACCATGGGCTACACTCGCGACGCTTGGATTTACAAACTCGATTTCTGGGGTTTCTTTATGAGCATCGACACCGAGCTGTGGACTCCATGGTTTGCCGAATGGATAGACACCCATGTCAGCGGCGACGATAAGGAGCTGCTCAAATATGTGGCAAGGGTTGTCTTCCAGAGCCTGCCGCAGTGTAACTGCGACATTGCCTGCCATCCGATTATGTTCGAGCTCGTTCCTGAGCATAAGAAGCAACTCGGCAAGGCATCATTCAAAGGTATTCCTATTGGTAACGTCACGTCACAAGCTAAGGTGTTGCTCATCACCACACCATTCTTGCGGTTGGTGGAGTGTATCGTGTACGCCTTTTCTCACTACACCGACGATAATTGCGGTGTGGTCACGGACAAAGAGGATTTCCTCGCTCTGCGTCCTGTGTTGGCTGACTTTGCCGAGCAATGCCACTTCAAAATCCACCCCGATAAGTTCTATTTCCAGCACTACAGCAAGGGAGTGGAGTTTCTCGGTTATCGGCTCAAATACGGCCTTATCCTTCCGTCGTTGAGGTTGATGCACAACTTCAAGTGGAAAATCACGAAAGCCATCCGCAACGCTGAGAGCGACCGTCGCTATATGCTTGCCATGAAAGACAAGTTCATGAGCGTGGTCAATAGCTGCTGCGGACTACTCAAACACACGGCCAGTTTCAACTATCGGAAGCGCGAGTTGTCGAGGCTGAAAGATTCGCCGTGGAATGAGGTGTTCATCTTCGACGAGGTGACATGGCTCAAAGTCACCATCAAGGACGGCTATAAGAAGAGCGACTACTACAAGCACATCGCCAAGAGGCGTAAACTCGAAATTTTCAAACCCATTAAATCAATAGCAGCATGACACAGCAAGAAAAAATCATGGCCATCAATGAGAAGGCCGCAGCCATTAACGACTTGAAGCGCCGCCTCGCCGCCACCGACTACAAGGTGACGAAGGCCCTTGAATGGGGTACCGAGGTCGAGGCCGACATTAAGAACGAGCGCCAGGGTTGGCGTGATGACATCAACGCCTTGGAGGCAGAGATTGCCGAACTCGAGGCTTTGGAGCCGGACGAGGACGACCCCAGCAAAAAGTAGGAGGGTGAGCTATGGACTGGACCAACATTATTACCCAGCTAATAGAGACGGGCGGCATTGTCGGCGTCCTTGCATTTTTCCTCACCTCAACGGAGAAGAAGGCCAACGCCCAGTTGGTCAATATGCAGAGGATGTACGACAACCTCCTGAATCTATACGACAAGCTGCAGGCTCGCTATGATGTTGAGACCGACAAGGTGGGTAAGCTGTACGACCAAATCAGCAAGAAAAACGAGCAGATCGATGAGCTAAACACCAAGGTTGCCATCAGCGAGTTGAAGCGTTGCGACTGCATAGCTTGCGCCAAGCGCCAGCCGCCAATGGGTGACAAGTGGAAAGTAGGAGAGGAGGAATAATCATGAGCAAGGAAGTAATCACGGCACCCAAGGATGCTGCAGACAAGACCATCATCGTGCGGACTATTGGCCGCAACGAGTTGTGTCCCTGTGGCAGCGGCAAGAAAGTGAAGCACTGCCACCAGCAGACGAAGTTCTACTACTATCACGAAAAGGAGGGCAAACGATGAACTTGATGGAGAAGAATAGCAAGGGCCTCGTGGACTATTGCCTACGACAGCTCGGCCGTCCTTACTGGTACGGCACCTTTGGCCAGAAGGCCACGCGGCAGCTCTACCTCAACCGCAAAAAAGCATACCCGAAGTATTACACGGCAACGGACTACGAGGAGCAGTTTGGCCAGAAGGTGCATGACTGCATCGGCTTGGTCAAGGGCTACATGTGGACCGATGATGCGGATTCGACCAACTATGTGTATCAGAAGGGGTTCCCCGATGTTAGCGCGGATATGCAATACAATCGTGCGACGCGGAAGGGTACCATCTCCACACTCCCCGAAATCCCGGGTGCGCTGGTCTTTATGGCTGGGCACGTTGGCGTGTATATCGGTGACGGTTGGGTTATTGAAGCACGCGGTCACAAGTTCGGCGTGGTGAAGACCAGGCTCATCGAGAGACCATGGAAGCGCTGGGCGCTTATCGACGAAATCCAATACCTGGTGTGATGGACGAAAAGGTCAAACAGCGGCTGTTGATACTCGGAGCGTTGCTTCTCCTGGTTCTCGTTGCTTACATCGCAGGCAATAAGAAAGGCTACGATATGGCAAGGAGTGAGATAAAGGAAGAGGTACGCACTGACACCATCAAAACTACCGACACGGTGAGGTTACCGGCACCACCTCCAGAGGTGATAACGGAAATCAAATACAAGGAGGTGAAAGTGCCTGCCAGCGATGTAGAGATAGATACCGACGTTGATTCGGCTCGCGTCACTCTGCCATTTGAGCAGCACTTCGCCTCCCTTGGTGACGTTGCCGATGTCTGGTTTAGCGGATATCAGCCGAGGATTGACAGTGTTGTTCTCTACAAGCACGAGAAGACGATCATCGAGCAGCACTATATCACCGAGAAGCCCAAGCCCAACATCATTGCATTGGAAGCCGGGTTGATGGACGTGTCGGTCTTGTATATGCGTCAAATCGGCTCCTTCTATGTCGGTATCTCTGCAGGTTGTACATACGAAGGCCAGGCGACAGCGAAAGGTGTCGTCGGTTTTCGGTTCTAATTTACCCATGTTGTAGTTTTTTCGATGTTTTTTTTCCTCCGTCGTTGCAGCGGCGGAGGTTTTTTGTATCTTTGCCGCGTCGAAAGTAATTTCGATGTCCTTATCAAGAGCCGCCCGAGAGGACGGCTTTTTTGCAAAGGGAGAGCAAAAGTTGCAGAATAGTTGCATAATAGTAAATGAGGTAAATTGTAAAACACGCAAGAGCAAGGGTTTATCGTGAGGTTGCGTTCTGCCTGTCACGCAGGAGGTCGCGAGTTCGAGCCTCGTCCGGACCGCAAGAGCGCAAGTCCAAAAGACCTGCGCTTTTGTTTTATAATCAGATTGTTGAAAACGAGAGCGTTATGTCATTTATTGATGAAATCAACAGGCGGCGGACCTTCGCCATTGTCAGTCACCCCGATGCAGGAAAGACCACTTTGACTGAGAAACTGCTGCTTTACGGCGGCGCTATTCAGGTAGCTGGTGCCGTAAAGTCGAACAAGATTCGCAAGACTGCCACCTCCGACTGGATGGAAATCGAGCGTCAACGCGGTATCTCTGTCGCTACCTCTGTGATGGGCTTTGATTATAAGAATATCAAGATCAACATTTTGGATACCCCTGGCCACAAGGACTTCGCTGAAGATACCTTCCGTACACTGACTGCAGTCGACAGTGTCATTGTGGTCATCGATGCTGCAAAAGGCGTTGAATCTCAGACGGAGAAGCTGGTAGAGGTATGTCGCATGAGGAACACACCCATTATTGTTTTCATCAACAAAATGGACCGCCCTGGTAAGGATGCATTTGAACTTTTGGACGAGATTGAACAGAAACTCAATATCCGCCTCACCCCACTGAGCTGGCCTATCAATATGGGACCGAAGTTCAAGGGCGTGTACAGCATCTACGACAAGAGTCTCTATCTCTTCAACTCCGACAAACAGCATATCACTGAAGGTATCGCTTTTGACAGTCTCGACAATCCTGAGCTGGACAAGATGCTTGGTGAAGATGCCGAGACATTGCGCAACGAGACCGAACTCGTGCAAGGTGTTTATGATGACTTCTCGCGTGATGCCTATCTGAAAGGTGACATTTGCCCCGTGTTTTTCGGCTCGGCATTGAACAACTTCGGCGTAAAGGAGTTGCTGGACTGCTTCATTCAGATTGCGCCTACGCCCATTGGCCGCGATACGGTGGAGCGTCATATCGAGCCGACGGAGGAGAAGTTCACAGGCTTTGTTTTCAAGATCCATGCTAACATGGACCCCAACCATCGTGACCGTATCGCCTTTGTGCGCGTGGTGTCGGGTCGCTTCGAGCGCAACAAGAACTACTTCCACGTGCGCCAACGCCGCGAATTGAAGTTCTCGAACCCCACGGCATTCATGGCACAGAAAAAGTCGGTGCTTGACGAAGCCTATCCGGGCGATATTGTGGGTTTGTATGATGCGGGCAACTTCAAGATTGGCGACACGCTGACTGAGGGTGAAATCCTGAACTACAAGGGCATCCCGAGTTTCTCGCCCGAGCAATTCCGCTATGTGGAGAACGCCGACCCAATGAAGTCGAAGCAACTGGCTAAGGGCTTGGAACAACTCACCGATGAAGGCGTGGCTCAGCTCTTTACGGGTAAGATGACGGGCCGCAAGATTATCGGTACCGTGGGTGAATTGCAGTTTGAAGTCATCCAATATCGCCTGCTGCACGAATATAACGCCTCTTGCCGTTACGAGCCTATCTCGCTCTACAAGACAGCATGGATTACCAGCGACAACGAAGCACAATTGGCTGATTTCAAGATGCGGAAGGCATTGAACCTCGCTGAGGACAAAGAGGGTAGGGATGTCTTCTTAGCCGAGTCACCCTATGCCTTACAGATGGCCATGGAGAAATACCCTGATATCGAGTTCCATTTCACGTCTGAGTTTTAATCTTGGATATAAAATCTTTCTAACCATGTCATTCCCTTGGGAATCTATGGGTAGAAAGATTTTTATTCTTTTTTTCTTGTACTAACTTTTTTTCTTTCTAATTTTGCACTGATAAACAGTTCAACAATTAAACAACCAACAATTAAACATCAACATTATGGGTAAATTTATGCAAGAATTCAAGGAGTTTGCCATGAAGGGCAACGTCATGGACATGGCTGTCGGTGTGGTCATCGGCGGTGCATTCGGTAAAATCGTGTCGTCATTGGTGTCCGACATCATCATGCCGCTCATCGGTGCCATCACGGGTGGCCTCAACTTCACCGACTGGAAGTGGGTGATCCGCGAAGCCGTCATGGATGGGGAGACTGTTGTCAAACCTGCCCTCAGCATGACTTGGGGTAACTTCCTGCAAGTTATCTTCGACTTCATCATCATCGCCCTGTCCATCTTCCTGGTTATCAAGGGCATCAACAAGATGAAGAGGGAAGAACCCAAGCCCGAAGAGCCTGCTGCTCCCGCTGGCCCGACGCAAGAGGAACTTCTTGCTGAGATTCGCGACTTGCTGAAGAACAAGTGATTCTTTAGTTGGTTATGAAGGAAAAAAGCATCCGCATCAGCGGGTGCTTTTTTTGCAGTCCCTGGGCCTGTGTTGCTGAGTAAAATCGAAGTATCAAAGGGCCGCTTAATGAAAAAATCACTACATTTGCACATTCAAAAGCTGTGATCAATGAAGCGTAAACTATTGCTCGTCATAGGATTGCTTTTCTGTATCACCTTCACTGCGAAGGCGACCCACCAGCGTGCCGCCGAAATCACTTATACCTGGCTCGGCGGTAATGCTTACGAGTTTACGCTGACTTGCTACACTTATACACCCAGTCCTGCCGGCCTTCAGCGCGACTCCCTACTGGTGCAATGGGGTGACGGCTCAGAGGAATACATCCCTCGCGTGGTCTTGCAAAACCTTGGAGATGACTACACCCTGAACGTCTATAAGCAGATTCATAACTATTCATCTTCAGGGTCTTACATCATCAGCATGGAGGATGCTAATCGCAACTACGGTGTCATCAACGTCCCCAACTCGGTAATGGTACCCATGCACATTGAGACGGAATTGGTCATCAATCCATTTATTGGCTACAACAATTCCGTACAGTTGCTCAATGCGCCTGTTGACAAAGGCTGTGTGGGAAAACTGTATCTTCATAATCCTTCGGCCTACGACCCTGACGGCGATAGCTTGAGTTATAAGCTGGTGAACTGTAAGGGCTTGGATGGCATGGATATTCCTGGTTATTCCTTCCCGGAAGCATCACAAAGATTTGAGATAGATCCTGTCACGGGCGAACTGCGTTGGGAGAACCCTATTCTGCAAGGCGAATACAACGTGGCTTTCATGGTGGAGGAGTGGCGGCATGGAGTGAAGATAGGCTCAGTCGTTCGCGATATGCAGATCCTAATATCGGTCTGCAGTAACAACCTGCCCGAAATCCAATGTGATGACCCATATTGTGTCGTGGCTGGCGAACAGCTTGACTTTATCATCTCGGCTTCTGACCCCGATGGCGACAATGTCACCTTGACCGCTTCGGGCGGACCTATGGAGGTGGCGGTTAGCCCTGCCATCCTCAACCCTGAGTCAGCTTTCGGACTGAATCCTCAGATGGAATTCCTATGGAATACCAACTATGCTCATATACGCAATACACCTTATCAGGTGGTGGTTCATGCCAAGGATGACGGCGCACCTGTCAGTTTGACCAATGTCAAGACGGTGACTATCAATGTGATGGGACCTAAAGTTCAAAATCTGTCTGCCGAAGTGCAAGGTAATAATGTGATGCTGTCATGGATGGCTTATCCCTGCCCGAATGCCGTGACCTTGTTGGTCTATCGTAAGGCGGGTTGTGATGGTTATGAACCTGATGCTTGTGAGACCGGCATCCGTGAAGGATATCAACTTATTGCCACTTTGAACGATGTCAATTCGACTTCTTATTCTGACTTCGATTTGCCTCAGGGCATGGCCTATGAATATCGTGTTTTGGCTCAGTTCCCTGATGGTGCCTTGAGCATCGTCAGCGATGCGGCCTGCGTGGAGTTGAAGAACGACAGCCCTTTGATGACTCATGTCACCAACGACAGCATCGACCTCGTTTCGGGTCAGGTCATTACCTGTTGGACAAAACCGAAAGAGATTGACGAGCAATATGTTGCTCCTTTCAGTTATGCCTTGACACGTGTGTTTGATGGTGAGACCTCCATCATTTACGAAGGTACCGACACAACCTTCCTGGATGCAAATGTCAATCTGGCTGAGGCTGCCTCATTATTATATAAGGTGGAGATGCGCGATTCCCAACAGCAGCTTATGGGGACGAGTGCAACGGCTTCAGCGGTGATGCTTTCTGCAAATGGAACCAACAATGCCGCTGCTCTTTCATGGACAGAAGCCGTGCCTTGGCTCGTTGACAGTACTCAGGTTTTCAAGGAAGTGAATAACCGTTTTGTCAGAATCGCATCCGTAATGGACATGGCTTACTCCGATTCTGATGTGGAAAGCGACGAGACCTATCGCTATTATGTCCGCACTTTCGGGCATTATACTATGGAGGGTATTATTCGGCCTTTGGTTAATTATTCCGCGATAGTGAGCGTCCGGATCGGGCATGAGGAGCCTGCCGAAGAGTTTTCCTATGAGTTGCCCAATGTCATCACACCCAATGGAGATGGCTACAATGATGTCTTTGAGCCGAAGGTGAAAGGATTGTCGCTTGTGCTTGGTGCAAAAACGGTCATCTTCAACCGTTGGGGCAATATTTTGTGCGACACCGACGACCCGCTCATCCGATGGGACGGCAAGAGCAAACAGACCAAGATGGATTGTCCTTCGGGTACCTATTTTTATGTCACGGACATCACCTATCAAGGCGAGGCAGGAGAGGAGAAATTGCACCTTCAAGGTTCTATCACCATTGTCCGATAAAAAATGTAGAGACGCAAAATCTTGCGTCTCTACAAACAATTCCGTGAAATACAAATTTTAATATTTCATCATCTCAATGAGGTCGACCATGCGGTTGGAATAACCCCATTCGTTGTCGTACCACGACATGATCTTCACCATCTTGCCCATCACCATAGTGCTTTGGGCATCGAAAATGCTGCTGTGCGGGTTGTGGATGACGTCGCAGCTCACGATCGGGTCCTCGGTGTATTCGAGTACGCCCTTCATCGGGCCTTCAGCGGCTTCCTTCATGGCAGCGTTGATCTCTTCCTTGGTGGCTTCGGTCTTCAGCGTGCAAACGAGGTCGACGAGCGAACCGGTCGGCGTAGGAACGCGTACGGCAATGCCATCGAGCTTGCCATTCAGTTCGGGAATGACGATACCCACGGCCTTGGCGGCGCCAGTGGTGGTCGGGATCTGCGACATGGCAGCCGAACGGGCACGGCGGAGGTCGCTGTGGGGGCCGTCGAGGATCACTTGGTCGTTGGTATAGCTGTGGATGGTGGTGATGTAACCTTGCTCAATGCCGAAGCGGTCGTTCAACACCTTGGCGACGGGCGCCAGGCAGTTGGTGGTGCAGGAGGCGTTGCTGACGCATTCCACCTCGTCGGTCAGGTCGTTGTTGTTCACGCCGACCACGACGGTGGCGTCGATGGCGTCCTTTGAGGGAGCGGAGAGGATGACCTTCTTGGCACCAGCTTTCAGGTGGTCGCCATAGCCGCCCTGGCTGCTGTCCTTCGCGCGGACCACGCCAGTGGATTCAACCGCCACGTCGGGAGTCTTGCTCCACTTGATGTTCAGAGGAGCACGCTCGGCCGTGACAGGGATGCGCACACCGTTGACGATGAGTGCGGTCTCGTCATATTCCACTGTGCCGGGGAATTTGCCCTGGGTGGAGTCATATTTCAAGAGGTGGGCCAGCACCTTGGTGCTTGTCAGGTCGTTGACGCCCACGATTTCCAGATTCGGACGTTCGCAAATGATGCGGAACACGTTGCGGCCAATACGGCCGAAACCATTGATACCTACTTTAATCTTTTCCATTTGGTAATTATTGTTTGATCGTTCATTTTTGATTTGAGGGTGCAAAATTACGATTTCTCAAGAAAACTTCATCTTTTTTTCCCTATTTTTGCAAAAACTATCGTTTGACCATGTCAGAAACCTTCAAATCACAGGCCCTGGAGGCCAATCTGGAGCAAACCAGGTATAAAGATATTTTCATTCCAGAAGATCACCAGCAATTTATCAACCTGTCGGCCAAGTTCTTCGGTATTAACAAACGAGCTAAAGAATGCATTACAGAATATCATCATCCGCTTTCGAACCACACCTTCGTGACTGAGGAGTTGCGCAAGATGCTCATGGACGACTTCTGGTTCTACACGCGCGAGGACATTCCTGCAGATGCGCTGAACATCCCTTTAGAGATGATGCACAGCCTGCTGAAACCCGAGGTAGCACTTAAGCTAAGGCTTAATGTCATCATTACCTTGATGGAGTTTGCCAATAAGGTTATTTCAGAATCAGCTAAGCATTCTGATTTGATTTCGTTGGTTTTCAATATCTTGGAAGATGCTTTCGAGTCCAATAAAGATTGTTATATCTTGGCTACGAAACACGCTGGTCGTTATCTTTCTAAAGTGGCTGAAGATGAGCGTTTCAAGGATTCGGCTTGCAGCCACTTGCGTATGATGCTACAGGAGAACTATAGCTATTGGCAGGAGACTTCGCAGGTGGAGAACTGGGTGGAAAGCAAACGGCAGATGCTGACTGACGAGGAAGTCCAAAAGGTCTGCGATGAAATCGGCAAGCCATATTTCGACCAATTGAAAGCCGATTTGGCAGCGGCTGACACATGGGAAAAACTGACGGATCTACCTCATTTCGAGCAGGTCGCGAAACGCTTTTCCGAATCTGAAAAGGCTTTCCCGCATTTCATCACCAAGTTCCATTACGTCTTCTTCCTGCTGCATCTGCCAGGTATGGAAAACCAACGCGAGCGTCTCATTTGGAATATGGACCGCATGATGCGCGATGCCGTCGACGAGATGCCTAAAGACGAACTGATACCTTTCATTGACACTATCTTTGGCTTGGCCGAGGAGCTACGCGAAGACTATATGTCAGCGGTGCTCGACTTCCAGCTCACGTTGGGCCTGAAAATCATCGATGTCGACCAGACCGAGCAGAAGGAAATCGTCAATTACTTCGAAAAGAAACTCATCGCCTTCGGTTTTGTCACGCCAGGCAATGTGTTTGTTGGTGAGGATTGGCAACTATCTGTGGATGAAAATCATATCAAGAATATTCGGGTTTGGCTTGAACTCATCGAACATGCCAAGTCGCCCATGGACAAGTTGCTTTCCGCTTTGATTGTCAACCTGAAGTTAGGTGGAATCTTCCTGAGCGACACGGACCTCTTCCAACGTGAGATCACCAAGATTCTCAACTCCAACATCACACCTTATTATAAAAAGGTAAAACAGTTGACGCGTATTTTCCCCGTCTATTTCAATGAAATTGGCGCTGAAGGAGAAATCCGCAACGTGACTACCAATATGGATGAAATCTCTGGCCGTCAGGATCAACTGGTGCATTTCCTCCGCAAACAGGTGCATACTGAGAGCAACAACACGCTCATTGGCCTGACCTTCGATGTGTTCAAGTTCTGGAGCGACGGTAATGTTGAGGCATTGAAACCTATCCTGCCGAAGAATGTCTTTGAAAGCATCGACAAGGAAAGCACATGGTTTGTGCACATACACAACCTTGTGCAAATGATGTGCGAGATTTCCTGCCTCAAACCTGAAGACGTGCTGATGCTCTCTCGCGAAGATTATGAAAACCTTATCGGCTCGGCAGCCCGACGTATCGAATTGGAGGAGGATCTTTATCAGCGCGAGCGTGCCCGTTTGATGGATATCCGTGACCTTTATGCCTATCTCCGTGAGAAATACAGCTTTGAATCGGTTAATATCTTTAGCTCATTGCGTAGTTTCCCCTTTATTCCCGATGAGGAAATCGACAAGTTTGAGAAGGTGTACAAGGCCAAGGACTTCGGTAAGTCGCTGACTATGATCTATGCATTCATGGACAAGCTCAAGACCGTCATTTTCAACCCCGAACAGAGCGAAGGCTGGGAAAACATCTACCATAAGCGCCATATCGCCATCGGTATCCCATCGATGTATGGCACTTACCGCGAGAACAAGTTCGAGGCCATGGGCTTGACCTTCCGTCTGGAGCGCGTTGCCACACAATTGATGGAGAAAGTGGTGCAAAGCATCAATCTCGAATACATCTCAGAACGCACGCTGAATCAGATTTATACCATTCTCGAGTATTTCAAGAATGGCTTGGAACTCGACGGCATCACTAACCAGAGCTTCAATTCCAAACTCGACATGCTACGCTATAGTTTGACCTCGCGTAGCTTCTCTTTTGGGCAGTATATCAACATCTTCCAATTCATTGCGGAAGACGTGCGTCGCATCATCATCAAATATTTCTTGAAGTCGTACGAGTATCCTTTGAAGATAGTCATCCCACAGCTCTTTGACCCCGAGGGAAAACTAAGCGAGCGTGAAACTGCGGAATTGATCAACAAAAAGTCTGAGGAATTCCATCGCGACCTTCTTTCCGATGCCTTCCTGATGCAGCCTTTGGACAACTTCATCGGTCGCATTCTCAATTCATTGCGTACCATGGAGACCGACCTTGATCCTAAGCTCATCAGCGACATCATGACCTACAACTCCGAAATGCTCATCAGTCCTTTTTGGAAAAAGACGCCCAAAATGGACAACCAAGTCTTCATCGGAAACAAGGCCAACAATTTGAAGAACCTCTACTTGCATGGAATGCCAGTGCCCCCTGGCTTTGTCATCACCACAGAGACCTTCCGTCGCAACGAGACCATCAACACGATCCCGGAGTTACGGACTGAGATTCACGGCATGATCAGGAAACATATTGAGGAGCTAGAGAATATTTCTGGGCGCAAGTTCGGAGTGCCCGAGAATCCTTTGTTGGTATCGGTGCGTTCGGGTACTGCCATTTCAATGCCGGGTGCGATGGACACCTTACTCAATGTGGGTTTAAATGATGAAATTGCCGAAGCTATTTCGCAAGATAAGAGCATTGCATGGGCGGTGTGGGACTCTTATCGACGCCTTCTGCAAAGCTGGGGCATGGCCAAAGGCATCGATCGTGATGTTTTCGATGACGAAATCAATGCCTGCAAGCAGAAGGATAACGTGAAAGTGAAAGCCGATTTCAGCATAGCACAAATGCGTGAAGTGGCCATGGCATACAAACGCATCCTAACCGATCATGGTGTTGTATTTGAGCAGGACTCTTTCAAGCAATTGATAGAATGCGTCAATATGGTCATAGACTCATGGAACTCGGAACGTGCCTTGGCTTACCGTCGTCATTTAGGTATCTCTGAAAATTGGGGTACCGCTGTCATTGTTCAGCAGATGATTTTCGGCAATCGTAGCGAGAACTCGGGATCGGGTGTGGTGTTCACACAAAACCCACATCGCGAGCGTCCAGGTGTTCACTTATACGGTGATTTCACTATGCGCAGCCAGGGTGAGGATATCGTCGGTGGCTTGGTCAAGCCGCTCCCGATTGGTGAAACCCAACGTAAGGCTGCTGGATTGGAAGGACCGTCAATGCAGACCTTGTTGCCTGATATTTACAAGAAAATCTATTCCATTGCTGTTGAACTTACCGAGAATCTCGGATACAGCCCACAAGAGATTGAGTTCACCTTCGAGTCTGATAAGCCCGAGGACTTCCATATTTTGCAAATTCGTGACCAAGACCTGAAGACTGAAGAAGAGAAGGCTGCTTTTGTGTTGCCTCCCGACGAGATGAAGCAACTGGGTCACGGGATGGGAATCGGAGGTGGTGCCATGAACGGATTGGCGGCTTTCAATGCAGACCAGATCAAGGCTTTGCGCGAACAACATCCGGATAGCTATGTCATTTTGGTTCGTCCTGATACCGTTCCTCAAGACATCGGCATGATCTTCGACTGCGATGGCCTACTGACAGCTAGAGGAGGTGCCACATCACATGCTGCGGTTACGGCTGTCCGTCTCGGCAAAGTCTGCGTGGTCAGCTGCGACGGCCTGGAAGTCGATGTTGACGATAAGTTCGGTCAGCTCAACGGACACCCGCTCAAGATGGGTGACGAAATTGCTATCGACGGTAACTTAGGCATGGTCTATCTTGGCCATTATCAGACGGAAATAATGAAGGTGGGAAAGGGATATAAATATTAGTTGAGAGTTTAGAGTTTAGAGTTGTAGGGCTGTCACACTGTGGCAGCCATAAAAAAGAAGAATATTATGGCAGATCACAATGATTTAGGGAAGTTAGGCGAGGAGATCGCCGTTCAATATTTGCTTGACAAGGGCTATAAGATATTGGAGCGCAATTGGTATAATATCCATAAAGAAGTTGACATCATTGCCAAAGACGGCCAGGATTTGGTCATTGTCGAGGTGAAGACGCGACAGAACAATGAGTATGGTGATCCCGATATTGCAGTGACTAAACGGAAACAACGCATGCTGATTGCTGCGGCGAATGCATATATTTTCAAGAATAGGTTGGATTATAACACCCGTTTCGACATCATTTCAATCGTTTTGAACGGTGATAACCCGGAAATTGACCATATTGAGGATGCCTTTCTACCGTAGTTTTGACCTTTTTATATATTAATAAGGTGTCAAAAACGGCCGATTTTAGGCTGTTCTGAATATTTTCCAAACTGATAGTCAGCAAGATATTAAAAAGAGTAAAAATTTTGTAAAAAAGTGCTTGCCAGTTTGTAAAAAGGTAGTACTTTTGCACCCGCTAAACGAGAAGGGAAAGACACGATTATGAAAGAGGGTTTAGCGAAGAGTTCATTGAAAGTCTGAGGCCAGCACAAGACCGGCGCCGCGGGATGCGGCGCTAGGGATAGGAACCTTTAACAAAGGAACACAAGAGAACATCAAGGCGGAACCCGAGATTCAGAGAAAAACAAGTACAACAATACTACAACGAAGA